>Ga0172373_10005899_pt1 | contig 16573 bp, 14 predicted proteins | sample Lak10m_2_FD_114546 | JGI IMG/M metagenome (GOLD analysis project Ga0172373, IMG submission 114546) | Freshwater microbial communities from Kabuno Bay, South-Kivu, Congo - kab_092012_10m | ecosystem: Environmental > Aquatic > Freshwater > Lake | place: Democratic Republic of the Congo...
AATTCGCCAGCAGACCATCGATCAGGTCGGTTGGTAGGGGTTTTGATACGGTCATTTTTACTCCAAAAGTAAGTACGCAGTTTCCTGCAAAATGACCGTTTACACAAAATTATTTACACCCTCTGTTTATAATGACCTTTACCACGTTTATGCTTGTGTTTACCTCTGTGCTTATGACTGCCACTTACCTTAGGGGATGGTTCATCAATTACCTTACCCACCACGGCTCCACCCGCGCCACCAACACCTGCACCTACCACTGCACCAGTAGTACTGCCGGTCATCTTACGCCCTACATAAGCACCACCAGCACCACCCGCCGCACCACCAATGACAGCACCTGCCTGACCTTCACCTTTGGTTGAAACTGCACCACCGATACCGCCACCGACTGCACCACCTACGATTTCGCCGGTTTTTCCGCCAACCACTCCACCAATCGCCGTACCTGCCGCCGCACCGATACCACCGCCAACAGCGGTCTTGGCATTACTATCTGCAGCAAGCGCCGCAGTTGAACCGAATAAGCCAGCAATCAATATGACCAAAATTTGTGATTTCAAACTAAATCTCCCAAGTTAAATCTCAGATAAAAACTACTTAACGCGCATCCCTGGCTGCGCGCCGACATCCGGCGACAAAATAAATGGGCCGCCACGTTCATCGCTCGCAGCCAGCACCATCCCTTCACTCATGCCAAACTTCATTTTGCGCGGTGCCAAATTCGCCACCATCACGGTTAAACGCCCAACCAATGTAGCAGGATCATAAGCAGACTTGATTCCTGCAAATACCTGACGCGGATTTTCTTCACCGATATCCAGTGAAAGTTTCAGCAGTTTCTCGGCTCCCTCCACATGCTCGGCATTCACAATTTTAGCAATACGCAAATCCACCTTGGTGAAGTCATCAATGCTGATATATTCAGCTTCAGAAACTGCCGCATTCGCTTCATTCTGCTGATGTGCGGCATGACGCTGCTCTGAATGCGGCTCAGAATGCGACTGTAGTGCAGGCGTTGCCTGCAAGTTTTCTTTATTAGCTTCCGTCATTGCTTCAATCTGTTTGATATCAACACGTGTAATCAGATGCTCATAAGCATTAATAGCATGATGAGACGTTAACGACTCACCTACTGCCGCCCAAGTCAAAGGCGCAATATTCAGGAACCGTTCAATCTCTGCCGCCAGTTTGGGCAATACCGGTTTCAAATACAGCGTCAGTAGGCGGAACATTTCCAGCGCATCTGAACAGACTTGTTGCAATGCAACGTCCAGCCCTTCCTGTTTCGCCATCACCCATGGTGCTTTTTCCGCAACAAACCCGTTAGCTACATCGGCCAGACGCATGATTTCACGCAGCGCCTTGCCATATTCACGTTCAGCATAACTATCGGCCAACAATTGTGCTGATGCTTTAATCTCTGCCACAACCGGATTGTTTGCAGACGGGTTTAGCTTGCCTTCAAAACGCTTGTTGATAAAGCCTGCTGTTCTACTTGCAATGTTGATGTACTTACCCACGAGGTCACTGTTGACGCGTGCGACAAAGTCCTCCAGATTGAGGTCAATATCCTCCATCGTGCTGTTTAATTTGGCTGCATAGTAATAACGCAGATACTCAGGGTTCCTGATGTGGTCCAGATAGCTGCGCGCAGTAATGAACGTACCACGCGATTTTGACATCTTCTCACCATTCACGGTTAGAAAGCCATGGGCGAAGATTTGTGTCGGTTTGCGATATTCAGAAAACTCCAGTGTCGCAGGCCAGAACAATGCATGGAAATACAGAATATCTTTACCGATAAAATGATACAGCTCAGTACTGCTGTCTTTCTTCCAGTATTCGTCAAAATCCAGCCCACTATCCTGACATAGCTTCTTGAAACTTGCCATGTAACCAATTGGCGCATCTAGCCATACATAGAAATATTTACCTGGCGCATCTGGTATCTCAAAGCCAAAATAAGGTGCATCTCGTGAGATATCCCAGTCATTCAGACCATTCTCGAACCACTCACCCATTTTGTTGGCAGCTTCACCTTGCAAGGTGCCAGAACGCGTCCAGTCTTTCAAGAACTGCTCACACTCGGAAAGTTTGAAGAAATAGTGCTCTGTCTCTTTACGCACAGGCGTAGCGCCTGACACTGCAGAATAAGCATTAATGAGCTCGGTAGGGTTATAAGTCGCGCCGCAAACCTCGCATGAGTCACCGTACTGGTCTTTTGCATGACATTTGGGACACTCGCCTTTAATGAAACGATCCGGCAGGAACATATTCTTGACCGGATCATAAAACTGCTCTATGGTTTTAGTGGCGATTTTGCCAGCAGCTTTCAGTTTTTTATAAATGTCTTGTGAAAGCGCATTGTTTTCTGGTGCATTGGTAGAGTAATAGTTATCGAACTGCACTAGAAACTCTGCAAAATCCGCCGAGTGCTCTTTATGCACATTGGCAATTAGCGCCTCAGGTGTGATGCCTTCTTTCTCGGCGCGCAGCATGATGGGGGTGCCATGAGTATCATCTGCACAGACATAATGCACCGAATGCCCCTGCATCTTCTGAAAACGTACCCAGATGTCGGTCTGAATATATTCTACCAAATGCCCTAAATGAATACTGCCGTTAGCGTAAGGAAGTGCTGAAGTAACTAGAATTTTGCGAGGATTGTTTGCAGTTGCCATGAGATAAATGGATCTATTAAGCTAAAACGCTATTCTAACAAATGACGCATGCTTAACCCAGTAATGATTCATTCTTTTATGAATATTGAATCATCTGACATCGATTTATTCTATGATTTAACGTATAGCCCCCGAGCATTCCAACATACAATCAGTTAAAATACCCTATCTTTTTACTCAAGTTATTTAATCAGAAAGTTACAAGCAATGGCAATTACCGAGTTACTCATTCAAAGCACCCTGAAAGTTTGTATAGACCCGAACACCGGCAAAGACTTTGTGAGTAGCAAGTCTGCAAGGAACATCAAAGTGAATGGCAGCGATGTCAGCGTAGACGTTGTACTGGGCTATCCAGCAAAATCGGTCATGGCTGAAATACAAAAGCTGGTCGCGGAAGCCCTTCTAGGGCTTGATGGGATTGGCAGAGTCACCGTGAACGTCAGCAGCAAGATCGTGGCACATAAAGCGCAACAAGGCGTCACTTTATTACCGAATGTCAAAAATATTATTGCGGTTGCCTCCGGTAAAGGTGGTGTAGGAAAATCCACTACCTCGGTCAACTTAGCCTTGGCGCTGGCCGCTGAAGGTGCGATGGTTGGTTTGCTGGATGCTGACATCTATGGCCCCAGCCAACCCCAGATGCTGGGCATCAGCGGTCGTCCGGAAAGTATAGATGGAAAAAGTATGGAGCCAATGGAGGCGTATAGCATACAAGCGATGTCGATTGGCTTTCTAATCGACACTGACACACCGATGGTATGGCGTGGCCCCATGGTGACAGGTGCGCTTGAGCAATTATTGCGTGACACCAAATGGCGTGACCTGGATTATCTGGTCATTGATTTACCTCCAGGCACCGGTGATATTCAGCTGACGCTGGCACAAAAAATCCCAGTCACGGGCGCCATCATTGTCACAACCCCGCAAGACATCGCACTGCTGGATGCACGCAAGGGTCTGAAAATGTTTGAAAAAGTAAATATCCCAATTTTGGGAATTGTTGAGAACATGAGTACGCATATCTGCTCCCAATGTGGTCATGAAGAACATATTTTTGGCGCAGGCGGCGGCGAGTTGATGGCTAAGGATTACAACGTAGACCTGCTTGGCTCACTACCATTGGATATCAACATCCGCACGCAGGCCGATAGCGGAAAGCCAACCGTCATTGCAGCCCCTGACAGCAAAGTTGCAAATATCTACAAAGAAATCGCACGCAAGGCTGCGATTAAAATCGCTAATACCAGCATTGATCACAGCACCAAATTTCCCAATATTGTGATTCAGAACACTTAGCGTAAAATACGCGTTATGCCTAACAGCAAACATAGCGCTTCTGAAAAACTGCTCGGCAAATCTTATGCCGCGATGGATAGCCACACTAAAAAAGTGGCGCGTCATATTGCCGAGCGCACCCATATTTCCAGAAACACATCTCAGGAATATGATGAATCTGCATCTTTAGGTCAACGTGCTGCAGATGCTGTAGCAAGATTCGGCGGTTCATGGACGTTCATTCTTATATTTGCCATCGTCCTGATCTCATGGGTCGGTCTGAACTCATACATTCTGATCAGTTACAACAAGACTTTTGACCCCTATCCCTACATCCTCTTAAATCTGTTTCTGTCTATGCTCGCTTCCATACAGGCGCCGATTATTTTAATGTCGCAAAACAGGCAGGCAGAAAAAGACCGGATTAACGCGGAACACGACTACGAGGTCAACCTGAAAGCCGAGCTGGAAATCATGTTGCTGCATGAAAAAATTGACCTGCTTCGTGAAAAACAATGGTCAGAACTGATTGGCCTCCAAAAAGTACAAATACAATTGCTGGAAAGCCTGATAGAAAAAAATCAAGCTAAGTAGCCTGCGATGCTTAACTTACCTCAACTTGCAAACTCGGTAAATGCGCGCATCCTCCGTTTGCTTTCATTGAAATTCCCAGATCACCGACTGCGCCATATCATTTATTTTTCCATCACATTTGTCCTGATGGTTTACCTCTCAATTTATGTCCTGATTGCATGGCATGCCTATCATTTACCTGATAATTCAATGCCGCAAAAAACAGATGCCGCGCTGATTTTAGGTTACCGCACTTATCTGAATAAAAAACTCAATCCGTGTTTAACCGGCCGAGTAGATAAAGGTTTATCACTGGCAAAACAAGGGGTTGTTTCAACACTGGTAATGAGCGGTGGACACGATGGTAAAAACAACGCGATTGAAGCAGAAGTCATGTCAGCTTATGCCAGAAGCAAAGGATTTGGAGGAGAAATCCTGCTGGAATCAAAATCCAGTTCAACACTGGAAAACCTGAAATTCTCGGCACCCATTTTACAAGCTGCCAGCATCAAGCACATAATAATCGTGTCTGAGCCATATCACTTATGGCGGGTAGAAAAGCTGGTAACCGCCGGTCATTTAAACCGTGACCTCAAAGTAAGCTATTCTGGCGCACCAAGTGAATGCTGGACAACATGGGGAGTGCTGTCCAGAGGGGCATTACGTGAACCTTTCGCTGTCATTCATAACTATGCAAACGGCTACTTTAATTAAAATCAAATGGTTAGATTAACGCTATGACCGCAAAGGTTATATCCGTCAGATGCCCGCTAATTCGTAGCAATCTGTACGCCAAAACAATAAACATCCACCCCGCATTCGGGAGCAATCAAGGTAGCGGGTATCGCAACACCATTGAGCCAATTGTTCACTGCATCCTGTTTACCAGCCCCAGTCACCAGGAATAGTACGCCGTGCGTATTATTAAGGCGACTCTGGCTAATTGTCACGCGGTCAGCCGGCGGCTTTGGAGAATTAAATACAGGCACTGCATCAGCACTGTTATCAACCGCTTGGTTGGGAAACAACGAAGCTGTGTGACCATCTTCGCCCAAGCCTAAAAGCACCATATCGAACGTACGCACACCAGCCAAAGTCTTGGCATAGGCTTTTGCACCTTCAACATTACCCAGCTCTGCAGGAATATCATGAATCTGGTCTTGCGGAATCGCTACATGGTTCAACCATGCATCACGTGCCATTTTACTGTTTCTGTCCACATGATCTACTGGCAGACAGCGATCATCATTATGATATACATGCCAGTTGGCCCAATCAGCCTGCTCTTTAGCCAAAAGTTGATAAACACTCTTAGGTGTGCTGCCGCCAGCCAGCACAATCAAAAAACTGCCATACTTGGCAATCGAATCGTTTGCTGCCTGCAATATACGTCTTACCGTTGCCTGATTGATCTCGTCCTGTGAATCAAAACTGCACCAGCGTGAAGTCTGATTATTCGCAAGGGTGAACGATTTAACCTGTACCGTTCCAACTTGAGTCGTTTGTAAGTTTTGCATAAACCTGTGTTGCCTTTTTCGGTATAATTACGTACTGGGTACTTATAAAAATTCAATTTTCTTCGCTATACTGTGTTGTTCGCAAAAAATTACTCCTTATATATCAAATATATATCGCGTCTCAATTTTTTGCTCATGCCTTGTCTAGCTTTAAAACTTAATTTTTATAAGCACCCGCATCAATAAACGCGACATTCTATCTTAAAAAGAATTCGCAGTATTTATAAAACCTGTTTGAGAGTTGAAAAATATGGCTAAAAAAATCGACCCATGTACCCTTGTATTATTTGGCGCGAGTGGTAATTTATCCCGCATCAAGTTAATGCCAGGCCTGTTCCGCCTTGATGCTGCAGGACGTCTTCCTGAACATATGGCGATTCTCTCTGTAGGCCGCGGTGAAGTATCGCGCGAAGCATGGCAGGCAGACATTAAGGGCATGCTGGATGCAAAATTCAAGAATGGCTATGATGAAGAGGTATTTAAACGCTTCATTGCACGCAACCACTATCACTCCAACCCGCCAAGTGATCCCGATGCATTTAAAAAATTGGCAGAAAAGCTGTCAGATGAAAAAGTATTTCCGCAGAACCTCGCATATTTCCTGTCAGTACGTCCTACCGACTTCGCAACAATCGTTGCGCAATTATCCGGCGTAGGGCTGGTAGATGAGAGTAAATACTGGCGTCGTGTACTGATTGAAAAACCATTCGGTACTGACCTGCCAAGCGCGCAGGCATTACAAACCGAGCTGACAAAATACCTGAAAGAAAGCCAGATTTACCGTATCGATCATTATCTGGGTAAATCAGCCGTGCAAAACATCATGCTCACCCGCTTTGCGAACGCAATGTTTGAGCCACTTTGGAATAATCAGCATATTGACCATGTGCAGATTACCAACAATGAAACACTGGGCGTTGGTGACCGCACCACGTTCTATAACGCAACCGGCGCACTGCGTGACATGTTCCAGAGTCACCTATTGCAGACACTGGCATTGGTTGCAATGGAAAAACCAGCAGACCTTAAACCAGAGAGCATCCGTGCAGAGAAGGTCAAACTTCTCCAGTCTATCCGTCCGATCGATGTTAAAAATATCAATGCTCAGGCGTTCCGCGCACAATACGCTGCAGGTCGCGTATGCGTAGGTGACGGTCACGGTGAAAATGTGCACGGCTATCTGGAAGAACTTAACCGTGAAGGTGTTGAATCAAGCCACACCGAAACCTATGCTGCCGTTAAACTCTTCATCGACAACCCGCGCTGGAAAGGTGTGCCTTTCTATGTGCGTACGGCTAAACGTATGCATGAAGGCAATACAGCGATTTCGATCCGCTTCAAAAAAGCGCCGATGGAACTGGTTGAAGGACAGCACCATAACTGGCTTACCATCAATATTCAGCCACGCGAGTGCATCAAGATGGAAATCGAATCTAAGATTCCTGGCTTGGATGTTGCAACGCGTACATTGAGCATCGATGGGCCACAACGCCAGCAAGGTGATGAAACGATCGACTCTTACGAAACCCTGATGCTGAACCTGATGGAAGGCGACCCGTCACAATATCTGCATATCAGTGAAGTAGAAGCGCAGTGGAAACTGGTTGATCCGATTGTTAAAGCTTGGGCTGAAGACAAAACACCGCTTCATCAATACGCAGCCGGTGGCCGTGACCCACAAGAATCCAGCGTGATCTTTGAATCACAAGATCAATTCTGGCGTTATAGCATCGAACTTGGTGGCGACAAACACTAAACTTTAGTTGTTGGTTCAACCACCAGAGAAACCTCACAACCTGCTTCGGTTTGTGAGGTTTTTTTCATTTAAAAATGCATAATTTTCAGCATATCAAGCGAGTTAGGCCTTATAATGCGTTTCAATTTTAACTCTGTAAATTTAGATACTTATGAGCATTAAATCTGACAAATGGATACGCCGCATGGCTGAACAGCACGGGATGATCGAGCCATTCGAACCCAATCAAGTAAAGGTCAACGCAGAGGGACAGCGCCTTGTATCTTACGGCACTTCAAGCTATGGCTATGATATTCGCTGCTCAAAAGAGTTTAAACTGTTTACCAACCTTAACAGCACGATTGTTGACCCCAAGAACTTTGACCCGAATTCATTTGTAGAAGTGAATGCAGACTACTGCATCATACCGCCAAACTCGTTTGCGCTGGCACGTACAGTTGAATATTTCCGCATTCCGCGTAACGTGTTAACGGTCTGCCTAGGCAAATCCACTTATGCACGCTGCGGCATCATCGTGAACGTGACGCCATTTGAACCTGAATGGGAAGGCTATGTCACTCTCGAGTTCAGCAACACTACGCCGCTGCCGGCAAAAATCTATGCGAATGAAGGCTGCGCCCAAGTGTTGTTCTTTGAAGCTGATGAAGATGACGTCTGCGAAACTAGCTACAAAGACCGTGGTGGTAAGTATCAAGGGCAAGTAGGCGTAACACTGCCAAAAATCTAATTAACCGCTAAATGCCTTTCAAAAATTTAGTTTTGAGGGATGATGCACAAGAAGCCGCGGAACGAACGACGCAGGCATATCACATAGATAGACTAGGAGGAGACAACGCAGTTGCGGTGCAGGCTAACATGAACGAAGCTCATGTTAAACGAAGTGACCGGAACCAACACGCGACAAAGCGATGCGTCCTCAAAATAAATTTATAAAGGTATTTGAATGAAATTCCGTTTTCCTGTCGTCATCATCGACGAAGACTTCCGCTCAGAAAACTCTTCTGGCTTGGGCATTCGCGTACTCGCCAAGGCGATTGAAGACGAAGGCATCGAGGTACTTGGCGTTACCAGTTATGGTGATTTAACCTCTTTTGCACAACAGCAAAGTCGTGCCTCAGCTTTCATCCTCTCAATCGATGATGAAGAGTTCATTGAAGAAAAACCTGAAGCGATTGAACAATTAAGAAAATTTGTGACTGAAATTCGTCACCGTAATGAGGAAATACCAATTTTCCTGCATGGTGAAACACGTACTTCACGCCATATTCCTAACGATGTGCTGCGTGAGTTACACGGTTTCATTCATATGAATGAAGATACCCCGGAGTTCGTTGCACGCCTGATTATCCGCGAAGCAAGAACCTATCTGGATAGTCTGCCGCCCCCATTCTTCAAGGCCCTCACCCACTATGCGGCTGACGGCTCTTACTCTTGGCACTGCCCTGGGCACTCAGGCGGCGTTGCTTTCCTTAAATCTCCTGTAGGTCAGATGTTCCACCAATTCTTTGGCGAAAACATGCTGCGTGCAGACGTTTGTAATGCGGTAGACGAGCTTGGACAACTGCTGGATCATACCGGGCCCGTTGCAGCCTCAGAGCGCAATGCAGCACGTATCTATAATTGCGACCATTTATATTTTGTGACCAATGGCACATCCACTTCAAACAAGATTGTATGGAACTCTACCGTTGCGCCTGGTGATATCGTTGTGGTTGACCGTAACTGTCACAAATCGGTACTGCACTCGATCATCATGACAGGGGCTATTCCGGTATTTTTGATGCCGACACGCAACCATTTTGGCATTATTGGCCCAATTCCAAAATCAGAGTTCGCATGGGAAAACATTCAGAAAAAAATCCAGCGCAATCCATTCGCAACGGACAAAAATGCAAAACCACGCGTACTGACCATCACACAATCCACCTATGACGGCGTGCTGTATAACGTTGAAGAAATCAAGGAAATGCTGGATGGGAAGATTGACACCCTGCACTTCGACGAAGCATGGCTACCGCATGCAACCTTCCATGACTTCTACGGTGACTACCACGCGATTGGTGCAGACCGCCCGCGCTGTAAAGAAAGCATGGTGTTCTCAACGCAATCTACCCACAAACTGCTTGCCGGTTTAAGTCAGGCTTCGCAGATTCTGGTTCAGGATGCCGAACAAAACAACCTTGACCGTGACGTATTCAACGAAGCTTACCTGATGCACACATCAACCAGCCCGCAATATTCGATTATTGCCAGTTGCGACGTTGCCGCTGCGATGATGGAGGCTCCTGGCGGTACCGCATTGGTTGAAGAATCGATTATGGAGGCTCTGGACTTCCGCCGTGCCATGCGCAAGGTAGACGAAGAGTGGGGTACCGACTGGTGGTTCAAGGTCTGGGGACCAAACGACCTGTCAGAAGAAGGCATTGAAGAACGCGAGTCATGGATGCTGAAAGCCAATGAAAAATGGCATGGCTTCGGCAACCTGGCTGAAGGCTTCAACATGCTGGATCCAATCAAGGCTACAATTATTACACCTGGCTTGGATATTCACGGTGACTTTTCAGACGAGTTTGGTATTCCCGCAGCAATCGTCACCAAATACCTGGCCGAGCATGGTGTGATTGTCGAAAAAACAGGTCTTTACTCATTCTTCATCATGTTCACCATCGGCATCACCAAAGGCCGCTGGAACACCATGGTAGCGGCATTGCAGCAATTCAAGGATGACTACGACAAGAACCAGCCATTATGGAAAGTATTGCCTGAGTTTGTGCAAAAACACCCTCGCTATGAACGCGTAGGCTTAAAAGACTTATGTACTCAGATACACGAGGTGTATAAAGCTAATGATGTAGCCCGTCTGACTACCGAGATGTACTTATCTGACATGGTGCCAGCCATGAAACCAACCGATGCATTTGCCAAGATGGCGCATCGCATGATTGACCGCGTGCCTATCGATGACTTGGAAGGTCGCGTTACAGCAGTACTACTCACGCCTTACCCACCAGGTATTCCACTGTTGATTCCAGGCGAACAGTTCAACAAAGTGATTGTGAATTACCTGAAATTTGCGCGTGAATTCAACGAGAAATTCCCTGGGTTTGAAACCGATAACCACGGCTTGGTCAAACAAATGGTGGATGGCAAAGCTGTTTACTATGTGGACTGCGTAGCGCAGGAATAAATCTACAGGCTACGTTACTTATTGATCTGGCACAAATAATCTAATACACCGTTCGGTCTGAGTCTGTCGAAGCCCATTGAATCCGTTCATATTTCGACTACCACAGGTATAAGTTCAACTAATCCTGCTTCGCGGGGAAGTTTTACTAAAAGCGCAATACGAACGGATTGATGTTATTTGTGTGCCGAATCAATAATATGTGCTAATTACGCATATAAGTAACGTAGCTGAATGTCAGACCTTTTTCTGATACATGGGCTTCACGGGCAGATTCCTGCCATTGGCTCATATCCAGCTCAGGGAAATGTGCATCACCTGCAACCTCAAGCGCGATCTCAGTAATATAGAGTTTATTGGCAAGCGCAAGCCCATGCTGATACAGCTCAGCCCCCCCTATCAAGAACGCTTCATCATCATTTCGACATAATTCGATTGCCGCTTCTAAAGAGTTAGCCATCAAAGCGCCTTCGATTTTGTATTGCGGGTTACGCGTTACAATCACCGTCGTGCGCCCAGGTAACAGGCGCCCTAATGACTCATAAGTCTTGCGACCCATGATGATATGGTGTCCTGTCGTTAATGCACGAAAACGCTTTAAATCCTCAGGAAGGTGCCAAGGTAAAGTGTTATCAAGCCCGATAACGTTATTATTTGCTACCGCTACGATAATGGAGAGATTGTGCATTACACTGCCACAGGTGCTTTAATTGCCGGGTACGGGTCATAGTTCTCCAGCGTGAAATCTTCAAATTTAAAGCTGAAGATATCATTGACGGCTGGATTGATATGCATGGTTGGCAAGGCGCGTGGGCTGCGTGACAATTGCGCTTTCACCTGATCCAGATGATTCAGATAGATGTGTGCGTCGCCTAATGTATGCACAAAGTCACCCAGTTTTAAATTACAAACCTGTGCAACCATCATCGTCAAGATTGCATAAGAAGCAATGTTAAACGGCACGCCCAAGAATATATCGGCACTGCGCTGATACAACTGACAGCTCAAACGCCCATCAGCGACATAGAACTGGAAGAATGCATGACATGGCGGCAATTTCATTTGATCGACATCCGCTACATTCCACGCAGAAACAATCAGCCGACGTGAATCTGGATTCTTTTTAATCGCATTGACTACCTGAGCAATCTGGTCGATATGCGTACCATCCGGCTTTGGCCAGTTACGCCACTGATAGCCGTAAACAGGTCCCAGATTGCCCTGCTCGTCTGCCCACTCATCCCAGATACTGACGCCGTTGTCTTTGAGGTATTTGATATTGGTACTGCCTTGCAGAAACCACAGCAACTCATGAATAATCGACTTGAGATGCACTTTCTTAGTGGTCAGCAAAGGGAACCCTTCTGCCAAATTAAAGCGCATCTGATAACCGAATACGGAAAGCGTTCCTGTACCGGTACGGTCTTCTTTTTTATGCCCATGCTGTAACACATGGTTGAGTAGCTCGTGGTAAACCTGCATTTGATTTAGCTCGTTTTTTCTACAATAAACTGTTTAATGGCAGCTGCGTCAGCTTCCATCACCGTAAATTTCTGTGGCAAATCCTCAATGCCGTTCAATACAGCCGGACGCTCAGGTGCATGACCTAATGATTCAACAATCGAATCTTCAAACTTGGCTGGTAGCGCGGTTTCCAACACGACCATCGGTGTTTGTTTGTCAAAATAGGCCAAAGCCACTTTCAACCCGTCTGCTGTGTGCGTATCAATCACCACATCATATTTGGCTTGAGTTTCACGTATAGTCTGCATGCGGTTAGCATGGTTGCTGCTTCCGGAAACAAAACCGTAATCGGCAATTTTTGCAAAATAGCCATCGGCTTTCAGATCAAAGCTGCTACCGTTATCCACCTTGCTCCACAACGCACGGGTTTTTTCACTATCACGACCTACCAGGTCAAATACAAAGCGCTCAAAATTGGAGGCCTTGCTGATGTCCATTGAAGGACTTGAGGTGTGGTAGGTTTTAGCTGAACCACGCGGGCTGTAAACCCCGGTTTTGAAAAACTCATCCAGTACGTCATTCTCATTGGTCGCAACAATCAGCTTATCAATCGGCAAGCCCATCATGCGCGCAATGTGGCCTGCACAGACATTACCAAAATTGCCTGACGGCACTGAGAAACTGACTTTCTGCGCATTGTTCTGCGTGACTGCCAGATACCCTTTGAAGTAATACACCACTTGCGCAACGATACGTCCCCAGTTGATGGAGTTCACTGCACCAATCTTGTACTGTGCTTTAAATGCCGCATCATTGGATACGGCCTTCACCATATCCTGACAATCATCAAACACGCCATTCACTGCAATGTTGTAGATGTTCTCGTCCTGTAAACTGAACATCTGTGCAGTCTGAAAACGGCTCATCTTCTTGTGTGGTGACAGCATAAACACACGGATGCCTTTTTTACCGCGCATCGCGTATTCAGCAGCCGAGCCGGTATCGCCAGAAGTTGCACCGAGGATATTCGTCGTTTCACCTTCTTTGGTCAGCACATACTCGAACAGATTGCCCAGCAGCTGCATGGCCATATCTTTAAAAGCCAGTGTAGGCCCATTGGATAAGCTCAACAAATACAGATTTTCTTCCAGCTTGAGTGTAGGCGTGATGTCCGCAGCATTCTGCCCTTTGCGCGTATAAGCGTAGACATCCGCACGATAAGTTTTGTTGATGATGGCCTTCAGATCATCCGCAGGAATGTCATCCACAAAACGTGAAAGAATGGCATAGGCAAGCTCTGCATAGCTCATGCCGCGCATGGCAGTCAAATCAGCATCACTAACCTGAGGGTAGGTTTCAGGCAAATATAAGCCACCATCCGGCGCGAGGCCACCGAGTAAAATCTGACTAAAACTTAGTGCGGGGGATTGCCCGCGAGTAGAAATATATTTCATAGTTGATTGTTATAACCGTTAAATTTATTTGGCGAGCTCTTCCATACGAATACGCACGACTTTGCCTGAAATCGCCTCAAGCGCTTCTATCGCTGCAATTGCAGCGTTCATGTTCTTCTCTACCGTCACATGCGTCAGAATCACAATATTGGCTTCTGTTTCGTTTTCATCCGGCTCTTTTTGCATCATCGCATCAATAGAAATGCCGCGATCACCCAGTATCTTCGTTACATCAGCCAGCACACCCGGCTTGTCACTGGCACGCAGACGCAAGTAATACGCACTTTGCACTTCAGCCATTGGCAAGATAGGTAAATCCTGCACTTGATCTGGCTGGAACGCCAGATAAGGCACACGCTGCGCACTGCTTGCATCAATCAGGCGTGCAACATCCATTAAATCTGCCACCACTGCGCTGGCTGTTGGCTCTGCACCTGCACCTGCACCATAATACAGCGTCGGACCTACTGCATCACCTTTCACCACAACAGCATACATTGCACCATTGACGTTAGCCACCAGACGTTTTTCAGGAATCAAGGTTGGATGCACGCGCAACTCAACGCCATCATCTGTACGCTTGGTGATTCCCAGGAGTTTGACGCGGTAGCCAAGCTCTTCTGCATACTTGATATCAACCTGCTGCAACTTGGTGATGCCTTCCGTATACGCCTGCTCAAATTTCATCGGCATACCAAAGGCAATGGCAGACATAATGGTGAGTTTGTGAGCAGCATCAATGCCTTCCACGTCAAAGGTCGGATCAGCTTCCGCATAACCCAATCGCTGCGCTTCACCCAACACATCTGCAAAGTTAAGACCCTTCTCACGCATCTCGGTCAGGATGAAATTAGTCGTACCATTGATAATTCCCGCCACCCACTCGATACGGTTGGCACCCAGCCCTTCACGCAACGCCTTAATGATTGGGATGCCACCCGCAACGGCAGCCTCATAGGCCACCATCACATTGTTCGCTTGTGCAGCTGCAAAAATCTCATTGCCATGCAAGGCGATCAGCGCCTTATTGGCGGTCACCACATGTTTTTTATTGGCAATAGCCTTGAGTACCAGCTCTTTACTTAGGGTATAACCACCAATCAGCTCGACCACCACATCCACTGCTGGATTATTAACCACAGCAAAAGCATCATCGGTCACGCTGACATCCGCAGTCACCGCTGCTTTTGCATGTGCCAGATTTCTATCGGCAACCTGCACGACCTTGATTGTTACACCACTACGACGTGAGATTTCAGCCGCGTTACGCGTCAGCACTGTGTATGTGCCTCCGCCCACTGTCCCTAAGCCTAAAATGCCTACACTCAAGACCTTAGTTTCTGATTGTTTCAAGCTTTTGCTCCATGTTTTTTTCTATAGTTTTCCAGGAATCTGGCAATACGTTTGATTGCCTCGGTCAAGTCATCCACATTGGGCAAGAAAACAACGCGGAAATGATCCGGTGTTTTCCAGTTAAAACCGGTTCCTTGCACCAGCAAGACTTTTTCTTCCAGCAGCAAATCCAGAATGAATTGCTGATCATCCTTAATCGGGTACATTTCCGGATCCAGTTTCGGGAACAGGTACATGGCCGCCTGCGGCTTGGTACAGCTAACGCCTGGGATTGCATTCAGCAGTTCATAGGCCACATCTCGCTGTTTGCACAAGCGCCCCTCTGGCGCGACCAGATCATCGATACTCTGATAACCGCCCAAAGCAGTCTGAATAGCCAACTGGCCAGGCACATTGGCGCACAGACGCATAGAGGCCAGCATATTGAGGCCTTCTATATAATCTTTGGCATATTTCTTTTCACCGCTTAGTACCATCCAGCCGGCACGATAACCGCAGGTACGATAATTTTTCGACAAGCCATTAAATGTCACGAACAAGACATCATCGGCAAGTGAAGCGATTGAAGTATGTACATTGCCGTCATACAGCACTTTATCGTAAATCTCATCGGCAAAAATCACCAAGCCATGCTGACGGGCAATCTGAACAATCCCTTCGAGCACTTCACGTGGATACAATGCACCGGTTGGATTGTTTGGGTTAATGACAACGATACCGCGTGTGCTGGAAGTAATCTTGGACTCGATATCTTTCAGATCCGGCATCCAGCCAGTCGCCTCATCACACAGATAATGGCGCGCTGTGCCACCTGCCAAAGTGACTGCCGCCGTCCATAGCGGATAATCCGGCATTGGTACCAGCACTTCATCACCGTTGTTCAGCAAACCCTGCATCGCCATCACGATAAGTTCAGAAACACCATTGCCGATGATGATGTCATCCACCGTCACCCCATTAATGTGTTTACTCTGCGTGTAATGCATAATGGCTTTACGTGGCTCGAACAAACCCTTGCTGTCGGTATAACCACCGGCCTTGCCCATGTTGCGAATCACGTCCTGCTGAATCTCTTCAGGCACTTCAAAGCCAAAAGCGGCCGGATTCCCGATGTTCAGTTTGATGATACGTTGCCCCTCTTCTTCCATTTGACGGGCGCGCTGCAATACCGGTCCACGAATATCGTAGCAAACGTTAGCAAGCTTGTTAGATTTGTCTATTTTTTGCATAGGCTCTTTGCATCAATGCGATGAATTTTCAGCGAATCTATTTCACTTTTAAATTAAAAATGACACGACGTCTGGCCAAAGGCA
>Ga0172373_10005900_pt1 | contig 16570 bp, 12 predicted proteins | sample Lak10m_2_FD_114546 | JGI IMG/M metagenome (GOLD analysis project Ga0172373, IMG submission 114546) | Freshwater microbial communities from Kabuno Bay, South-Kivu, Congo - kab_092012_10m | ecosystem: Environmental > Aquatic > Freshwater > Lake | place: Democratic Republic of the Congo...
GAATCACTAACTGATTTCAGAGTAATAAAATTATCATTATTATAATAATTATTAATTTCAAATAAATTATTACTATTATAAATATCACCGCGATTTATAATAATACCTCCATAATTATTAACTGAAGGATTTAATAATAAATTAGATGCATTCATTGAAACATTCGATTTCTCTAAATAAAAATTACTACCTGTAAAATTACTTATAAGTGATGTTAAAGTTGCACCTGTCGTGTTATAAATATCACCTGAAAAATAAATATCTTTAATTTTCAAATCTCCTGTAGATTCTAAATTTGCATTACTATCAATTGTCAATAATTTAGAACTACCTAAATGAATTTCATATTTATTTTCATAACTATAAAAATGATGAGGACTCGAATATCTCGAATTAATATAATTTTTAAGTGTTAAATGTGGTTTATAATTATTATAAATAATAGGAATTGGTATATTTGAATGTTGATGATAATCAAATACATAATGATCGAAAAAATTTTGTTGATTGATTGATAATTCAACATTCATCAAATTCAAATTATTAATTTCAATTGGATATAACTTTTTATGAATATCAGTTGATAAATTAGAACATACTATTTCTATTCGATGAACATTCACAGGTAATAATGAAGGTGTGCTATAAATATAATTATCTAAATAAGTATTACTATTATTAATATATACATTACTATTATCAATCAAAGTAATAATAGATTTATTATTATAGTCTTTGAAAAAATTTGAAGGAACTGTTATATCATTTCTATATTTATAATCATAATCTAAGTTTATTTGAATTTCATTTATAATAACATCAGTATATGGCAAATAATAAATATAATTGAAGGTTTTATAGAAATCATTATCAATATTAAATGTATTAATCACTGATTTAATATCATAATTATTAAAATTTGGATTATTTTTATTTTTTAAAAATGTTCTGATATTTAAATTATAATAATTATTTTGATAATAATTACTTGTCCAATTAGAATCAATTAAACTAGTTTCTAATGTTAAATCATTTACGCTAGGTGTCTGTGGTAATAAGTAATTTAAAACTAATTCCTTATCTCCTCCGAAAGTATAAGTATGAGAAATACTATTACTTGTGCTAATAAATGCATTAATATTTACATCATTACATTTAAGTGTTGGAATTAATGAAATAGTTTTTGAAGTTTCATTAACATTTACATCTAAATATCTATAATCTAAATTAATATTATAGATATTAAAATTAAACTTAATAGGAATATTACTATCAATAACTTTATTTGAATTAATGACAGCATAATTAATCAATTGGTTATTATTAATATCAACTGATGGTAAATTACTATCTTCAATTTTATAACTAAAACTTGATATAACTCTATCTTTATTATCATCATAGCTATCAAAATAATTAGTTATAAATATTGGTTTAATATTACTGTAATGACTTTGAATAAATCCATCTTGACCTTCAATAACTCCTGTTGTATTTTTATAATTATTATAATAAAAATTGGTGCATTCTATAGAAGTTTTATTTGGAATACCATTTAAATTTAATGTGCCATTATAAATATAATTCTTATCATCAATAAAATTATATTTATTAATTACTATTTCACCATTGCTTGTTAAATTAAAAAGATTATTACTATTATAAGAAAGATTGAACTTTTCATTTGCATTAAAAGACCATACATTAGTATCATTAGCCATCTCAAATTTAACTGTTTTGCTTACATTTGTCAAACGAAGAATACATTCGAGATCGTCAAATATATGACAAGCAACATTGGGATAAATAATCGAATTATTATTATAAAAATCTTTATTTCCGATATTAACTTGATTTTTATTATTTTTATTTATAAAAGTTATAAATGGTTTTTTATTATTTGGTGTAATTTCATAAATAGTAATATCATCATAACCTTTTAATTTCAAATCAACTTTATTAGTGACTGAACCCGAATCTGTATCATTATAAACAATTCCTTGTTCTATTATCGCAATATCAGGACGACTCGAATAATTTTTAAATGATTTATTATAAAATTTGCTAATAACTGGTGGTGAATTAGTATCATTAATATAATCTTTATTATTATAAAAAATACTTAAAATATTGTCTTCATTTGTTGTTGCTTGCATTGAATTAAGTTTTTGATAAATCCAATCATCATTATTATAAGCAAATGCTAATGTTTTACTTGGAAGTATTCCAATTTTATTTGCAACGATGCTAATATCATTTTTATTATTAGCTTGAGGACTATTATAAGTGGATGATGAAGAATTTCTCATAATAACTGGATTTGAAAAACTGCCAATAGTAATACCATTAATATTATAAGTAGAATTTTCACCAATTAAATTAAGATTGCCTTTAATATCAACATTACCTTTAATAGAAACTGCCACATTACGATTATAATTATAATCAACTGTCGGATTATTGATATCAATATGATATTTATTATTAACATCGTCATAATAATAATTCATTGCACTATGAGTTGGATTTATTGAATTATTGGTAAAACCAATTTGAAATACTCCAGCGACATTCTCCTGATTTGTATGATTTTTATAAATAAACCATTTATAATTATTTCTATTTTGTGTAGAAAATGGTAAATCATAATCACAAAAATCTATACCAGTATATAAAGAATCATTATTAAAACTACCGCCTCTTAAACCTCTATAAATACGAATAATAGAATTATTATAATTATTAATGTTTGTATTTCTTACTTGTAATGGCACAGGATAATTATTATCAGTCTTAATAATACCAATACCTATATTATTATTAATATAAGTGATATTAAATGCATCATCACGATTAAAACCTATAATTCGCATATCACCTTCAAAATAACCATCATATGAATTGATACCACCTTTTAAATTAACAGTTTTTTTATTTATATAATCAATGTTATCAGTCAAATTAATATTAAGATTATTGACTTTTAAAATAGATTCATTATTATTATTTAAATAAATGACATTTGTTTTGTATGTTTGATTATTCAATCTAATATAATAATCATTACTTATCATATCACCAATGATATCTAATGTCCTTTCGGGTAAATTAGTATTTATACCAATTTTATTATTTTCCATAATTGCTAGATTTGGTGATATAACATTGAAACCATTCAAACCCTCCTTACTTTTACCTGCATAGAAATAGATATTATGCCATTTAACATTCTTTTGTGTGAGAAAAATAAGACTATTATCAATATTACCATTTATATTTTTCAAAGAAGAATGACCAATATAAACTTTACTGCCATCAGTTGTTAATTGTGAAATGTCATTCATATAAATCTCAAATCTTTCAGATTTTCGTTTAATAATATTAAATTGATGATCATAAGAATCAGTAGCTAAAATACCAGTTCCAAAACGACCACTTATATTTAAATTTGATTCTTGATCATAATTAATACCATTTGTTGAAAAATTAACATTTGAATTATAGACCCTATAACCACCTATAAATAAATCATTACCAATATTAAGACTTTTATTAATTGAAATATTATCTCTAAATGTCGTTACATTATTAAAATAAGTGTAACCATTAAAATCGGCGACACCATTAATAGTTGTCTTATTTGCATTTAAATTCTCAGTTGTTAAATTATTTTTTACAATAAGTGAATCATTAACTGTTAATAAATATTTATCTGTTATGGTGCCAATATTTATATTTGAATTAAATGTAAATTCTCGTTTTAAAAACTCATTACCATATAATTGATTAACATTTAATGCAAGACCTGTTTTACTCATATAAATATCATTTAAATGTAAATTTGCATTAGTTACTCTATCATACATATAAATATTACTTGCATAATGAGAACCATTCACATATAATTTTGGAATCGAATTAATATTATTATAATTCAAAGTTATCGGACAATTATTTTTATTAATAATAACTGTTCCATTTGTATCAATTGCCATTTGTGGATAATTATCAGTTGTATTTCCATAATTAGGCAATCCATTTGCATTTGAATATAAATTTTCAATATTTGATGAATCTTTTGATATATGAAATTCAAGAGGCATTCCTTTAGTTGTTGTGATATTTGCCGGTGAATTTTTACTTAATCCAAGTATTCCAATTGATAATTTAGTCTGTTCTGTATCATTATTACCCTGATTATAAATTGCAAATTGAATATTTTTAATTTTTCCAGAAGGTGTATCACTTATTTTTAATGGATGTGCGTTATCATAAGTAGATGTAAAATTACCGATTGATAGATAATTAGGAGTATAAATAGTATTTATTATACCTTGATTACTATAACCATTAAAAAAGAATAGATTTGAATTAACTTTATTTATCAGAGATGTTAAAGAAGCATTTGTTATATCATCATTCAAAGAAAAGTTTTGAAATTCAATGCTATTCGCAATGATCTTTCCTTTACAAATAATATTATTATTTACTAATAGACCAGCGTTTGTATCTAACATTTCACGTCTCGATGCATTAATACCTACACCATTATGATTAACAATCATATTATATTGATTATCAATTGTCACATCTGGATTTGGATTATTCCTCTGTCCAACCACTAAATATTCATTCAATTTCAAATCTAAATTATTAAGATTAGATATATTTAATAATCCAATACCTATATTTTCTATATATATCTGATTATCTTCCATTAATAATTGCCTACTTTGTAATTATATATATAAGTTTTTTTAAATGCTTATTTATATAAAACTCAAAAAGAAAAAAGAAAATAATAATAAATAAATAATTAAGCAATAGCTTGAGCTTGTGCTGCTGCTAATTGAGCTAATAATTTCTTGCCAATGGGTCCGGTCTTTAAAACGCAATTATTAGTAGCAGGATTTAAGATTTTATCAGGCGGACATATCTTTTCTTCAGTTCCTTTAACCGGTTTCTTTTTAGCTTCTTTAGCAACTCCTTTATCAGCAACTTTAGCAGCTTTTTCAGCTTCTTTAGCCGCTTTAACAGCAGCCTTTTCAGCTTCTTTAGCTTTTTTAATTTCTTCTTTTTCAACTGCTTTAACTTGTTTTTCAGCTTCTTTAATAAAATGTGTAAAATATGTATATGAATCTTCTTCTGGTGCCTTTTTCCCTTTTTCTCCTTTTGAAAGACATAAATCAAAAGCTTCAGATTGAGTTATCACTTGTGTTTTTTTAGCAGCCACCGGTTTCTTAACAAACTCTTTCATTTTTTGAATAGTTTCAAAAGCTTTGCGTGAATCAACACTTATATAATCATACAAATCATTTAATACTAATTTATAATATTTTAATACAGTATTACTTAGAGCGTCATTTGTTGTCATTTCAACTATTTTATTATAAACAATAGGATATGCAAATTGTCGAACATCTTTTTCACGATTAAGATAAGAAATATAACCAGTGATCTTATCTAAAAATATTTTACTGGCATCTTTCTTAAATTTATAAGTTTCGGGATCTAAATATTTATCTTTAAATGAATCAAAATCTTCATCAAAATAATCTTCGTATTTCATTAAATTCAATAATTTAAATAATTGCATCGGATCATTTGTATAAGGTGTAGCAGTCATTAATAATAATTTACAACTATCTTTTTTAGATTTTTGATATGAATTATATAAAGCTCTTTTGAGTGCATTAATATCTGGTCGTTCTATTGCCGGAACATTTTCATCAAAAATCTTATGAGCCTCATCAATAATTATCAATGTTTTCTTAAAAGGATCTATCTTACCATTTCGTTGAACCATATCGTGATATAAAGTATTTTTACCATTTATAAGATTTGTGAATTGTTTATAACTGATTGGTTCAATCCATCTATTATCTAAATATCTTAAGGGTCCGACAACATCCGCACTTGGAATATTCATTCCTTTCAATAATTTCTCTTTGATAGTCATAGAACAGACTTTACCGAAAATATTTTTCCAAACATCTGATTTTAGTGTATGTCTGGTAACCCAAATAATTGTATAACCTTGTCTTTCGAATGTATTAGAAGCAGTAGCAACTGCAGTGCAAGTTTTACCAGTGCCGACTGAATGCCATAATAACATACCCTTATAACAACTATCAGCTGTGAAAAAATTACTTATAAATTGTTGTGTATTATCAAGTTTAGCAATTCTTGCATTATCTTCTTTTTTAATACAATCATTTTTAAGTTCAATATTTACCCATTTAAGTTGTTTATAAAATTTGCGAATATAATGACGCATAGTTATGAAATTTAAGGGTTCATTAAGACCACTTAAAATTCCATCATCTTCTTTAACCGGTTTTTTAATCTTCTTTAATATTTCTCCTAAGTTTTTTTTGTTTTTGAATTTAACACCACCAAATTTCATATAAGCCTTTTCAACTAATTTAAATTCATTATTCTTTGTCTTATCTAACGAACTGTAAATGTTTTTTTCTTTTGGAACAAAATCTTCTTTTCCATTATTAAATTTTTCAAAATTAAATTTTTTAGTAAAATCAAAAATTTTATTATTATTTAAATCATCTTCTTTCTCATTTCCAAATTCATGAATAGCTTTGTTTAATTCATAATTGACTGCACCAAAACGACAAACACCCTCTAATTCAGCTGCAAAATAAAGTTTTCTTAAATCAATTTTACTTTCTCTTAAGAAAAGCAAATGTGCATCACTTTCACCATATTTAACAGGATCAATTCTTAATTTATATTTAAATACATGAAGTGGCCATCCCAATTTAGGATCAAATGTAAGTCCAACTTGTCCGCAATTACGAGTTCCTCGTCCTATTGCCTGTTTTTCATCAGAAGGAGTTATTAGATCATCGACCAAATGAACATATTTAACATCATAAACATCAATGCCTTCTTTATATCCAGAATCAATTAATAAGAATCGAACATTCTTGCCATGAACATTATCAGGTCTTTTATTAAATATTTTTAAAATCTCAAGTTTTAATTTAACAGGAAATTGTTTTTCATAAACTGATAAACTTGATAATAACGCAAAATTATCTTTATTACCACCTCCTGAACTTTTAGTCATTTGACTTCCTGATTCTGATTCACTTCCCGATTCACTTCCACTTTCGCTTTCAGATTCAGATTCAACTGTTTTATTATTAACTATTTTAAGACTTGAATTATAAATATTTGAATATCCATAAGCTTTAAAAACTGATGCGACTAATTTAATACCAGCAATAGAAGTTCGAACATCAGAATAAATAATATGTTTAAATTTTTTACCATATTTTTTATAATCGTTTGCGTCTAATTCTTCAATATTTTTCATTAATTCAAATAATTTAGGCGAAGTTATTTTAAGATTTTCTCTGATTTTATCGGCATTGAAACTCGGCTTATCAAATTTATAAAAATCATTTTGACTACTTATATTAGAAGCTCTTCTAATACAATCTGCTTTAGTTAATGCTTTCATATCTCTATTTAATAATTATAATAAAAATATTTTATCAAATCCAATGATGTCTAATTAATTTATTTATAGCAATATATGAACAACCAAATTCAATTTTATCAATTGAATATTCAAAAATATTATTACTTTTTTTTTGAATTTTAAATGGATCTATACAATGATCTTTAATTCCTTCTGTTGAATCAAGACGCCATTGATTTAAAAACTTTACATATTTAGTGAAATAATCTAAATGATTTGGATAATTATTATCAATCAATTCATATTGTTTATAACAAATAGTATCTTCAATTATATATAATCCACCATCATTTAATAAAGGAAATAATAATTCGAAAGATTTTATAACATCTCTATTTGTATGTGATCCATCATCTATAATAATATCAAATTTTCCATATTTATCATTAATTTGATTTATAGTGTTTTCATCTGTTCCATTTCCAATTTCAACATAAATATCATTATTAATATCTTCATAAATTTTACAATTAGGGTTTATATCAATACCTATAATACATTTAGCATTTTTAAATGTTTCTCTAAATGCCTTTAAACTACCACCATTAAAAACTCCTATTTCTAAATATTTAATAGGTTTATCTCTATAATCTTGTAATAATTTTTCATATTGTCTTGTATAATTATGAAAATATGAATTTTTATCTGTATTATATTTATTAAAAATATTATTTAATGATTCCATTTTTATATATAAATATGAATAAATGTTCTTTAAATACATTTATTATAAAAAAATGATTTATTGAAATTTCCTTAAATAACATCTTATAATGATTCATCATAGAGATACATATACCAAAGAAGTATTGATTAAACAATTTGAATTACATAAGGCTTATGTAAGAGAAAGGAAACATACTACAAATGAATTGCAAGTAAGAATGCCTTCAATTCCTGAAGACATCAGCGAAAATATAATTAAATTTATAATTATAAATAAGTTGAATGATGAGACTTCAAAATGGAATTGCAAATCTGGCGATTTATTTTCAACAAAAGAAGGTATTCAAGAATGCAAATGTTTTACAAGTAATGCTCCATTATCTTTCAGTCCTTCTTCTAAATGGAATGTCATTTATTTCTTAGATGCGAGACAATGGATCACTAACAATCGTTTTAAGTTATTTAAAGTAAATTTGGCTCATAATGATAAGCGATGGTTAAATATTAAGATTAATAGTAGTCAGACAATTCAGCAACAATGCAAACAAGGAAGACGTCCTCGTTTAGGTTGGGATAAAATTAAAAAACAATTGAATGATCGTATAACATTAGTATTTGAAGGAACCTTTGAAGACATCTTCATTCCTTATATCATTATTGATGATTGATATTGATATTAATGATTATCTATGATTATTTTTTATTATTGTAAATTCATCAGCTAATCTTTCTTCATCAGGTATTTCAAGAATTATGATTGTATTAAAAGTTCTAAAATCTTTAATAAATTTTAATAACTGGTCAAATGGTATAAGACCTTTATCAATTATTTCGTGTCTGTCTAAATGACTGTTTTTTGGATTTTTGCTATTATTACAATGAATAACCATAACATCTTTTAAATTATCATTTATCTTTGTTAATTCATAGACTTCTGATAGTTCGTAACCTGCTGCCCAAATGTGACAAGTATCAATACAAATCTTTAAAAATTCTTTTTGTTCATCATTAAAAGAATTATAGAAATCAAGAAAATCTTTATAATTTGATATTAATTCAGTTCCTTGACCACAAGAAGTTTCTAAAATGATCTTTGCCTTTATTTTTAAATTCTTCATTTCTTCAATAATGAATTCTAATGCGTTTCTCATATTCTTTAAACCATCTTCTGGTGTATTTGATGTATATTTGCCACAATGGACAACGCATCCCAAAGCACCAATTAAATCAGCGATTTTAAGTTCATTAATCACTATCTGAATCCAATAACAATCCTTTAAATCAATGATTCTTTTATTGGAAATGGCAGGCATTGCTAAATTAATAGTATAAGGTAAATGAATGATTAAAGCAAAATTTTTAATATTAATCTTAATATCAATAATGTCAAAGAACTTTTTATTTAAAGCAGTTATTTTAGTTCCTCGTGGATTTGATGCAAAAATTTGAAGTGCATTTCCTTTATTTTCAATAATCCGTTTAATGGTTTCACTTAAAGTTTTTTCACGCTTAATATGAGCACCAATGAAATTCATATTTTTCTTTAATCTCATTTATTTATGTTTATAAATCATTTTTTATTATAGTTTCAATTTATAATTATCAAATATGAATTATTCTGAATTATCAGAAATTTATAAAGATGAAATTGAATTAATACCAGAGATTAATAATAATAATAATAATCTTGATTCAAATAATCCGATGTTTATAATAGAAGATTATGAATTACTTAAGAAATCATTAGCAAGTCATAAAGAACAATATGAAAGTTTAATTAAAAATAATGATTATTTTATGAATTTTCTAAAAGACTCACAAAACAATCATTTCAATATAATAAATATAATTCAAACAATTTCATTAAATAATAATGAAGATTTAACTAATTTATATATAAATTATAATGAAAAGATCAGAGATAAATATAAACAATGGCAAGATGAATATTATGAACCTCGCATTGAATCGATTAAAAATAATATAGAGATAATCGCTGATAAATTGACAAATTATAGAAATTTCTTTATATATTTGGCGAATACAATTAATAAAAATAATGATGAAAATAAGAAATTGTGTTCTATTTGTTTTGAAAACGAAGTAAATATTTGTTTAATCCCTTGTGGTCATACTATATGTGATAAATGCAATAAAAATAATAATTTTTCTACTATTATAAATAAATGTTATACTTGCAGAGCAAAAATCACAGACTATATAAAGATATATTTCTCAGTATAAATAATAACAATAAAAAGAAAAATGGTTGGAACTCATATAATCATTGATATCAGCGATATTGAAGATAATGAATTACTCAAATATGAATCAACTATAACACCAATTCTTGATAAAATAGTTGAAAAATATCAATTAAATGTTGTTAAGAAAGCCCTTTATCAATTTCAACCATTTGGTGTTACTGGTGTTTATATCCTTTCTGAATCTCATTTGTCTATTCATACATTCGTAGAAGAAAGAATCGCATCGCTTGATTTATACACTTGCACTAAATTTACAAATACAAATGATCTTGAAAGTTTCTTTAAATCTTTATTTAATAATAATTGTAATTTATTATATAAAATAATAGAACGATAATAATAATAATCATAATCATAAATGGTGATTTATTTAAATATTCCATATTCGGCGCGAAAACTTGCTAAAGATTTTGGGGCAATTTGGGATAAGGATTGTAAGAGATGGTTTTGTGAAGATGAATGTAATGAATTATGCCAATTATTTGATGTTTATAAAAAGATTGAAATAATTGGTGAAGATAGAACTTTTGGAGGTAATGATTTATTTATAGATATGATACCAAAAACAAGTTATTTTAAAAATGTCAGAAATCTTTTTAATGAATGCGATTGGAATTTAATAAGACATCATATATATGAAAGAACGGGTCATAGATGCGAATGTTGCGGAGCTAAAAGAAATAAATATCTTGAAGCACACGAACGATGGATATTTGATTATGACACACAAACCCAAAAATTAATAAGAATAATTGCTTTATGTCGTCAATGCCATCAAGCAACACATTATGGACATTCAAAAGTTACTAAAGAAATTTCTAAAATAAATAAACATATTATGAAAGTAAAAAAAATAAATCAAGATGATTTAAATGCACATATAAAAGAAGCTTATGAAATTTGGAAAAATAGAAATAAAATTAAATGGATCATTGATACATCTATTATAACAAATTCAGGTTTTATTACTATTGATAATAATAATAATAATAATGATAATAATAATGATATTTAAATAAATCAAATAATAAGTATGAGTCTTAATAAACCTATTTGGAAATTGAAAAATTGGATAAATGAAACGAAGTTATTTAACGATGCCCTTTCTTTAAATCCAAATGCAATTGACTATTTAAAGAAAAATCCTCATAAAATTGATTGGAAATGTTTATCGGCAAATCCGAATGCAATTGAATTACTTGAAAAGAATCTTGATAAGATAAGTTGGAAGTTTCTTTCCTTAAATCCAAATGCTATTAAACTTCTTGAAAAGAATCTTAATAAGATTCATTGGAAGAATTTATGCGAGAATTTGAATGGTATCGAAATCTTAAAAAAGAATCCAAATAAAATTCATTGGCATATCATTTGTCAATATACAAATGATATTCAATTTTTGCGCGAAAATTTTAATAAAATTAATTGGATTTATTTATCTTATAATGAACACGCTATTGAATTATTAGAAGAAAATAAAGATTTGATTAATTATTCTGCTTTGTCAAAAAATCCGAATGCTATTAAGTTATTGATGGAAAATAAAAAAGCGATTTGTTGGTATAATTTGTGCGAAAATCCTAATGCAATCAAGATTCTTGAAGAAAACCCGAATAATATTAAATGGTCTATTTTGTCAGAAAATCCGAATGCAATTAAAATTCTTGAAAAAAACCCAAATAGAATAAATTGGTATAACTTGTCCTATAATTCAAAAGGAATTGATTTATTTAATAAATTTCAAGATTTTACTTATGTATTTTATTATGGATTTTCAAGAAATCCTGACATTTTCGAATTGGATTATAAAGCAATGCAGAAAAATAATGAAGATATGGAAGAAGCCTTAATTAAAGAACTTCTTAAACCATCAAGAGTATTTAAGGAACGAGATTATGATTATTTAGAAATTTTATTTGATGATGAGTAGTAGCTAAATTTATTTAGCACTCATTAAAGTAAGCATTAAATAAGTTTTGTGTTTTTGCAAATTAATTAAATCGTTCTTAGTTAAATTACCTTTTGCAACCAATCTCTTTATTTGATTTAACATACCTGTCATTTCTTTTGAAGGTGTTTTTCCTAAAATCTTTTCAAATAATGGTATTAAGATATTTAATAATTTAATATAAACCTCTGTGCAACTATTAAAAATACACAATTCATTATTTATAATATCTTGATTACTTGTTATTTTCTTTATCAATTTATTTTTTTCTTTAATGTCACTTGAAAACATTATAGTAGGCATTAATTTCACCAATTGTTGATTTTCCTTGACTTTAATAGTGCTATCTTTACAATTCTTTAATGAACACAATGATAATTCATTGGCTACATTAAGTAATACATTTAACTCTTTCATAAAATCTTTATTCATCTTCTATTATTATTTATCATTATTATTGCCATTCTGATTACCATTATTGCTATTATTGGTATTTAGATTACTATTATTATTAGTGATTATTGATGTATTATTATAATTGTTATTCATTATATTAGAAGTGATTAGATTAGAAGTGATTAGATTAGAAGTGATTAGATTAGAAGTGATTAGATTAGAAGTTATATAAGCAAATAAATCGATAATTATTAAAAATGCTCAGAAAAACTTATTGGGGTTCTTCAAAAAAAAATAATAATAAAAGAAAAAGAGACGCAACTAATGATAATAGTGATAGTGAAGAAAGCACAAGTGACAATAGTGTGAGTAAAATACCAATCATTATCTCTAAAAGTAGTAGCAATACACTTTATTCAGAATTCAATCATATCTATTTTAATAATGATATCACCACAGATAGTGCGTTTGAGTTAAATAAGGAATTACGAGCAGTTGAGACTAAAATAAAGGCATTGAGTGTTTCATTAGGTATTAAAACAGAACCAATTTATCTTCATTTAACAACAGATGGAGGACTTATTTATTCAGCATTATCAATTATCGATTGTATTAAAAATCTTTCATTACCCGTTTATACAGTGATTGATGGTTTTGTTGCATCAGCCGGAACTCTTATTTCACTTGCAGGTGAAAAACGATTTATGAATAAAAACGCCTATATGTTAATTCATGAATTGCGAGGTGGTATGTGGGGTAAGATGTCAGAAGTAGATGAAGAATATTCAAATTTAAAAAAATTGATGAAACACATTTCAAGAATTTATACGCAAAAAACAAATATTAATAAAAATGAAATTGAAACAATTCTTAAAAAGGATGTCATTTGGAATCTAAGAGATTGTATTAAAAATGGCTTAGTTGATGAAGTCTATTCTCCTTAAATCTCTTTCTTTTTTAAAGATATATAATAAAACTTGTTTAATATATCTTTTTCATACATTGCTAAAAACTGTATCTTTCTTTTTTCGATATATATAAAGAAATCTTTGATTTTCTTCATTATATTAATAGCAACGATTCTAGCAATTATCTCTTTTATTTTCGGTTTCTTAGAATTCGCAAGTAATTTAACAATCTTTTCAAGAATTAAAGGAAACTTCTTTTTTAATGGATTGGTTGCTAAAAATTCGACCAATAACTGCTTTGTTTTTACATCAGATAATAAAGATGAAATCATTGTAATATATTTATTCAATTGTTTAAAATTAATATATAATTCATTAAATTTCTCATCATTAGTTTTAAAATCTCCTAATTCACTTGATTCAATTGTCATTGCCTGTTCTTCGACTTTAAAGAAGTCATATAAGAAATTTGCAGGAAATGGATTATAAACATCTCTTATATCTTTATTATCTTTAAAATTTCGCAAGTTAAATAAGATGTGTTTCAATTTCTTTATAATAGAATTATTAATCTTTTTATAATTTTCAAAATTTTTAAAAGTTCCTTGTGTTGATATAAAATAATTATCATTTATAAAAAAATATAATTCTTTGACTAATTCAACAATCTTATTATAATTCTTTATTTGAACTTCTGCAAGAATACTAACAGTCATTTTCATAAGTTTATCATAGCGTTTCTTTAATTCTTTAGTTATCGCTGCCTTATTAACGCCTTTCTTTAAATCATAAGTTTCAATTTCTATATCAATCTCGCGAATATCATCTCTCACTAAATCTACTATTATTTGATTTACATTTCCTAAAAGAATTCGCAATTTATCGTCCATTATTCTATTTAAACATAATATAATAATGATTATTCGTATAAATGGAAAAATTTTATAACGATTGGCAAACCCATTCAAACTATTGGTTTAATCAATTTGATGGTTTTGATAAATATATATCAAATAATTATGGATATTTAATTGATGATTATAATTATCAAATAAATGGTAATCCAATCATTGGTATTCTCATTTATGATCAATTAACGCGTCATTATTATCGCAAAGAATGTGCCAATCATATCATCACTTATTTTAATAGAAAAGCTTTATCAATTGCACTCAAAAATAGAAATCCTGAATATATATCATCACTTGATTATAATGATTGGTGTTTTTATATTCTCGTTTATAGACACACAAATGAAAGGGGTTATTTATTATTTGCGATGAATGAGGCTTTAAAAAGAGGTAAAAAGAATTTTATTAAAGCCACATATACGAGAGCTAATTTTAAAGAGACATTAGAAGAATATGAATGCAAAAATGATTATTATTCATATTTAACTTTTGATTCAACTATCTTAGATGTTTGGAATGAGAATTTTAATTATAATAAAAATTTATTATCAATCATTGGTGATTATTCCGAAATTTTGAAATCAAAGACTAAAGTTATTCTCAGTCTTTCAGGTGGTGTCGATTCAATCTCTTGTTTATATTCGATGGTTCAATTATTCGGAAATGAAGGATTCGTTGCCGTTCATATTAATTATAATAATCGAGTTGAAACCGAAGAAGAAGTAAGTTTTTTAATTTGGATTTGTAATAAATTGAAAGTCAAGTTATTTGTAAGAACTATTATTGAAATTAAGCGACAATGGGCGATCGATAACGATATGCGAGAAGTTTATGAAAGTTATACAAAAAGAGTTCGTTTTAATTCTTATCGAAGAGTGAATGAAATGATTAATCCCAATAATCAAGATTTGCCAATTGTTGTTTTAGGTCATAATAATGATGATTGTATTGAAAATATTTTAACAAATATAGCTTATAAAAATAAATATGATAATTTAAATGGTATCGAATCATCAATGATTATTGATAACATTCATTTTTATAGACCAATTATTAAATCATCTAAAAAAGAAATTTATGAATTCGCAAATGAGAATAACTTGTCGTATTTAAAGAATTCGACGCCTGATTGGTGCCAACGGGGTAAAATCAGAACTCAAGTCATTCCGATTCTTGAACAATGGGACACGCGCTTTATTGAGGGTTTATCGAATATGTCATCAATACTTAAAGATCTTCATTTAAATTTATATGTGAATGTAAATAATAATTTTAAATATGAAGATGAAATTGAAATAAAGAATTTAAATACAAGCCTTTTATATTGGAAATATGGCATTTTTAAATTATTTAATTTCTATCCTTCAAATAAAAGTTTAAATACTCTGATTTCTCGATTAAACTTTTTCTTAAATACAATTCAAAAAAGAGATATAAATAAAAAGACTAAGATAATTATTAATAAAAATCTTTATCTTTCTATCTGGAAATCTAATAAGATTAATAAAATAGCTTTTAGGTTCATTAATGATCACACCTGACAATAGAAACAATTATAATAATCCATTCCAAAGAAATGATTGTTATATTTGAGTCTAAAGATATCAAAACAAACTTTAGGTAACTTCTTTTTTATATTCATCTCAAAGTCTTCGAGAATGTCTAATCCATTTCTACTTTCCTTATATCTATCTTTTAAATCTTCGTATGATCCCATTTCATCTCTACAAATAGGACATTTAACTCCATATTGATTATTAAAACTATTTGCATAATCATAATTAATAATACAATCATAATGAAATGAATGACCACAATTTGTTAAAAATGCATTCCTTTTATTATTGATCTCATCATAACAAATTGGACAAGTATCACCAATATTAATATAATGCTTTATTTTAAGATTTTCATCAATAGTTTTCTTTACTTTTCTATTATAACTTTCATATTTATAAAAATCACTGTCATAA
>Ga0172373_10005902_pt1 | contig 16568 bp, 29 predicted proteins | sample Lak10m_2_FD_114546 | JGI IMG/M metagenome (GOLD analysis project Ga0172373, IMG submission 114546) | Freshwater microbial communities from Kabuno Bay, South-Kivu, Congo - kab_092012_10m | ecosystem: Environmental > Aquatic > Freshwater > Lake | place: Democratic Republic of the Congo...
AGCCATTCATGGCAAGCCCCGCAAAGATATAGCGGACTGACTCTTTATCGGATTCAGTCATGTTGCCCCCTGAGGTACTTCTCAATCTCCTCACAGACCAACTGTGCAAAAGACTTACCGGACGGGAACATCATCTTGGCTCCGTTTGTTTGCTTGACCAACTCCATTGCCTTGTTTAAACCGGCATTGAATCCAGCGTTATACGGATTGTTCTCGCCCGACATTCGCATGGTGATTCCCTCCCGTGCAATCTGAGAGCCGGGAATCTGAGTCTTCTTGGCGTATCTTCGAAAGTCATCTGCCTCCTTCTTGGTTAGGTAAATCATCACTGGGACCACGGTTTTAAAACGGGTCGTCTTCTTTTCTCCATCGCTCATATTGGTCCACCATCTTGTCAAATTTAGCCTGTGCTTCAGCGTTGCCGTTTAGTTCAGTGCGAGATTGGATGCCGCATTCCTTACGGATTGCTTCAGCGGCTTCTGTTTCAGAGCACTTCTCTGTCAACTTGCACTCTCTAAGCCAGTATTGGAAATCCCGTGCTCTTGATAACATCCCGGCCTTCATAACCCTGTTGAAGTACATCGTAGGAGATTCGTCATCCATGATGCGAACCATCGCCACGCCGTACCTTGACCCAACAAAATCCCGCATAAGTTCTTCGGGTATTTCATCGGGATGGATGTTTAACGTCAGCACGAACCCAGTGCGGTTTTGTTTTAATTCAATCTTAACCGCCTCGAATTGCAATGCGTTCATTGAGAGTTCCTTAGACCAACCTGATTCTCAAGATAAGAAATAACCGCACGAAAGCCAGTGACCTGATGGCGTAGTTTGTCAACCTCCTTGACCAAAAACTTGTTGTCATCCATCAACTTTAAATTGTCAGTCGTTAACTTGCGAGTTAATTCTTCGTACTTAACAACTTCGATTGGTGGCTTATAAATTTTAGGACGAACACGTTTACTTGCAACGTTTAAACTTCCGACTGGTTTAATTTTTTTCTTGTTTAACCATTTGGTTGAGTAGACTGTCTGCACCTTGACACCAAGTTGTTTGGCAATGAATGCAGGCTTCTTGCCAATCTTCAGCATCTCAATGATTTGTTGTTTTTTAGAATGGGTCTTCTTCACTTTGAACCTCCGTGGTCTGTTCGTTTTTGGGTTTGAATGTGTCAACGCTCAATGCCAAGTAAGTCGTTCCCTTATCGGAAGTCATCTTCCAACCGGCAAGACGAACCTTGACCTTGTTGCCCTTGACTTCGAGAGCATCCAAGTCAATCAAGAGTTCGCCGGTGTAGTCCGGAGCCTTGGGATTTTTCTTAACCTTTTGATGGAACAGGTTGCCCTTGTTGGGTCTGCTTTCATACGCCATTTGATTCCTCCGAGAATTTAGATTTCAGTTTGGCAAACTCAGTCTGCAAGCGTTTAAACTCAGACTTGCAGTTCTTTTTCAGGTCATCAATCTGACCTTGATTGGCCTTCCATAAGGAAGTCAATTCGGTAAGCGTCACACTTGTCCCGCCAATCTCAATAAGACTATTCACAAAGAGGATTTGGTCAGGGGTTGGGTCTACGCTAACAATCTTTGCGCCATCGACAGTCGTGCCTTCGTCTACCGGCTTCTTGGGCTTTTCCGATTCAGAGGAACCAGTGGTTGCATCCAATGCATCGTGCTCTACAATTTCAAGAGCCGCCACCCAAAGGTATCTGCGGATGTAGGTCTGCACTGCGCCAAGATTTTGCACCGGATGGCAACCTTTCAGGGATGCCTCGCTCATCGGGCTGAGAATGTAGATGCGGTCCTCAGGCTTTTCATTGTTCACAATTTCCATCGTGGCAATGTCAGCCTCAAACCGAATCACAGAAGTCAACCCAACTTCTTTGAAAATTTGCAATGCAGGAACGACAAAGTCCCCAAGTTCAAAGTAGTTGTAACCCGCAAAGTTATTGCGGCCCGACTTCTTAATTTCAGAGGCATGGAATTTTTCCCTTGCCAAATTAAGTTTTTGATACACGTTCATTTGCTTCTCCTTTTAAATCGTTTGTGTTGGTCTAAATTTGTAGTCATGCTTGATGATGCCTTTGCTTGGGTCACCCACCTTGCAATCTCTAACCCAAACTCGCTTGCCGCTTTTCTTCATGGTTCTCCAGTGACCACGTCTGTCGTGTAAACGGGGACTTGCGTGAGTGCCACCAAGAGAAACTGATTGTCTGACCTGAGGTTCAATTGTTACGGTCTTCCACTCAAACAACGGAGGCTTGCCTTTCTTGATTAGCCTCTGATTGGTGTAGGTATTTTTGACGTAAGGCTGATAGACCTGAACCGACTGATAGTTCAAACTGTTTTGAAACACGGCAAGAATCGTTAAAGCATTCTGTATGTCTTCGTCTGTTGTAAGCCGCTCTTCCAATTTGGTAATGGTGCAAGTTCCGTTTTCCTTGAAAATCATAAACTCACCCATTTGCTTTGCCTGACCTGATGGGGTCTGCGCTAATGTAGCAACAGTGCAATGTCCTTCAGGGGTTTGCTCGATACGCATAATGAGTTTGTTGCCCTTGATTAACAGACAGATAAACATCTGATGAAAAGGCATTGGGCTTGAGACTTCTTTCATGGCATCAATTGCAATGCTTGCTGAGAAATAGTTCTGCATCGCCTGAGTCGCATCAAACCACTGCCATTCGGTTAAATTGTACTTACCACCGGCGGCTGAGACTCTTGAGGCCCATTGAATCAACGGAGTCATTGTTCAGCCTCCTTCAATTCCTTTTGATACTGCGAGCACCAAGCCGCAACACTGCAAAAGTTGCCAGTGCATCGAACAGGCTCGCCTTTGCGTACTTCGATGAACGCCTTTTCCTTGGCATCAAGTTCACCAAGATGAGCGGTTGCTTCGGCTTCGGTGTCATAGACCCGTATCGCCGTCTTGCGACCCTCCTTTTTAATTGCATACTTAGTTTCACGGACCCACCTCTCTTCCTCCGTGCAGTACGGGAGTTCCTCTTCCCAATCGGCTTTCACCTTTGAATCACGGTGCAGTTCGATTCGTTCTTTGATGTACTGCTCGGTCTTGCTAATGTCCCAAAGCGGGATGTCTAAGACCTGAATTGGAGCCTGCGGGTAGTCAGTACTATTCATTGCGTCCCTGCGGGACCAATCCCGAATCAAGGCGCAAATCTTCAGACCCGATACCTGACGGCCTTTGACCTTTTCCACAAGGTAGGCGTAGATGTTCTGTTGTTGCTCCCATTCGGGCTTGTCCTGCCGCAACGCCCATGCGGAAGTAAATTTGTAGTCCGTGATGATGATTCCACTGCCCCGCTCGTCCTGTAGGTCAATAGCCCCCGAAAGGCGAACGCCATCAATCTCAATCGATAGCCGCTCCTCGGTTGTATGACCCTCGACTTGCGAACGTTCTGCCACAACGTGCAAAGCAGACCCTAGCAAGGCCCAAAGCATCTCGGAGACATCCTGCTCCATCTCATCGTAATGCGCCCGTCTGAGCCTCTGTATTCGAGGCGGGGAGATGATTTCTGTGACTGAGTAATCAGCCTTGCCCTTGGAGTAGTAGTCACGACTCGCTAGAGCAACTAATGTTTGAGGTACATTGAACCTGTTGGTGATTTTCATATAAGCCTCCTACGAACCACAATGCTAATGATATTTTTTCAGTGATGCAAGTGCTTTCATTCAAAATTTTTGGTGAGCCTGCAAGCAAAGCCAATTCCCGCAAGATGGTTTACATCCGTGGGAAACCCTTGTTCATTAAGTCGGAGAAGGCTTTGGCTTATGCAGAGTCGTTTAAACGTCAAGTTGGCGTACCTGCAATCCTGTTCGACACAGACGATGTCGTGGTAACGATTCGCATTTGGTACGCATCACGCAGACCGGACTTGGACGAGAGTCTGATACTGGACTTACTACAGGGGGTTGCGTATGCGAACGACAGACAGGTCAAAGAAAAGCATATCTACTGGATGGGCGTGGACAAGTATGCGCCACGGTGCGAAATCGAAGTCACCAAAAAATAAAGGGTTCCGAAGAACCCTTTACCGACCCGTGGGAGGTCTACCAGAACAGGAGGCTTAATTCATGTCGAGGTAGGGAGATGTTAAGAACTTCATCAATCGATGTCAATAGCAAGAACGTTCTAATTGTTTTTTTCTTGCAACCAACGAAAATATAACTGCCTTCAAGCGGCTTCCATCGCAAGGATGGAACTTTGGGATGTTTAAACGCATCCCATTTTTTTGACGACAGCAGCAAACGTTTCCGGCTGCGTAATAGCATCAACGTTTAAACATTCTCTGTCGTCCCAGACAAAAATTTTTTTGCTGTCTTCTTGCGTTATAAATTTTTTTTTCCATTACACTGATTCTCTGCTTGTGGGGAACCATGAAACTCTGCCCTGACTGTTTGTCGTTCTACAAGAAGTCCAAGGTTGGAAGACGCAACAGGGCGAACGGTGTTTTGTGGGGTAAGCACAAGTGGCCTGAGTGGGTCTATCACAACGAAGCAACAAGGAAGTGCCTGAAACATCACGTTCAAGCACTTGCTGAATCTTCTAGGAGAAGAGCCGCAGAAATTGATGCTTCACCAGTGTGGGCTGACAGAGGCAAGATAAAACAGATTTACAAGGAGTGTGTTCTAAAATCAAAAAGCGGTAAGATTAGGTTTGAGGTAGACCACATCGTTCCTCTCAGAGGCGTGAACGTTTGCGGATTACACAATGAATTTAATTTGCAAATTCTTACCGCAGTTGAGAACAGAGCAAAGAGCAACAAGTTTTAAGGTCCGTGTTGGGCGGGTAACGATTGCGACACGGATACAACCCCTACAAGCAAGGGATTAGGTCTGTAACAGGGGAAGAAGGGTGGCGAAGATAGAACCCTTGACCGCAAGTCTGTCGAGACGCAATGCGTAAAGGAACTCCGCATGGGTTGGGGGATGCTTTAACCTTTGCAAAATATAAAGCCCCCTTTGGGGGCGTTTGTGATGCAAGCATCACGGATAGAGTACTGGAAGACAAGATGCCATCGAAGAATCGTGATTGGAAGAAAGAGTATCAACTGCAACTCAAGCGTGGAGATGACGAAGGTCAACTCGAACGTCAAAAAGCACGAAGACTCTACGACAAGAAAAAAATCAACCGCAAGGGTAGGGATATCGACCATATCGTTCCCATAAAAAGCGGTGGCAAAACAAGCGTGGGTAATTTAAGATTACGTTCAAAGAAGGCGAACAAATCAGATAACAAGAAATAATTTTGCAGGAGGCTTAATTGTTAGCGGAGTTAGTCCAATCATTGCACGTTGATAAAGCGCAACGTGTACTTTGTCCCAACTGCTCATACGAGCGCAGAAAGCACAACATCAAAGACCTTGCCATACATCGGAAGATGGATGGTTGGGGCTACTATTGCCATCACTGCGGTGTCAGTGGATTTGTGCCGTTCAAAAAATTTGAAGTGATTCGTTTGGAGAGAAATGTGATTCCTTTGAAACAAACCCCCACAACAAAACTAGAACAAAGACACTACGAGTTTTTGAAGTCACGAGGCATCTCAGCGCAGACTGCGGATGCCATGAAGTTATTCCCGGCCCAGAAATACTTTCAGCGTTTAAACAAGCAGACAGATGCGATTGGTTTTCCGTACTTCCGTAACGGCGTCTTTACCTCCGCAAAGTACCGAGCCTTGGAGGGAAAGGATTTCACTCAAGATTCAGGCGGTGCTCAAGACTTCTTTGGGATTGACAACATCGACCCAAGCCTGCCGGTCACGATTGTCGAAGGCGAGATAGACGCTTTGACTTTGATGGAGTGCGGCATCAAGAACGTCCTGTCCGTGCCGTCAGGCGCACCAATGAAAGTCACAGGCGGCAAAGTCGATGCGTCTGAAGACAAGCGGTTCAGTTTTGTTTGGAATGCCTTTGACGTGCTACAGAAGGTCCCGCACGTTGTGATTGCCACAGACACCGACACTCCCGGTCAGGCCCTTGCGGAAGAATTGGCAAGGCGCATCGGCAAAGACAAGTGCAGGATTGCCAAGTTCGATAAAAAGGATTTAAACGAAGTCTTCCTTGAGTCCGGTGCATCCGAAGTTAAACGGATTGTGGACGAGGCCGAGCCATACCCAGTAGCGGGTTTGTCCTCCGCCAGCAAATTCATTGACCGTTTAAACGACCTATGGGGTAAGGGGACCGGCAAGGGAACAAGCACTGGCTACTCAAACGTGGATGAGATTTACACCGTGGCCCAAGGCCAACTCACGGTTGTGACCGGATACCCGTCATCAGGTAAATCAAACTTTGTTGACCAACTGATGGTGAACCTTGGTAGGAAAGAGGATTGGAAGTTTGCGATTTGTTCGTTTGAGAATGCGCCCGAAGTCCACATTGCACGGCTGATGGAAATCTACAAAGAGAAACGATTCTTTGATGGCGTGAACCGCATGACAGAACAAGAAAAAGAAAAGGCGTTTAAATGGGTTGAAGACCATTTCATGTTCTTGGATTCGGAGACGGTAGAGCCAAGCACAATCGACTCCGTGTTAGAACGGGCGAAGGTTGCAGTGGCAAGATTAGGAATTCGGGGTTTGGTGATTGACCCCTACAACTACATTGAGAATAGAAGCGGGATGGCAGAGCATGAATTCATCAGCAATATGCTGACCCGCATACAAGCCTTTGCCAAGGCTTACAGTGTCCATGTATGGTTCGTGGCTCATCCATCGAAGATAGCCCGTTCTAACATGGATTTGCCCCGCCCGGATGGCATGGCGATTAGCGGCTCTATGGCATGGTGGGCCAAGGCCGACTGCGGTCTGACGGTTCATCGAACCAAGACCAATGACGTGGAGATTGCGGTTTGGAAATGCCGTTACCGTTGGATTGGTACGCAAGGTGAAACCACGTTGGGCTACAACAAGGCAACCGGAACCTACCGTGAAAACATTGATGCGTTTTAACGCAGGAAAAGTTTAAACAAAAAAAATCCCTCCCGCCGATTTCTCAGGGGGGGGGAACTAGTGTCAATGCATCTTTATTTTGACAGAGCCTTGAGCAGGGCATCCAGTGCTTTGCCATCAAGATTGATGCTCAATCTTTTCTGCAAGCCCTGAGGCTCTTTTGCACCAAGCCACTGCGAGTGAATGGTCAGGTTCTTGTAGCCGTTCCAATCGCTCGTTGTGAAGTGGTAAATGTAATCCTTTGTTACCTGTACTGATTCAGTCATAAATCCTCCTATTGAATTTTTTCGGTTGGTTCAACTGGACCTTCTTTGTAAACAGTGTCAATCACATGAACAACAAGTGCGTTCAACCAATCTTGTTCCACATTACTATCTACACCTGCTTGTCCAATCAACGTAGCCAATGCAGGAATGACAATACCTAAAGATTTGCCGTGAAGGTGTTCAGTGATTGAGTCCATCATTATTTCTAATTCTTTTTGATTTTTGTCCCACAAAGTTTTTTCCGTCATAAAGCCTCCAAGTCGTCATTCATTGTTATTTCTCCTTATTTCAAATGTAATGCCAGTTTTTGTTTCGTCTTTTTCAATTATTTGTCTTGATTGTTCTATTAATTCTTCAAGACCAATTTGAAATACTTCTGTCTTCTCATTCCAATATGGACGTTTAAGAATAAGTCTTAGGACTGTGTCTTGATTTATTGAAACATCCATTTTGTAAACGGTTACCGGATGTGGTTCATTCTCTTCATGCCGATTTGTTTGAAGTGAAATTGCATAATCCTTTGCGTTTTTGAATGAATTAAAAACTCTATCAAATATAGGGTCTTGTGTTTCTGCAAAATAAAATTTCATTTAAGCCTCCTGTTTAATTAAATACTTCTTGTGGCAGTCAGGGCCAACAGGCCAACCGCCCATAAATCCATCATCATTTACATTGTTTGCTTCATATTCGTTTTTGGCCCAATCATCACCGCCATTGACTACTGTTACCCAAGTGGCTTTTTGATTGTCGTCTTTAACTGGTCTGCCGCAAATCGCACAAGGGGTGCTTCCCTCAATATCTTTAGACCTTGTTTTATCTGTCCACAAACTAAAAGGTTGGACTGAGTAGCGTGGATATGTTTTCATTTAAGCCTCCTAGTGAAGTTTGGATTTGTCGATGTCGTTAACATCGAACTCGAACTGCTCGTCCGACTTTGCGTTGTAAATCTCTGTGATGGTTTCCAACACATAGGTGATGAACTTCAAGTAATCGGTCTTGCTCATCACTCCCGCATTGGCAAGCAACATCGTCAGCGCAGGAATCACAATGTGCAGTGACTCCCCCGCCAACTTATCGCCAACCGTGTCTACAAGTTTGTCGAACTTTTCTTTTTCGTTTTGCATGACTCATCCTTTCTTATGTCTCGCCATATCGCTACACCGATGATGACGAGACAGAATAAGAAAAACCACGCCGCATCTTGGGCGTGGATATGTGCAGGGTTCATTTGACCTCCTTGATAATTTTGTTGAATCCAACAGATGCAAGGTCATTGACATTCTTCACGTCATCGCTCGAACGAAAGCAGAGTTTCACGTCCGTGTTACCGATACCGATTGCTACGATGCGAACGCCTACCTTGTCAGCGAGACGTTGTAGGTAGGACATATGTTCAGTGTTGTAACCATCAGCATCAGTAATCAGGAACAGAACCTTGCGGTGCTCATTGCGCCTAGCCAACTCATCAATTGTCAGACTAATCGATGAGTAGTCCGGTGTCGAGGAGTCAGCCCACTGGTGAATCGAACCCAACTTAGCGGCGCATTTGACCAGTGGTTCATTCCATTGTTTAAACGGAATGAATGTCGGGGCCTCGTACCGTGCGTACAGGTCTTTAGCGTTCGCACCAGTAGCCTCAGTCGATACGCTCGACTTATGACCGTGGAAGCCTGTGACTGAAAACTCCACGTTTGCCTTGTCAAGGATTCGAGCCAACTGAATCACGACAGACTCAGCGGTTGCAATGGCGTTCTTATCGCACATAGACCCGGAGCAATCAATCAGCACAGAGACTGCTGAACGCTCTGCCTCGACTGCATGGCGGCGAGAGAACACCGCAGTGCTACCGCAGGCAAAGCGAGTCAAAGCCTTGCGGTCAATGCGGCCTGACTCTTCATGCGTGGACCAACCAACCAAGTCAATCGAACGCAACAGGCGCAGGAGATTGGCCCGTGTTGCGCCAAGTCCTGATACCTGTGTGTTGTACTTCAGCGAGTAGTTTGTCTCGCAATAGGTTTTGTCAAGATGCATGATTACCTCCATTCAAATTTTGCAAGGTTTGGTTTACCAACTGCGGGACGTGATACATCAGACCAACTCGAACGGTGCTCGCCCAACTCGTCAGCGATGAATGAAGAGGGTTCAACATCACGGCCCCCATCGAATGACTCGTCAGCCTTACCGGAATGACCATCGTCACTGTCATCAGACTCATCGTTCGCATCACCGTCACCATCGTTACCGGCATCACCGGAGTCACCGGGGTTACCGTCAACAGGCTCGCCGTCCGACTCGCCGTTCGCCTCAGAATCGCCTTCAGGGCCGTCATCAGACTCGTCTGAGGGGCTACCCTCATCCTCAGGACCGTCCTGCGGCTCGTCTTGACCGTCCTGCGGTTGACCGTTGTCAGGGCCGTCCTGCTCACCGTCTTCAGGCTTGTCCTGCTCCCCGTCTTGCGGTTGACCGTTGTCGGGTCCATCCTGCGGCTTTTCCTCAGGCTTGGGTTGCTCCTGCTCACGGATGCGCTTGAACAACTCAACGGCAATCTTGACGATGGCCTTGGTGTCGGTTGCGGTATGTGCTTTACGCAATGCCCAACGGATATGCGTGGCCCACGGCGAAGCATCGACAATCGATGGCTCGATGATTGCATAGCCGTTTAAACGCCGTCCCTCAACGGCAAGCAAGAACGGGATGTTCCGCTTGTCATCAGGTTTCACATATCCATCACGCTTGAGAATCGAATTCACAAGATTCTCAAACAAGGCCCGTGCATTCGGCGCACGTCCGGACTCAATCACTAGCCGTTCGATGCGAGGGTCTTCAAGACCGTTAATCAGATTGGATACGAACGAACCGTGCTTGTCTCTTGCCTTGTCCCACGGCTCATTGTCGGTGTACCAAGCATGACCCAACTCATGCAGGGCGTAGCCAATCAGGTTGTTGAACGTCTCTTTGGGAACGAATTTGGTTTCATCCAGTGTGGGGAACAAGACCTTGGCACTCACCACGCCTAGCGTACTGCGGCGATGAATGATTCCCGCAGTCTTGCCGCTCCACAGGATTTCCAACTTGTCAAAGCGATTGCCGCTCGCATTGAAGACACGCTCCAATGTAGAGGCAACGCCACGCTTAACATTGATGCCTAACATAAGACCTCCTACTTGGTTAGATAAGACTTCAACTGGTTCGCATCAATCGTTGCAGTGAAGACACCACGCAACTCGCTCTCGCACTCTGCGGGAAACTTGTTGATGATGGCATTCTCAAACGCAACGCTGACAGGAACGCCTTTCTGAATCGCTCTCGCCCATGCAAACAACTGACGCAGTGACGGGGGTTGAGTCAGGATACCCGCTCTCGCTTTCTCACGGGCGGTGTTTGCAAACTTCACAAGCACCTTGGTTGCATCGATGTTTAAACCCGTGCGACTCACAATCAGATTCACCTCGTCATCGAAGTCGAGATACTCGAACTTCAGTGTGTAAGAGAACCTGTCAATGAACGCAGAGTTTTGGTCACGAACACCGGCGAAGTTACCGGATGCATCACCAAACCCGTTCGAGTTATCGGCGCAGAAGAACACAACGTGAGACGCAACAGGAATGCGAACGCCTGTCTCAGCAATCACAATCGAACGATGCGGAGACGGCTCGCACAATGCATGAAGAACCGCAAGGTTCTGAGCACGGGCAAAACCAATCTCGTCAAGCAGAACAATCGCACCGGGATGTTGGATTGCTTGCGTCACAACGCCCTCTTTCCAAACCACGTTGCCATTCTGAATCGTGTTGCCTCCGATGAACTCCGCACGTTCGAGAGCCTCATCGAAGTTAATACGAAACAGTCTGCGTCCAAGACGTGATGCAACTTGCGAGACAAACTCTGTCTTGCCTGTGCCACGCTCACCGGCGAGCCATACGTTGTCGGGGACCGCACCATCAAGAGCAATCAACGCCTGATGCAAGTGACGTGGATTGAAGATGTAGTCATCGACACGAACAGGCGCATCGGTGTCATTCCACACACTGATTTCCAACTCAGAGAAGTCGATGAACTCTCCGTTGGATTCGTATGTGAGAACGCCATCGAATACATCCTTGGCTTGCTTGCGCTCGAACGATGTAACGGTGTTTGCAATCTGTACAATCTCTTCACGAGGAGTCACGGTGCGGAACTCATCAAACAACTTTGAGACCTCACTGCGAATGTCGTTGGAGACTTTTGAGTAATCGACACCTTGCACAGACTTGACTTCAGACGTGAGCCGCTTAGACAACTCATCGAACTTGCGCTCGCTGACTTGACGCTGATGATCTGCATCGATGACGAGCGATGCGACTTGCTCGTTCGTGTTCTTCACACTCTCAACCGCACGAGTGATTTCTGCCTGTGCCGCAAGCAGACCGTTGCGGATGTCATCGGGTACACCAGTGGCAACCTTTGTGGTTGCCGTTGGTACGGCTTTCTTGACTTGGTCAATGGTGACCGTACCGGAATTGATTAAGGGAATCAGATGCGAGACTGCAACAGTCTTTTCGGTGAATGTCGAAAGACCGTTGAGTGCAAGCACCTGATTGATTTGTGCCAATGGCACGAGAGCCAACTCCTTAGAGATGTTCATGGTTAAGCCTCCTGTGAACGATTAGAGAACGAACTGCGAACTATCTTTGGGGCAGATAGGTAGCCCTTGCTTTGCCCACGTTGAAGTCAAACGAATCGTGTAACCGCATGACGGGCAAACCGCTTTCAGCATACGAGTCGATTGCACCTTGCGGTCAATGCCAACGTTTAAACGGGCATGAGGATACGCACCAAGCGATTCAACCAGTGCGGTGAACTTCTCACGAAACGTTGGGCCAATCTTGGTTGACGATGGCCTGCTCGTTTTTTCCTCAAGCAACCACAACTTCTTGACGCACAACGGGAACCGTCCACGGTGACCATCGCCATCGGTTGCGGCATGAGACAACTCATGCGCCAAGATGCCGAAGACCTCGAACGGGTCCGACTCGACAGGCGAGATGAGAATCTCATGCGAACCATCCTGCGATGCCTTGGCAGACCAGTGCTCACCAATAGCACGGTTGGTGGACCGTGCATGACGTGATGGGAATCCGCACGTCACACGGATGGATGCAGGCAGAGGAAAACCGTTCGCATCAAACACCGGACGCAATTCCTCGACTGCACGTTGTAACCACTCTTCTCTTGTACTCATTTAAGCCTCCTAAATAATTTGAATTGACAACAAATCAGAGACAACTGCTTTTGCGGTCTCCATGTTTGAAAATCGAAGGGTTATACGGCGTTGACGAGTGACCCATCTGATATCACCGTAGGTAGTGCCTTCGTTTTGACACACTGGAAAAACATCACTATCAAAGTAAACAACAGACTCGCCATCGTTAGATTGCAAAATGTTCCCAACTTTTCGCCGTTTGTGATTCTTGTACTTTGTAAAGATAGAAAAGTTTTGTTTACCGTTGTGTTCGTACGGTTCAAGAAAAAAGTTGTTGCTCATTTGAAAGCCTCCTGAAATAAAGAACGGGCGATGTCTCGCCCTACACATTCACCAAGATGACGAGAGCCGTCAGCGTGGATGAATACCTGACCGCAACCACTTAACCAATCAAGGATGATGATTGCGATACCGAATGCGAACGAAAAGAGAACGACAAAGGTGAAAATTTGTTTCATGTAGCCTCCTGTTTACTGCGAACAAGTGTTCGTGACCGATGAATTTCATTCACTAAACGAGTTAAATCATCTGACGCACCAAGAGCCGTCAATGAATTTTGCAGTTCGTCTAAATAAAATTCAGTTTGACGCACGTCCCAATACACACTAGAAAAATAAACACGGTCACCGTAAATAGAATTTGATTTCTTGTTTGGTGCTTGAATACCTAAGTCATCAAATTCAGTCGGACGCTTGGATGAATCATCAAAGGTAAAACTTGGTGCTAATGAAGCACCCCGGTAAGTGTTTATTGAAACCGTTGTGAAGATGACGCTGAAATCTGCGCCAATCACTTTTGCATCAGAACGATTGCTATTCAAAACAGAACGAGGACGAGAGTCGATGTTGACCTTGACTCCGTTCTTGGTTACGAACGAAATACGAACAACTGGAAATTGCTTTGCCATGATTAAGCCTCCTGATAGGAACGATGCAAGACGCATCATCGTTCGCACTCTTGCGAATGCGAACTGTGTTGCACCTTACTTTCCAATGAGCGTTCTCACGCCATTGGAGTACACCTCAATAAAACCAATCTCATGCAACCCAACACCATTCATGGTTGCCCATGAACGTGCAAAGACCAAAGCGGTCTGTGCATCGTTCGCATAAACACAACCTAAAAAACTTTGACCGCTTGCGGTCACAACTCTCACTGACATACGGTTCTGCATAAAAGCCTCCTGTGTAAGAACAAACTACGAACGATGCATCCTTATTTAGATGGTGCGTTGATGTACCGATGGTCAATCAATGCTTGAGCAGTGCGTCCAAACCAACCTTGCAATTGCCATGCAAGACCGGTGTCAACAAGCAACTGCCAAGCCTGCTTGACTTCATCTTCACTGCCATCTTCAAAACCCTCTGCTAAAGCAACTGCACGATATGAATCCATGACTAAGCCTCCTGAGTTGAATAGAAGACGCCCATTGAAACGTCATGGGGCTTGCGTTGAAAGAACATCTCGGCCTGATGCCCCCGGTACTCACGCTCACGAAGCAACTCACGAGCGTAGTTTCGAGCGGCATTCAGCGAAGCGAACGGACCACGCTTGCAAGTGACCAAGCCGCTTGCGTTGTAAACCTTGAAGTAGTAATTCATACAGCCTCCTGAGTAGATGGAATGACAACGTAAAAAACCCGAGTGAAACGAACAACTTCACCGCCGACTGCACTTGCTCGATTGGCGGCTTGCGTGTAGTTGCTATAGGTAGTTGGATAGACTTTCCCCTTATAGAATTTGCCGAGAACTTCTGCCCCGTTGCGGAGCCGATAGGTGATGAGATTGCTCATGGTTAAGCCTCCATTGATTGAGAACGAACTACGAACGATGCAGGGTGCATCTGCGTTCGCACTACCCACGGCAATGCGAACTGGGCTGAACCCTTTCCCTCTGTTTAAGACTTGGTATGTCTACCGCATTTATTTATTGACGCTCTCGGCTCGCACGTCAAAAAGAACGAACGTATCGCTACGGACTTGGACTTGCCTTTTCGCACTCGCTACGACTGTCACCTCGTAGGTCAAAGCGGTCAGGGTTTTTATCTCGTTCCGTTGCGTTCTCCCAATCCTGGGCGCAGAGCGTACTAGCCTTTATCTACCCTGTTGATGCTTGCACCATCAACTGTGGCCCACTTGTTTTAAGACGCTCTGGCATCGCACGTCTGCCCACTTTGGTTTCTAGAAACCCCGGCTCTGGCATCGCACCGGTACATCGACTACAGACCCCATGCTAGCACCATTTAAACGGCAGTGCAAGCACCTTTTTTGGGGGGGTTCCCGGCGGTCCGGGGAGCCTTGCCGGGCGTGGGTTTGGGCCGGTTTCAGGCAGGCCGTGTAAACAGGCAGGGCAAGGATTGCAGACCCAACGGTCCGCAAACCTTGGGGGGGAGGTTTAAACGCCTTGGGAGGTGGCTCATCCGGTGAGCCTGTGGTGGAGGTTGTGGTGGAACAACTGCGACTCATGCATGAGATGCGTTTACACATGGAGTGAGCAAGCGAACGCAATACGAACGCTGATGCAATGAGAGCGAAGCGACTCGGTCTGCGGTAAGAGAGATGAGAGACACAAAGACTTGTAATGCGAATTGATGCAAGCATCACGCAGATGATTCACGCATGACGTTGAGTATTAAACAAGAACGATATGCGAACCTCATTGACACTTGATTGTTTAAACGATGACAATCGAACTCATCAAATTATTTACGCAAGGAAGTCTTGATGAAACGCAATGACGTGAAGAACATCGAAGAAACAACGGGTCTTGATGCAAGTATGTTTGAGCAGGAACACGCAAGCACGAACGAGGAGGACTATAGCGGAGCGATGCGGTCTGCTGTTGAGAGTGTAGAGATACCAAAGAAGAAGAACGGAAAGCCGTATGGAGTAAAGGAAGAGTCAGAACCCAACGGCAGAGACAAAAGAATCACGCCAAAGATGCGAGCCTTTGCGTCATTCATTGTTCAGGGCATGACACCAAGGAATGCCTACAGGAAGGCGTATGACTGCGATGAATCAGCAGAGAGCACGATTGCGAACAATGCGAACAAACTTTTGAAGGATAGTCGAATTACTTTTCTACTCGACTCCTTTTGGGAAGACATGAAAGAAAACATCATCGCTGATGCAGTTGCCACTCGCAGACACGTTATGAAAGAACTGGTCAAGCACTCGAACGATGACAAGGTGAACGTGGGCAACAGACTCAAGGCACTGGAGATGATGGGACGTGCAGTCGGTATGTTCACTGACCGTGTCGAGAGCAAGATTGAAGAAGTCAGCGCAGACCAATTGAAGAAAGAACTCGAATCACACTTGCATCTGCTTGAGCAAGCGAGACCTGAGTTTAAACACTGAGCATCGTTTAAACGCTCCCCGCCGAGACCCACCGGTCCCCCACCCGACCATACGGGCCGTGCCCCCGCTCACCCGCTATACATACTAATCCCCACATTCCATCACCACTCCTTACTAGATACGAACGTTCTCCCCCTACCCCTTGTTAATTCCCCCAGAGAGTCTTTAGGCTCTTCTATGGGAAAGGCCCCCCTTACTCTTATTGGAGTCCCGCATACCCGCCCCCCTTCGGGGGTGTTGACAGTCGATAAGAACGTTCTTAATATTCATTAGAAGCACGGTAAGTGCGTATGCGGAGTTCTTAATATTCTTTTATGAAGGTTTGGCTTTTCTCCTTGGGGTTCTTGTTGGTTAATTTGGATGCATGGGTCCTGTCCGTCTCATGGATGGCGGTAATAGGTTTTGTGATTCTTTTCTGGTCGATATTGGAGTAAACATGACCCTACGACAAGCGGCAGAGATGGCGTTGGATGTTTTAAGGCAAACGGCTGGACATTCCAACGAAAGCCAGACTCGCATTGATGATGCCAAACACGCGCTTGTTCAAGCACTAGCGCAGCCGGAACAAGAAAGAATGAAAATTGATGCGTCTGCTCCGCTAGTAGTGCATCCGCATCCGGCTTTTGCCGCACCATTGAAGCGTGAATGGGTTGGGCTGACAGTAGAAGAGGTTCTTGAACTATTGCCGTCTAGCGAATGGAAAGCGGATGTAACTTTGATTTTTGCCAAAGCCAT
>Ga0172373_10005903_pt1 | contig 16566 bp, 12 predicted proteins | sample Lak10m_2_FD_114546 | JGI IMG/M metagenome (GOLD analysis project Ga0172373, IMG submission 114546) | Freshwater microbial communities from Kabuno Bay, South-Kivu, Congo - kab_092012_10m | ecosystem: Environmental > Aquatic > Freshwater > Lake | place: Democratic Republic of the Congo...
CCATCGCAGGTGCGGTGGTCGGCAAACCAGCCAACAACAACTCGTCGTCGTCGTTCATGTTGAGCGACAACAGGTCGTCTGCCTGGGCATTGTTCGCTGGTGTATCGGCGCCGGTATCTGTGGTCGGCGTCACAGGAGTCGAGTCCACGGTACGCGCGGGCTTGCGACTCGTGCGTGCCTTTGGTTTGTTGGTCGTTGCGGTCGTCGTACTGCTGTTGATGACTGCGTTGATGGCATCAACGAGGGCTCGAATGGTGCACGGTTTCGCAATATAGTTTCGACACCCCAACTTGTGGGCTTTGGTGCGCGTTGCATCGGTGGGATCGTGGCTCAGCACAATGACGGGGATGCGTGTGGCCCAGTTGGTAATCAGCATCCAGCATTGCTCGGGGTCGACTGCTGGATCAATGATGAGCACATTGGGGACGATGGATTCGAGGTGGGCATCGACTTTCGCAATAGAATCAGCGCGGTAGACTTGATGCCCCTCGTAGCCGAGTTGCAGATCCAAACTCATTGTGAGGACAACATCATCATCAACTGCCAAAATCAGCGCCATGACCAGCTCCACCTTCCCACGCTTGCTTCTTTTGTAGTATATGCGAAATTAGCGGGTTTTGGTATTGGCTGCGACTGATAAATGGGTTAGAAATGCTAATATGCGGTGTAAGTACGCTGCCGGTACCATCAGTACAACGATTTCGAGGAATCCGGCCACCGCCAAGAGACCCCAAAACGCAGCCGCAATTTGCCCGGCCACGCTCGGCGCTGTCAGTGCATGGGAAACAGCCCACGTCGCACACAATGCTGCAATGGCTACTGACACCACAAAAAACCAGTGCACCCGCGCTGGCCCGAAAAACTTGGTGATGTACTGTAGGTGCTCAGGAAGCCAATCACCTTGGAAGTTTTCTACACCGAAAAATATATTCAACTTGGCGAGTTGATGGAGCACATAAAACAGCACGACGGTTATTGGCCCCGTATGGTTGCTACTCACGAGACTCAATCCGAGTGCCCCGATGACGAGGAGCAACGACATCAATTCGTGGTACAGGCTGGTCTTGATGGCCAGACGAAAGCGCTGGCCGGTGCTGAGCGTCTCTGGCAAGGGAACCGTGGGACCAGTGATGAATCCCGTGTAGTAACTCGCAAGATTCCAGCCCCAAATCAGGGTCCCAGCGCTAAACGAGAGGTAGAGGGCGGGGAGCGACGTATCGTTGCGCACGAGGATCATGAGTGTGGTACAGATGGCAGTGGCCACACTCAGACCACCAAAGGTCGCGTCGTAGGTCCAACGAGGCCGACGATACAGCACGATGATGAGTCCGGTGCTGACCCACCATAACACGATGGCATAACAAATGGCCACAACGTAGTGCATACGACCCCTTTGGGAGCGATGTGCTCAATACAAAATTTGATCTGCGGGGATATCTTGGAGTCCACTCCACGGTGAGCGGATTTCACCCGCTTCAAAGCGCCGATGGATGCGCCCAATGAGCATGTAAATAATTACAAATGCGAGTAACGCGCCGGCTCCGACATAGACGGCCACATAGCCGAAGAGTGGGTCTTGGAGGCGTTGTGTGACCATGTCACGAGCGATGCCACCGCCGATGGTACCAAACCCTTGTGCCAATGCCTGTACCACCCCCCACAACCCCAAGAAGAGCCCGGTATGATGGCGATCCGCTAGGCTCATCACCGTGGCAATGCTCCCCACGATGAATAAGCCGCGTCCGATGCCGATTACTGCGACACCCAGCTGGAAGACGGTGGGGGTGCTCCATTGTCCGGCCACGGAGACGAGCGCGAATCCACCGACACCACACAGCGCACCGCTGATGAGCAGGCGTGCACTTGAGCCGTTGCGCCACAACCACACCCCAGCGCCGACGATGGCCACAATCATGGCCACGCCCCACAACGCAGTGAGGAGTGTGGTGGCCTGCACGCTCATGCCGAGAATTTCACCACCATAGGGCTCGAGCAGTACGTCGTGCGTGCCGAAACCGAGTGTGGCCACGAAAAAGATGACAAACATGCTACGGAGTGCGGGTGTGCGCCAGAGTTGTAAGAGGGATGCTCCCAACGACTGTCGTGCTTGGCGTACCATTTGATTGACTAGTGTGCCGTCGGGATTGAGCCGCTCTTGATTGAAAAGTGCCAAGAAGGTGCAGACGATGAAGACGACCGCACTGCCCTGCATCACTCGAATCAGTTTGGTGTGCGAGTAGTTCTCTAAGGCGAGTCCTACAATGAGCGATCCAAACACGGTGCCCATGACGAGCATGAGCCAGAGAATGGCCAGCGTTTTGCCGCGCTCATTGTCGCTGGTAATATCACCGACCAGCGCGAGATAACTCGTCTCGACGATGTTGACGCCGATGCCGTATGCCAAAAAGATGATCACACAAATCACGTATGCGACCGGCCCTTGGAGTTGGCTCTCCGGGCTAAACAAAATCAACGAAAACGGCGCTGTGGCAAGACCACCGTAGGTCAACATGGCCCCAAGGACCACGTAGGGGGTGCGCCAGCGCCCCGCTAATCGTTGTTGATCGGATTGGTAGCCGATGAGCGTGCGAATGGGGGATACGAAGTAGTGGATGGACATCAATAGTGCCACAAAACCCGCCGAAAGAGCGAGCTCGTGGATGAGCACACGGTTGAGTGTCCCGGTAATCGGTGCCAACGAAATCCCCATGCCGAATTGAAAGAGACCGAGGCGGAGGACGCGATACCACCAGTGCGCCTGCGGGTGCTCCGCAAACCATGCGCTCGCTTCCCCGCGTGAGGTTTGCCAGATGCTTCGTAATGAATTACGATTGCCAGCCATACCCATTCCTCCCCTTTTGCACCTTCTTCGCAGTCTCTGATGCGCCCCATCATAGCATAGCTGATCTCGTGCGCAGGGAAAAAGATGGGAAGTATATGGGTTGTGTAGAAGATGTGTGAGAAATGCACAAAAAACGCTCATCTACGGAGTCGTGCATGGTGCGTGTGCCTGCATCGGTATAATGAACAGAGCAAGGAAATGGGGCATGAGCGATGAAATACGACGATACCATAGTAGCCATCATGACCGCCACGGGCGCCGGGGCAATCGGCGTTATTCGTGTGAGTGGTGGCGATGCGTTGCCGATTGCCCGAGAGGTGGTCCACCTCATGCGCGCCCGCGCATGGCGCCCGTGGCGTGTCCATTACGGGCATGTGCGTGATACGCAGGGCGCAGTCATCGATGAAGTGCTGGCGACCTATATGCGGGCACCGCGGAGTTACACCGGCGAAGATGTGGTCGAGATTTCGTGCCATGGTGGCCGGGTTGCACTCGAGTTGGTGTTGCAGCGAATATTGGCAGCGGGCGCACGCCTCGCTGATCCCGGTGAATTCACGATGCGCGCCTTTGTGTCAGGGCGTATCGATCTCAGTCAGGCCGAAGCCGTCCTTGATGTCATCCAAGCCCAAACACCGATGGCGCTCGCAGTCGCACAATCGCAGCTCCGTGGTGGGCTTGGGGACGAAGTACGTCAATTGCGCGGCCAAATCCTCTACGAGCTGGCGGCCGTGGTTGCGCGCATTGATTTCCCCGATGAAGTCGAAGAATCGGCCGTTGATCGTGCCTCGTTGGCAGCGGTAGATGTAGCGTTGACGCGCATGCTCCAACGAGCCCAAGCGGGAATGCGTTTGCGTGATGGTGCCACTGTGGCGTTGCTCGGCAAGCCAAACGTGGGTAAATCGAGTCTGCTCAACGTGCTGTTGCGGCACGATCGCGCCATCGTGTCGCCCATTGCTGGGACGACGCGTGACACCTTGAGCGAATACGCTGATATTCTCGGGGTGCCGGTGCGACTCGTGGACACGGCCGGGATTCATGATCAGAGCGACGACCCCATTGAACAACTGGGCATAGCGCGGAGCCGCCAAGTGGCGCACGAAGCAGATGTGGCGCTGGTGCTGATTGACCGCTCGCGCCCACTGGATGCGGATGACCAAGCGGTCATGGCGGCCCGCGCCAATTTGCCGGCGATTTTACTCTTGACCAAGTCCGATCTAGCTGCCGACCCCCAAACGGCAACATGGCGCAGGCAGGTGCAGGATGTGCCGTGGCTGCGTATTGTGGAAATTTCGCCATTGACCGGTGCGGGCATTGCTGAGTTGAGCCACGTCTTGCACGATGTGTTGTTGGGCCAAACACTGGCCGCCGATGTGCGTGTCAGCAATAGTCGGCATATTGACGCACTCCGCCGTTGCCAAGATGCGTTGCGTGATGCGATGGCTGGTCTGCAACGTTCGTTGAGCGCCGATTTAATTGCCGTGGATTTGCAAACTGCCGTGGCCGCTCTCGGTGAAATCACCGGTGAAGATGTCAGTGAATCGCTGCTTGACACGGTGTTTGCGCGTTTTTGTATTGGGAAATAATTATGAGATTTGACATAAAAATCAGCTCTCCCGTCTATCGACCACTATGGGTGCTTGGGGCTGGGCTCATCGGAATTGTGGTGGCCCAAGGCACAGGGCAGCCCGTATTTGCTCGCCTCGGCTATGTGCTGTTGTTGGTGGTCGTGGGTGGCCTGTTGTGGGCGTTGTACGGGGTGCTGGGGGTACAGGTGGAGCGTCGTGTATTGACTCCGCGGGTGCACATTGGCGAGACAATCCGTGAGCGTATCAGTGTGAGCAATCGCTTGCCGTGGCGGCGCTGGTTAATCGAGGTTATCGACGATTCTGCCTTCCCCGAACGGATGGCCGGGTTCGTGGTGGATATTCCAGGGCGCCAACAGCGTCAAAAACAATGGCGCACGCAAGCCTCGATACGCGGTGAATACCGCATGGGGCCGACAATTATCGTGGGGAGCGATCCGTTTGGCTTGTTTCGCATTGAGCGGGTATTTACATCAGAGCAAGTGTTGCGGGTGCACCCCCGCGCTGAACTTGTGGATGCCATCGCCGTGGGGCGTTCCCTCGAAATCGGAGCCCAACGGCTTGGTCGGCGCATGAGTACCGCGTCGCCGCTCGTGGTGTCGGTGCGTGAATATCGTCCCGGAGATCCGGTCAGCCGGGTGCACTGGCGGAGCACGGCACATCGTGGTCAGTTGATGATCAAAGAGAGTATACGTGAGCCGGGGATGCAACACTGGCTGATTTTAGATGCGTCCATGCACGTGCAAGAATGGCGTGGAGCCACCTTTTTACCCGGCAGTATGCCGATACCAGATTCGACCGAAGAGTATGCGGTACGGGCGGTGGCCACGTTTGCGCATACGTGGCTCCAACAGGGGCAGTCGGTAGGGTTGGTGGCCAGCGGGCTACGGCGGCATGTGCTTGCACCGGCGGCCAGCGTTGAGCACCACCAGCAGTTGTTTGACGAATTAGCAGCGGTGCGTTGTGGCGGGAATGAGCCGTTGGCACAGGTCTTGCAAAGCACCGATATTCCGAGCTCACACCAGATGACACTTGTCGTCGTGACGAGCGACACCACCACGGAGTGGGTTGCCGTGTTGCGTCAGTATCAGCAACTCGGAGCGACGGTGCTGGTGGTGCTCATCGACCCACTGTCGTTTGCGGGCGGGCGTGATACCCACGAGGTGGAGCAACAGTTGCATCAAGGAAATGTGCGCTACGTGCGTCTCCAACGAGGAGAATTGTTGGCCACAGCGCTTCACGCTGTGCGGTGAAGCGCTGCGACGGGGGGTGTTTAGAGGGATTGAGCGGCGCGTTCGACGCGTGCAACGGTTTGGTCGGCGCCGAGAGCCACCAGCATCTCGAACAACGGCGGTGCCACGGTGCGGGCGCTGACGGCCACGCGCACGGCGCCGAACAGTTGACCGGGCTTGAGATCAAGCGCTTCGCACTGAGCCCGCAATGCGGCTTCGAGGTGGCTTTCGTCCCACGCGGGTAGAGTGCGCAGGGATGCCACTACTGCGAGGAGCGCAGCTTTGGTGCTCGGAGCGTCCATCTTTTTGGGGATGAGCAGCTCTGGGCTGGGAGCGCCTGGATCCACAAAAAAGAAGTCGAGTAACTCGGGGGCTTCGCCGAGTTCCTTGAGTCGCTCGTGGATGAGCGGGGTGAGTTGACGGATGAAGCGCGCCTGCGTGTCGTCGACCGGTGTGGCTACCAAGCCGGCCCGTTGCAAAAAGGGCGTAATGGCGTCGGCGACTTGATCACTACTCAGGGCACGTATGTAGATGCCGTTCATGTCAAGGAGCTTGGCCGGGTTCCAACGGGCTGGAGACGATTGAACGCGTTCGATGGTGAAGCGCTCGGCCACTTCGGCGCGCGTCATGATTTCGGTGTGATCATCGAAACTCCACCCTTGGAGCGTCAAGTAGTTGAACATGGCGTCTGCGAGATACCCGCGTTCCCAGAAACGATTGGCCGACACGTCGTCTTTGCGCTTGGAGAGTTTGCCGTGCCCGTCTTGGCGCAGAATGGGCGGCAAATGCGCAAACACCGGTGCCTCCCAGCCGAAGTAGTCGTAGAGCACGACGTGGTATGGCGTGGAAGCCACCCATTCGTCACTGCGTAGGACGTGCGTGACTTGCATCAGGTGGTCGTCCACGAGGTGAGCGAAGTGGTAGACGGGCATGGTGGTCTTTTTGATGAGTACGATGTCGTACAACTCGCTGTTGTTGATGCGGATACCGTCCTCACCACCACGGACAAGGTCGTTGAAATGGGTGCTGCCTTCGAGTGGCATTTTGAGACGCACGGTGTACGGCGCGCCCGTTGCTGCCATCTCGCGTTGTTTGGCGATGGGCCACTCACGCTCCGGACCACGGAAGCGAAACGCTTTAACGCCGCGAGCCTCGGCCTCACTGCGCATCTGGGTCAGCTCTTCTTCGCTGGTAAACGACATGTATGCCAAACCAGCCTCAAGAAGTTGATCGACGTAGGGCTGGTAGAGCCCAGCTGCATGCCGCTCTGACTGCACATAGGGACCATGGGGGCCACCGATATCGGGGCCTTCATCCCAGTTGATGCCAACCCAGCGCATCGACGTCATCAAATCATCGGCGGCACCGGGGACGAATCGTTTTTCGTCGGTGTCTTCGATGCGCAGGATGAATTCACCGCCGTAATGGCGCGCAAACAACCAGTTGAACAACGCGGTCCGCACACCACCAATATGGAGATACCCGGTCGGGCTAGGCGCAAAACGAACACGAACAGGGCCCTTGACTGCACTCATAACTACGTACATCCCTCACTGCTACGACGGCGTTCCATGATACGTGCTCAATTATACCGATTTTTGTCTGCTTCCCACAAATATTTCTCCTGCGCACACGAGTGTCCGGCGGTGCGCAGGAGCCGATTGGAGTTAGCGGACTTCGACGATGAGCTCGACTTCGGTCGCAAAATTGAACGGTATCACCATGCCCACGGCGCTACGGGCATGAGCCCCTGCGTCGCCGAAGGTGGCCAACAACAAATCACTGCATCCATGGATGACCCCTGGCGTATTGTCGAATCCGGGCGCCACATTGACCATCCCCAACACTTTGACGACCCGGACCACCGCGTCGATGCCCACAAGCGAGTGGACCGCTTGCAAGGCGGCCAACGTGCTCAGTTGAGCCGCGCGATAGCCTTGCTCGACGCTCAAATCGCCGCCCACTTTGCCTTTGATTTCTTCGTTGCCGAAGCGGGACACGCTCCCGGACGTGTAGACCAATTGGCCCGTTTGCACGGCGAATTGAAACTTACCGTTGCCGAGTGCGGCCGGCTCGAGCAGATAGCCCATGGCGGCGAGTGTAGCATGGTAGGACATGGAGTTGATTCCTTTCTTCAAATACGGCAACAACGCGTGCTTATGCGGTGAACTCAGCCCGGAGTTGTTGCGTGTAGCTGGGCATATCAACGACGGTGCGTGCGATCCGCGCATCCTCGGCTGCAAACGCCATGAGATGTGATGCGAGTGATTGCGAAGCGGTGCTGAGTGGTGCGGCCTCACCGCGTACGGCGGCCACGAACCCGCGCATGATGCCACTGTCACCGCCACCATGACCCGAACGACCATCGACTTCGATGATTTCGGGAGTGCCTCGGTGTGGGTGGATTTCGATGCGCCCGCCCTTTTTTCCAAACACGCCGGTGAGTGTGGCCTTGGTGCCATCGTAGCGCATGGTACGGTCTTCTTCGTGACTCATGCCGTGCATGGTCAGCGAGGCGGTCAGTCCACCCGCAAATTCCATGGTCACAACTTGGTGGTCGACCACATCGTTGTCACAATGGAAAACGCACCGTCCGTAGGGACCGTTTTTGAGGGCTGCCTCACGGGCCGCATAACTGGTGTCGTAGCTGAGTACGTTGAACGGCCACATATCGGGCAGTTGGCCGTGGCTCTGAGCGAGTGGTTGCAAATCGGGGAACGGCTCGAGGTCGAGGTAGATGCGTTTGGCCGACCACGGGCAGGTTGCTTCAACGGCACATCCATCGAGGCAGCGTTGGGTGGACCCCGCAGGGGCGTTTTCGGCGCGGTAGTGGCTGAGATTGCCAAACGAAGCGACCTTCAAGCATTCGCGATTGATGTTCCACGCCATGATATCGAGGTCGTGGCAGCACTTTGCCAGAATCATCGGCGTTGAGAGGGCCTTATTGCGCCAGTTTCCACGGACGAAACTATGCGCCATGTGCCAATGCGACACGTTTTCACGGTGAGCGACGGTAATAAGGTCGCCGAGGCGGCCGGAGGTCACGATGTCGTGTAAGACGGCAAAAAAATCGGTATAGCGAAGGACGTGGCCAATCACGAGGTGGCGTTTGGTCTGCTCCGAGACCATCACGAGTTGGGTGCATTCTTGGGGCGACGGCGCCATGGGTTTTTCGAGGAGTACGTGATAACCGAGGCGCATGGCTTGCACGGCAGGCTCCACGTGCATGTTGTCTTGGGTGCAGATGAGAGCGGCTTCGGCGAGGCGCGGTTCCGCAAAGAGCTCTTGATACGATGCATAGCAACGGTGTGCAGGAATCCCGTGTTGTGCGGCTACGCGGGCACGGCGTTGCGCATCGGGCTCAGCAACTGCAATGATTTTGGCGTCTTGTGGCGCTTGGAGCGCATAGGGCGCATATGAATCTGCTCCGCGGGCCCCGGCTCCGACCAACACGAATTCTACGGGCTTCATCGATCGTTCGCTTTCTGAATGCTGTGGATGCTCGACCGGTCTATCTTAACACGAATCAATAGAATGCCGACTTGTAGACCGTAATGTGTGGTGTCACCCGTCATCTTTAGGAAAAATTTAGGTAATCTCGCTAACGTTTAGGCAATGAAAAAAGGTGAACCTGCATGATGAAAGTGGTGATTTATCGATTAATCGGGGATTCTATCAACATGACATCACGGTGGCACCGCAACATCCAAGATATACGGGCATGGGTAAGCGCACGCACAGCCACAGAGATCGTGCTGTGGCTGGGGATTATCCTGCAAATCAGTTGTTACCTCTTGCTGGTGCAGTCACCTGCTGATGTGCTGTTGATATACGACAAGCTCATTGTGGTGGTCATTCTCGTGTTTTTGGTATTGGGGTTATTTGATTGGCGTCAATTCGAAGAGCGTACATTTTGGGGTATGCGTGTGCCCTACACGTCCATGTCGGAACGGCCATTGGTGTATATTGGCGTGACAATCTTGGTGGTGGTAGGCATCCGTCAATGGGTACAAATGTCCGATATCTACATCACGTTTGCTGCCATTGATGCCAACCCCGATGCTGGTTACCGCTATGCCAATATTGTGTTGATTGAATGGATGCTCGGGTGGGGGCTTTTGCTCGCACATACGGTGCCGTGGCGGGCATGGTTGGAGCGGATTTGTCCGCATTGGCGCGAGCTAACAGGGTTGGCTGCTATTGTTGGGATCGCGGCGGTGTTGCGCTTTCGGGACTTGGGCATCGTTCCTTCCATCATCAATGGTGATGAAGGATTGATTGGGATGTGGGCGCAAGGAATGGAGCAGGACTTTGGAGTGCTCATCTACGTATTTGCTGCGATTGGTGGGGTGGGAACGAATTATTTGTATGTAATGTCTTGGTTGTTTCAGCAAATTGGCGCGAACTCGATGAGCTTACGACTATTCCCAGCCATTGCTGGGTGTGTGGCGATTGTTACCAACTATGCGTTTGCGCGGGTAGTCTTTGGACGATCAACAGCGATAATCGTCGCTGTTTTGATTACATTTGCACATGTGCATGTACATTTCAGTCGCCAGGTGGCTGTGTCCTATATTTATGCCACGGCGTTGCTTCCGCTCGTACTGTTGGTGGTGTGGCAGATGAGTCAACGGCCACAGCTATGGCATGCGGTGGTCGTGAGTTTTCTGTTGAATGTGCATATAAATGTGTATTTGGATGGTTGGGTTTGGTTGATATTGGTAGTGATAGTGTTGATTGTCTGGAGCATGATGGATCCGCAGCAGATGCGGCCGGTTTGGCCAACTGCGGGCTGGATGCTCGGCTTGACGATGGTTGGATTATTGCCTATGTTGGTATGGGGGTGGCACTTCCCCACGGAGTTTTTTTCACGTTTGAGTGCAGATGGATCGGTCGTGACCGGATGGATTTGGCAGGAAGCAGCCCAACGCAACGTGACACCGTGGCGTATTGTTATTGAGATGTATCAATTCGCCATGTCTACGTTTTTTGTGCGGCCATTTGAGGACTTTTATCAGGCACAAGTGCCAACGTTGGATGCGCTCACGGCAGTAGTATTTGCGGTCGGGTTGGTATTGGTGCATAACTTGATGCACACGCGGCGTATGCTGCTCTTGCTCGGGTGGTTTTGGGGAGGTGTGACGGCGCTGGCGGTCATGACCATCCCCCTCAGTACATATCACTATCGTTTGCTTGTGGTGCTCCCTGTGGTGTATCTCATCGTGGCATACGTGTATGTGTGGGTGATTGAGCTGGTCAGTGCTACGTCGAGTCGGCGGGGAGCATGGACAATCATTGGCATGGTGTTGGTCGTATTTGCCATGCAAAACATGCGCATCTATCAGGAACAACTCGTCAGCGTGTGTCGATATGGTGACGACTTGCGCACACGACAGGCAGGATTGCTGGGGAATTATTTATTTGAAGGTGATATTCGGCACCACGCGGTGGTGGTTTTTGGTGATCCGAATATGTTTTATTATGGTCCGTGGAAATCAATTGATTTTTTAGCACCAGATAATGACTACTACAATGTTGAAGAACTCAATGATTTGGATGCGCTACGCACATCGCCTGAGCCGCATGTGTACGTGGCAATTCCAGAGCGCTTGGCAGAACTCGAGTGGGTCGCGACCACGTATGCGGCACAAGCAACGTCATGGCAGGTTATTACAGACTGTGGCACACCGGCATTGTATGTGTTCACCGTTCCGAGGTTGAGCCAATAACGTGGTATGGAGATGAATGATGGAGACGCTTGCACGTTTTCGGCGTACGCAAACAGAACATATCCGCACCATCGTTGGTTTTTTGAGTTTAATTGGTATTTTGATCTGTTTGTTGGTGATTCCTGCGCAAAATAGTGCACGTATCAGCGAAATGCGTCAAGAGACGTATGTGTTGTCTGCATTGCTGGCTGATTTGAGTGAAATGGAGTTGGCACTCCAAGATATGCGGGTGTCGGTGCGTGGATTGCTGATTACGCAAAACGAAATATTTCGCATGCAATATGATCAAGCGAGCGATCGCCAACGTGTGGCATTTGAGGCGCTCCAACAACACGTACACGAGAGTCAGCATGCAGCATCGTTACAGCCCGATATCGATGTATTGGTTGGCCAAGTCGATACTTGGCGGCAGTCACGCATGAATGTGCAAGTTGAATATGTCATACAAGGGCGTTTGGCAGATGCAGAAGCCGCGTTTGCTCAAGGCGCTGCCCAACGTTCGTACGAAGAAATCCGGAGCGTGATTGCGCGCATTCGCACGCAAGTGCATGTGCATCGACAGACGTGGTCGAACGAAATCAGTCGTCAAAATGAGCAACATCTCTACGTATATGCTGGCTTGGTAAGTATGGCGTTGGTAGTCGTATTCATCACTGGTGTTGGTGTGGTGCATCAAATGCGGCTTGTGCAAGCACTCCGGCACGCAGAAACTCAATCACAACATCTCGCTACTGATTTGGCAGAGCGAGTACGTGGCTTGCATGCAAGCAACCAACAATTTGAAATTATTCAAAAAATCATGATGCGCATCTATCAATTGCCGCCACACCTGCAAAAAATACGCCAAGTAGTGGCGATTGTGCAACAAGAACTAGCCATTCCTGGATTGGTCATCATGAACCCAATGGACAGAGGAAATGAGGCCACGATTATTGAAACTGCTCCAGCACATGCGCTACGCATAGCGGAACTAGATCGCCTGCATCCCTTGCACAATGTGCTGTTCACGGCCCCAGATGCGCAACCGGTGGCGTGGGCTGAGTACCGCGTCGACGTGATGCACGTTGCAGGCTTTCATATGCAGTTGTCGTGCGCATGGGTGCTCGCCACCGATCAATTTGTTTCAGCGTACATCAAACAACAGATTGGGCTGATGTTGGTCAATGTGTTGCTGTTTCATACGGTGCAAATTGAAAAACGCAGAATAGAAGCCATGTTTGAAGTTATTCCCTTTGGGCTTCTACTCATCGACAAGCAGGGGACGGTACTTGAATGCAATCCACAGGCATACCAGCTCTACCGAGGTCTTTCGATTGGTCAATCAATCGCAGAGTATCTGTCACACCAAGCTCAGTATGCGATTGGTGGTCGCCGCCTCGAACCTGCTGAATCACCAGTCATGGTCGCGTTGCAACACGATCATGCGTATCATGCCGAAATCATGCATCAACAAGATGATGTGCGCTTGCCAGTGCGGTATCAGGTGATGCCGGTTGACGATGATACGACCACCTATGGGTATGTGATTGCCATGGAGGATATGCGCCAGCACTACGAGCTTGACCATCTCCAGTCTGATTTTTTACGGATGATGAGCCACGAATTGCGTACTCCCTTGATGGCCATTCTTGGCGCAACCTCTCTATTAGAAGAAACCGCAAGTACCGGCCATGAACGTCAACACGAGTTATTGACGTTGGTGCGCGATCAAGGGAAACGACTGCAACACGCTATCGATGGAGTATTGGATTTTGCGCGTATTGAGCGTGAGGGGGTGCGGTTGCAACGTCAACACATCGACATGCAACTGTTGATTCGCCGCTACATTGGGCAACACGAAGAATGGGTGCGTTTTGTGGATGTGCAAGATTCACCACACCTGCCACTGGTGGCAGTTGATGTGGTGCGTATCGAGCAAGTGCTCGAAAACATCTTTGAGAACGCACGACGATATGCGCCACATAGTCGCATTGAAATCGCCTTGAGCCTGCTCGCAGAGAGCTGGGTGAAGGTCACCGTGCGTGACTACGGGGTAGTGTTGAATGATGACGAGTATCAACGGGTATTTGAGCGATTTTATCAGGCACCATCAGCTGGACATCCTACTGGTATCGGTCTTGGTTTGACCATGTGTAAATACTTCGTAGAAGCACATGGTGGCACCATTTGTATGTATGCAGCACCTGCTCGTGATGGCAGTGTAGTGGAATTTACGGTGCCTTTGGCCGAGCCACCGCTTCAGCTACAAGGGCGTATTCAACAACATGCTCGCATCTTGGTGATTGAGGATGTTGAGGTAATCATGGCGCAAATCAAATACAGTCTGCCACAAGACGACTATCAAGTCGTGCATGTACGCACGGTGCATGAAGCCTATCAGCAACTCGAGCAGTTATTTTTTGATTTGATTGTGCTCAATCAAGCGGTGAATAGTCGTGTCGGGCTTGATTTCGTGCGCGATATTCGTAACTGGCTGGCTATCCCGATCTTTATGGTGACCATGCAGCATGATGATGCAGACATGCTTGCGAGTTTGCGGGCAGGGGTTGATGACAGCATCGTCTACCCATTCCATGGCGAAGAATTTGGCTTGCGGGTACAAGCGCTGTTGCGGCGTAATGGCTTGTTGTCTGTACCACAAAGCGCATTGGTGATTGGGAATTTGGAGATTGTACTGGCGCGACGCCAAGTGACAGTTGGAACGCAACGTATTGAGTTGACACCCATCGAGTTTCGCTTATTGGTCGTATTGATGCGACATGTGGGCCAAATTGTTACGCACGAGCAATTACTCCATGCAGTATGGGGTGGGCATTATGGACAAGAAGTACAGTACTTGTGGGTGCATGTGTCGCATTTACGGCGCAAACTACGCCATGCAGGGGTAGATGTTGTTGCTATTGAAAATGTACGTGGTATTGGCTATCGCATGCTTGGACGTGCCCGCTAGTCCGGATGAATCTGCTATAATCGCTAGTGAGAAGACTGCAGATTAGGCCAATGCGATGCGAAACGTGCCCTTCAACGACCTTAAACGCGAACACGACGCCATCCACACTGAGCTCGTATCCGCCACGACGCGGGTGCTGGCGAGTGGCTACTACATACTCGGTCCCGAAGTGACGGAATTCGAGCAAGCATTTGCGACCTACGTGGGTGTGCCATATTGCCTCGGTGTGGCCAACGGCACCGAGGCCATCCAACTAGCGTTGCAGGCCTTGGGGGTCGGTGTTGGCGATGAAGTCATCACGGTGGCCAATGCGGGGGTGCCTGGAGTGGCAGCCATCGTGGCCTTGGGCGCACGTCCAGTATTTGTGGATGTCGACAAAACCACACGGGTGCTTGACGCCACCCTGCTCGAAGCAGCAATTACTCCGCAGACCAAGGCGATTTTGCCGGTGCATCTCTACGGAGTCATGGTCGATATGCCGGCGGTGATGGCGATTGCAACGCGTCACGGGTTGGCAGTCGTTGAAGATGTGGCTCAAGCGCACGGTGCCCGTTTGGGGACACAGGGAGCGGGGAGCATGGGTGACGCTGCTGCGTTTAGTTTTTATCCGACCAAGAATCTTGGCGCCGTTGGCGATGGTGGCGCGATTACCACTGGGCGCGCCGATGTGGCCCACGCCGTGCGTCAGCTCCGCCAATACGGCTGGGAGCGCAAGTATCATACTGGCGCGGTGAGTGGCATCAATTCACGACTTGACGAGCTACAAGCCGCCATGCTCAGTGTAAAGCTCACGTATTTGACGGCTCGCAATCAACGCCGTGCCGATATTGCCGCCTACTACAACGAGCGACTTGCGGCGGCTCCCGTGCAGACACCGGTTGTTCCGGCGCAACAACAAGCGGTGTTTCACCTGTATGTGATTACCAGTCAGCGCCGTGATGCGCTCGCAGAGTATCTGCGCCAGCACGGTGTGGGCAGTGACATTCATTATCCGCTTGCCACGCATCACCAGACCCCGTACCGCCACTATGCGCCTGCGCACGGGTTGCCGGTGAGTGAGCACCTCGCGACGACCGTGTTGTCGTTGCCCAATTTCCCCGATTTGAGCGATGCAGAAGTCGAATACGTGGCCGATCGGGTGGTGCGGTTTTTTGACGCCTAAACAAGGAAGCACGCATGTCGATATTTGATAGATTGTTTCAACGGGGCAGTGATGCACCGCGCACCGATGCCGAAGCCGCCCAAGAGGCCACGGCAATCACGCAGGCTGCCCAGAAGACCCGTCAGGGCTTCTTTCAGCAAATTACACAACTCTTTGGTGGCTCGCAGATTACCGACGAAGTCTGGGAGGACCTCGAAGCGTTGTTGGTGCAGGCAGATGTGGGCGTCGAAACGACGCTCTACTTGGTCAACCGGGTCAAAGACCGGGTGCGTCGCCACAACGTCAAAGATCCGGCCGAGGCAAAGCGCATGTTGCATGCGGAAATGGTGCGGGTGTTGACCGATCAAGAACGCCCTGCCCCCGCTCCGAGTACGCCGCATGTGGTGTTGGTGGTTGGTGTGAATGGAGCCGGCAAGACCACGTTGATTGCGAAATTGGCGCATCGTTATATGGGACATGGGCGGTCGGTGTTGTTGGCGGCCGGCGATACGTTCCGGGCGGCTGCCACCGAGCAACTTGAGACTTGGGCCCAACGAGCGGGCGTGCCAGTGGTGACCCGCGGGCAAGGGTCTGACCCGGGAGCGGTCGTGTACGAAGCGGTCGAGCAGGCACTTGCGGAGCAACGTGAGGTGCTCATTGTTGACACGGCGGGCCGTTTGCACGCCAAAATCAACTTGATGCAAGAGCTGACCAAGCTCCGCAATATTATTCGGCGCAAGATTCCCGATGCACCACACGAAGTCATCTTGGTCATTGATGCGACGACTGGTCAAAACGGCGTCTTGCAAGCCAAAGCGTTTGCCGCAGCGGTTGATGTGACCGCAGTTGCGATTACCAAAATGGATGGCACTGCCAAAGGCGGCATTGCGTTTGCCATTGCGCAAGATATCGAGCGCCCTATCCGTTATATCGGCACGGGTGAAAAAATGACCGATTTGGTCATGTTCGATGCGAACACGTTTGTGAATGCTCTTTTTGATGTACGAGAATGAGGTATCTCCTATGGCGGTAGAAATCGTGAAGTGCCCGGTATGTGCACAATCGTTGGCGGTGTCGGTCTACCTACCA
>Ga0172373_10005905_pt1 | contig 16564 bp, 8 predicted proteins | sample Lak10m_2_FD_114546 | JGI IMG/M metagenome (GOLD analysis project Ga0172373, IMG submission 114546) | Freshwater microbial communities from Kabuno Bay, South-Kivu, Congo - kab_092012_10m | ecosystem: Environmental > Aquatic > Freshwater > Lake | place: Democratic Republic of the Congo: South-Kivu...
CCGTCATCACCTGTTTGCTCGATCATTTTTTGTGGATTGCCGGTCCAACTGATGTTTGACCCCCCTAGCATCAAGCCACAACGCACCATGGGATCTTCGGACACTTTGTAGGTACTCGTTTGGTTCATGTCCATTAACTTCGATTCTTTCTTCGCTTCATCTGGGAAAGCAAATCCGTGCGTAGCGATGTGCAAAACCCCAGGCGCTTTTGTTTCTAGTTCTTTTTTGAACTCGTATTCGCCCGCTTTTTTATCGCTTTTGGTTTGAACTTTCCAATTGGAGGTATTCAGTAATTCGGCAATATTTAAGACTTCCTCTTTGGTGCCTGGCAGAGGATCCATCTTTTTACCATATGAAGAACTACTGCGACTGCTGACTTGACTAAGATTGGTTTGAAATGCAAAATCTTCGTTCGATTGTTCTTTATCGGCTTCATTGATTTGATCCGGAACATCGTCAAAGTTAATGCCTCCAACTAACGCCAAACTCGGTTGCATTGGCTTTTCCTTTTTCAAGGTACCATCCGCTAAGTAACGTGTGGTTGTCAATTGGTGAAGTTCGTACTTATCCATTAACACTGCATTACAAGCTTTAGTAGTTGTCTGGTTGTTGCCAATAACCACTCCTCTGTTTTTATCTTTGTTGGAAGCTACCAACTCTTTGCCTTCTTCCGTGCAGAGGGCTGAAAAAGAAACGTTGTTGAGTTCTCCTGCAGGACTGTAATAAACGCGCTTCACTCCCACTAACAGACTATCGATTCCTTTCCACGCTTCGTTGTACAATGTTGAGAAATCCTTATTTTGAGCGGCTGTTCGTATAGCGTCCTCTTCTCCTAAGTTGACTAATTTGGGATATTCATAATCTGGTCGAACCACCAAGGCCATATATTTGTAAAGGCTGTCTTTGTCGTCGTAATATCGCGCAAACTCAATGGCAGCATCGGAAGTTGTAAGATTGGATTGAACATCTTTCCACGTGATTTCGAATTTACGTTTCGAAGCCGCATATTCTCCGAGTTTGTTCACCAGTATTTTATCCAAGGAATCAGCTTGCGTTTTGTAGCGTTCCATTATTTCCTTGTTCGTGGATCCTTCGCTTTGCATTTTACTGAAGAGTTTTCGAAGCTGCTTCATTTCCGCAAATTGAACCTTCATTTCTTCATCGGAAGATTGTGAAACTGCTTGATCTAATTCGCGAGAGGTTTCAAGGAGGAGGGATTTTGAAAGAAAGAGCAAACCCATGGAAATCTCATTAAACTTGTTATGCTTTATAGAAACTCCTAAATCCTGTAAATCATTAATTTGTAAATTAAGCCGTTTGACATAATTGGCTCTTTCGTCTCGCGATAAAAAAACCAAATTAGATTGAGTTAGGTGTTTAATTATTCTATTGCTTTCAATTATATTTTCAAACGTAATTGTACCTTCGGCTATATAGCAATCTTTTGAATAGTTATTTAAGGTGCTTAAATACTCAATTGATTCTTTGTTTCCAATATTTTGATAATAAATCAACGCTTTTTTCAAATTGACACTTGACGAATCAAAATTATTTTCAAAACGGCATATATCAGCTTTTGCCTTGTGCAGATGTGCAAGGTGATAATCTGACACCTCGCCTGATGTAATTAAATTGTTCAACTCTTTTTTTAATTTTTGCGAGTCAAAATCATGAATAATCGATGAAATTTGAATTTGAAGTGGTAGATAATAAACTTTGTCATTTATACTTTGAGCCTTGGAATTCTGAATGCTTTTATCCAGATTTAACTTGACCATTTCTAAAATATCAGAACTTTCGGGATTTTCAATAAAAGCATAAAGATAGCTTTGAGCTAAATTAAAGTAAGTAGTAGCCAAACCCGCGGTATCATCTTCAATCAATTTAATCGATTCTTGAAAATTATGTATTGAGGAAGAATAGTTTCCTTGATAATAATCCAATAAACCTTGTAAATGTAAAACTGCCGATAGCTGCTCGTTAGAAAGAAATCTTGAATTCTTCTTGAGTTGACTAATTTGATAATAGGCTTCTTTATAAGATTCTAAATGAATTAAAGTCTCTGCCAGTTGGTATTTTGCCACAAATCTTTGTTCGTCCTCAATTTGAAATTCAGAGGCAAACGTATACAACCTTTTTGATTTTTCGTATTGCCCAAGGCTAGTATAATAAGCACCCATTTTTAAAGCCAAATGGAATTTTGAATCTGGAATATCAACTAAATCACTATAGATAAATAAATTGCACATTTGATCTGCATAAAAATCTATGTTTCTACTTGATTGGTTTAAATTATGTCCATAAAATAAGTTATACAGCATTGTGAAATATCCAGGGTTATTAATTCCCCATTCTTTTGCAAAACAATCGATTGAAATTATTTGATTATCAATAGACTCAGCATAGTTTTGATTGTAATAACAAAGACGTGCTTTTAAATCATAAAGCTCAAAACATTGTGCATTCGACTTACCACCAAAATAACAAAATGCTAGATATAAATCTTCTTCTACATTGGTTAAAGGTATCGTATCTATTTCAATTTCAATACGCAGTTTTAAGATTAAAGATTCGAAAATCTTGGAGCTATCTTTCTCATTCAACCCAATTTGAATTAAATCATTTGTAACGAGATAAGCCTCTTGGTAATTCTTACTGTCAATATTTTTTTTGTATTCTTCTATTTTGGTCACCCAATTTTGAGCCGATAAATTATAAGCTACAATTCCGAAATAAAAGAGTATCAATGATTTTCTCATCTCGTTAAATTATATTCCCTACCTCACCAACACAAAACCTGCCCATTTCTCGGGATCCGTTGGATATTTGTTGCGCATTTCTTTTTGGGCTTTTTCGAAGGAGGTGACGGGGTTTAAGGTTTTCGTTAGATCTAAGTAGAAAAGGGTCATGAGTTCAATCTTAGGTTTAATTGTTAACACATTTGAAGCCTAAAGGAAAATTTTGACCGCATTTTTGAAAAGTCGGAAATTGCTTTTCTCCTCTGTATTTTTGAGTGATTTTCGGGATTTCTTGGTATAGATAATTCTCAATGCCCGAAATGGTTATTTCACAATTTTCATCTGATGCTTCTCCAGCGAGAGCTTTTAAAAGCGCATATGTAAATACTCCATGACCAATTTCATCTATTTCACTCGCATATTGTTCACTTTTCGTTGATGCAAGGATTGCAGTACCTGTTGATCTATTGAGTTTTGCGATTGCATTTTCCTCACCTAAACTACCCCTAACATTTTCATTTGCGAAAGCACCTGAATTACATGCATCAATTATGCAAATTTGCTTTTGACATCTGATGTTTTTCAATATTTTTTTAAGCTCGCCACCAGAAAGTCCATTTAATGCGCAGTTTGATATGTCTTCTATTTGAGTCACATCATGGGTGACAAAATAAAAATCGTTAGAACCTTCAAAGTTATGAGCAACGCCGTGACCAGCGTAATAAAAGACGAAGACGTCGTTTGTTTTCGACTTTGAAGAGATCTTTTCTAAAGAATCTATAATGTTCTTTTTTGTTGCGTTGCTATTTTTTATAACACTTAGAAAAACAGAATCATAAAGTTGAGTTGAAACGATGCTCAAGGCATCCAAAAAAGACTGCATGTCTTTTTCACAATAATTTAAATTGTAATTACTGTTCTTGTATTCATCAATACCAACTCCCAATACGAATAAATTTGGCTTTAATATCTCTTGGTCTATCTCAATATATTTGAAAATTGAGATTGGCTTAGAAGTTGTATTATCTGAAGAGATGCCGTAGGCATCTATTTTGTTATTACCTACTATCAAATCAATTGTTACCATTAAGCTAACTTCATTTTGATTTTGATATTCATTAAATAGTTTTTCTTCAACTATTTTACCATTGTTGAATAGTCTAATTCCCTTAATACCGCCCCCCATATTTGTTGCAGTGATTCGGAACTTGGCTGTTAATTGATCATTTAGTGTCTCAATAATTACTCCTCTGTTTTTATCATTTCTAATCTCCTCGATTTTTATTTTTGGAGGGCTACTAATTCTATTTATGTTATTGATTCGATTATTAATTTCGTAGTTTGTTAATAATCCGTATATGATTTCGGGTCTATAAAAATTACTTTCGATTTGGGAAAGCTCAAAAATAGTATCATTAATTGAGAGTGCTACTTTACCATAAAAATCATCTGACTTGGAATAATATCCATCAGGAGTCATTGCAATATAACCTCCAAAATGATCAGCGAAGTAGGAAAATAATAATCTTGTATGAAATTCATCCCAAATATCGTATTGGAATAAAATTTCTGCCTTTGAGATTGTAACTTTCTTGCCAGAAAAGTTATTTAGATTCACTTTTTTTTCACCATCTTCTAAGTAGTTCACAGTTGGAATTCCAATTGATTGAATCACTGATTTTCGGAAACTATAATTTTTTTCATCATCATTCAAATTACAATTTAATAGCTTTGGGGCTTTTATAAATTCGTTGTTTTTTGTGACAATCGTTGTATTCCATAAGTTTGGTACCCACATTTTTTTGTCAAGGAATTCGCTACTACATGAAAAATATATTTGGTCACTAAAAGAAGAACTACAATCATATCTATGATATTTATCATAAAACAACCATCCATCGGAGTTACAAAACAATGTTCCAAGAATTTCATTAGTCAATAAATTATAAAACTCGATTGTATTTTCGTTAACAACAATGTATAGTTTTTTCAAGTAATCGACACAATCTATAGTTACGTCGTTTTTGTAATTGACGATTTCTTTCGACTCACTTAAATCAAAAATTAACGATTTTCCTATCAATAAATAATTCCCTACCTCGTCAATATAATTAATTGAGGTGTTTTTTAAAATCCCCTTTCCTATTTCTTTAGATTCTTCTAGATCTATTATAGTATATATCCCATGATCATTAATGATTAAATGTTTACCCGAATTATCAAATTTCAAGGAAGTGGCATTTAGTACTACTGAGAAATCATTATAACGATACAAGCTATTACCAAGAATAAAGAAATCATTGTTTTTAAGATTAATGTCGAATCCGTTGTAATCATTTTTTTTTATTACGGTTTGGGTTAAACTATTTAAAATATATACATATCCCTCAGCAAAGGAATTTGCAGACAGTTGAATAGTTGAAAAAATTAATATTGAATCTTTGCAACAATATACAATTTCTCCAATATCAAAATCCGGTTCCCAAAAATTATCCTGCCATGAAATATCTTTTACATTAAATATCGTTCTAACTTTTTTATTTGGGTAACTTATCTCTTTGACCTTATCTGAAATATAGTCATAAAAGACAAATGAATTTGAATAACTCGCCCATTTCAAAAACCGAGCATGTTGTATTTGTTGTGTTCGAATTTTGTTCTGAATATCATAACATATCAATTTTCCATCTCTTAAATTAAAGCATTCATTATCCAGTGTAATATCACGATCACCAATTGTAAAAGCGAGATACCGTTCATCATAAGAAAGTTGAGGTTCAATATTTACTTCGCCCAAGTCTGTAAATGATTGTAAAATTTCATTGCTATTCAGAGTAATTAGATGAGCAGAATTATTTCGTGAATGATTATTGCGCTTATTGCCACCTATTCCAAAATAATCAACCCAACTTATTTCTTTAAGTATAACTAAACTATCGGAATTTAAATCTTGAAATTCAAAAAATGCAACCCCCTCTTTTGAAAATATAATTTCTCGAGAAGTCAATGAATAGATCGATCCTTTCAATGGGGCAGAGATTAAAAGAGTATTATTGTTTTTGAACGAAATTTCATGCACATTTTGGAAAATCTCAAGGACTTCACCCAAATTGTAATCAAATAAAAAATATGTGCCAAGTCGGAGATCAATCCAAGGCTTATTCCCGATAGGTTTACAAACTCCCTTGGGCCATGATTCTTTAGAAGTTATTTTCACTAAAAGATATTTACTATCAAAACTAAAAGAAACGTCTTCTATTTTCAATTTTATTCCGGTCGTTAACTCATCTGTTGAAGTAGGTAAAACAATTGATCCAAAATCATGAGAATCTTTGCTGGTAATATCACCCAAATGTTTTTTATAAATCTCATCAAATAATTCACTAACTATGAATTGGCTCAACTTCGTAGAATCTGACTTGTAATCATAAATAAATGTATTATTAACTTGACCTAAAATCAAAAAATGATTTAAAAACATGACTAGCAAAAAGATTGATTTTAAGTAATTCACTGTAGTACGTATTTTTTTATTCATATAATTGATTACCTCACTAACAAGCTCTTTAAAAAGATGAAATTGGTATTTGAAACAGGTAATTCGATTGGGGTATTTCCAAAATAAATTTTGAATAAGAAAAGACCGCCAAAAAGTTTCTTATTTTCATAAGGCGTTAAGATTATTTAGAATTTCTTCAGGATCACTTTCGGAATCCTTTAAACCATTTAATAACACTACTTCAGGAAAGTTTACTTGAAAAAAACGAATCAGCAATTCCTCTTCAAATGAATACAGAGAAACTTTAGGAAATTTAATGTTTTTAATATGTTGTGTCTCAAATTCGAAGAATTCTTCGGAGAATTTATCGAGACTTAATGTAGATTGACTTTCTTTAGAGTGAACTTCAACTTTCCAATTGGATTCCAATAATTTTTCAAGAATTTTTCGTTTTCTTCTTCCCGAAACACTTCCATTTTTATCTTCTCGAAATCCACCTATATGCTGACTCATTCGTTCAACAACGCCATTTCGTGCCTTACCAATATACAAGGGCACTATTTGATCTTTTTTTCTTGCGATCCAGATGTAAACACAATAATTTTTGTTTTTTTCAATTAGGGAGTTAAATTCTATTTTCTCTTTACCTGATACATCCCAGTTGCCATGGTGAACAAATTGATTATTTCGTAAAAAATCTTTGAGATAATTTGTTATTTCAACCATTGCAAAAAGGTTTTCTTTGTTTTATTAATTCTTTTGCCTTGTACTCAAATTCCTTTCTTGAATTTAAACCGGAAGAATCTTCTATTTGAAAGTAAATTCGATTCAAAAAAGTATCATTTTTTGAGTTTAGTTTTTCTACTTCATTCCAATATTTACTGGCAAAAATGATTCGATTTAAGGAAGTCATAACATCCGTTTTTTGAATTTTTATTGAATCAACTTTATGCTTAATTAATTTATGCTTTAAAGATTTTTCAAATTCCAAATATGATTTTTTATTGAGTCCAACTCGATATCCTCGAAAAAGAATGGTTTCTAATTGTTTTGTCCAACGGGATTTTCGGATGTCTTTTTGTTTGTCTTCATAACTATATCCGATGTAAATTATTTTTCCATCAAATAAAATTGAATAGATGATGGACTTGGAAAAGTCAAAAATTGGTTGATTTTCCCTAATTACAAATTTCAAGTTCAATGGAAAAGGTTTTGAAACTTCGATAATTTTAAATATATCTGTGGCTAAAAATGAAGGCATAAAACTTATTTACTGTGTATCTATTCAAATTTACATTTATTCTTGTCAGAAACACAATCCCTACCTCACCAACACAAACCCCGCCCATTTGTCCGGGTCTGTGGGGTATTTAGCTCGCATTTCTTTTTGGGCTTTTTCAAAAGAGAGTACAGGATTCAACGTTTTGGTGAGATCTGAGTAAAAAAGGGTCATGAGTTCCATGGTTTCTTTGTCGGGAACGGACCAAAGAGAAACGATCATTTGTTCTACTCCGGCGAGTTTAAAGCCGCGCTTGAGGCCAAAAGTTCCTTCGGAGCCTTCGATTTTTCCAAGACCGGTTTCGCAGGCGGAGAGGACAACGAGTTTGGTCTTTTTGAGGTTAAGTTGGGATACTTCCAATGCGGTTAAGATACCATTTTGCTCTGCGCCGAGTTTAGAGAGCGTATCGCTGCCCGTCCATGCCCAGTTGCCCCCGGCGAGAATAAGTCCGCTGCGCACCATTGGGTTGGTGCTGTAGCGGTAACTGTAGCGTAGCGAATTTTTACTGATCGTGGTAACGCTAAAATCGTATTCCGGGAAAGCATAGCCGTGGGTGGCTAAGTGTAAAATCCCCTTGGCTTCCTTGCCTTCCAGTTTCGTGATGTTTTCTTCAATGGCTTCGTTGTTTTCAATCAGTTTGGTTTGCCAAGTTGATGCCGTAACTTGTTGATTAATTTGCTCAACTTCAGTTTTGGTGCCTTCCAGGTAATTCAACTTACCAGAAGCAGAAGCACTGCTGCGACTCGCGTTTTTGTCCTTTTTATTCTTTTTAGGAACAGTTGTTGAACCGGGTAAATAATCGTAGTTTACTCCTCCTACCATCGCCATGGTGTTTCCAATTGACTCTTTCGCCTTTTGCTTGAGTCCCATCGCCAAATAACGTGTTGAGGTTAACTGGTGCATGGTGTAGCGATCCATCAAATACTCCGCATTCTGTTCGGTGGCTGCCCGTTCGTTTTGTATGATTACACCACGCTTGTCTGTTTTGGCAGCAAGAACTTCATCACCTTTTCCTTTAGGCGCATAAATGGCATGAAAAGGCACATTATACAATTCTCCCGTTGGGGCATAATAAATCGTTTTTACATCTTTTAGTACTGCTTCCAAGGGCTGCCAAACAAGCGGATAATAGGCACTATATCCCATTATGGGTGAGATGGACTGCAAATCCTTTTCCTTACACAATATAACCAGTGTTGGGTTTTTATCTACTTTCTTTAGCACCAAGGCATTGTAATAATAAAGTGAATCATCTTCGTTTTTATACCGAATAAACTCGATGGCTGCCTCGCCTTTATCTAGGTTTTGTTGCACTTGATCCCAAGTAATGGTAAGGTTTTTCTTTTGCTGTGCATACTCCGGCCAACTTAGCGTCAAGCGCTTGTCTAAGGAGTCTGCTTCTTTGCGTAGTTTTTCCAGTTTATCTTTTTCGGTAGAGCCATCGGATTCCATTTTAGCTAATAAGCGTCTACGATAAGCCAATTCTTCTCGAAGTTCATCCACTTCACGGTAATAATTCTCACTAGAAATCTTTGCCTCCAGCATCTTACTCTTTGTTACTAAAGCAGCATTGTAATTTAACCCAACAGCCTCCGGAACTTTTTCATATGCTTCATAAGCAAACCATGACAAATTATCATAAAACGCACTTTCTTTTTGCCAATACGCCTCTTTTTGGTTGTCGTTGAGCCATTCGAAATTGTCTGCTATTTGTTTGGATTTTTTGGAAAAAACTAATTGCATTAAATCTACAGCCTCCTTTTCTTTTTGAGAAGCTAAAAGAAAAGCCGAAAATAATGCCTCCCAATTATGAAAGTCTGAAGAATTTTGTCCGTTAATGTCTTCTAAATTCTTTAAATTGTTAATGAAAAATAAATCAGATAACTCATTAAAATTATTTTGTTTAAACCTAATTAAAGTCAAACCAATGGTTGGTCCAACAATTTTGTCAAACAAAAATTCATTTGGCAACTTCTCAAATATTTCAATTGACTTTTCAAAATAAAGTTTTGCCAAAATTAAATCTCCTTTTGAAAAATATAGTTCACCCCAATTGTTGAATGCACGTGCTGAATGAATGGTATTTTCACCAAAATATTCAGAACTCAATTTTATTGATTCTAAAAAATAATGCTCTGCTGCCTTAATATTTTTTAAATAAAAGTTTGAAATCCCCAAATTCAAATATGGTCCGATCAAAATTTCAGTCGAAATTTCATTGCTGTTCGAATTATCTTGAATGATTTTTTCAAAAATTTGTGCCGCACCGTAATAGTCACCAATATCTAAGTACAAAACACCTAGGTTATTTAAAATTCTGATTTTTGCTCTAACCAATTCAAGATCATTTGTGTTTGTAACAAGACTTAATGACTTTTTAAGATAATACTCAGCTTCTTTGTAATTACCTAAATCTGAATAAATTAAGCCTACCTGACCTAGAACAATAACATAATCCTTATTTTTTGAATGAAATTTCTCGAATAATTTTAAACTTGAAGTCCAATAAAAATAAGTTGAATCAATCTGACTAAAATTATGGTAACAATTTCCTATGTATCTTAAGCTCAATGCATACCAATAACTGGTATCGGTTTGCTCTTTTAGAGCCAATTGATTCATTTCTCTAGCAATAAACAAGGCGCTGTCTTGCTTATCCGCTTTACGGTAATCAAGGAATTGTTGCTTTAAGGCAGGGAAGTCTGTTTGAGAAAAGGAACAAGGAGCAAGGAACAAGGAGCAAAGACCAAAAATGCCAAGCGAGATGAATCGAACGGATCTACGTTTATATTTAGATAGATGGCGGTTGAATAGCAGCATACGAGATCAGATCATGAATTCTAAAAATAACAAAGTTTTACAAACCAGCCAGTTTGCCCGATTGTTTTTGTTATCAACCCATTGGGTCAGGCTAGTGACTCCAGTTTCTGCTCGTATAGAATTCTTGTAGCAGCTCTAACTGAATCTCAGAATCGAAAGATGAAATAGTGGACTTGAAATCAGCTGCTTCTTTTTGCATGGCTGTCTTTTGATCTTGAGATGGGATTCGAATTCGACTGCCGAGTAGATGTGTTTTTGAGGAAGCATTTGGATCTAACGCAGTCACTAGTAGTTCCCATTCGTAGTCATCTGCAACGAGGTTTTGGAGATTGACAATACCGCCTTCATAGATTGGGAGTGTGCTTGCGAAATCATTCGATTGTGATCGTAAGGTGATGCTATCCCCTATCGAAACACCTGCATTGAGTAACTTGATGTACATCGTATCTGTCAAGAGTATAGCAGCATTGGTGGGTAAATATTCCAACTCATTCCAGTTCACATCAGTTCCTCCTCGGGTTACGGCTCCAGATTGAATAGGCGGCACAGGCTTCTGCATTTGCTCAGAAAATAAGACACTTGCATAACTCGAAGAAGACAGTTCTTTTTGCTTCGCTAACAGCTGTTTAAGTTGAGACATCTTATAGGTCTTTGGTTCTTTCAGCTGCAGCAATTTCTTGTTTTGTTTTACAAGTACCAAGCTATTCGCACCGATCGTCACTTTTGATTTATCATTCAGTTTTCTGGCTCCTTTTGATGATGTAAGGGATTCGCTATCGAGCGTCGCTGTTCCTTTCTTCACTTTGAGGTAAATATCCTGTGAAAACACATGCAGTGACAACAGGAAGAATAACAAAAATAAGATTGCTTTCATAACTCGATCATTCAATTTATTTTTTAACCACGTTTCGTTTCTTTTGAATGCGTTCACTTATTCGATCGACAAATGGTTCTGCAGTTTCGACAAACTCTTCCAAGATCATAAGTTCAACTAACGTTACTCCCACCTGAATATAGATATTGAACTCCATAAGGTACATAGCCAGCCAAATCCAGATCATACTGAAAACAACCAAACCACCAAATACCAAGATCTTAAGCGGATGGTTCAAAATAAGCATGACCATCAACAGCATCAGTAAATTCAATACAATTTCAACCATAAGCGAATTGGGTTCATGAAAAATATGGTCATCCAATAAATTGGACAGCGCATTGGCATGAATGGCCGCACCCGGCATGATCGGCACCCGATTAACCAATCGATTCGTATCCGTCGGTACCGCGTGCTTGTCTTCTATATCATACGGACCTGTTCCCATATGACCAATGATCAAAACACTTCCTTTTAGCGCATCTGCGTAATGTGCAAATGGATCTGCTTCCAACAAAAGAGACCTTGCATCGATCACTTTATAATTTTTCGCATACACGTTTGATTCAACAGCATCAAAACCAACCACACCGTCGTGAATGCCTGAGTAGGCTAATGGGAATTTATCCTCCTCAACAACCTCTGAACGTGCGTTTTCTCCTCTAGCCATTTTGAATAACTGAAAAGCAAATGTTTGATCACCTCCTTTGTAAAAACGAACAGAATGTTGTTCTGTTGGAAAATCAACATCACCCCTTTTCAATGTTGAAGGAAGTTGAAGCGTTTCGGAAGAGTTTACAGAAGATCTGAAGGCACATACAATGTTCTTGTGAGCTTTTAATTCTTGAAGTAATACCCTTGTTGCACTATCGGTTCTGTTGGAAAACATAATATCAACTCCAACAGCTTTGGGCTTGAATTTCTCCACCTTTCGCAAAACATCAGTTAGCTCTGCCCGAAAGTTATTCTGTTCCAAATTTGCGGTATTCACAAGTAGGATTTCTTCTTTATGTTTATGCCTTACTTCGTCCTTTTCATTTTTATTTTGTACCCTGTAGAACAGGTCATTGTAGGTAAAATCGGAACTAACAATATGTTGCACTGACAAAAACTGCATGAACCTGGCTTCCAAAAGAATGGAAAGAAAAAAGGCAAGTACATGGTAGATACACAAGTAAAGAAGAGCTTTGAAGAAGATCCTTTTAGACATTTCTACTGTTTATTAAAACTCGAAGATAGTATTTTAAACGGTCGTTTAAGACACGGGCGCACTATCAAGTAAACATTAAGGTGTACTCAGTTTTTGTCCTGCAGTGTATTCAAATAAGACTTCGCATTCATTTCTGTTGCAAATTTGAGTGCTTTCAAAGTCATTAGTTGAGAGGCATTACCTGTGAAATGAGCCACTTTTTTTCCCTCAATAAAGTAGAGATCGTAACTATCTTCTTTTCCTTCTTCATGACCTGTAGGTTGAATGATACGAGTACTATAGGCATCTATGACAGCAGATTTACCGTCCCAAGAATACTCGTCTCCAGGTAAAATATCTGAAAACAATTGCGCTGTATTGAATACGACTTCTCCACCTCTTGTTACAACATTAGGACAGGTTAGCGTGGTGACTTCCATGTTGACACGTGAATCAGGTATAGTTTCATGAAAATTCGCCACATTAGGACAGTTGTATGAGGAATTATCGTAAATCTTGTGCGCATACACTCGATCGAAACACATGCGCCTTCCATTCACATTATCTGTCCAGTCGATGTAGGTACCATTATTGTTTGCGGTGGCCATCCAATAGAGTTGATTCGAACTTCTATCTGAAATGGGCAGATCAATATAGCCTCCGCTGGAAATCGCATACCATCCTTCTGTGATCCAATTCTCACCAATATTCTTACTCAGTGTAACATAGGTGGTGAGCGAACAATTATTATAAAAGCGATATACTTGATTGTTTGAAGAAGATTCATCTAAATCAACATCAATATCCTCATAAGAATACGAGCTAGGTTTGAACTGGGTAGCTGCGTATACAATTTTAGACAGATCCGAATAACGAATCCAGAAATAACCATTGTATCCCCAAGAGGTTCCCCAACTATTTTGAACAAGGAATGCACCTCCTGCTTTGTAATCATCATAACCAATGATCACCATCGCGTGCGCGCCATCCTTCTTCCCGGCGCAGAGACCATTCCAAACTCCGTAAGATAGATTAGCCGTATTCGCCCATCCATTGGTGTAAAAGTCTGCTGAAATAACAATTGGACTTTTTTCTTGAGACAACACATACTTGAAATCATACGCCGATATTGAGAGATTTTCAAATGATGGCATTTTGTCCTTATACTTGGCACCAGCAGAGACATAACTACAAGTTTGATTGGTCAACGTTGCACAACCGTGTGATGTCAACAAAGAAGCAGCTTGCTCAACATAATTACCATCCGTGCAAGGTCCTTCAGAATTCAGGGCTTTCAATCGGTTATGCAGATTGATTGGATCAAATGGGCCGATATTCGTTCCTGTCTCAATCCTTTTTACGATTGTGAATGCACAATAGGCAGAAGACCAAGACGTACAGCTTCCAAATTTTCCTTGATCTCCCACTGGTGGGGCATAATTCTGCAGCGAGTAACTTGAAGGCAAGCCACTGCGTGTATTGGGTATTTCTCGGTAAGTCAGTTTAGAGGTATCAAAATCAGTTTTAATCAATCCACGACCATATTCTTGAGAATAGGCCGGCAACACCGTGCAAAGTAGAATGATCAAAATCCAATGACCTTTGGTGTTCATACCTTGCGTTGAAAAAACGTATTTGATGCAGCTCATATTAAAATTATTTAATCAAAAAAAGAGGCAGTTGGTCAAAAAGTTAAACTGCCTCATTAACGCAAAAATATCCATTACAATCGAATGCCAATTCCAAAATACACTCCCGGTTTAAACGACTTTTTAAAGAGTGAAGAATAATCGTCATATGAAATTGATTCCGGCTTCACGAAAGGGCGATCGGTTATGTATTCGTTTTTCAAGACCCGCATTTGTGTAAAACTGAATCCGGCATTCACCGAAAGAAAAGGAAATAGCCTAAAACTCATTCCACCACCAAGTAGTAGATTGAGATTCCAGTTGTCCTGAGGTTTGTTTATCCCGGAAATGGCAGCTCCTAATTGCACATTAGGAATAATGGCTTTTTCAGTAGGAATATCAAAGGACAAGACCGTTCCTACAGACATCAGTGCCGAACCCACACTATTTTGTGTGATGGATAGCGAATCTGGAATATCCATAAAGTAATCACCAGCTATTTCTTTGACGCTGTAATCAACAACACCTCCAATTGGAATGACGGCATTGACTCCCAACGACCAATAAGGAACATTGGGTTGTTTTATTGGAACGCTAATTCGCTTCACATGATCTATCGGATAGCTCTCAGGATCTTCTCCTTTGATTTCTTTAAAAACAAAAATAAATTCATTGGAGGCATAATCGCCACCCCAATCTTGAAGCCTCTTTGCCTTAAACGTATGAAATACCGCAAAATCCGAATTTTCGACATCCATTAAATCTTCTGTCAAATCTGCATTTAATAATTCTCCGTCTTCGTTAACAAAGTTCCATTCGAATTCTTCCAGTTTTTGTTCAATCGAAGAAATATCCTCCCATAGCGGATCATCAAAAGCCAACTCTTCGCTATTCTTCAATTCATCCAATAGATCTTTCTGGGATTTGAGTGTTTCGTATGTCGATTGAACATCTACTCCCTCGGATTGATCAAGCAAAGCCAGTAACTTGGCACTGATCTCCTCTCGAGTCATCGTTTTATCATATTTCACCCTTACATTCTTCTCGTACTCGCTGTAAGCTTTCGCTATTGACATCAAATTGGAGTGCATATCTGAAATAATGGCCGTATATTTTTTTCTTAATGCGACCACTTCAGCTGCATCACCTCTGGTTTCCATTACCGGATTAGGCGGAGACTTGGCCAAGCTGGTTAGAAGCTGCAAAGCAGGCCCACCAAAACCTGAAAATCCAGCAAGTATCGTGGCGACAGGTGAGCCAGAGTTATCTGGAGCCTCTATACCAATCATGTAAACATTGGCATCAAAAACGAAAGTATTGACATTTGTTGCGTATACACTCACGATATCATTTTGCTCTAAACGAATGTTTTTCACTTCTTCCTCTATTTGCTCTCCATGAACCCAGGATTGTTTGTAGTAAGTTACCTGATCTGTGAGTTTGTCGTATTCAATCAGGTAATTGGTTTGAGCCGACGCATAACCGGCCACACACATATAAACTGCTATTAATTTTGTTTTCATACTATCCGATTATAAGTTGATATTAAGTCCAATAAAGTAACCAGGTGAAAAGGTGCGTTTGATGAAGTAATCAGTTGCATTTGAATAATCTGACACCGCATAAGATGTATTCAGTTTAAAATCATTTTTAAGTTTATAATTCTCGCAGAAAGCAAGTCCTGCCGATAACCCAATAAAAGGAAATTGTCTAAACTTAATTCCTCCCCCTAAAAGAAAATTCAATGGATGCGCATCGTCTTGACCAAATCCGATAGACATGCCGAATAGTGCATGTGGAATCACACTTTTAGAACTGGAAAAGTTATATAAAAGGCTTGTTCCCAAACTTAGTCTACCAGATCCTGAAGCCTCATTGGACTGGATCCGTAACGAATCCCCAAAGGCAAATTCCTGAAGTGAAAATTGTGAAAACCCATTGGTAGAGCCAACATAAATTGCCCCTGTGGCCCAAGCAAAGCCTGCAGGTGATTGGATCGCCAAATGGACATCATGGTTCTGCAGCAAGCCATCTGCGAGTTTATCATTTTCTGGCTTTTCAGCGTCTATGTCCATAAATTCAATGGAATAATCTACATATCCAGATTCTGCTTTTAAATCAAATGGATCTGACCAGCGCTGAGGATCGTAACCTAAGACAACTGTTACCTCCTTTGTAAAATTGGATGTTTCAATCAAGGAAATCAATTCATCTTGATTGTTTGGGCTCATGAGCGATGAATCCACATCCTCTACCAGCGTTTCATAGGAATCCTCCAAGATTTCAAAATCTGATTCCTCGAGCAACGTATCTTTTTTTATCGCTTCATAGGAATCTTTTAATTTTCTCAACTCAGCTGAGTAGACTTCTGCATTTTGACCCGACAAGGAGGATTTTAATTTTCCAAGAATTTCCTCTTTGGTAAGACCCGTAGCATAAGCCACCTCTGCTGCATCTTCGTAAGATTTTGCAGCAGTGTAGGCTGTTTTCAAAGAAGCGTGAAAAGCAGTGAGCTTGGCCAAACTCTCCATACGTAA
>Ga0172373_10005910_pt1 | contig 16552 bp, 8 predicted proteins | sample Lak10m_2_FD_114546 | JGI IMG/M metagenome (GOLD analysis project Ga0172373, IMG submission 114546) | Freshwater microbial communities from Kabuno Bay, South-Kivu, Congo - kab_092012_10m | ecosystem: Environmental > Aquatic > Freshwater > Lake | place: Democratic Republic of the Congo: South-Kivu...
ATCCTGGACCGCGTGCGCGAGAACCGCGGCAAGCTGCCGTACGCCACGCGCGGAATCATCAACGACTCCATCAACCAGACGTTCAGCAGGACGCTGCTCACCGGTGGATGCACGGCGGTCACCCCGATCGTGCTCTTCTACCTCGGCGGGCCCAGCATCCAGCCGTTCGCGTACACGTTCTTCGTGGGTCTCGTGGCGGGCACGTTCTCGTCCGTCGCCATCGCGGCCCCGCTTGTCTATGTCCCCGGCAATGGATCGCCGGAGCAGGCCGGTGGCACTGCGTCCAACGCCACCGCCGCGGCCGCCTGACGGCCTCGGTTGTCCTGAATCGCCATGGAAGGAGATTCGCCATGTCAAACGGAGCCCGCCTCACTGCCGTGATCGTCGTCGTCGCGGTGGCGGCCATCGGCCTCTACCTCGCGCTCACCTCGCCGTCGCAGCCCGCTGCGGCCACCGCCGGCGCCGAGTCGCTCACGCAGCCCTCGCCGACGGAAGGGCTCGGAGAGCTCGCCGGCTCGTCGTCGGCCTCCGCGCCCGCGGTGCCTCCCGCGGATGCCTTCGGCACGCCGAGCGGCACCATCACCCCGGCCGTCCCCGCGGCGCCCGAAGCGTCCTCGAGCACGCTCGTCGGCGGCGCGGCCGGCGCGTCGATCGGCGGCGGTTCGGCTGCCCCCGGCGGCGCGCGTCCCACCGGCGCCGCCCCGACGACCCCCACCACCGTCGTGGGTGTTCCGATCGTGACCAACAGCCCCGGCCCCGCTGGCTTGACGGCCCCCGCCGGCGAGTCGTCCGCACGGGAGTACACGATCAAGTCGGGCGACACGCTTGAGGCGATCGCACGCGCCGAGCTTGGCAGCGGCCAGAAGTGGAACGCGATCGTGGCGGCAAACCCCGGCCTGGACCCGAAGGCGCTGAAGATCGGCCAGAAGATCAAGCTTCCGGGCTCAGGTTCCGCTGCGACCACGGAGACCATGAATTCCTCGGGCGGCAACACCTACACGGTGCAGCGTGGCGACACGCTGTACGGGATCGCCCGCAAGGTGTACGGCGCTTCCACGGATGCCGACATCCGGCGCATCGTCGAGGCCAACGGTGCCCAGCTCAAGAACAAGGACACCCCGCTCAAGCCGGGCATGAAGCTTGCCGTGCCGGCGAAGCGCTGACACGCGTTATCGGTCACCAAAGACCCCTTCGCAGCAATTGCGAGGGGTTTTTTGATTCCTCGCACCGCCTGCCCGCGAATAACGTACAGAATCCGTTCACCTGCGGGCACGGCGCCGTTCGGGCCGTGCCGGTGGTACCTGTGATCCGTCGCACCCCACCTTCCGAGACCAAATCCCCATGATCCCGACCAGCATCCGGCCGTTTGCCTCCGTCGCGCTGCTCGCCTCCGCCTCCGGGCTGCTCGCTGCGTTCGGTCCCGGCGGGCAGACGGCCATCCTTCAGGCCGCACGCACATCGGCGGGTTCCGCCGACCGCATCCAGATCGGGCTTGAGCCCACCTGCGTGTCGGAGATCCCCGGCGTTCCGGTGTCGGTGTGCTTCGTGCCGAACGCGTCGCCGGCGGAGGTGGAGCAGGTGATCAACTCGATGCGTGCCACCTGGGCCGCCGACCTGGCCGCGCGCGATGCCGAGGCCGAGGGCGGCGCCGCCTACGAACTGGGCACGCGCTGGAACATCAACGGCAGCTCGGCGCAGGGCGCCCCGGTGACGCTCCGCTGGTCCATGCCCGCCGATGGCCTGTCCATCCCCGACGGCATCTCCGGCGGCGCGGCAAGCCCCAACAACCTCAACGCCACATTCACCACCAAGTTCGGCAGCGTCGAGGCCGGCAAGAACCTGATCCGCCAGGTGTTCGCGCGCTGGAGCGAGCTGTCGGGCGTGACCTACACCGAGGTCACCGACGACAATGCCGTGTGGGGCTCGTCCGGCGGCACCACGCGCGGGGACATCCGCATCGTCGGCCGCACCTTCGGGTCCACCGGCGTGCTGGCCTACAACTTCTTCCCGAACAACGGCGACATGGTCATCGTGACCAGCAACAGCGGGTCCTGGAGCACCGCCAACAACAACCGCTACTTCCGCAACATCCTCGCGCATGAGCACGGTCATGGGCTTGGGTTTGACCACGTCTGCCCCGCGAACCAGTCCAAGCTGATGGAGCCCTTCATCTCCACCGCCTACGACGGGCCGCAGAACGACGACATCCGCTGCGTGCAGCGTGCCTACGGCGACAACTACGAGCCCAACGACACCATGGCCGCGGGCAACACCACGGTGATCACGGGCGCAGGCACCGTGTCGAAGTCGGACTGCTCGATCGACGACAACCTCGACGTCGACTTCTACCGCTTCAGCGCCACGGCAAACTCCACGATCTCCGTCACTGTCGCCCCGGCCGGGCCCACCACCTACCTGTCGGGCCCCCAGAACTCCAACGGCAGCTGCTCGGCGGGCACTTCCGTGAGCCCGCGCCTGGTGCACAACCTCAACGTGCAGGTCGTCCGCGGCTCCACCGGGGCAACCGTGGTGGCCACCGCGGCCGCCACCGCGGCCGGGGGTGCCGAGACCCTCACCAGCATCCTGCTACCGGCGGCGGACACCTACGCGGTGCGCGTGTACACGTCCTCTGCGACCGACGACGTGCAGGTCTATTCAATGACCGTCACCCTCAACCTGGCGCCCGAGCGTCCGACCGACGTGAACGGCGACGGAATCGTCGACGGTGCCGACCTTGGCATCCTTCTCGGGACGTGGGGGCCCGTGGCCTGCGGGTCCATCTACGACTTCACCGGCGACTGCAAGGTGGACGGCGCGGACCTCGGCATCCTGCTCGGCGACTGGGGTTGAGTTTCAGGGTGCCTCCCGCGCGAATCCGTCTCGGAGAGCCAGCGAATCCACGCGGCCGGCGTCCCTCGGGGCGCCGGCCGCCTCGCTTCCATGCGCGTCCACTTCCATGACGACTACGCGGTGCCGCTGCCGGAAGGGCACGCCTTCCCGATGCGGAAGTTCCGGATCCTCCGGGACATCCTCCTGCACGAGGGGCTGGTGGACGCCGAGGACGTCGTGGCCCCGCCCGAGGCGCCCTGGGAGGTCCTGGCGCTCGCGCATTCGGCCGACTACCTGGCCAGCCTCCGTGACGGCACGCTCTCGCCGGAGGCGGTTCGTCGGCTCGGGCTGCCGTGGAGCCCGGGCCTGGTCGTGCGCAGCCGGCGCGCCACCATGGGCACCCTGATGGCGGCCCAGGCCGCGCTGGAGCAGGGCATCGCCGCGAACCTTGCCGGCGGCACGCACCACGCCCGGCACGGGCACGGCGAGGGGTACTGCGTGATCAACGACGTGGTCGTCGCCGTCCGGGCCCTCGCGCGCACCGGGCGTGCCTCGCGCGCGCTGGTGATCGACCTCGATGTCCACCACGGCAACGGCAACGCCGAGCTGCTGGCCGCCGACCCGGGGGCGTTCACGTTCTCGATGCACGGCGCACGCAACTATCCGCTGCAGCGCCCGCCCTCGAGCCTCGACATCGAGCTGCCCGACGGCACGGGCGACGACCAATACCTCGCCGCGCTCGACGCCCACCTCGGGACCTGCTTCGACCGCGCGCGCCCGCAGGTGGCCTTCTTCCTTGCGGGCGTCGACGTGGTCGCCGGCGACCGGTTCGGGCGCCTCGCGCTGAGCCGCGACGGCCTTGCCGCACGCGACCGCCGCGTGCTCGAGGCGGCATCGCGACGGGGCGTACCGCTGGTCCTCGTGCTCGCGGGCGGCTACGCCCGCACCGCCGAGGACACGGCGGACCTCCACGCGCAGGTGCACCGCCAGGCGCGCGCGCTCGGCCTCGGCTGACGCGGTGCCGGCGCCGGATCGCGGGTCAGTTGCTCTCCCACGCCCCGGCAAGCGCATCCGATGGCCGGACGCGCGAGGACCGCTCGCCGCCGTCGCCGGCCTCCGCCGCGATGGCGCCGTCCTTTCCGACCTGCTCGAAGCGCACGTTGACGCGCCGCGACACGCCGCGCTGCGGCATGGTCACGCCGTACAGCTGGTCGCACGCCTGCATGGTGCGCTTGTGGTGCGTGATGACGATGAAGTGGCTGCGATCGAGGAACTCGTGCAGCACCCCGCAGAAGCGCTCGACATTGGCCTCGTCAAGCGCCGCATCGACCTCGTCGAGGAGGCAGAACGGGCTCGGCTTGCTCTGGAAGATGCTGAGGAGCAGGGCCACCGCGGTCATGGTCTTCTCGCCGCCGGAGAGCTGGCTGATGAGGCGCGGCTCCTTTCCGGGCGGCTTGGCGCGGATCTCCACGCCGGACTCGAGGATGTCGACCTTGCCCGTCTCCTCGTCGGGCACCAGGAACAGGTCTGCGCTGCCGCCTCCGAAGAGCCGGCGGAACATGCCGCCGTTGCCCGCGAAGTTCTCGCGGACCGTGTTGAACACCTGCTCGAAGCGGACGCGCGTGACCGCGTCGAGCTGCACGATCAGCTCGCCGAGCTGCCTGGTGGCGGCGTCGATGTCGGCCACCTGCCGCACCAGCTCCTCGTTCCGCTGCTCGAGCTGGCCCTCCTCGTCGATGGCGTCGAGGTTGACGTTGCCGAGCGCGCGGATCTCGTCCTTGATCGAGGCCAGTTCCTTCTCGGCCGCACCGCGGTCCGTGGCCTCCCATCCCGGGAGGGCCCGTGCCGCCAGGTACTGCTCGTAGCCCGCGCCGAGGTCAAGCTCCAGTTCCGCGAGCGTCGATTCCTCGAGCGCCTCGCGCTTGATCTCCACCTCGCGTCGGCCGAGCTCCACGCTGTTCCAGTTGCGTTCCAGGATCTGCGCCTGCCCGCGGGCGATGCGCAGCGCCTCGCCGCTCTCGTCCACCGATCGCTGCGCGGCCTCGACCGCCCGCGCCGCGTCCTCGAGCGTGCCGGCGAGGCCCTCGAGCTCGGCCTTGGCGTGCTGCATGGCCGTGGCGGCCTCGGCGATCGTTGATTCGTAGCGCTCGAGCTGCTGCCGGCGCCGGTCGGCCTGCTCGGCCGCGCCCGCGCGCTGCCGCTGCTGCTCGTCTCGCGCAAGCTCCGCCGAGCGCCGCTCGCGCCGCAGCGCCTCCAGCGCCGCCGTGCGCTCCGAGCTTGCGATCCGGGCGTTGGCGAGCGCCTCGGAGGCGGCCTCCGCCTTTGCCTGCGCCTTCACGGCCGCGGCCTCGGCCACGGCTCGCTGTCCCTGCAGGGCCTCCAGCACCGCGCGACCGCGCCCGAGCCGTGCATCCACCTCGTCGCGCTCGCCCGAGAGGGACGCGGCACGCCGGTCGAGCTCCTCGGTCTCCGTGGCAAGAGTGGACTGCTCGTGCTCCACCCGCTGGATCAGCTGGTCGCATCGGTCGCGCTGGTACTGGGCGTCGACCGCGTCGCGCCGCACGGCGGCAAGGCGGTCCTCCACCTCGCGGTGGCGCTGGCGTGCCTCGTCGCTGCGGGCGAGCAGGGCGGCCGACTCCCCTTCGAGGAGCTCCATCTCCACCCCGAGCGCGCCGAGCCGCTGCGCCAGCTGGGCCAGTTCCGCGCGCCGCGCGAGCAGGCCTTCGCCGGATCCCGTGCCGGTGGGCGTGCCCACGGTCAGGCGCCCGAAGGCATCGACCAGGGCGCCATCGCGCGTCACGATGCGCGCACCCGCATGGGTCGACCCGGCCGCGGCGACCGCGACGTCCAGGCTGTCGGCAACCCACGTGTCCGCGAGCAGTCGCTCGACGATCGGGCCGGCCGCATCGCGCACCCGCACCATCGGGGCGATGGGCGAGATCCCGGCCGACGACGGGCGGTCGGCCGCGACCGCGCCGAGGATGTCGGCGGGTGCCATCGTCACGCGGCCGCGGACGCCGGCGCACGCCGCCGCCACCTCGAGCACGCGGTTGCCGCCGTCGACGACCAGCAGCTCCAGGTCACGCCCGAGGGCCGCCTCAGCCGCCGCCGCATCGGCCATGTCCGTCTCGATCCAGTCGCCGAGGATGCCGAGCACCGCCGGGAACCGGGAGCGATCGCCGACCACCTCCCGCACGGCCTCGTCGACGCCCTCGCGCGCGCGCTGCATCTCCCCGAGGAGGCGGCTGCGGCTCTCCGCCGCCGTGCGCTCGTCGCGCAGCTCCGTCAGGCGCCGAGCGAGCGCCGCATGCCGGTCGCCCAGGCTCGCGGCATCGGCGATGTGCACGTGCACCTCGCCCTCGAGGCGCATCGCCTCGTCGAGCGCCACCGAGCGGCGCACCACGTGGTGGTTGCGCGCCGCCCGCTGCGCATCGAGCTCCACCCGGAACGGCTCGCGCCGGCGCTCGATGCGCGCGCGCTGCTCGCCGATCCCGCGCTCGCGTTCCTCGATGGACGCGGCATGCGCGGCGATGCGCGCGATGTCGCGGTCCGCGGCGACGGCCTGGTCGCGCACGCGGTCGGTGGCGCCGCGTGCCTGCTGCGCCGCCTCCGCGGTGCGGGCACGCGCGTCGGAGGCGAGCATCACGGCCCGCTCGGCCTCGTTGGCGGCCTCGGCCGCCGCGGCCACCCGGTCGGCGGCGTCCTCGATCGAGGCGCTCAGCTCCGCGATCCGTGCATCAAGCGCGGAGAGGTGCGATGCGTCCGACGCCGCCTGCTCGCGCACCTCCGAGAGTCCGCGCTCGGCCATCTCGGTGCGCTGCTGCGCCTGGCGCTCGGTTCCGATGGCCTCGATCCGCCGCTGCTCCAGCGCGCGCTGGCGATCGTGGGATGCCTGCCGCTCCGCGGTTGCCTGATTGTGGCGCTCCTCGAGGAGCACCATCGCCTCCGCCAGCTCGCGCCGGTCGGCGTCCAGCGCCGCCAGCTGGCTGGTCAGGCCGGAAAGCTGCTCGCGGTGCTCGTGGAACTGGTCGAACGCCACGGCCTCGCGCAGCGTCCGCCGCCGCGCATCCAGCCCCTGGAACCTGCGCGCCTTCTCCGCCTGTCCCTTGACGATCCGGAGCCGGCGCTCCGTCGATGCCAGCTGCTCGCGCACCAGCACCAGGTTCTTCTCGGCGTTCTCCAGCTTGCGCTGCGCCTCCACCTTGCGGCTGCGGAACTTGGCGACGCCCGCCGCCTCCTCCAGGATGCTGCGCCGCTCCATCGGCGCCGCGCGCAGCATGGCATCGACCTTGCCCTGCTCGATGATCGAGTAGGCGTCGTTGCCGATGCCGGTGTCGAGGAACAGCTCCTTGATGTCGCGCAGCCGGACCTTGCGGCCGTTGATCAGGTATTCGCTGCGACCGTCGGCATAGAGCCGGCGCGTGACCTCAACCTCGTCGGTGTCGACGGGCAGCCCGCGGTGACGGACAGCATGCCGGTTGACGGCCGCGGACGCATCCGCGCCCTCCTCGTCGACGTGCTCGGCGGGCGCATCCACCTCGGCCTCAAGCACCGCGGGGGCAGGGGCCAGCCGTGCCTGCTCCTCGGCCGTGAGCACCGGGTTCTCGAACGCAAGGGTGACGCTGGCCATCCCCGATGGCTTGCGCGATGCGCTCCCCGCGAAGATCACGTCCATCATGGCGCCGCCGCGGAGGCTCTTGGCGCTGCGCTCGCCGAGCACCCACTTGATGGCATCGACGACGTTGGACTTGCCGCAGCCGTTCGGTCCGACGATGCCGATGATCGGTGAGTCGAACCGGAACTCGGTGGTGTCGGCGAAGCTCTTGAATCCGCTCAGAACGAGGCGGGACAGACGCACGGGGACCTCCTGTCGGTCGCTGCACGGGCCCTTCCTGGGACCGCGGCTCGGGAATGCACTTCGGAGGGGCCCTGAGCAGGACCCGTCCGTCAGCGTGGGACAGTATCCCTCCGCGGCTTCGCGGCATCAAGTCCGGACCCCACGGACGCCCCCTCGAGCCCGCTGGTCCGGGACGTCCCCACCTCCGAGAGGCTCTTCGGAGCCTCTTCCTCGTTGGGGGTGTCGCCGTCGGGCCGGAACTCCGGGCGGAGGTCCTTCTCGTGGCGGTCGTCGCGGAGCACCTCCGCGAGGATCCGGTCCTGCTCGGCGCGGAAGTCGCAGTCGATGTACTTCAATCGCCAGAGCTCGTGGAGCGCGCTGATGGACTCGCTGTACGAGAAGTTCAGGCCCGTCTCGGGCCGGTCCGGGGTGGGCCGCCGGGCGAAGTAACCGATCAGCGACCCAAGGTCCGGCTTCACGCGGTCGACCGTGGCAGGCAGGTCGGCCCGCTCCCGGTAGAAGACCTCGAGGAACTTGTCGCCCTCGTCGGCCTTGACGATCAGGCGGCCGGCCCACGTGTAGAGCGTCATCGGCACCTTGACCGAGAGCCCCTCGCCGAAGACCACCACGCGCGGCTGACCGCTCTGCGCCACGTAGATCATCCGGTGATTGCTGGGGACGATGTTGAGGACGAACTTCCGCCCCATCTCCATCGCGATGATGTGCGGGTCCCGCCGCTTGTCGAGGGCCTCGAAGGCCGACAGGCGGATCTCCACGTCGGGGTCGTCGAGCAGCTCGCGCAGGCCCAGCTCGATCTCGGCGTTGGTGCCAATGCGGCCGAGCAGCTTGATGGCCTCGGTGCGGATCGTGAGCGAGTCGCTCTTGCGCGCCAGCTCCAGGAGCGGCGGCACGGCCAGCTGGTCGTCCAGCTTGCTGCCGGCGTTCAGCGCCGCGAACCGCGGCTGCTCCTCGGGGTACTCGTAGAGGTCCTGGATCATCGGCAGGGCGCGCTTGCCGAGCGCCTGCCATCGCCACGCCGCCGCGCCCGCCGCGCCGGGGTTGGCAAGCAGCGACCGGCGGATGGCCATGGCCGTCTGCTCCGGGTTCTCGACGTTGAGCGGCGTGTGCCGGATCAGCTCCGCGAACTCCCCGGTCCGCTTGCGGAACGATGGGGGCACGGTCAGGTCGATGGTCTCGGCGCTGCGGCCGTGCGCGGTCTCCTCCTTCTGGCGCGGCTCGCGCGGGAAGAGCGTGTTGATGGTGTTCTGGATGGTCTCCGCGCGCGAGTGGCTGGGCGTCATCAGCCGCAGCTTCAGCGGCATGTCCTTGTTGACGTGCCCGCCGTCGAGCACGCGGCCGCTTGTGCGGTTGATCGAGTCCCGCTGCGTCGCATTGGGCTCGACGAACGGGTTGATGACCACGGGCCCCGCACCCTCTGCCAGCGGGAAGGGCTGGCGGCTCCCGGTGAAGAGCGGGCCGGGACGGAGGTCGGCGATGAGGAGGCGCCCGCCCTCCAGGCTGGTCGTGGACGTGCCGGGGGCCGTGGTCACGCGGACGTCGAACTTCGACCCCTTGGGCGCACCCGGCGGGATCACGCCCTCGACGATCACCACCGCGGTGTCGCCCGAGTTGAGGAGGTCCTGGGGGCTGAGCTTCGGTGCCCCGGGCTGGCCGCTTCCGAAGCCGCGCTTGGCCAGCTCCTGCGTCAGGAACGCACGGACGTCGGAGGGCATCTGGCGGCTTCCCGTCTCGCGAAGCCCCACCACGATGCCGTAGCCGCGGACGACCACCGGGTCGAACCCCACGAGCCCGGTCTCCGATGCCACCGTCCCGCGCATGATCGGGTCGATGTCGAGGGAGTCCACCTTCACGGCGCTGCGGTCGACCGAGCCCTTCTCGAGGTTCGGCGCCGCGCGCTCGACCATCATGTCCGAGCACGCGGCAAGCAGCATGGCCGTGGCCATGCCGGCAAGCTTGCGGAGGCAGGAGGTTGGGCCGAGGGAGTTCATCGAAGCCGGGTCAGTGGGCGCTACAGGATTCGAACCTGTGACCCCTGCTGTGTAAAAGCAGCGCTCTCGCCGCTGAGCTAAGCGCCCAAGTCCTCCAAGGATACAGACCTACAATCCGCATGCCGTGACCGACCGGATCCGTCGCCTCGAGGAGCTCGTCGCGGCCTGCCCGGTGCAGGAGCGACCCCAGTTCCTCCGCCGGATCGCGGGCCTGCGGCCCCGCAAGGGCCGTCCCGCGCCCACCGAGGCCGCCGTCGCGGGCCTCGAGCGCGACATCGTCCGTTCCGCGGACCGCCGCACCGCGCGTGCCGCCCGCGTCCCGCCCGAGGCGCTCGTGGACGACCTCCCGGTGGTCCAGGCCCGGGCGCAGATCCTCGAGGCGCTCGGCGCGCACCAGGTGGTGGTGGTGAGCGGCGACACCGGGTCCGGCAAGACAACGCAGCTGCCCAAGATCTGCCTCTCGGCAGGCCGGGGCGTCGATGGCGTGATCACCGTCACCCAGCCCCGGCGCATCGCCGCGCGCAGCGTCGCCGCACGCATCGCCGAGGAACTCGGCACCCCGCTCGGCGACGCCGTCGGGTTCAAGGTGCGCTTCGACGACCGAGCCGGCGACCGCGCGCTCGTCCGGCTCGTCACCGACGGCGTGCTCCTCGCCGAGATCGAGCGTGACCCGCTCTTCCTCCGCTCGGACACCATCATCGTGGACGAGGCGCACGAGCGGAGCCTCAACATCGACTTCCTGCTCGGCTACCTGCGACGCATCCTGCCGCGCCGTCCGGACCTGAAGGTCATCGTGTCATCGGCCACCATCGACACCGAGCGCTTCTCCGCCCACTTCGGCGGGGCCCCGGTGGTGTCGGTCGGCGGCCGCGTGCACCCGATCGAGACCCGCTGGCGCCCGCCGCCGGCGGAGGCCGCCGACCAGACCCCTGCGGAGCGTGCGCTCGGGGGCATCGAGGAGTGCGTCGCCTCCGGCGAGGGCGACATCCTCGTGTTCCTCGGCGGCGAGCGCGACATCCACGACGCCACCGACATGCTTGCGCGCGCGCCGTGGGCCCGGGGCATCGAGGTGCTCCCGCTCTACGCGCGGCTCCCCGCAGGCGAGCAGGACCGCGTCTTTCGCACCTCCTCCCGCCGCCGCGTGGTGCTTGCCACGAACGTCGCCGAGACGAGCCTCACCGTCCCAGGCATCCGGTTCGTGGTGGACACGGGCATCGCGCGCGTGTCGCGCTGGTCCGGCCGCTCGCGCGTGCTCCGCCTGCCCGTCGAGCCCATCTCCCAGGCCGCGGCCGACCAGCGCCGAGGCCGCTGCGGGCGGGTGGGGCCCGGCACCTGCATCCGGCTCTGGGGCCAGGACGACCACGCAGCACGCGAGGCCTTCACGCCGCCCGAGCTCCTGCGCACGAACCTTGCCAGCGTCGTCCTGCAGATGAAGGCCCTCGGGCTCGGGGACATCGAGGCGTTCCCGTTCATCGACCACCCGACGCCGAGGCTGGTCGCCGAGGGGCACGAGACCCTCTTCGAGCTCGGAGCCATCGACCGCGCCGGACGCCTGACTCCCCTCGGCGCGCGCATGGCCACGCTCCCGGTGGACCCCCGCCTTGCGCGCGTCCTCCTTGCGGCCGTGGAGGAGGGCGTGCCGGCGGAGGGTCTGGTGCTCGCTTCGGCGCTCTCCATCCAGGACCCGCGCGAGCGTCCGGCCGGGCAGGGTGCCGCCGCCGACTTCGCGCAGCTTGCGCTTCGGGACCCCGAGAGCGACTTCCTCTCATACCTGCGGCTCTGGAGGCGATGGCGCTCGGAGTCGGCCGCGCTCGGGAGCTCGGCGCTCCGCCGCTGGTGCCGCGACCACTTCCTCTCGCACCAGCGCCTGCGCGAGTGGACCGAGCTCCACGGCCAGCTCCGCGCGATGGTCGCCGAGCGGCTCCGGCTGCAGGTGCCGCCGCTCGGCGAGGAGAGCGATGCGCTCCGGGTGCACCGCGCCGTGCTGGCGGGCTTCGTCACCCAGGTCGGCCTGCGCACCGAGGACGGTGACTATCGCACCCCCGGCGGGGCGCGATTTGCGATCTTCCCCGGCTCGGCGCTCGCACGGCGCACGCCCAACTGGGTGGTCTGCGCGGAGATCGTGGAGACTTCCCGGCGCTTCGGCCGCACGGCGGCACGCATCCAGGGCGACTGGGTGGAGCGGATCGCGCCCCACCTGGTGGAGCGGCTCCGGAGCGAGCCGCACTGGGTGCGGGCCACGGGCCAGGTGGCGGCGTGGGAGCGCGTCCAGCTCGGCGAGCTTGCGGTGGTTCCGCGCCGACGCGTGCCGTGGGGCCCGCTCGAACCCGCCGACGCGCGCAACATCTTCATCCAGTCGGCGCTCGTGGACGGCGACTGCGACCTCGATGCACCCTTCGTGCGCCACAACCGCGACCTCCGTGCGTACATCGAGGACCTCGAGGCCAGGCGCCGCGGGCGTGGGCTGCTCGTCGACGGCGAGGCTCGGTTCGCGTTCTTCGACGCCCGCGTGCCCGCGGATGTCCACAGCCTTCCGTCGTTCGAGCGCTGGCGCCGCCGTGCCGAGGGCCGCGATCCACGCGTCCTGTTCATGGAGGAGGGCGACCTGCTCGCGGCACAGCCGGACCCCGATCTCGCCGCGCGGTTCCCCGACCGCATCGACGACGGCGTCCGAGCCGAGCTGCGCTACGAACTTTCGCCCGGTTCCGCGCGCGACGGGGTGCACGCGCGGGTCTCGCTCATGGACCTGGAGGCTGCCGATGCCGAACGGCTGGAGTGGCTCGTGCCCGGGCTCGTCGCGGAGAAGGCCGAGGCGCTGATCCGGACGCTGCCCAAGCACCTGCGCGTACGGCTCTTCCCGCTCCGCGACGTTGCGCAGGCCGCGGCCGCGGAGCTCCGCTTCGGCGAGGGATCCCTGGTCGAGTCGCTTGCCGCGCACCTCTCGCCGGTCGCCGGCGCGGCCATCAGCCACGCCGACTTCGACCTGTCGCAGCTTCCCGCCCACCTGCGCATGCACGTGGAGGTGGTCGATGACGCCGGCAGGGTGGTGGCGTCGGGCGATGACCTCCGCCAGCTCCGCCGCGACGTCGGCCCCCTCGCGGCCCGCCGGCGGGAGGAACTCATCGCGCGTGCGTTCGGCTCGGGATGGAGCCGCACCGGCCTCCGCGACTTCGGGGTGGACCACCTGCCGGAATCGGTGTCCGCGGACTGCGCGGGTCGACGCGCCGTGGCATGGCCGGCCCTCATCGACCAGGACGCCCACGTGGACCTCGTGCTCCTTGCCGATCCCGCGGCTGCCGCGCGCGCCACCAAGGCCGGCCTGCGCCGGCTCTTCGCCATCGCCGCGCGCGATGCCATCGAGCATCACCTCGAGTACGCGCCCGGGTTCGGCGAGCTCTGCGTCGCATGGGCGGCATCGGCCGCCCGGGACCGGCGCAGCCTCGTCGATGCGCTGGTCACGGCCGTTGCGGGTCGGGCGTTCGTCGAGGGCCAGCCGGTGGTGCGCACGCCCGCGGCGTTCGAGGCACGGATCGATGCAGGCGGCGCATCGCTCGCCGCGCACTCACTCGACGCGGTGCGCACGGCGATGGCCCTTCACCGGCGATCGCTCGAGGTGCTTGAGGCGCTCGACGGGCCCGTGCCCGCGTCGTGGCGAGCCTCCGTCGACGACATCCGCCGCGAGCGCGAGCGCCTCGCGCACCCGCGCTTGCTCGCCGCCGCGGATGCCCGCGAGGCCGCCAACCTCGTGCGCTTCATGGCTGCGCTCGCGCTGCGCGCAGGCAAGCTCCGCACGGCCGGTCCCGAACGCGATGCCGCCTCGATGGCCATCGTCGACCGCTGGGAGCGGGAGGTTGCCTCGACGGAGGCGGCGCTCGCCGCCGAGGGCCGCGACGCGGAAGAGCTCGCGGGGTTCCGCGAGCTGCTCGAGGAGTTCCGGGTCAGCCTGTTCGCGCAGGAGCTGCGCACGCCCGTGCCCGTGAGCGACGAGCGCCTGGCGCGCGCGTGGCGCTCGCACCGGCGCGGCTGAGCGCGCCGAGCCGCACGTCACGCGTCGTCAGGGCGTCCAGCAGCCCAGGAGAAGGCCCAGGTCGAAGCCGTTGACCGTGCCGTCGTCGTTCAGGTCGTAGGCCGGGTCGCTGCTGCCCCAGGCACCGAGCACCAGCCCGAGGTCGAAGCCGTCGGTCCGGCCGTCGCCGTTCACGTCGCCGCAGGCGGCGGGGGTGCCGAGCGTGCCGTCCACGTTGATTCGCTGTGCCGCGATGTTGACGTCCGCGCCCGAGGATCCCGCCTCGAAGAAGCACAGCCCCCACGTCGACGGCGCGTTGCCCATGGTGACGCACTCGATGCGCCCCTGGCTGCCCGGCGCGGTGACCTGCAGGTTCTGGTTCCACACCGGGTTGCCGTCCGGCGAGACCTGCTGCGCGAGGAGGGTGCCCTGGTTGAACGAGGTCGACCGCGTCCATCCGAAGACGGGCGCTCCGCCGACCACGGCCGCGGTGGCGCCGGTGATCGAATACACGGTCTCGTCGGCCTGGATCACGGCGCCGCCCGGGCCCCACAGCATGGTGCCGCTCTCGTTGAACGCCTGGGCGTTGAATCCGTAGAGGCTCGAGTTGGGCACCTGCGACGGCCAGCTCACGTAGACCCGCCGCGTGGCGGGGTCATAGGCCATCGCGGGGGACGTGGCCTGGTGGAACGTGTCGGTCGTGGTGGCCATGCCATCGGCGCCGAAGCGCAGGGCGCCGGACGGCGAGACCCACTGCACGCGGGCCATCAGCGGACCGGTCGTGTACCACGCGAAGATCGCGCCGCCCTCGCCGTCCGGGAGGAAGCGGGGGAAGTTGCCGAACTGGAGCGATCCCGCGGTGAAGACGCGCACGTTGGTGGCCGCCCAGAGGGCGGTGCCGTTGCCGGCGTACTTCTGCGCCTGGAGCGTCTTTGCCCCGCTGAAGGTCGTGTACCGCACCGCCGAGGCGATCACGCTGTCGCCGTCACCCGGCTGCAGGTCCGCGAGGATGGTGGTGGCCGTGCCGTCGACGAGGGTTGAGGCCGAGGGCCACGCAGGCGAGCCGTTGGCATTGAGCCGCAGCACCTTGGCACGGTTCCCCTCGGTCCAGCCCGCGACCGCGGCACCATCGCCCGCGCGGCCCGCCTTCGGGCTGTTGACGGAGGTCGTCGTGGAGAGGAGCACGCCGTTGGCGCCCCACAGCACCGCTCCCTCGGGCGAGATGGCCTGCGCCACGATGCCGAGCGCGGGCGAAGAGCGCCGCGTCACCACCACCGCGTTGCCGGCGGCATCCACGGTGAGTCCGTAGTCCTCGGTGCTGCTGAAGCTGGCGTCGATCGCGCGCACCGGCCCACCCGCCCACATCGCGTTGCCGTTGGCGTCGAAGCGCTGCACGAACGCGTCGTAGCCCGTGGAACTGTCGTACCAGCTCATGTAGAACGTGCCGTCCGCCAGCCGTGCAAACTTGGGCTGCACCTGGTCTCCGGTGGTTCCGGCCAGCACCTTGGGCGTCGCCGGGTCGGACGGGAATTGGGCGAGCGCGCCTCCGCAGGTGAACAGTGCGACTGCAACGGCTGCGACGCGTCCGAACGGGTGGATCATGGGCTGAAGTATGCAGCCAAGTGCCGCCGAGGTCGCAGAAACCACGGGATTGGGAGCCGCTTCCCCGAATCTTGGCTTGTTCCGCAAACCAACGTCTTCTTGGAAGGGTCGCCGGAATTGCGCAGGATTGCGCTTGCGCGTTGCCGTTTCCGGCGGCATCATGAACGCACAGCGACGGGCCATGTGGATGCCGGCTCTCACGTGGGGTGGGGCCAGCGTCCCGGCCCGTCCTGTTTTTGGGGCGCTTGCTTCAAGAAATCGTGGGGGAGCGCCGGCCGGGCGGCCTGAATCCCAGCCTGAGGAGCCAAATCCGGTCAGGCTCGATGGTTGTTGCTTGTGCGCCAATTTTGCGACTCAGGGCGCATTCCGTGGCGCACTCCCCAAGAGCCTGCCCGTTGTTCCGGTGCGGGTCGGTGTCCCGCACTACATCGGAGGCTTTATCCATGATCCATGCACGCCGTGTCTCGTGTCGCACCCTCGCCAGCTTGCAGCTCATCGTCTGCGCACTAGCCGCCCTTGTGGGCACCGTGCCGGCCCAGGGGCAGCAGTGCCTCGAATCCAAACTCGGATCGGGCGCAATCCCACTCCCGGGGATTCAGAACTTCCAGGCGAGCGTGACCATCGAGTGGACAGGAAGCTCGGCCTGCGGGGATACCTTGCCGTGTACGTCAACGTGCACACTCGTCTCATCGGCCCTAGCGGAAGATTTCACGATGAGATTCTGCCCGCGCTGGCTGGTCCCGCCAAGCGGAGATGATGGGTGGTGGTGCTGGTCAAAGGCGATACGCGGAGCGGCTTGGAGCGGCTCGGCCGGTGGGGAGACGGGCACGGTGAACTTTGGTTACTGCTCCCCAGGTCTCCCTCAAGGCCTGTTCTCGATGCAAGCCCACTCGACCTTGCAGTTCTTGTCTGCAACCGTTCTTTCCCTAGATCCGGGAACTTCAGCCCAACTAGCGGGCGGCAGGCAACTCTCGAGTCGTCCAAACCTGTTCTTTTTCGACACTGGAGCAACCGCAGCGATCACCTGTGGGTTCTCCGGGATTGAGTGTCCAGGGGGGATGGGCTACACATATCAGCTCTGCCCCGACGTCGACTCCAACGGCACCTGCGACGAGTACGACAGAGTAGCACGGGCCTTCGGCGACCTCGACTCCTCCGGGTCCGTCAACGGCGCCGACCTCGCCGCACTTCTTGCCGCGTGGGGACCGTGCACCGGCCCCTGCGAGGCTGACCTCGACGCCGATGGATCGGTTAGCGGCAGCGACCTCG
>Ga0172373_10005913_pt1 | contig 16547 bp, 14 predicted proteins | sample Lak10m_2_FD_114546 | JGI IMG/M metagenome (GOLD analysis project Ga0172373, IMG submission 114546) | Freshwater microbial communities from Kabuno Bay, South-Kivu, Congo - kab_092012_10m | ecosystem: Environmental > Aquatic > Freshwater > Lake | place: Democratic Republic of the Congo...
CGAGCGCCAAAGGCTCGACGCAGAGCAGAAAGCCGAGCGCCAAAGGATCGACGCAGAGCGCGAGAGGATGGCGCAGGAATCCGCCCGAAAGGAAGAAGTTCGCCGTCAGGCGCTCGCCGAGATCGATTCCAAACTTGAACTCCTAGGCCAGCAACTTCGGCAGATTGAGTCAAGGCACACAAGCGCCATCGCTGAGGCCCGGGGCCGCGCCATTCCGATGTCAGCAAAGGACATTCAATCCATCGAGGATTCTTTTGAAGGTTCAAAGTCGGCACTGAGGCAGCAGATCTCGCAGTTGCAGATGGAGCGCAACCAGGTCCGCAATCGCTAACGCTGCCGACCCATCAAAACCTCTTGGAGAAGAAAGAATCCGAACTACGGCACCCCTGCCGCGCCGCCCCCTCCCCCCCTTTGGGAAATCACCGCCTATGCAACGCTACAAATTGAACGGCCCGGGTCCGATCAGTCGAAACCTGTTGGTATCCGTCACCGCGACAACGGCCTGTCTCTTGGGCATGGCGACCCTTCGCACCGTATCCCAGGAGGCAACGCCGGATCGTTCCCCGGCCCCAACCTCACCTTCGCCTGGCAGTCAAGGATCCGATTTTGACGCATCCGAGGGTGTTGATGCGTTTAGCCAAGAGTTGGCGGTGCTCCAGAAAGCCCTTTCCGGAAATTCGGCCACCGTATTGTCGCCACTGGGAATGCCAAACGATCTGAACGCGTTCCTCAATAGCCCGCCCACGGACATTGGCCGGGTGACCGCCTACTACTCCCAGCTGATGGCAACGCTGAACAACCTCAACCCAACGAACCCGTATGCGACAACCGGTCCCACCAAAGCACAGGATATCGGCGCCGCAGAGCAGGGATTGCGATCCCTGACCGTTTTTGGCGAAGATGAGATGATCTCGCGAATTCTTCTCAATCATATTCAAGCGGTCCGCGGAGAGCATCGGAGCGACAAAGGGCGGATTGGGCAGATTGACCGGGAAATCGCCGCGCGTGAAGTGGAGATCCGGCGCAAGGAATGGAACTTGGAGAACGAGGCATCACCCAATCTGCTTAACGGCGAACTCCTCGGTGGAAAAGGGGGAGCCGCACAAACGCTGGCGGAGATTCTCAGCCTCAAGGAGCGGCTTCGAGCGCTTGTTCAGGAGCGCGCCCTATTGACGACGGTGCGAAACCCTCTCCGCAGACGCGCTCAGTTTCAACTGTTCATCCTCGAACTCACCTCACAGCAGCGCTACATTCACGCGCTGATCGCCTGTGGATTCTACCGATACCTGAGCAGTGACACCACCTTTGATCCTCAGCAACTCGAAGAGGAGCGAAACAGTCTCGAAGCGGAGAATCGTGAACAAAACCTAGACTATCAGGCATCACTCAAGGAGATCCAGTCATCCACTTCCGTCATACCGAACGCGGTAAATGCTTCCCCCCTTCTCGGAGCCACGCCTTCGGACACTGGAGCGGGCGGATCGGGTCCCTCGGGAGCAACGTCCGCAGCATCGGCACAAGGTGACTCACTTCCACGATTCAACTCAATCACCGGCCTTGAGACCTTCCTGACAACGAAGATCATGGACAGCCGACGGAAACGCCAGTCGTTCGACGGGATGATTTCGGGAAAACGTTACGGCCTCGCCCAGGCCCTCCTCATCGATCTTCACTCCACAGCGCGACACCAGCCGGAACTCCACACAATTCCGCTTGAGGCGCGTCACGACGTCCTGAATTACGGAAACAAGGTTCGTCAGCTTTCTGAAGCCCTTTCGTCGCTCGACTACGAATCAATCAAGGCACTTTCCGCGGAGGCCGGAGAAATTGACAGCATGATCGGCACAGTGCCCTTGAAAGCCTTTGCCGAAAAATATCCCGTTCAGGGCCGAATCTGGGCTAGGCAGGCCGAGCTCTTGAGTCGTTCCGGGAAGTTTCGCGAGGCAGAGGAAATGATGAAGGCCGCACTTCAGGTTGCCCCTCTTGACAAGGAAGTTCAGGCGACCCTGAAAAACGTTCAGGATGATCTCCTCGAGAAGCGCGAGGCGCTTGAAAAACTCAAGAAGATCGTCAAGGACGGTGATTACCGCGAAGCTTTTGACCGGGCCGACGAGTTCCTACCTCTGGTCGAAAGTGACGGTGACCCAGACCTCGAAAAGGATTTCGACTCGCTGATGAACCGCGAAAAGGACGTGCAAGCTTCACTTGAGAAGAGTAAGGCTCTAGAACACCGGGGCGAGCACGCCGCCGCATGGCTCGAAGTCACAGAGGTTCACGAGACCGTCGAAGATGATTCGCGCTTCGTTTCCCGGCGGACCGAGCTCTCCGCCCGGAGTGCCGATTTTGCGAAGGGATACTACTCAGCAAAGGATTTCGAGGAAGAAGGGAAGGATGTGATCGCCTTGGCCTGGTATTTGAACTTGCTCAACGAGGTTCCAGGCTCGGATGTCTTGAACACCCGAATTGAAGATTTAAGCCGCCGAGTCGGGCGAAAGTAAACCTGCCGTAGAAAGCGGCTCTTAAATTTATGGCAAGAAATACGGGAGGAGCAAAGGGCTGGGCAGTGGTTTCGACCGTCGTGGCCGCAGTGTCAATCGGCGCTCTGGGAATCTTGTTATTCCAGACCAAATTAGACCGCTACGCCCGGCTGTCCGAGTTCCCAGTCGAAAGCTACCTTGAAGGAAGGGGGATGTGGTCAGGTGATTTTTTCCGAATCGTGGGAAAAGTTGAAAACATACTCCATCTGAACGAGGAGGACGGAGTCCTCTTGGTATCGGTGGAGATGGAGGAAACCGGCCGGATCCTACCCATTCTCGTGACTCCCAAAGAGAATCAGGCTCCCTTGTCGCGCAACCAGCAGCTGAAGATGGAGGTTGCGGTCGATCAAAAGGATCGAATTAACTGTCTCCGTTACGACAAAAAATAGAGTTGTGTTCCCTTCGATCAATGAGGCCGGATCGGTAGCGCCACCACCGGTAACTCTAGTTCTTGTTTTTGGGAATCGTTAGCCCCTCAGGAGCCTGTGCCGAAAGCCGGGGATCCTCTCGTTTGCGCCTTTCAACCTGATGGATCCAATTTTCGAAGCAGCGAGAACTGAAGAAGATGGGTTGCTGCATCTCGAACTCGTCGAGGTCGTCGTTGAGCCCCACGGCAGCGGTACGAAAATTCTCGATAAGATCGACCTGGAGTTCATCGGAAATTGTTTCGCAGCCATTGTCGGACCGTCGGGTTGCGGCAAGACGACGCTGATCAAAACAATCGCCGGGATCGTCGAAGGTCGGGAAGCAGGAACGATCTGCTGGCGAGGAAACGATCTGCGCCTTGCGGACTTCGAGCCGGGGGAGTGCGGCTATGTTCCCCAATTCTCAAATTTCCAAGAAGAGCTCACCGTCAGGGAGATCGTCACCTATTCCCGAAGCATCAAGGTTTTGGAACGGGATGGGAAAAAGGTTTCGGCTTTCGTGAAAGGATTGCTGACCGACGTCGGGCTTACCGAGTTGGCAGATCAAGCGGCGGGCACGCTTTCGGGCGGGCAGCGCCGACGGCTCGCACTCGCCGTCGAGCTATGCAGTGAGCCGACCCTCCTACTCTGCGACGAGGTGACAAGCGGCCTTGATTCAAGATCAGAGCGGGAAATTCTAGAACTGCTCAGAAAGCAGGCAGATGAGCGGGGACGCATGGTGCTAGTGGTGACCCACGGTCAGCGAAATCATGAAATCTTCGACTCGATCACGGTTCTTGACCGCGGCCGGGTCGCGTTCACTGGTTCACCGGCCGATGCCTCGTCATTCTTTGATACCGATAACCTCTCGAGCATCAACGACCTGCTTGCGGATGCCGGCACCCACGATTGGGCCACCCGTTTCGCGAAGGAGAATGAACAACGTCTCAAAAGGGAACGCCCCACCGGTCCGCGGGGCGAAACTTCCCTTCGGCGACGTCCACGATCGACCAAACCCCGACCATCCCCGATTCGACAGTTTCACCTCGTCCTCGAACGCCGACTCAAATGCTTCGCGAGGAGGCCTGGAGAGATTATCCTGCACCTTCTCCTGATTCTCAGCTTCCCGGCGATCATCGCGGTGTTTGCATGGAACGGACTACCGGAAGTACGAAGCCTCGGATTTGGTCTCGAACCAAAGCTCTCGCTCCATTACGAGGAGATGACCGAATTTTTAGAGGCCGCATCGAAGGCCGGGATCTTCGTTTCGGGAATCACGATGTTCCAAGTCATCCTGCTTTGCATCATGGGCGCGAATAATGGGAGTCGTGAAATTGCGCGAGAGCGGAGGATCTTCGAGCTGGAGCGGCTCGGAGGCCTTCGCGTTGCAGTGTATGTTTCGTCGAAGGTCACATTCGTGATTCTTCTTTGCCTTCCCCAATCGATTTGGATGGGGCTTTTTGTGCACCACGTTTGCGGATTTCCAGGCGATCTTTTCGCGAAGTGTCTTTTCCTTTTTCTCGCCACGCTCTCATTGAGTTTGGCGGGCCTAGCCGTTTCAAGTTTCTCACGGACCTCCGAGGCGGCGTCTCTGATTTCGCTTTACCTCATTGGCTTGCAGATTCCCTTCTCCGGCGCGGTGCTAGCGCTTCCCGAGTCCATAGGGCCCGCCGTTCGACCTTTGGTTTCATCGTATTGGTCGTGGTCAGGTGTGGTTCGAACGCTGGAAAACGAGAAATTCTATGACATTATCGCGATGGTTGCACCGAGTCCAATTGCCAACACCGATGTCGCGATTCTTCTATTGACGATCCACGTTTGCGCATGCACTGCCGTCATTTTTAGTGGTTGCCAAAGGCGCAGCGTCAGTTCTCTCCGATAATCCCTAGAATTGATCACTGATCGCGATCCCGCTAACTCGCCGCACCGTCCTGATTGAGGGGGTCCCCAAACCCTTGCCCTTTCCCATCGCGGCGCGATAGTCCGGGCGCCATGTCGTCCCTCCTTCCGTTTTCTGCCATCGGGGTTGTCTTCGACCTCGACGGGGTCCTCATCGATTCGCACGACCAGCACGAACGAAGCTGGTTCCAACTCGCCGAGGAAGTCGGCAAACCACTCACGCAGGCCCAGTTCAAGGAATCGTTCGGGATGCGCAACGTCATGTGCATCCCCCACGTCTTTCGCTGGGCCGAGGCGGACGACCACGCGACGATCCACGCCCTCGGCGAACGGAAGGAGGCTCTCTACCGCGAACTCCTCGCCGCCGACGGGATCGAACCTCTCCCGGGCGTTGTCGTCCTGCTCGAATCCCTCGCGGCCGCGGGCGTGCCCATATCGCTGGGCTCCTCGACGTCGCGGAAAAACATCGAGGTCTGTTTCGCGGCGACGGGGCTGGCCCGGTTCTTTGGTGCGAACTACACCGGGGCCGAGGACGTCACCCGCGGCAAACCCGCCCCGGACGTTTTTCTCGAAGCCGCCCGCAAGATCGGTCGCGCGCCGGCCCGTTGTCTCGTCGTCGAGGATGCCCATGTCGGGGTCGAGGCGGCTCTCGCCGCCGCGATGCGAGCCCTTGCCGTGACCACGACGCACCCGCGCGAAAGTTTCCTCGAAAGCGGCGCGGCCCGGATCGTCGATTCGCTCGTCGAGGTCGATGCGGCGGTGGTGCGGGAATTGCTTTCCTGAGTCCTTTCTACCCCTCGAATCCCGCTTGTGATCGGGCGGCTTCCGTGTAGCAGTGTCCCCATTCCAGACCCACCTTTTTCCAGATCCCATGAGAGTGAAAGCCTTTCCCGCCCTCGTTCCCGCGCCCGGCGTCGCCGCCGAACTGGCCTCGGTGCCCTACGACGTCCTCAACACCGAAGAGGCCCGCGTCCTCGCCGAGGGGAAACCGCACAGCTTCCTGCGCGTGGAGCGGGCCGAGCTGGAACTCGCGCCTGAAACCGATCCCTACAGCGAAGCGGTCTATGCCCATGCGAAGGCCAACTTCGAGAAGATGCAGCGCGAGGGCACTTTCCTCCGGGAACCGGTGCCCTGTGTCTACCTTTACCGTCAGGTCATGGACGGCCGCGCGCAGACCGGCATCACCCTCGCCTGCCACATCGAGGATTACGAAAACGACCTCATCCGCAAGCACGAGAAGACCCGGAAGGTGAAAGAAGACGACCGCACCCGCCTCACGGACGTGCTCAGTGCGAATACCGGCCCGGTTTTCCTCACCTACAAGGACGTTGCCGCGATCGATGCCTTCGTCACCGACTGGACCACGACCCACGCCCCCGTGATTGACTTCGTCGATGACGTGAAGGTCGGCCACACCGTCTGGCGCGTCGCCGAGACGGAGGCCACTCCGATCCTCGAGGCGCTTGGTGAGGTGCCGCTCTCCTACGTCGCCGACGGCCACCACCGCAGCGCCAGCGCCGCCCGTGTCGGCAAGGAGCGACGCGATGCCAATCCCGACCACGACGGTAGCGAGGGCTACAACTGGTTCCTCGCGGTGATGTTCCCGGCGAGCCAGCTGAAGATCCTCCCCTACAACCGCGTCGTGAAGGACCTCAACGGCATGTCGGCGGACGGTTTCCTGAAGCGTCTCGCCGACGAGTTCCGCCTCGATTCAAATGGACAAAAGGTGCCCGATGGTCCGGAGTCGGTCTGCCTCTACCTCGAGGGCCAATGGCACACCCTGAAGTGGGATGCTCCGGAGGCGGCCAATCCGATCGACCGCCTCGACGTCTCCTTCCTCCAGGATCACCTCCTCGCCCCGCTGCTCGCGATCGGCGATCCCCGGGTCGACAACCGCATTGATTTCATCGGCGGGATCCGCGGCACCGCGGAGCTGGAAAAGCGCGTCGACAGCGGCGGCTGGGCGGTGGCCTTCTCGATGTATCCGACGACCGTGCAGCAGCTCATCGACATCGCGGACGCCGGCGAAATCATGCCGCCGAAATCCACCTGGTTCGAGCCGAAGCTTCGATCGGGACTTTTTGTCTACACGATCGACTGATCACACCGCCCCTTCCCTTTGCCTTCCCCAACCGACCGGACGGGGAGGAGAGGAGGACGTGAATCACATCCCCGGAAACCCCTCGTCGGCCTCGTTGTTGGCGTCCTGCATCTTCTTGAGGACGACGGACATGTCCTCGACCGACTCCCAGACGTGGTGGGCGACGTAGATCGGCGCTCCGGCCTGCACGGCGAGGGCGATGCTGTCGCTGGGACGGGCATCGATCTCGACGATCTTGCGATCTTCCAGCTCGTTCTCGGCGACAATGATGAGCCGGGCGAAGAAAACCGTGTCGGTGAAATCGTTGATGACGACGCGATCGACCTGGGCACCAAGAGCGGTGAGGACGTCGGCGAAGAGATCGTGGGTCTGCGGCCGCGGCTTCGGGGTGCCGTGGAGAAACATGTTGATCGCCGAGCCCACGGAATGATCGACGTAGATCACGAAGACCTTTTCGTCGTTCCCGAGAAAAATCGCCGACCCGGCGCTCGTCGCGAGAACGTTCTTCACCTCCACTTGAACCACGGGTTTTCCGATCATGCCTGATTGAGCCGACAGTATGGAGAGGATTTCACCGCTTGGCAACGCACCTTTCCGACGACTGACCTCTCAGCCCTTTTCCGCCTCGAAGCGGGCGCGATGTTCGGCGGCGACCTGGATGTATTTTGTGGCCCAGTGCCGGATCGAGCCCTGTTCGGTGAGATCGAGAGACCGCACCACCTTCGCCGGAGAACCCATCACAAGCGATCCGGGGGGGATCTGACGGCCTTTCGGGACCAGCGCCCCGGCCGCGAGGATGCTGCGGGCACCAATTTTTGCCCCATCCATGACGATGGCCCCCATGCCCACGAGGACCTCGTCACCAACCTCGCAGGCGTGGAGGAGGGCACGGTGTCCGACCGTGACAAAACTGCCCACGGTCGTGCCGAGATCACTCGCGAGATGGAGGATCGAGCCATCCTGCAGATTTGTTCCCTCCCCGATCACAATCCGTTGAATATCAGCACGCAAGACACTCTGATACCAGACGCTCGACGAGGGACCAAGGATCACGTCGCCCAGCACCACGGCCCCCGGAGCGACCCAAGCGGTTGGGTGAATGTCAGGGTCTCTGCGGAGGTGGGTGCAGACCAAATTCGGCGTCATGGTGGGGAAAAATGGGGGTCTGAGGAGAGGGTTTTTTCGGCAGAAACCTTGAAATTTAAGCTTGCCAAACAAATTATCTCTTCGTATTTGGTCGCTCAAGAGAGGCGGAAACCGTTGATTTACGGAGGTTTCGAGGTGACTCCACCGCAAAAACGGCTAGACTGCCTCCTCATTCAAACTACTACACTGTGATGAACAAGGGAGAACTTATTGATGCGGTCCAGCAAGCGCTTGGCGGGGAAACCTCCAAGAAAGCATCCGAAGAAGCCGTGAAAGCGGTGCTTGAATCCATCGCCAAAGGCATCAAGAAGGACGGCAGCGTCCAACTGATCGGCTTCGGCACCTTCGAAGTGCGCAAGCGTGCTGCCCGCACCGGGCGCAACCCCAAGACCGGCGATACCATCAAGATCGCCGCCTCGAAGACCGTCGGCTTCAAGCCCTCGTCCGCTCTCAAGGGCAAGCTCTGAAATCGAGCCCGGGATTTCACCCGGTTTTAAAAAACCCCGAAAAGCGTGGCAGGCCCCCCTGCCGCGCTTTTTCGTTTTCCGCCCCGCCGACTCAGGGCTCTTCCCTCCCGCCCCCCTCGCGAGGAACAGCAATCGCCTCACAGGTTTGGCGCCATCCGGGGAAATTCCACTGGTTGGGAAAGCCGGCGCATTGAACCGGTTTCACGGGTTGGATCCGGCAGTCGATCCCATCGAGGAAGATGCACTCGTGATTGGGTCGTGAGATCAGGGTGAGTCCGGTGCGGTTCAGTCGAACGTCAGTGTAGCGGGTGATGAAGTCCCCTTGCTCCATGCCGAGAAATTCAGCCATGCGATCGATCTCAATCTCCGACACGGGCACCTCGCCCGGCCAGCGGCAGCAGTTGCCGCAGCGCTGGCAGAGGTAGTCCATCCCTTCCTCCATGTCGTGGAGACTCATGGCACAGCATGCCCCGGATTTCGCATTCCGGCACCTGCCTTTCTTGATCCAAGGATGGAAAGCCCGCCTTTTTGCGGGAGAAGGCACCACCGCCTTGGCAAAAATCGCAAGATGTGTTAGATTTACGGTTTTTAAAACAGTTTCAGGAAAGGCAGTCCCCAAGGAGAGGCTCCTCTGGGGGTCCCCTCTTCCGTTTTCGACTTCATGATCGGCAAACTCATCGGAGCCTTCTCGAGCGATATCGGTATCGATCTCGGAACGGCAAACACACTCGTCTTTGTGCGAGATCATGGAATCGTCCTCAGGGAGCCTTCGGTCGTTGCCGTGAAGACAGGCACCAACCTCGTCCTCGCCGTTGGCGACGATGCCAAGCGCATGCTCGGACGCACTCCGGGGAACATCACCGCGGTGCGCCCCTTGCGTGACGGAGTGATCGCCGACTACGAGGCAACCGAGGCGATGCTGCGACATTTCCTCCGCAAGGTCCACAACCGCCGCCGCTGGATTCGGCCCCGCATCGTCATCGCGGTGCCCTCGGGCATCACGGAGCTGGAGAAACGCGCCGTCAATGAATCCGCCGCCGCTGCGGGGGCTCGTGAAGTCCACCTCATCGAGGAACCGATGGCTGCGGCCATCGGAGTCGGCTTGCCCGTGCAGGAAGCCGCCGCGAACCTGATCGTCGATATCGGCGGGGGCACGACGGAGGTCGCGATCCTCTCGCTCTGCGGCCTTGTCTACAGCCGCAGTGTCCGCGTCGCCGGCGACCAGCTCGACGAGGCGATCATCCGCTACCTGCGCCGTGCCTACAGCCTCATGATCGGCGAACGCACCGCCGAGGAGATCAAGATCCGGATGGGATCGGCCTTCCCCCAGACCACGGAATCGGCGGTCGAGGTGAAGGGCAGAGATCTCATCGCCGGTCTTCCAAAAACGATCAAGGTCACCTCGACGGAGATCCGCGAAGCCCTGATGGAGCCCCTCTCGGTGATCTTGGACTCGATTCGAGTGACGCTGGAGCGCTGCCCCCCCGAACTTTCGGCCGACCTCGTCGATCGCGGTATTTTCCTGACCGGCGGCGGCGCCCTTCTCAGGGGCATCGATCAACTGATTTCGCGGGAAACAGGACTGCCCGTGCTTGTCGTCGAAGATCCGCTCAGCGCCGTGGCCGAGGGAACTGGGAAGCTCCTTGACGAACTCGACTTCCTCAAAAAAGTCACCCACCCGGCGCGCCGCTGACGCGCGCCATCACCGCCTCGGAGTGCCCTTGCACGAGCCGACATGAGCCGACTGAATCTCATTTTTCTGATCACCTTCATCGGGATGCTGATCTGGGTGACCTTGTTCAATCCCGGGGCCGTCTCGACGATCCAGCGCGGGGCACAGGTGGCGATGAGCCCCTTCATGAAAGCGTCGAACGGGATCGACACGGCGGTGGCGGAACTCGGGGGCGACGCGCTCGGCCCCGCCCAACTTCGGGAACGGCTCTCTCAAGTCGAGCAGGAGCGCGACCGGCTGAAGCTCGAGGTGATCCAGCTCGACGAGATTCTCGAGGAAAACAACGAGCTCCGCCGCGCCCTTCAATACCGGGAAAAATCCCTGCTCTCTCTCGTCGCCGCGAGGGTCGTGAGCCGGAAGCCGGCCCAGTGGTATCACACCCTCGTGATCGACAAGGGCAGCGCCGAAGGGCTCGCCGTCGACAGCCCCGTGATCCTTCCACTCGGAGAGGAAGCCGGTCTCATCGGCAAGGTCTCGGAGGTGCTCGGCCCGCACTCCGCCGTCGTGCTGCTCCTCACGGACGAGATGTGCCAAGTCTCGGCCAAACTCGAGAACTCGCAGGAACAGGGCATCCTCAGCGGCCAGCGCGGCGCGACCCGCGCCCAACCCGACCTCCACTTGCGCTACCTTTCCAAAGAAGCCGATGCCAAGCCGGGCACGAAGGTCTACAGCTCCGGTGCCGGTGAACTCTTTCCGGCCGGCCTCATTCTTGGGGAGGTCGTCAGCCTCTCCATCGGGGTGATCGATGCGGAGGTGATCGTGAAACCGGCCGTCAATTTCGACGAACTCGTCGATCTCTTCATCATTCTCCCGAATTCGTCGACGGAGCCGGAGGTGACCGCACCCGAGGCGACCGCCATCCCCCCCAAGCCCGTGTCCGCCCGATGAGGTTCCTACTTCTCCTCGGGAGTCTCCTCGCGCTCTCCTTCATCATCCAGGAGTTCCTCCCGGTCTTTGACTGGGCCTACGGATCGAGACTACTCCTCGTCCACGCCCTCTTCCTTGCGGCCGCCATCGCTGTTCCATTTCCCGCGATGCTCGTGATGGCTTTCGCCTGCGGATTTTTCTGGGACGCCCGCTATCATGTGCCGATCTACCCGGACGGTGGCACCCTCGGCATCCTCACGCAGTCGGAAGTGCCCTTCGGGTTCACCATTTTCCTCTTCGGGATCACCGGAGCCCTCCTCCAGGGTGTGCGCCCTTTGTTCCGCCGCGGCCGGTGGGAATTGCCCGTCTTCATGATCGGACTCTGCACCGGGATCATTCTGCTCCTCGAATACCTTGTCATCAGCTTTCACCGGGGTGGCCTCGAAGTCTCGCCGGAGTTCTGGTGGAAATTGCTGATGACGTGCCTGTTTTCTTCTCTCGTTTCGCCCTTTTTGCTGCTACTCTTAAGTCGCGCCGCCGAGCGCATGCGGTATCGGATCCGCATGGACGGCCTGAAGCGACGCCATACTCCCGATGGTGACGCATTTTAGATTCCGGCTTTACTTGCTCGCCGTGCTCGTGATGGCGGGCTTCTCGTTGCTCGTCTACCGGCTCTACCGCATCCAGGTGACCGACTACGCGACTTGGTCGGCGCGCGTGCCCGGCAGCAAGTTCGAGTCCGTTCGGATCCCCGGAATCCGCGGCGAGATCAAGGACAGAAACGGTCTCACCCTCGTCGATAGCACCCCGACCTACGAACTTCAGTTTGACCTGCGCGAGATCGTCGCGGCTTATCTCAAGACCCACAAAAAGCTGCCCGAATACACGTGGGAGCGCTTCGACAGCTATGGTCAGAAGGAAATCAAGACCGAGGCGGACATCATCGCCGTGGTCGAGGCCACGGTCTTCCCGGGTCTGCAGGATCAGGGTCTACTCGCCGACTACAGCACCAGCGCGATGCGGGTGCACTACCGGTCCACCCGTGGGGTCGTGCCCTTTACCTTTCGCCGTGATCTCAGCTTCAAGGAATTCGCCCGCTTCGCGGAGAACAACATCGGTATTCCCGGAGTCACCGTGACCCGCGCGGGGCGGAGACGCTACCTCTACGACTCCCTCGCCTGCCACATCCTCGGCTACCTGAATCTCGCCGATCCCGATCAAGTGCCGGCCGAGCGAAAACAGGGGTTCAACTACTATGTCGGTGACGACTACGGAGTGATGGGCATCGAGAAAACGATGGACCACTACCTCCAGGGCAAACCAGGAAAACTCATCCTCGAGCGAGACGAGAAGAACAAATTCGTCGGCGAGGTCAGCCGAACCGATCCCGAGCCTGGAAACGACGTCTATCTCACCATCGACGCTCGCATCCAGCTGGTCGTGGAGCAGAGTCTGCGCAAGGTCGGCCGGGGTGCCGCCGTGGTGATCGATCCCCGCAACGGGGACGTCCTCGCGATCGCCTCGGTTCCGTCCTTCAATCCCAATGTCTTCATCCCGGAGGTCAGGATCGACGATTGGAAACGCTACACCGAGGATCCGACCAGTCCGATGTTCAGCCGGGCCATCAACCCTTACTCCCCTGGCTCGACCGGAAAAATCCCGGTGGCCCTCGCCGGCTGCCTCTCCGGATCGTGCGACCGGAGTTTCTCCTGCGGCGGAGGCGCCCAATACGGGAACAAGTTCATGAAATGCTGGAGTTCCGGGCACGGCACTCTCGACCTCAGTTCCGCGATCAAGGTCAGCTGCAACGGATTTTTCTACCGCTACGCGAACGATACCGGCATCCGCAACATCCAGACGATAACCAATCTCCTCGGGCTGGGGCGCACCACCGGCATCGAGATCACCGGAGAGAATCCTGGCAATATCCCGAATCCTGAATGGCTCCGGATGCAGGGACTGCTCTGGAGCGATGCCTTCACCGCCCTCGTCTCGATTGGCCAAGGTGCCACCGAGGCCTCGCCGCTGCAGATGGCCTCCGTGACGGCCTCGGTTGCGAACGGTGGCAAGGTCTACCAGCCCCGCCTCGTCCGGAAGGTAATCGACAAGGACGGAACCGAGGTCAAAGCCGACACACCCATCCTCCGCGCCGATCTCACCCGCGAGGGACTCAAGCCCGAGCATCTCGAAATCGTCAAGAGAGGCATGTGGCGGGTCGTCAACGAAGCCGGCGGCACCGCGGGCCGGGCCAAGTCCGAGCTGACGACTCTCTCCGGGAAGACCGGCACGGCCCAGACTGCGAATCCACAGCAGCCCACCAATGCGTGGTTCATCGCCTTTGCCCCCTACGATGTGCCCGAGCTCGCCATCTGCATTTTCGTCGAAAACGGAAACTCAGGCGGCGGCGCCGCCTCACCCATCGCCAAGAACATCATCGACAACGTCATGGCGATGCAGAAAGGAGCCGAGATCGAGATAACCGCCCTGCCCGAGGCCATCGGACGGAACGACCGAGTCATGAGCGTCGCCTTCGAGGGCAGTGATGTGGCCGCTTTCGTCCAGGCGGACGCCGCCGCCGAGGAATCAGCCGTCGATGTCGCCGCTTTCGTCCCCGATTCCCTCCAGGAACGCCATTTCCGACCCCTCAGCGGTCTCGCCCAGCCCACCATCAAGGAGAATACCGACTCCCGCGGCCGGGTGGGCCAACTCAATTCCAACCCCGCCCCGAAATTCCGCCCTTTCCAGTGGCTGAAAAAGAAGCGATGAATCTCTCCGGTAGTGGAGTCCCTCTCCGCTGCCGTCCCCCCCCCTGCAAATTTCCATCGGCGCACCGCCGTCTCCTTTCCAACTTTCAACCATCCCTTTGCCACATCATGTTCGCCAGACTTCGCAAACTCTTCGGCTCCAAAAAGCTTAACGAAGGAATCAAGATCATCGTCAACTGCGAGAAACTCGAAACCCGAGTCGCGCTCCTCGAGAACGGTTCGCTCGAGGAATACACCGTGGAGCGAAAAAATGACGAGAGCATCGTCGGATCGATCTACAAAGGGGTCGTCCGCAACATCGAGCCCGGACTGAACGCGATGTTCGTCGACATCGGTCTCGAGAAAAACGCCTTCCTGCACTTTTGGGACGCGATTCCCGAAGCCCTCGACTCTGGCCTTGAGGAGATCCAGCGCAATGCCAAAAAGGGCGGGGGCGGCGACGGCAAGGGGAAAAAACGGATCCAGTCAAAAGACATTCCCGACCTCTATCCGGTCGGCTCCGAGGTCCTCGTCCAGGTCACCAAAGGCCCCATCGGGACAAAAGGGCCCCGCATCACCACAAACATTTCGCTCCCGGGGCGATACATGGTGCTGATGCCGCGAAACGACCAGCTTGGCATTTCCCGGAAGATCGAAGATCCCAAAGAACGCACCCGCCTTCGCAAGATCATGAGCGAGAAGCTCACCATCCCCGAAAAGATGGGGGTGATCCTCCGCACCGTTTCCTCCGGACAGAAGGTCCGTTACTTTGTGCGCGACCTCGCCATTCTCGTCGACGAGTGGCGTGAAATCGAAGAAAAAGCCGCCACGACCAAGGCACCGACCTGCGTGTTCAAAGAGCCCGACCTGATCGAGCGGACCGTGCGCGATTTCCTCACCGACGAGATCGACGAAGTCCTTTGCGATGACCAAGCCGCCGCCGAGCGCATGAAGGATCTCATCGGGGTGATCTCGCGGCGCTCTCGCAAACGGATCCAGCATTTCCAGACGACCACGCCCATCTTCGAAAAGCTCGGTATCCAACGGCAGATCGACGATGCCTTCTATCGCCAGGTCTGGTTGCCGAGCGGCGGTTACCTTGTGATCGACGAGACCGAGGCCCTCATCGCCATCGACGTGAACACCGGTCGCGCCAAGAACCAGGACAAAATGATCCTGCAGACCAACATCGAAGCCGCCGAGGAAGTCGCCCGCCAGGTCCGCCTCCGCAACATCGGAGGGCTTCTCGTGATCGACTTTATCGACATGAAGTCGCGCCGCGACCAGATGGCGGTCTACAAGGCGATGAAGGAACGTCTCAAGCACGACAAGGCGAAGACCCAGATTCTTCAGATTTCCCCGCTTGGTCTCATGGAGATGACCCGCCAGCGCCTCCACGAAAGCCTCAACATCACCGTCAACGAACCCTGCCACCACTGCCAGGGCCGCGGCATGGTGAAGAGTGCCGAATCCATGAGCGTGGAACTCCAGCGCCGCCTCAATTCCATCCTCGGAAAGAGCGAGGCTCCTGGCCGCGAACTCCTCGTCATCGTCAACCCCGACGTGATGGACCGGCTCCGCACCCACGACGGCGAGCTTTTCGTCGAGCTCGAGCGGCGCCACAACGCCCGTCTCACCTTCCGCAGCGACGCCTCCTATCACCGCGAGCAGGTCGTCGTCGCCGACGCCAAGACCCAGAAGGAAATCCGCGAGTAAGGTCGCAGGGCCCGGATCCAACGACCAGGTTGGCCGCCGCGCCCCGATTTTCTGGATTTCTTCCACTCCGGGATTGCACCACCGCCCGGCCTCCCTTAAAACGTTTCCGTGCTCGAGCTCAGAGACATCCGCTTCGCGATCCAAAAAGGCAACGACGAGGTTCCCCTTCTCGATCAAATCGATCTCCGCGTCCCCACCGGCCACTTCATGGCGATCGTCGGGCCTTCCGGCTGCGGCAAATCGACCCTGCTGAAGCTGATCGCCGGGATCAATCAGGAGACCACCGGCAGCATTTTCTGGAATGGACGAAATCTTTCCGACGAAGGCGACCTTGCGGCGTCCGAGATCGGCTACGTGCCACAGTTCTCGATCGCCTATGAAGCCCTCACCGTGGAGGAAAACATCGAGGCGGCCGTGCGCCTTCGTGCGGCCACGGACGGACGCGATGCCCTGCACGATCTCGTCGACCAAGTCCTCGCCTCGACCGGCCTCGCATCCCTCCGCGACCGACCCGTGAGAGTGCTCTCCGGCGGACAGCGCCGCCGCCTCTCCCTAGCCCTCGAGCTTGTCACCGATCCCGTCCTCCTCCTCTGTGACGAGGTGACAAGCGGACTCGATCCCAAGAGCGAACACGAGATCGTCGAGCTGATGCATCAGCTCAGCCGCAACGAGCACCGCCTCGTCGTCAACGTCACCCACAGCCTCGCCAACCTCGATCTCTACGATTCCGTCCTCGTCCTCGACGCCGGGCGCGTCGTCTACCACGGGCCGCCCCGGGCGCTGGAGCACTACTTCTCCGTCGAAAAGGCCGAGGACATCTACCCCCGTCTCGCCAAACGCAAGTCCGGGGAATGGGCCGAGAGCTGGGCGAAACATCGCGAGGCCTACTACGCGACTTTTCCCCATCGTCGCGTCAATGCCCCCGACGTGTCCG
>Ga0172373_10005915_pt1 | contig 16542 bp, 8 predicted proteins | sample Lak10m_2_FD_114546 | JGI IMG/M metagenome (GOLD analysis project Ga0172373, IMG submission 114546) | Freshwater microbial communities from Kabuno Bay, South-Kivu, Congo - kab_092012_10m | ecosystem: Environmental > Aquatic > Freshwater > Lake | place: Democratic Republic of the Congo: South-Kivu...
CGCCAGATCGGCTTTCAGGTGCTGGCACATCTCGAAGCCGTTCATCTCCGGCATGGTGATGTCGAGCAGGATGAGATCGGGCGGGTTGCGCCGCGCGGCGTTCAAGGCCAGCCGCCCGCCGGGAAAGGCCAGCACCCGGTGGCCCTGGCCCTGCAGCATCTGCTCCAGGAGGCGCAGGTTGGCCGGTGTGTCGTCCACCACCATGATGGTGGACGGTGCGGCATTAGGTTCAGGAGGCACGCGCGTGTTCTCCAGGGAAGGACGCCACCAGGACCTGTGGTGGCATGATCCAGTTGACTAAGCCTCGGGGTCGACCTCCGCGGCAAGGCAGGCCTCCAGGGCATCGTAGTCGTAGCGCTCCGCCATGCGCAGCAGGCTGTCCGCGCCGGCCTGGTTGATGTCCATGAAGGCGTCGATGTGCTCCTTCAAGCACACCATGTCCCCCTCGCGCACGGCGTCCAGCATGCTCTTGCGCATGTCTTCCGGCAGGCCGCCTGGCAGGGGCACAAGGGGCGGCGCGGTGATGATGAGCGAGGAACGGGGCACTCCCTGGGGATTGCCGGGATGGGCCAGCAGATAGCGCAGTCCCAGCCCACGACCCAGCAGGGCCACCAATTCCTCCTGGCGGAAAGGTTTGCGCAGGAAGGCGTCCACGCCGGTGGCCATCACCTGGCGACGGGCTCCTTCGAAAGCACTTGCGGTGATGGCCACGATGAAGGCCTTGCGTCCGGCCTCCGACTCGCGCAGGCGGCGGGTGGCCTCGTAGCCGTCCATGACGGGCATGCGCATGTCCATCAGCACGGCACGGGGCGACCAGCGGTTGAAGATGTCCAGAGCCTCGCTGCCATTGCGGGCTTCCGCGACTTCAAATCCCATGGGATGCAGCAATTCATGCAACAGCAGGCGGTTGTCCCCCTCGTCGTCCACCACAAGCACCCGCACCTTGCCGCAAGTGGGATCCAGGCCCAGCACCTGCGCGCCTTCCCCGAGGGGTTTTCCCTCTTCCCCACTCTCCTCCAGGCTCACCCGGCACATGAAGCAGGATCCCTGCCCAGGCTGGCTGGTGACCGTGATGCCTCCGCCCATCCGTTCCGCCAAACGGGCGCTGATGGCCAGGCCAAGGCCGGTACCGCCGCTGCGGGCGCCGCTCTCACCTTGCTGGAAAACACTGAAGAGGTGCTGCATGTCCTCCGGCGAGATGCCCGGACCCGTGTCCTCCACTTCGATCAGGAGATGCAAGTGTTCCGCCGGGGATGCCGCGTCGTCGCGTCGCACGCGCAGGGTGACAGCGCCGCGGTCCGTGAACTTCACCGCATTGCCCAGGAGGTTCACCAGGATCTGGCGCAGCTTGCCTTCGTCGGCCAGCACCTGAATGGGCAGATCGGGATCCAGCTCGCGATCCAGCTTGAGACCCTTGGTGTCGGCCCTGTCCTGAAAGGTGACCATCAGGTCGTCCAGGAAGTCCTGCAGATGCACGGGGCCCGGACGCAGCACCAGACGGCCGGCTTCGATCTTGGACATGTCCAGCACATCGTCAATGAGTTTGAGCAGGTGGGCACCGCTGCGCGCGATGGTGTTCAGGTGCCCGGATTGGGTGGGACTCAGGAAGGGATCCCGCTGCAGCACCTGCGTGAAGCCCAGGATGGCGTTCATGGGGGTGCGGATCTCGTGGCTCATGTTGGCCAAGAAGAGGCTCTTTGTGTGGTTGGCGGCCTCCGCGGCCTCCGCCATGCGGCGTGCCTCCTCCGACGCGTGCCGGGTCCGGCGCTGCTGCTCCACATTGCGCAGGGTCAGGCCCATGTTGTCGGCCATGAAACGCAGGAGCAGCTGGTCCGCGTCTGTCCACGATCTCTCGTGGCGCACCGAGTCGAAACCGATGAAGCCCATCTGCACGGCGCCGGTGTGGATGGGTACAACCAGCAGCGATTGAATGCCCTGGGGTTCCAGGATCTCGCGCTCCGCCGCCCACTCGGGCGTCAGTTCGGAGACCCTGGGGATGTAGACAATGCGATTCCGATGCAGGCTGTCCATCCACATGGGAGCGATTTCCGTGGGAAGTTCCTGCAGGTTTTCCATCTCCGGGCTCACGCCTTCGGCACACCACTCGTGGCTGTTGGACATGGTGCTGGCATCGCTGTTGAAGCAGAAGATGTAGGCCCGATCCACATCCGCGAAGGAACCGATGCCCGCCAGCGCCGCATTGAGCAGCTCGTCCAGATTGTCCTCGTCGGCACTGAGGAAGGTGGACGATATCTGCACCAGCAGATCCTCGAAGGCGATGCGATGGCGCAGATCTTCCTCGTGGCGGTGACGCTCCGTGACATCACGAAAGATGCCGTAGGTGCCCACCGCCTGTCCGAAACCGTCGAACTGGGTGGTGGTGGTCACCTGCAGGATGCGCGCCTGGCCATCCGGCCGGACGATGCTGAGCACATAGCGGCTGCTCTCACCCTCCCGCCGTTCGTTGGGACGGGCCGCCACCTGCTGGAATTGTTCCTCCGAGATGAACTCCCGCAGGCTGCGGCCCACCAGTTCCCCATCCGGCACGCCAAGCAGTTCCGCCGCCACGCGGTTGGCGAAGAGAAAGCGATCGTCCAGATCCACGAGACCCATGCCTTCGCCGGCGCTCTCCACCATGGCGCGGTACATGCGCTCGGTCTCGCCAAGGGCTAGCCCCACCGCGTGGCGACCCAGGGAGCACCGCACCGAGCGATCCATGGCCACCGGACCCAGGTGCTCAAGGGGCACGAAGTCCTGGGCGCCCAGGGCAAGCCAGCGCTGGACATCCGGCAAATCGTCCTGGCTTCCCAAAAGGACGATGGGAGCGGAACCTGCGCGGTTGACCAAGCCAAGGAAGGCGGCCTCGCCCATGCTGCGGGCCAGGTCCATTTCCAGCAGCACCAGATCCGTCTGCAGGCGGCCCTGGCTGGGGCACGCGGTGGGCGGCTCCGTCACCTGAGTCAGTACCGGCCGGAAGGTGCGCACCCCCTCCAGCGCGGCCTTCACGCAGGCCACTTGCTCCGCCCTATCCGCCACGAGCAGCAGATTCAGGGATCGGGCCGCACGCGTCATAGATGCTCCCTCATGCCTTGCTCCTTCCGCGGTCAGACCCCATCGCCCAGCCACTTTCCCAGCACTTCGTACTCGTAGCGATCCACCAGCACCTCCAGCGCGCGGGCCAGATCAGGTTGCTGCCGGCCCAAGTCCGCCAGATGCTGTTTCAGGGACTGCGTGTCGCCTTCGGCCAGGGCCGAGCGCAGTCTGTCCAGCATATCCGGGGCGAGATGATCCGGCCTGGGCGGCAAGGCCCCAATCTCAGAAGCATCAGCAGGAGCGACAGTGGAGACTTCCGTGCCTGCCAAGTGGCGAGCCAGCAGGCTGACGAGGTCTTCCAGGAGGAAGGGTTTGCGCAACACCTGGTCCACGCCGCACGCCCGCAGAGCGCCGATGGATTCCTCCACATCCCCGGCGGTCACCGCCAGGATGAAGGCCTCGCCGCCCGCCGGCATGACGCGCAGGCGCCGGGTGGCCTCGTAGCCGTCCATGTCGGGCATGCGCATGTCCATCAGCACCACCTGGGCGGGATCCTGCAGGAAGCTCTCCACGGCCTGTAGCCCGTTCTCTGCCTCACTCAGGCGCACCGCCAGTGGTCGCAGCATTTCGCACAGCATCGCCCGGTTGTCCGCCTTGTCGTCCACCACCAGCACATGCAGGGGCGTGGGCCGGTCGCGCAGAAGGGCCACCTCCCGGCGCGAAGCATCCTGGGCGGAGGCCTTGTCCACCACCCGCAGCGGCACGCGAAGGGTGAAGACACTGCCTTGCCCCAATGTGCTCTCCACTTGCAGGGTTCCACCCATCATGGCGGCCAGCCGGCTGCTGATGGAGAGGCCCAGCCCCGTGCCACCCGCATGCAGGGCGGCGCGCCCCTGGTTGAAGACATCGAAGAGGTGGTCCTGGTCCTCCGCGCTGATGCCTGGCCCCGTGTCCCGCACGCTGAAGGCCAGGAGTCGCGCTTCCGCCCCGCCCGTGATCTCCACGGCCAGATCCACCTGTCCGGCGTGCGTGAACTTGATGGCGTTGCCGAGCACATTCCCCAGCACCTGGCCGAGCTTGCCCTGGTCCGCCACAATGAAGTCCGTGCCCTCAGGCGGGGGCGACAGCCTAAGCTCCAGGCCCTTTGCCAGGGCGCGTGGACGGTGGATCTCCTCCAGTTCCCGCATCAGAACACACAGCCTGAAGGCTTCCTCGTGCAGCACCATGTGGCCGGTCTCCAGGCGCGACATGTCCAGCACATCGTCAATGAGGCGCAACAGCTGGGCGCCGCTCTGGCCAATGGTGCGCACATGGGCGGCCTGGATGGGCGTGATGGACGCATCGCGCTCCAGCACCTGGGCGAAGCCCATGATGGCGTTCATTGGGGTGCGGATCTCGTGGCTCATGTTGGCCAAAAAGAGGCTCTTGGCCTTGTTGGCCGCCTCGGCGGCCTCCGCCAGGCGCATGGCGGTCTGTGTGGCTGCGCGCAGTTCCCGGCGCTGTTCCACCCCGCGGATGGTGAGGCCCAGATTGTCCGCCAGGAAACGCAGGATGAGCTGGTCCTCCTCCTGCCAGGCGTGCTCCCCGCGCACGGCATCGAAACCAATGAAGCCGAGGAAGTCCCCGCCGGCCAGGATGGGCAGAGCCAGCAGGGATTGGATGTCCTGGGATTCGAGCAGCTCCCGCTCGATGCTCCACGAGTCGGGAAGCTCCGCCACCCGGGGGATGTGCACAATGCGGTTGCGACGCATCTCCGCCAGCCACTCCGGTGCCACATCCACCGGCAAGTCCTGCAGCTGGTCCATCTGGGCCTCAATGCCCGGGGCACACCACTCGTTGGAGTTGCTCATGGAGCTTCCGCCGGCGTGCACCATGAAGAGGTAGGAGCGGTCCACGCCTGCGAAGGTGCCCACGCGTTCCAGCACCTCGTCCAGCACCGTGGAGATGTTCTCTTCCGTGGCCGCCAGCAGGCGCGAGGAAAGGTGCACCACCAATTCCTCCAGCTCCACGCGCTTTTGCAGGGCGTTCTCCGCATTCTTGCGCTGAGTGATGTCCTGATGGGTGCCGAACATCATCAAGGGGCGGCCATCCTCCGAGTGGCTGTCCACGCGGCCCCGGTCCAGCACCCAAATCCAGGAGCCGTCCTTGTGGAGCATGCGCGATTCCACCTCGTAATAATCGGCCTCGCCGTGGAAGTGGCGTTCCAGGGCCTCCCCCGAGTGCTGCAGGTCCTCGGGATGGGCCAACTTCATCCAGGTGTCGATGGAGACAGGGGCCAGCTCCGCCAGGGTGTATCCCGCAATCGCGGCCCAGCGCTCGTTGAAGACGGTCTCCCCCGTCTGCACATTCCACTCCCAGGTGCCCACATTGGTGCCGCGCAAAATGGCAGCCAGGCGCTCGCGCTCGTGGGCCAGGGCGGCTTCCGCCTCCTTGCGCGCCGTGATATCCACCATCACCGTGAGGAAGAAGACCTTGCCCTGGCTGCGCACCAACTCCCCGGAGAAGAGGCCGACCATGATGCTGCCGTCCCGGCGGCGCACCTTCAGCTCCACATCGCTGAAGCGGCCTCCAACGGCCAACAGATTCCCCAGCAGGACCTGCTTCTCGGGCTCCACGAAGAGGTTGATCTCCTGGGATGACTTGCCCACCACTTCGTTCCACGGATAACCCAGCACCTTCATGAAGGCGTCGTTCACATCCACGAACCAGCGCTGGGGCAGCACGCTGAGGGCCATGGGACATGGGTTGTTGCGGAAGAGGCGCTCGAAGCGCTGCTTGGCGTCCTCCTCCTCGCTCAGGTCCTTGCACACGCCGAAGACGCAGTCCTCGTTGTTCCACCTCCCGAACCACACCCGCGTCTCCACGGGGAAGAGTGGGCCGTCCTTCTTCCCAAGTGGAAGAGGGCAAGAGTCCCGGGTGCCCCGGAACATGGCGGCGAAGATCTCCTCCGCCTCCGCCCGTCGCTCTGGCGGATGCAGATCCAGCACATGCATGGCGCTGAGTTCTTCCTCGCCATAGCCCAGCTTGGTGCGCATGGCGCGGTTGCTGTAGAAGATTCGCCCCCGCATGTCCGCCACCACCAGGAGGTCGCTGACCGAATCGAAGAAACTGCGGAAGTTGGACTCGCTGGCTTGCAGCCTGTCCTTCAACTCCACCAGGCTTGTGATGTCCCAATTGGTACCCACCATGCGAAGGGGACGGCCGTCCGCGTCGCGCAGGACCACGCCCAGGGCTCGCACGGCGCGAATGGCTCCGCCGGGCTGCACCACGCGGAACTCCGTGTCCAGTTCGCGCTCACCCCGAAGGGCCTGCTGCACTTCCGCCTCGGCCCGGGCGGCGTCATCCGGGTGCAGGCCGGCCCGCCACGCCTCGAAGGCACCACTGAAGTGTTCCGGCGGCACGCCGTAAAGCCGAAACATCTGCTCGTCCCAGATCAACCGGTTGCTCTGCAGATCCCAGTCAAAGATTCCCACGCCACCGGCCCTGGCCGCCAGGTGGAAGCGCTCCGCCTCCAGACGCAGGTGCTTCGCATCCTGCTCGGCGGGAATCTCGTCCAGCAGGGTCAACAGGCACATGTCCCCGCCGTCGTGGGCCTCCACGCGCTGGGCCCGCACGCTCATCATGATGGATGCCATCGCGCGGCGCGTCAGGTGCAAGGTGCCAGGCCGGGCTTCGTGGCTTCCCAGGCACTCCCGCAGGAGTTCGGTCCAGGTTTCCCGATCCTCCTCTTCCAGGAATTGGGAGAAGGGTCGGCCCACCATGTGGTCGCGGGAGTGGGAACACAGGAGGGCGGCCTGTCGGTTCGCATCAAGAATGCGCCCATCGGTGCCCACGGCGCACACACCAACAGGCAGCAGATCGAAGAGACGGAAGTAATGGCTGCGTTCGCTCTCGATCCCGGACAGCGCCTGAATGAGCTGCTCGTTGCGCCCTTCGAGCCAGGCGAGGTGCTCCAATGGATCCTTCCCCACCGGCGTACTGGAGCCCTGGGGCCCCATGGCAACACGCGGCGCTCCATCCTGGTCGGATTGGCTAGGCTTGTTCGGCACCTTTGGTCCTTTCTGCCCAATCGTGGATGGATTGCCAACAGGCGTCAGGGGGTGCGCCCAAGCGATGCCGCAATATCGAACCCACGGCCGCGATCGTCAACCTGATCGTGCGGCTTTCTCGGCTTTGCAGGCATCACAAGTCAAAGGACTGCCCCATGGAGGGAGCATCGGTCACTGGATGGCCGTAACTCACCTTCAATGTGGTGCAGAAGGCCTGGCACCCGCCTTCTTCCCCGTGCACCACAAAGGAATGCTCCGGCGTTCTCCGCATGGACCCCACCCACTCCTCCAGTTCGGATTGATCGGCGTGGCCGCTGAAGCCCGTCAGCTCGCGCACCTGGCAGCGCACGGGAAAGGCCTCGCCGTGAATGAAGACCTGGTCGGCTCCGTCCGCCAGCAGGCGCCCCAGCGTGTGTGGGGCCTGCCAACCGGTGATGAGCAGGATGGTGCCCGGATCGTCCACGCGGTTGCGCACATGGTGGCGGATGCGACCGTGCTCGAGCATGCCGCTGCCGGAGATGATGATGGCCGGACCCTTCACATCGTTCAGGCGGCGGCTCTCCTCCACGCTGCGCGTGTAGCGCAGGGCGCGGAAACTGAAGGGATTGCCAGGCTTGTGCAGCGACTCCAGCGTCTCCTCGTCGTAGGTCTCCGGGTGCAGGCGGAACACGGTGGTGACATCGGTGGCCAGGGGGCTGTCCACGAAAACGGGCATGCCGGGGATGGCCCCCCGGTCGTGCAGACGGTGCAGGGCCACAACCAGCTGCTGCGTGCGCCCCACGGCGAAGGCGGGAATGAGCACCACGCTGCGTTCCCGGTGGGCCTGCAGCACCACAGCTTCCAGCTCCGCCTCAGACTGGGCGTAGGGCGGATGGAGGCGACCGGCGTAGGTGCTCTCCATGATCAGCACATCGGCCCCCTCCACTGGCAACTGTGGATCGCGGATGATGGGAATGTCCCGGCGGCCGATGTCGCCGGAAAAGAGCAGGACGCGCGGCGCGCCCCCGTTCTCGGTCACCTCCAGCCACACATGGGCGCTGCCCAGCATGTGGCCGGCGTCGGTGAAGCGCAGACGCAGGCCCGGCGCGATCTCACGCCATCTGCCGTAACTCAGCCCACGCACCAGCTCCATCACTTCCTGCGCCTCCCGCGGCGTGTAGAGGGGCTCGAAGGGGGCGCGGCCCTCCCGGCGACGCTTCTTGTTCACGAAGGCCACATCACCGACCTGGATGTGGGCACTGTCCTGCAACATGAGGGACGCCAGGTCCCGCGTGGCGGGAGTGGCCCAGATCTCGCCGTGGAAGCCCTGGCGCAGCAGGCTGGGCAGATTGCCCGCGTGATCCATGTGGGCGTGGGAGAGGATGACCAGGTCCGGCGGCCCGCCGGGCAGGCTGCGGCGGTTCTCCTCGAAACTCTCCTTGCGCCGCCCCTGCATCAGGCCGCAATCCAGCAGGATGCGGCGCCCGCAGGCCTCTACCAGGTGGCGGGATCCGGTGACGGTGCGCGCGGCGCCGTGGAAGGTGATTTTCATGCGGGGTCCTCCAGTGAGCAGTGATCCACGCGAATGAGGTTGGTGGATCCAGCCCGCTGGAAGGGGTGGCCGGCGGTGACCACCACCACATCCCCCGCCTCCAGCAGCCTGGCCCGCCGGGCGGCATCGGTGGCGGCGGCGATCATGGGATCCAGGCCATCGTGCAGGCCGGTGAGCAGGGGGGCACAGCCCCAGCTGAGGGCCAGGCGTCGCCAGGTGGTCTCGTCGGGGGTGGCGGCGATCACCGGCTGGGCGGGGCGGAAGCGCGCCACCAGTCGGCTCGTGCCACCACTCATGGTGCAGGTGAGGATGGCCGCCGCCGCCACGCGGCCCGCCAGTTCGCAGGCAGCGTGGGCCACGGCGCGGGTGGGATCCTCCGCGCCCTCCGGCTGCAGGCGGTGCAGCCACTCGTGGTGGGGAAAGTCGCGCTCTGTCTCCCGGGCGATGCGGTCCATTGTCTCCACCGCCTGCACGGGATAGGAGCCGGCCGCGCTCTCCTCCGAGAGCATGACGGCGTCGGTGCCGTCCAGGATGGCGTTGGCCACATCCGCCACTTCGGCGCGGGTGGGGCGCGGCGAGTCCACCATGGAGCGCAGCATCTGCGTGGCGGTGATGACGGGCTTGCCTGCGGCGTTGGCCATGCGGATGAGCTGCTTTTGCACGCGGGGAACCTGCTCCGGGGGAATGTCCACGCCCAAATCCCCCCGCGCCACCATCAGGCCGTCCACGAGGGCCAGGATGCCCTCCAGCTCACTCAAGGCCTCGTGCTTCTCGATCTTGGCGATGAGCGGACACGAGGCTCCCAGGCTGTCCATGTATGACAGGGCATGGGCCACATCCTGGGCACTGCGCACAAAGGAGAGGGCCACGAAGTCCACCCCCTGCTCCAGACCGAAGCGCAAATCCGCCTTGTCCTTTTCCGAGAGAATCGGCGCGCGGATGCTGCGGGAGGGGCAGTTGATGCCCTTGCGGGACCCCAGCTCCCCTCCGGTGACCACAAGGCAGCGGATGTCCTGGCCCGCCACCTCCTCCACGGTCAACTCCAAGGCGCCGTCGGCCAAGAGGAGGGTGTCTCCCGGCCGCACATCCTGGGCCAGCTCCTCATAATCCAGGCCCACTTCCCGGGCGTCGCCGGGCACCCGGCGGCCGGAGAGCACGAAGCGCTCCCCCGGACGCAGCTGAACACTTCCCGCGGCGAAGGTGCCGATGCGGATCTTGGGACCGGCCAAGTCCTGCAGGATGGCCACGGGCCGTCCCGCCTCCCGGGCCAATTCACGGATGAGTCGGATGCGGGCGGCGTGGGAGGCGTGGTCACCGTGGGAGAAGTTCAGGCGGGCCACATCCATGCCGGCCCCCACCATCCGGGCCAGCGTGGCGCGATCCTCGCAAGCCGGGCCGATGGTGCACACCAGTTTCGTGCGACGCATGGTGACTCCCTTCGCAGTGACGGGATGACGGGTCGGGTTTCGCCCTGCGTGCAAAGGTAGGGAAGGCGTCAGGCATCCCCGCCGCTGGAGATCGCCTTCCGCAAGGGGCGCGGCCCGCCCCGGCGTGGTACCTTGGGTCATGGCATGGCTTCAACTACTGCGCATCCAGCAATGGCCCAAGAACCTCTTCGTGCTGGCGGGGCTGCTCTTCGGCGCCCGCTGGCAGTTTGCCGCGTCCGTGCGGCAATCACTGGCCTTGCTGGCCCTCTTCTGCCTGGCCTCCAGCCTGGTCTACATCTTCAACGACCTGCGGGATGTGGAGCGCGACCGACGGCATCCGCGCAAGCGCCGCCGTCCCCTCGCCAGCGGCGCCATCACGCCGTCGCAGGCCTGGATGGCCCTGGGCGGCGGGCTTTTGTTGCTGGCGACTCTGTGGGGGTGGTGGAGGCCAGCCGGCTCTTCCCTGCTTCTGCTTTACCTGTTCCTCAACTTGGGCTACTCCCTTGGCCTGAAGTGTGTGCCCGTGCTGGACCTGCTCATCATCTGCGCCGGTTTCGTGCTGCGCGTGCTGGCGGGAACGCGGGCCGCCCAGGTGCCCGCCTCCGGGTGGATTCTCTTGTGCACGGGGGCGCTGGCCTTCTTCCTGGCTGTCGCCAAGCGGCGTGGGGATGTGCCCGACGGCGGCAGCGCTGAGGCGCCCACCCTGCGCGGCTACTCCCCCGCCTTCCTGGACCAGCTGCTCTCCCTGGGCGCAGGGTGGACCATCCTCTTCTATGGGCTCTACTGCAGCGAGCTCAACCAGTCCCTGGCCGCCCGCCACAATTTCCTGTGGACGCTGCCCTTCGTGCTCTTCGGCGTGCTGCACTACCTGCGCATGGCCCAGGTGCGTGCCGGCGAGGGCCGCAGCCTTTTGCTGGATCTTCCCCTCACCGCGACGGTTGTCGGCTGGCTCATCACCTGCTGGATCCTGCTGCGATGAAGGAGAGCCGCGGCCCCTGCCCCGGCTGGGGGAATCTGCCCTGCGGGGATGCGCAGATTTTCCACCCGTCGCATGCCGACCAGGTGGCGGGAATCCTGCCCGGCCAGGCCCTGGGTGTGCGTGGGCTGGGGCGCAGCTATGGGGACGCGGCCAGCGCCCCCCGCCTGCTGAACGCCACCACGCTGCGGGGCGATTTCGCGCTGGATCAGGACAAAGGCCTATTGCGCGTGGGCGCCGGTCGCAGCCTGGGCGAGGTGACGGCCCTGACCCTGCCCTGGGGCTGGGCCCCCGCCGTGCTGCCCGGCACGCGCCATGTGACGGTGGGCGGTGCCGTGGCCGCCGATGTGCACGGCAAAAACCACCATGTGGACGGGGCCTTTTGTCGTCATGTGGTGGGCCTGCGCGTGCTCTTGGCCGACGGGAGCGCGGTGGACTGCAGCCCATCCGTGGAGGCCGAGCTCTTTGGCGCCGTGTGCGGAGGCATGGGCCTGTGTGGCCTGGTGCTGGAGGCCACGCTGCAACTTGCGCCGCGCAGGAGTAGCCTCTTCCGCCGACGCACGCTTCCCTGCGCCGGACTTGAACAGGCCCTGGATGTGTTGCGCGGAAGCTCCGCCACGCACACGGTGGCCTGGGTGGACGCGGCCACGCCGGGCAAGGCGCTGGGCCGCAGCCTGGTGCACCTGGGAGATCCCGACGACGGCGATGGCCCGCTGGATCCGGCCACCGAAGCCTGGATGGGCCTGCCCTTCCTCCTACCCTTCAATCTGGTGCGGCCACCGCTCATGCGCGCCTTCAACCAGTTGGTATGGACGGCCGGCAAGGGACATCGCGGCCAGGAGGGCCATCAAGCCTACAGCGATTTCTTCTGGCCGCTGGACGCCGTGCAGCACTGGAACCGGCTCTATGGGCGCCAGGGCTTCCTCCAGTTCCAGTGCCTGCTGCCAGAGGGCGTGCTGGCCCAGCGCGGCGCTGAACCCTTCATGGAGTTGCTGCGGCTTTTCCTCAAAGCCGGCGGTGGCAGCCTGGCCGTGTTGAAGACCATGGGCCCCCGGAACGAGGCCACCGCGCCCATCGCCTTTCCCGGCCCCGGTGCCACACTGGCGCTGGATCTTCCTGCCAGCCCCGCTGGACGGGAGACTCTGCGCCGTGCCAATCACCTGGTGGCGGATTGGGGTGGGCGCGTCTACCTGGCCAAGGACGCCCTGCTGGATGCCGCCACCTTCGCCCGCATGACGCCGGGCCTGGGAGCGTGGCGCGCACTGCGGGAACGCTGGGATCCCGGGCGGCGCTGGCAGACGGACATGTCCAAACGCTTGGAGTTGTGATGCAGGGACTGGTGCTGGGAGCAGGTTCGGGTATTGGGCAGGCCATGGTGCTGGAAGCCTGGCGGCGTCCACCGGAGCGGGATGAGGGCTGGCTGCTCACCACCCGCCGTGGCGATCCCCTGCCAGCCCTGGCCTCGCACGCGGGAACGCGCCAGTTGGCGTGGCGTTCCGCCAATGCCCTTGAGCCGCCCCGCCCCTTTCTGGAAAGCCTGGATGCCGGCAAGTGGCGCCCCCAGCTGGTGCTGGTGGCCTGGGGCCGTCTGGTGCCCGGCGGCGTGGGAGACGAAGAGGAGCTGGCCCTCATGCGCGAGGTGAACGGCCCCGCCACCCTGCGCTGGCTGGAGGCCCTGTGCGAGTGGCTGCTTCCCGCCAACGCATCGCCCGGCGGAATCCCACTGGGCCTTCCAGGGCCGGTGGCTCACATCGCCGTGCTGGGAAGCGTGGCCGGCGACCGTCCGCGTCCGCGTCAGTGGGACTACAGCCTGAGCAAGCAGGAACTTGAGCTGGGCGTACGCCAGCTGCGCCGCCGCTTTCCCCATGTGCGCATCGTGCTGGTGAAGCCGGGGCCTGTGGCCACCGCCATGACGGCCCATCTGAAGCCGGGGCCTCTCATGGCCAGCACCCAGGATGTGGCCCCGCGCCTGTGGCGGGCCTGGTCGGAGGGTTGGCCGCAGGTCTACGCGCCCATTTGGTGGGGCTGGGTGTCCCGGCTGCTCTCCCTGGTGCCTGAGAAACTCTGGCAGCGCGTCCCCTTCTGATTCCCGCCGCCACGCCGTCTCCACTGCTCATGCAAAAGCCAGCTCCAGGGTGAGGATCTCCGCCGGGCCAAGGGCGATCTCAAGACTGTTGGCGTGGAAAGGCAGGCTCTCCAGGCGCTCTTCCAGCAAGGAACACTTCCAGGCTCCCGCAAGCGGTTGGCCGACGCTCAAGCGCTCCAGCACCGACACCGTGTCCAGGTTGCACAGACGAAGCAAGGCGGTGCCACGCGGCGTTTGGCGACACAGGGCCGTGATCTCCACGCGCTGGGCATGGGCCTGCTCCACCAGCGCCGCCCGCTCCGGCAGCCGCCCCGATGCCACTCCCTGCCGCAGCAGGGCCGGAACATGCCAGCGGCGGCTGTGGGCCCGCACACCCGCCTCCTGCCAGCCGCCCGCGTAAGGCATGATGCCCAGCTCCATGCGCCGCCGCCCCAGGCACTGGGCGCCCGGCGTGTGCAGGGTAGGTCCGGCGTTCTGGCAGCGACGGCTGCTCAGGTCATCGCGGCTGAGCCACTCCACGCCGCGCAGCAGCGTCACGGCCAGGTGGAGCGTGCCGTCGACCGCGCGCAGAGCCTCCACCTCCGGCAGGCCCCGGTTGAGCACGGCCAGGCCCCGGCCCTGGGCCTCCACCAGAGCGAACTCCTGCTGGGGCGCAGTGCCCAGGGGTGGCTGCACCCAGTCCTCCGCCACGGGGAGGTCCACCTCCCGCCGCCGCACTTCGAAGTGCCCGTGGGTGTGCCAGTGCTGCGCCGTCAGGCCCGTGGGCAGTACCAGGCGCAGGCGGTGGTCGCGCACCCGGTTGTCCAGCTCAACTTCCAGGTCCAGCAGGGGCGAGTCCGCCGCCAGATGCAGGCGCAGGCGAATCTCCACCGTCTCGCGCTCCTCTGTGCGGCCACTGCGGTCGGCTTTCAAGGCGCGCGGAAGCGGCCAGCTCAAGTCGCAGCGCAGAGCGCAGGAAAGGCCACTGTCCTCCTCCAGGTGGATCACGCCTTTCAAACCAGCGCTTGTGAAGAGGCCGGGTTCCGCCGCCGGGGACCAGTCGTACTCGTCGCCCGCGTCCTCCCCATCCTCCAACAGGCCCAGGTTGTTGTAGCGCTGCCCGCTGGCCCGGTGCACCACATCGAAGCGGCCATCGGCGTGGAGGAAGACCTGCAGGTGCTCATTCTCCAGGGTGGCGCCCTGGGCGGTGATGAGGGCCGCCCGGGCCGGGCCCGCGGCCTGCAATGGGGACACCGCCGCTGGCTGCCGCCGGGGGCGCAGATGGAAGTGGCGCCAGCACAGGGCGGGCAGTTCGGGCTGGAACTCCAGCAGGAGGAATTGGTCCGTCAGGCCCGGCGCTCCGGCCTTTCGCACGATGCGGGTGCCGAAATCCCGCAGATAAGTGCGCAGCATGGCGTCCTGCTCCCGCCACTCCACGCAGCTGCGGTAGTCGATGCCCCAGAAGCGTTCCAGATAGTGGCGCTCCAGCACGCGGAAGGGGATCTCCCGGCCATCTTCGTCCACCAGCTCCAGCTCCTCCACCGCGTGGTCTTCCGGCAGCAGGATCACCCAGCGGCGCAACACATCCCGGCGGGCCATGGGCAGGGTGTTGAAGGCCGTGAGGCAGGTGGTGGTGTCGTCGGCCCGGTGGGGTGCGAAGAGGGGCGTCACCGCACCCATGAGCTGGCGCAGGCCCTCTTCGCCCGCCTGGACCACGGTGAGGAAGCGGCCCTCCATCTCCTCGTGCACCTCGTCGATGCTGCAGCCGCAGATGCTGTCGTGGGGGTGGTTGAGCAGCAGGCCACGCCAGCAGCGCTCCAGGAGGCCGGGTGGCAAACCGCGCCCGGCCGCCTGCTCCAGCAGAAGGTCCAGGGGTTCCAGATTCTCCGTCAGCAGGCGTTGGCAGCGCTCGTTTTGCTGCTTCAGGTAGAGGCGCGCCGACCACACGCCGCTGAGCAGGTGCGCCTGGCGTCCGCCCTTCAACTCGCCGGACCAGGTGGCCAGATCCAGCTGCTGCCCACGCAGCGCCTGCAGAAAGTCCTCGTGGCCCGTGTGGTGGATGTCCAGCCCCGGCGCCAGCTGGCGCACGCGCTCCAGCACCTGGCCAAGCTCGCCCTGGGCGGGGTGGTGGTCGCAGCCGTTGTTCATCAGCCACACACGGCCATTGGAAGCCCTGGCAACGGCCTCCAGGCGCTCCAGGAATTGCCGGGCGGCTCGTTCGCCGTCCGGTTGACGCCCCACATGGATCTCCCAGATCTCCTCGTAGCCCAGGGAGGAGGCGTTGCAGTAACCCTGGGGCAGGTTCACCGCCAGCACGCGGCTGCCGTCCGGCGCCTCCCACCACCACTCGCTTCCCAGGTGGTCAATCTCCCCGCCGTGGCCGCGCCAGTAGATGAAGGCCTCCAGCCCCGCCCGCCGCAAGAGCTGCGGCATCTGTGCGATGTGGCCGAAACTGTCGGGCATGTAGCCCACCCGGGAAGCGCCGCCCAATTCCCCGGCCCGACGCATTCCGCGCAGCAGGTTGCGCACGGTGGCCTCGCCGGAAACGAGGAACTCGTCGGGCAGGATGGTCCAGGGGCCGATGCTGAGACGCCCGGATTCAACCAGCGCCTTCACGCGCGTCGCCGCCTCCGGCCGGATCTCCAGGTAGTCGTCCAGGGCTGCCGTCTGGCCGTCCAGCACGAAGTGGTGGAAGTCCCGGCCACTCTCCAGCAGATCCAGCAGGCGATCCACCACCTGCACCAGACGCAGGCGGAAACTCTCGAAGGGCAGATACCATTCCCGGTCCCAGTGGGTGTGCGACACCACATGCACGCGGCCCTGCAGGTGACTGCCGGGCAAAGAGGATTCCTTGCTTGTCATTCCAGGCTCCAACGGGTCGGCACCGCGACGGCTGGCGATGCCGCGCCGGGGTTCAGGGACGGATGAAGCCGTCGTCCTCCTCGTTGCGCTCCTGGCTCTTCAACTGGGCGAACATGGCCTTCAAATCCTTCAGGCCGCCCACGGTGAAGATGACCAGCACCACCACCGCCACCACCACATAGAGCCACACATACACGCGCCAGAATTTCATCCAGCCCGGATCCGTGGTGCCGTGCAGGAAGTGCCACAGCGTGCCCAGGCCGAAGATGCCGCCCCAAAGGAAGGTCCAGGCGTAGGTGGAGAGGTAGAGCACCTTGTCCCGGCGGGTGAACTCCGGGCCCATGGCGAAAACGCGCCAGAGCAGGCCGGGCTTCTTCACCTGTTGGGGCACGCTCGCGCTGTCCGCCCACTGGCCCCGGTGCAAAAGGCGGTCCAGGTCCATCTCCCGTCGCCCCGCCAGCGAAACCAGCACATAGAGCACGCTGCTGGCGGCCATGGCCAGGGCCCAGAACTGCTGGCCATTGATGGGGAAATCCGGATCGAACTGGCGGATGACAATGCCGCCCACGGCGATGCCCGATCCCGTCAGCATGCTGGTC
>Ga0172373_10005917_pt1 | contig 16535 bp, 14 predicted proteins | sample Lak10m_2_FD_114546 | JGI IMG/M metagenome (GOLD analysis project Ga0172373, IMG submission 114546) | Freshwater microbial communities from Kabuno Bay, South-Kivu, Congo - kab_092012_10m | ecosystem: Environmental > Aquatic > Freshwater > Lake | place: Democratic Republic of the Congo...
TATCCAGAAAACGGAGATCCAATGGGACATTCGAGAAAAGATTGTATTAGTATTTTAATGACCACAAGGTGCAACTTATCCTGTGATTATTGTTATCTTACAAGTTGTAATCTTGAAGGTATGTCAATTGATTTAAATTTTGCCAAGGAAGGAATCAAAGATTATTTTTCTTCCTCCAAAAGTAGGCATATCCGTTTTTTTGGAGCAGGTGAACCAACTCTCGAATTTGAAAAAATCAAAGAGCTAAGAAACTTTGCCTATGAAATATGCGGCGACGAGTTAGTAGTTGAAATACAAACTAACGGCATATTTAATACTAATGTTTCGAGTTGGTTGGCTGATAATGTAAATATTGTATGGATTTCTCATGATGGCGTTCCTGATGTGCATGACCTTTTCAGAAAAACTAAAGGAGGCAAGCCAACTAGCGCTGCGATAGAAAAGAATATCCTTTTGATGTTGAGCAAAAACCCTTCTTTGCAGCTAGGAATTAGGGCAACAATTACAAACCATAATATATATAGACAGCAGGAGATGATTGATTATTTTTTAAACCTTGGTGTTAAAGCCATTTATTCGGATCCTGTTTTTCCTCCTGTAGAGCAGGAATCGCAAAGTATTCAAAGGATTGAATTGCCTGAAGATTTTATGATGGAGTATGCTAAACAATACTTAATAGCTCAAAATTATGCAGCGGAAAAGAATGTGTTTTATGGAAGTATTCTCACTGTTAATTTTGATGAACCTTCCGAAATGTTTTGCCGATCTTGTTTACCTGCGCCCCATCTTACTCCAGATGGATTTGTAACGAATTGCGATATGGCATTTTCTGGTCAAGTATTGCCTGAACTTATATATGGCTATTATGATAAATCGGCTAATAAAATAATTTACAACGAATCTAAAGTTAAAAGCATTCGGATGAGACGGGCAACTAATTTACGTCAATGCGCAAATTGTGAAATATTATTTAATTGTGCCGGAGGGTGCTTTGGTGAGGGTTTAAATGAAACCGGATCTCTGTTAGGAGTAAAGCAGGATTATTGTGATGCAATTCGATTCTTAGCTACAAAACTTCCACTAAATCAAAAACCTTATCCATATTTACACCCTTAGTTTTATAATTAAATTCATTGAAAAGCCTAATAGGAGTTTATAGTAGTCTATATCGATAGACTACTATAAAACATCTCGAAGTAATTTCTGTAAAATCAACTTTCTTGCCTGTATTAAGAAAAAAATATAAGGAGTGGCTATGAAAAGTCGAAATGATGTTGCTGATAGACCCGATCTGTACGATTGGCTTTATGAAGGTTTTGATGAGGATGTTGAAATGTATGTGCGCCTTGCTGGTGAAAACCTTGAGGTTCTCGAATGTGGAGTTGGCTCTGGTCGAATTACGATACCGATGGCCCAAAAGGGGATAACAGTTTATGGAATTGATAACTCAGAAGTAATGCTTAATGCCTTAAAAAAGAAAATTGAAAATTTACCTGTGGAAATTCAGGAAAAAATCAAGCCGGTATTTGCTGATATGCGTAATTTTCAGCTCTCTAAGAAATTTAATTTTATTTTTATTCCGTTCTCTACTTTTAATTTTCTGCTTACTTTAGAGGATCAATTAAAAGCACTTGAGAACATTAGCAGTCACTTAGATGACAATGGAACATTGGTTATTGAATTGATCTCATTCTCCCTCTTTCCTAGCTGGTTAAACAACGAACATACTTTATTAAAGTCTGTTCATAAAATTGATGATGAGACGGGAAAAGTAACCGAAATGTGGAAGTCTTTTCGCTTTGATAGTGCGAAACAGATTGTCGAACAAGATCGTCATTACAGGTTTTACGATGAGGATGGTCGTTTAGAAGACGAAATTATTGTTTTATGGAAAAATAGATTTATGCTCCTTGGAGAGATGAGATTGCTTTTGGAGAGGATTGGTTTCAAGATTGATAACGTTTACGGAGACTGTGAGTTTGGTGCTTATAAACATAGTAGTGAGTTTTTTGTTATTGTTGCCTCAAAAATTTAATTAGCGGCTTATTCTAAATTAAAGTATTAAGGAAATCTCAATGAATAAACTTGTGTTGACAGCCTTGGTAGTGTTCTTTACTATATTATCTGGCATTGGCGATGCTCAGGGTTTTATCCACGCTTCGAAAATTTGGGATAATGGAAAGTTGGTAATCAGAGAAGTAGGGAAATCGAGCTTAGGGTATGCAGTAGGGATAATACTATTTTGGATTGCATTAAAATTTCTAAATGACCTTGGAATTGTTTCTTCTGGACTTCAATCAATAATTTGGTTTGCGGCAACGATTATTGGAGTTTCAATCATGGGTGGCGACTTTTTTAGATGGGATACAATTGACAAGCTAATTTCAATCGTCGCAATAATATGTATTGGGCTTCTAATATATCGAACTGGTGCATAAAAAACCATGAATGCATATTGCCTGGAGTTGTAAAATGATCCTTGATTGCTACATCGTCGATACTTTTTCTGCCAAGGTGTTTTGCGGAAATCCGGCTGGGGTTATAGTCTCCGATTCAGACTTGGATAAAGCGATTTTACTAAAAATTGCAAACGAGCTAGGGGTAGGCGAAATAGCTTTTCTTGTAATTAGTGGCAACCAGGTTAATATTCGATGGTTTACACCCAGTCTTGAAATAAATTTATGTGGTCATGCCACCTTAGCAAGTGCACATGTTCTTTGGGAAAACGAGTATGTTGTAAAAGAAGAAGATATATGTTTTAGTAGTTATAGTGGCAATATAAAAGCGAAATACGAAGATGGATGGATTGAATTAGATTTTCCATCAGATTTTCCAAATCCAATAGAGTCCAATCCAATAATTGAGAAGGCATTAGGTCATACACCTGTGTATACAGGCAAGACGAAAACCGATTTTTTTGTAGTTCTAAGCTCTGAGGAAGATGTTCTGAATCTTGTCCCAAATATTCCTTTAATTGCATCATTGCCGTCTGAGGGATTGATTGTTACTTCATTATCTGCAAATAATGAATATGATTTTGTATCGAGAGTGTTTGCTCCCAATTGTGGACTTGATGAAGATCCAGTATGCGGGTTGGCGCATAGTGCATTAGGATCATATTGGAGCAGCAAAATTGGGCGAGAAGTATTGAGAGCTTGCCAATTATCAAGTCGTGGTGGATTTATCAAGGTTAAGATAGTGAATGATCGCGTGTGTATTTCTGGTCAAGCAAAGACTTTTTTGAAGGGTCATATTCAAATATAAAGGTATTAGAGATGAATGATAAAAAAATAGCACCTAACGAAAAGTTGAGGTTGATGAATGAGTTGGCCCGACTTCAAAAAGAAGTTGCGATAATAAAGGAACAAATATCCGATTCAACAGACTTGGATATCTCTAATGAATTAACTAGTGATGTAACGATTAATAGGGAGATTACAACTGAAGATAGGTTGTTTCTTGCCATTGTAAAGCAGGCACCTTTTACTATGTGGGCATCCAAGGGAAAAGAAGGCAATTACGAAATCACCCTTTGGAATGAAGGAGCTGAAAAGATTTATGGTTTCAAAAAAGATACCGCATTGGGAAAAAATTACCTGGATTTATTTATCAATGATCTTGAGAGAGAAGAGTCTGCAGCCGATTGTGAAGAAGTAATTCAAGGGCAGGAATTTAGGAACTTTCTAGCCACCGATATCGCAGCAGATGGGTCACGACGTATCATGTTGACAAACTGCTTTCGGATTTGGGATGGAACAGAATATTTACAAGCGGAAGTTGGTCTAGATGTTTCTGAACTTGAGAGTTCAGAGGAAGAATATCGAACCCTAAGAGAATATGGTATTGAAAAAAGAGAAACATCTCACAGGTTGGAAGTATTCGAACAATTTAGAAAAATTACCAGCTTAATTACTTCGCCAACAATTTATGAGGATCAAGGGCTTCAAAAAGTGTTAGAACAAATTGTCACCTTCTTGGATAATTTAATTGGGGAAGAAACATTCTCTGCTATTTGTCTATATGGTGATCATAGAAGTACTGCAAATTATTCTGTTTGTATATTTAATCAACCTCAACACGCAAAAGAAAACCAACTTGATGATATTTTATTGGATTTAGGAAAATATGCATTAACTGTAAAACACCCTTGTTTTATTGATGCTGCTAATCAAAAACCAGAAGGGTTTCCCGAAGTCAATATCGTTTCACCTATAGCAGTGCTGCCTTTATTGTCAAGAGGTTATGGGGTGGGTATTATTTATGTTGAAATGAGAAAAGATTATGAGTTTAAGGACGATGCGAAAGAAGTCCTGAAAATTTTTGCAGATCAAGCTGCTATAGCTGTCCAGACTGCGAGATTTATACAAAACCTGCAAAAATTAAACAAAGATATAGCAGAAAAACAAGAAGTTTTGACTCGATCACAAATTGCAGTTGATTTTGCTCATCGAATGAATAATATGGCAGCCCCATTTTTAATGTGGGTAGACCTCATTGAAGAAGAATTAGATAAAGACATTGCGAGTGATGATGCATTAGTAAAAGAATACCTTGAAGAAATAAAAACGCAATCTAAAGAGCTCTTACAAGAAGCTAAAAAGATAGAGGTATTGCCAAATACTGTTGATATTGATATTGTAAAATTGCTTGAGGCAATGGTTAGAAATATAAGAATTCAGAGCCGAGATATTTCAGTTGATCTCGTTATTCCACCTGAACTATATTCCGTAAATGCAATCCAATCGTTGCTCTCCAATGCCATTTGGAATGTAGTGTCGAATGCGTTAGATGCAATGAATTATTCAGGAAACATAAAAATATATGCTGCTAATAAAAAGAGAAATAATAAAAACTGGGTAGAAATTATTGTGAAGGATTCTGGACCCGGGATCCCTCAAGAAATTATCCCCTCGATTTTTGAGAGCAATTATTCTACAAAAGGGGAAGGGCACGGTTATGGTTTGTGGCGTACGAAAGAAATACTTAAGGGTTTGGGCGGAGATATTACGTTGCAATCAAGTAACCAAGATGGCACTGTTTTTGAGATTGTGATACCATCTTCGTAAGGTCTCTTATGCCGGCACAATCAAAACCTAAAGTGTTAATTGTTGATGACTTAGAAAGTTTGCGAAAGACTTTGTCGCAAGTCTTGAAAGTTTATGATCTTACAATAGCAAGTAGTTTCGAAGAAGGACTGTCAATTATTGAATCTAACGATTTTGCTGTTGCGATTCTCGATATTCGATTAGAGTATGAAAATGTCTGGAATGTTGACGGACTTTATTTGCTCAAGCAACTAAAAGCAAAAAACCCAAATTGTGGGGTTGTTATATTTACTGGCCATCGAGATAGCATTTGGGAAGAATCGCTAAGCAGTTACATAAATGTGCGCGTAATTGATAAAGACGAAACTGTAAACATCAAAAACGTTAGAGATATTGTCGAGGAATTTGTGAACCTTGCACAATAGTTACACTTATAATGAGTTGGGTAAAGAGTTATGTCAAACAAACCGATTGTTCTTTATGTAGAAGATGAAGGTTCATGGGTTAGACTCGCAAAGCGAGCGCTTTCTTTTTGCGATCTAAAATGGGCAAAAAATTTAGATGAGGGCTTGGCTTTTTTGCGTTCGGAACAAAAATTTGACTTAATTTTAGTAAATATGAATTACTCAGAAAATAAAGGGTTGGATGGTTTGGGTCTTAACTTATTGGATTTCTTAAAAAAAGAAATGCCAGAAATTCCGAGAATTGTATTCTCTGGTTATGAGGCGACTAGGCCAATTGACGAGTACTTTATTAAGGGGCAAGGGGTTAAGGAGTTTATTCCCAAGGGTTCAACAAGCAATATCTCAGACCTGAGAAGAATCGTCGAGAATGCTCTTTCTGAAAATTCGCTGACTACAAAAAAGTCGGCAGCTAATGTAGGACTACAGGAAACCATTGGAGAATTTTTGGAATTTAATATTGAAATTGAGCATAAAGATATTAATAAGCTTGAAATAAGAAGTCATTCTCTACAGGGACAAGCCAAAGAATTAATTGTGTTGGAGTTAGGTGCTGATAAAATTTTTAATTTATGCTGGAAATTGCAGCAAGCGGGTTTTCCTAATAACAATATAGAAGTTGATGCCGAAACTGCTAATATAATTAAGTCTGAACCAGGTGACGGTACACCTCTAATTTTAGAGAAAATAGGAAAGTATTTATTCGAGCATGTTTTCGTTGGGGACATAAAAAGTGCATTTCTGACTACCTCGAATTCAGCACGTTTATCAGGGAATGACGTAAGAATATCACTTGCTTTTGACGAAAAATCGATTGAGATTGCAAAATTCCCTTGGGAATTACTTCATGATGGACGTAGACATATATTGTTTGGCGCAGATTTTGCAAGATATATAAATTATCCTGAAGCCGTGGCAGAACTTGAAGTGACTCCTCCTATTTCAATATTGTATATGAAGCCCAGACCGAGTAATATGTTTTTGCAAGAATTTGATGGCGATGAAAGCGCATTTGACATTAGCTTAAGAGCGGTCGAAAAAGCTGGACTGGTTCGCGTAACGAAAATTCCAAACCCCACTTTTAGTGATTTTGTTGAAGAAATTGAAAGAAATAGAGTGCATATTATTCATTTCGATGGTGAAGGGGCGTTCGGAGTTAAGTGCCACCATTGTAATTCGATAAATTTTCCTGGACATTCGCAATGCCAAAACACTAAATGTGGATTGCCATTGGATGAATCTATATCGGCAAAAGGTTATCTAGGATTTGAAGATGAAACCGGCGGTATTGACTGGGTTGATAGTAAAACTTTGGAGAAATCAATTTATAGATCCAATATTAGACTTGTAGTTTTGTCTTCTTGCCAAACAAGTCAAATTGGCGGGGAGAATTTATTTAATGCGACTGGTCCGTCCTTATTACAAGCTGGGATTCCAGCGGTGGTATCTATGCAGCTTCCTATCGATGTAAAAATGGCCGCGAAGTTTATAAGCGGGTTTTATTCCTCTTTGGCACGCTTTGAATCCCTAACTGTTGCGGTGTCAAATGGCAGAAGAAGAATATCCAGATGGGATGAATGGTTTGTTCCAACGCTTTATTTAAGAAGCAAGAATAATAACGGCATGATATTCAAAAAAGGAGCATAAAATGTCTGAAATCACGTTACAGGAACTTATAGATAAGGTAAAAGACGATCTTATTACATCCAAAACGCCAAGTGGTTATCCCATATTTTTTATCGACCAAGTTGAATTGGAAGTCATGGTAAATATTACCTCGGAGGCTGCTGGTGGTTTGAGTGTAAAAATATTAGATATTGGAGGAGAATTAGGAGGAAAGTTGGGGAGCGAATCTTCTCATAAAATAAAAATTACCCTTACCCCAATACTTTCACGGGAAGAACAACGTACGTTAATCGATGAAGATCCAAGATTATTTGCAGGTGTAAAAAAAGCAACTCAGGCAATCTTAAGGAAAAGTGGAAATACAGGGGAGCCCATGAAAGAATAATAATTAATTGATGTAATTATAGATACCAGCAATTTAATCGTTCATTATAAATACAGTTGTTGGATGATATAAGTTAGTTGACATACCACGTATCTTGTTTTTGTTTTGGATAACTGGTAGATTTGGCACCTGGAATTAATTAATTTTTCGAATGAGTCCAATATGTTAAAATTTATATGGCAAGCTGTACTAAATTATTTTCACAAGGTTTCCAAAGTCTTAGTAATTGAATGTAAAGTAGAAAATGAAAAAGGGGAATTAATAGGGCATCAATATTTTACGAGAGACGGGGGATTTTATGTGCCTATCGACACCAAAATAGAACCCCCCAAAGATAGCTAAAGAATTTTTCTGAAGAAATTCGTCGAGATTGAAGATGCTTTTTCTACCCCCAAATTTTTGACACAAACGAAAGACCATCACGACTGAAGTTCATCCAATATTGGTTCTCAATCGAATCCTTGTTAGCAATTCTGGTCTTTGCAGCTCCAATGATGTGCATCGCGTGGGCTATTTTTACAAATAATGGTAATGTATTAATTTCAAGTTGCGTTAAAGAGACTTCAGATTGATATTCATTAATGGCATATAAATAGTTATCGATAAATCTATCCTTTTGGGCTGGGTCAAAAAGAAGACTACAACTAATAACAGCAATCTCTTGTATCCTCGGATATAAATTAGCCACTGAAAAATCTAATATCCATAAGTTGTTGTTGTGATCTTTCATTACATTTGTGTCAATAATATCCCCATGAATAAAACAGTGTGGGAGGGAATTTATGTCAATTTTACTAAATTCCTTGGCGAGAGGTTCAATAAGCTCAATGTCTTGACTGCTTATGTGGTTCTTAACCTTTTCATATTCATCAGCAAAGTTTATTATCGCCCATTCATCGTACACAAATTTTGGTTTCAGGTTGATCTTACTGATTTTTGCAGCCTGGCGAGACAAAAACTTTATTTCATTTTTAGTAGGTTTTACACCTAGCTCATAAAAACTTGCGCCGTCAATAAATTCCATGACAAACAAATGAATAATTTCATTGTTTATATGCAGGGTGTGTAGAAAGCCCTGGTTTGATTTGTATATTTTTGGATGTGCTATTCCTGCATTTATCACATCCTCAATAATTTCAGCATATCTTGTTCTGTTATCTTTATCTCTAAAATTTGCTAATGCTTTTATTAAATAACGGCCCGATGAAGTGGTTAAGATCATATTTAAATCCTCATAACCAACTGCGATAACTTCATGAGATTTATAGTTTCCAAGATTGTAAACTGAGCACACCTCGGTTAAGAAGGGGCTTATTTCGCCTGTATAATTAATACGTGCTTGAAATATATTTTCGAAGGACATTTGGCAAAATCCCTTTTGTCAGTATTTGTGCGGTTGTTGATTATTATGTTGCTAAGAACTGTTTTGTATTACTATTCTTATTTTCTATATATTAGTGTATGTTATTAATATAAAAATGCGTCAATATAGAGATCAAAAAGTTGTGGTTATTACCCTGTTTTTAAATTTACCCTCACTGCTTGATTTTTCTAGGTCTTGAGTTATTGACATTCTCTGTAGCCAACGATCTTCACCATTAAATTTCGCTTTAAACATTGTTCGGGCATGGGCTGACCTTCGATTATCAATAATTAATAAATCTCCAGGTTGTAAATAAACATATGATGCATTTTCGTGACAAATAGTATTCAATTCCGGAAGTATTGAACTTGCTTCATCTGTCATGCCAGACATTAAATCTGGATCAAAACAGAATAATGGATCGTCATCGTATCCAATTATTATCGGTGTTACTAATCCTCCCCCCTTTTTTTTATTTGGCGAACCAAAAGAGTAATCAATACCTGTTTCAAAGAGGGGTTGACGAAGTAATATTTTTTGTTCTTGAGTGAGCAATGGATAGATTTTTCTGATACTCGCGACTATAGTCTTTGCCTTCTTTTCAACATCTTGTCTAAGACAAAAAAGAAACAAATAGTCTGGCTTGTGAGGATGAAATGCCACTTCAGTATGAAAATCTAAGAGAATATCAGAACTTTCTGAAGATAACTTGTCTCGATTGTGATTGGTAGGACATAAATTTTGAATTAATGTCCCATTTTTCTCTTGTAAATATGAAAAAGGTTCCCCAAATACTGTGGAAAATAGCGTAAGCCAAAGTTCGCTAATCAATGTAGTTTTATCCGGGCTTTTTTGAGAATCTAATGGAGTTGGGGGTAAATTCGGGTCAATAGGTAATCCTCTAATTAATATTGCACCTTCGATATTCCCGTCACGCCGAAACTTTATTAATTTTTCGATAATATTGATTGGGAGCTTAAAAAAGAGAATATTGGCTTCTAATAAAAAATCTTCGAAATTCAAATAGGGATTATATTTTGGCTCTTGTGTTATTTGATTGAATAAGGGCAAGATGTCATCAGTGATATTAATTACGTGGTCCCCGGAAATGTCGCCTAAATTTAATCCCATCATTTACCTCATGACTAATTTGGTTGCAGGATTGTAAACGGTTATTTATTCAGTTTCTTCAGTTTATTCTAACCGATTTTATGCCCTGTTGCTTAAGAATATTCCTGGCATCGTGACTTTTACTTCCTTTATCTATCTATGATGGACGCTCCTACCACTCATATCTACACTTGTTCCTGATTTCAGGGCTAAAATCAGAGCAAAACGCAATATTTTCTGGCTATAACGTGCTAATGATTATTGAGTCTTGTTACATTATCTAATGTTATGATCTGTGGAGAGTGATAGATAATAATTTAGATTCGGTAAAATCCCTACACCAATTCAATTCTCAAAGTTTTCGCGTGAGGTGTGCAAATGGCAGAAAAAAATTGGGGCATACGGTTTAATGAATTTCCGGAATACCAACGTATCCCTAAAGGACAGAAGCCAGATGGGTGTCCAGAGTGGCTTGAGTCGAATCAATTCCAGACATGGCAAAAGCAGGGGTTGATCATCTGGAATAACACCGACAGAAAAATAGAGTCATTACATGGAACCGAGGCGCTGGAATTATTAAATGCACTGGTATCACAAGATGCATGGAAATCCGGTGGCGTTTCCATCACCCGCTTGGTTCATCGAATTGAAATGAACCTGCCATCCCGCAAGAAACAAAAGAAAGGTGAACCAGAGCCTGCTTCTGAGAAGCCGAAGGGCGAGGATGTTTATGAAGAAATCATCCATTTACCACCGGAAGCCGGCTACGAATTGATCGAGCTATTGGAGTCAAAAAAGCAACTTATCACCCAAATGGCAGAGCAGGAAAAGAAACGCGCTCAAGAGGCATTGGGTCGAGCGTATGATTTCTTATTCGAGCTCTCTCATAAGCATGAGATGAAGGAATTTGATTTCAAAACCAGGTCTTTTGAGTGGCAGCACGATGGTGACACTCGCATAACTTGTCGTTATCAGACTGCCGAAGGAAGGATTTGGCTGGCAGAGGATAAACTTTTCTGGAATACCTGCGTCAAACGAGAAGGTCATGTTGGAAATTCGCATCGCTTTATCAAGTTCATCGAAGCTGTAGACTGGGTGGAAAAGGAGATCGTTAATCTGGCAAATGAGCCAGATGTGAAGAAAGAGGTGGGCATACTAAGTGAAGATGAAATCAAAACCAACCGCCTGCGCTTAAAAACGAAACTCATAAATGGACCCTATTGGATCGATGCTGCCCGGATGGAGCCACAACGGATTTCCTACAAAGTCTTAATCGATCTGGAGGCTAAACCTATTTCCTATAAAAGTTTTGAGACTGTTTGCGGCGACACCCATAAATTTCCTGATCGCTATCCAACACCGGTAAAACTTGCGAATGATGTTCACCTTGATGCTGGTCATTTCCAAATCAGCCAAATGCTTGGAGATAATTCCGAGCACTTTCGGTTTACCTCACTCACAAATTATTATCAAGAAACATCAGTGGCAGAGCAAGCCCAGCAAGTCTGGAATCAAAGCCGGATATTGCAATTGTTCAAAACAGGAGAAATCGTTCGTGGACGGTTTGGATATCAGGAAGTCGAAACAGGATACATTACCTTGCTGGGAGCATGTGGACAGGCTGACCATGTATGGCGTGAGGAAGAAAATCGGGGTGAATTTATGGAGAGAAAAGCACTGAGAGAATCTCTGAGCTTTGCTCTGGATGTTAACGATTATCGTGATTTTCTGGGATTATCCGCTGAATTGATGAGCGACGATAGGCTATTGGAATCCATGCACAAAACCAGGAGTGACTCAAAGTTTATTCCGGATGAGGCAAGAAGAGAAAGCTTGGTATGGCTTGCACAGCACAAACTGCTGGATTAAGTACATCCCGTCAACAAGAAAGCAGTCACTACCCTGCCTAATAAGGCTCTTTCCTTAACGACAGGGTAGCGACACCAGGGTATCAATCCTACTAAAATATGATCTATTGAGGTCAAAACTGCTAATTTTCCGCCTCACAGCCGCAATCTTATCTGTCCGGCGGGGTACATATCTGGTATACGGGTATAAGTTCCGCCCTACTTCACTACATACCACAGCCTGACCCCCAGATATGGGATGAAACTTCAAAAACAAGAATAAAATTCTCTATATTGCGGAATACTTGTTTACGGGTATTCGACTCAAATCCCATAAACGATCATGCCCCACTCCCCTGCTTTCATTGTTGGGGAGTGATTTTTTAACGAAACAAGGCGACTCGAAATTGAGTCGCCTTGTTGTTATTTTCTGAATTAGCTTATTGTGGTTTTGTACGGGTTGTAAAGTCTGAGCGAAACTTTATATGTATTTCCCGGTTTTGATCAATTCGTACTTCCTTCAAAACCGTGTCCACGATTTGTTTTTTCAATACAAACACTTGATGTCTCTCCTCTGAGGTTTGTGGATCGGCATGAATCAGCTCAACCATCTCTGACTGCAATTCAGCCACATATTTCTTGATCTGTTCTTCCAAGTCAAGTTGTGTAAAATCATCCTTCGTTCGCTCTATGGTTGTCAACCTGCGTTGTACTCCTCGCTCTTTCTCATACAGTGCGTTCATCTGGGGAGTGAGTTCTTCATCAGGCATTCGTTCTTTGCAAGCTTTGGTGATGAATTCCTGACGTTCATCGTTTAGCCTTTTGAGTTCCTTATGCAGGCGTAGCTCCTCTCGCTGCATTTGTTCGTAGTCTTTCTGCAACCGGGATACTTTAGCCTCCGCTTCAGCCTGAAGGTACACTGGGTTGGTAATAAATTCGCTTACCTTCTCCCAGACTTGGGCTTCGGCTTGTTTGGCGCTGATCGACTTGGGACAATCTGAGGGTCGTAGCTCCTTATGGGTCTGCGGGCAGAAATAAGTCCCGATGGGAGTCTTGCGCTCGATCCACTCCCCCTGCCTGCTGCGACGGTGGGTCGCCGTTTTTGCCTGCCAGGTCAGGTTACATGAGCATTTTAGATGTCCGGAAAGCAGATAGTCATGGCGGATTTGTTGGGGTGAATTGGTTTTGTTCTTTTCTCGTTGCGTTTTGAACAACTCATAGGTGGGAATATCAATGATCGGTTCCACCGGGAATTGGAAGGTTTCGCCATCACGCGACTGTTCCTTGTAGCCATAGGCATATTCTTTGGCGGATTCCAAAATCCCTTGGATGCTGGAGCGAGCCCAGTGGATATGTCTTGGTGTACTGCTCCCCTTCTGTGGCGCGTTGCCGGCAATCAGTCTTTCACGGATCTGTAACAGTGAAACACCTTGGTTGTACCATTCGAAGATTTTCCTGACCCAGTCCGCCTCTTCCTCTACAATATGGATCTTGTCACCGATACGAAGATAGCCATAGCGATCTTGCCCGGTATTTGCTTTTCCTGCTTTAAGACGTGCTTTGACCCCCATTCCCAATCGTTCTTTCATACCATCCAGTTCCATCTGAGCTGCCCAGGCACGGACCGGAGCGATCTTGGAATCAAAATTTTCTTTTGCCAACAGGATTTCGATTTTGTAGTCCTGAACGGTTTCCAAAACCGTTAACATGGAGCGCAATCCACGATACAATCTGTCTTCACGCCACGCGAGGATGATATCGAATTCGTCTTTGGCAGCGCCTTTGAGCATGGCTAACAGACCGGGACGGTCTGAGCGGCTGCCTGATGGTTCGACCAGCTTATTGCCCACCCGGTACTTTTCTACATCGCGATAAATCTGAACGACTTGCAATCCCTTTTCCTGAGCCAGATGCAAGCAATCTGCTTCCTGCTCAATTGGGCTGGAATTTGCCCCTTGTGTTTCGGATGATGTCCGAATGTAGATCACTGCTCTGCGAGACATTTGAAAACCCTTCATAAGAAAAATGAATCTTCCAGTTCAAATATACCGAAGAAACAGAAAGGGTGGTATCAAAGTGTCGCTAAGAAATACCCTGTTGTCTCCGCGATGAATCCCATTTCCAAGGGGACTAATGCAATTCCACTAATACCCATCCGCAAAAAGTTTTCATTGACATAGAAAACTTTTTGAAGTACCATTTCAGTATGAATGAAAACATATGGAAATCCAGATGGACCAAGGATCAAATCAAGTCCATGCTGTTGGAACAATTTGATTCCTTTTGGAGCCGCGATTTGGGAATCGTGCGCACACAACTCGCAGAGGTGGAACAGGCGGGCAGGGTTCCCCATGCTGTCATCATCTCCGGATTGCGCCGAGCAGGGAAATCAACCTTGTTACTACAATTGGCTCATCAGTTAGGTCGAGAGCAATTCTACTATCTCAATTTTGAGGATGATCGCTTTTTAGGCTTTCGTGCAGAAGATGCCAACGACCTATACCAGGCGCTGCTCGAAGTTTTTGGCGAACGCAAGATATTCATTATTGACGAAATCCAGAATATTGATGGCTGGGAACATTTTGTCCGCCGCTTTATGGACATGGGGTTCAAGTTTTATATTACAGGATCAAACGCCTCTCTGCTCAGTCGGGAGTTGGGAACGCGTCTCACCGGCCGGTACGTTCCGATCGAGTTGTTTCCGTTTTCTTTCAAGGAGTTCATGCTGTTTCGTGGAGAATCGTCGCCCGACCTGGATCGTATGACAACCGTGGACCATGCCCGCTTGCAAAATTCTCTTCAATCCTATTTGCAATTCGGCGGTATTCCAGATGCGCTCAAATATCCAGAACTCCCCCTCTTACGTACACTCTATGATGATGTTTTGTATCGAGATATTGCAACACGTTACCGGCTTGAGGCGGTAACCGCTATCAAAGAACTGGGATTCTTTCTGATGAGCAATCCAGCCAATCTGATATCGTTTAACAAACTCAAAGACCAGTTTCGAGTCGGTAGTGTAAATACGATCAAGAACTATATCGGATACATGGAGAACAGTTGGCTACTCTTTACGCTGAATGTCTATGATTACTCAGTGAAGCGCCAACAGATCGCGCCCAAGAAGATATATGGGATCGATACCGGTTTGATCAACACCATCGGTTTTGGTTTTTCACCAAACACCGGAAAATTGCTCGAAAACCTTGTCTTTTTGGCTCTCAGGCGGAAAACAAAGGAGATTCATTACTTCTCCTCTCCAGGCGGGTATGAGGTGGATTTCTATTTACCCGAACAGCACCAGCTTATTCAGGTTACCGGGAACTTGGCTCAATCTACAACACGGGACAGGGAGATACGCGCTATAAAGGATGCGATCGGGGCTGTAAAAGTACAAAGCGCCATAATTCTGTCGGACTCCAATGAGGAGCCATTTGAGATCGACGGCATCCCAGTGCAGATACGATCCACGGCAGAATGGCTGCTTGCAGAATAGATGAATCTGGCTAACTTCCCCAAATTGCATCCCATACGATAATATCGTTGTAATTCTTCACGCAGTTATGGATAAGGTCTATTTGCCATGTTTATGAAGTATGTGTGAAAACGACTCCAGCAAGCACCAAATCACTTTGCTGTCAAACCTTGAGGTTACAACACCACTAAAATCTTTCCGGCGGGGTACATATCTGGCATACGGGTATAAGTTTCGGTTGCGAACGTAGGCGGCACGTAGGCGGCAGAAATATACAAAATCTGAGGTATTTTTCAACAAAAAGGCTGGAGTAAGCCAAACATGACTCACCCCGAAATTAAGGTTTCGGGGTGAGTTTGTTTTTAAGAGCAAAAGGGACGCGTGATACACGCAGAAAACGCTGATTTTTCGCTTTTAGGAGTAATAATAGTTCCTTGACATTAACCAACTGATAACAGCTTTTTCTTAGGTTGTTAAAGGGATGGGAATAAAATTTAACAAAGATTTCCTCAGGAGAATCAATGACCACACGCGTCCTCTTTCTATGTACAGGAAACTCAGCCCGCAGCCAGATGGCGGAAGCCTTTTTACGCAAGTACGGCGGCGATCAATTCGAAGCCCATAGCGCTGGCTTGGAGCCCAAGGGAATGAACCCCTTCACCATCAAGGTGATGGAAGAAGTAGGGATCGATGTCTCCGACCAGAAATCGAAGGGAGTGAATGAATACCTGGGCAAGACACTATTTCAACATCTGGTCACAGTCTGTGATGATGCAGACAAGAATTGTCCAACTACCTGGCCGGGAATTTCCAACCGCATGCACTGGTCGTTCGAAGACCCGGCGGCTTTTGAGGGTTCGGACGAAGATAAACTAATGAAATTCCGACAGGTCCGAGATCAGATAGAAGCTCGGATCAAGCAATGGATTGCGGAACAGGTATAAAAAAGGCGGAGAAATTCTCCGCCTTTTACGTTTCTATTTGACCAACATTTCATCAGGCGGGCAGACCTCCTGAGCAGCCGCGACCATCGCTGGAGCAGGTGCAGCTTGCGGATACCAACGCTTTTGTAGCCAGAATGCGACGTTCACCAACCCTATCATCACTGGCACTTCCACCAGCGGACCGATTACCGCCGCAAACGCCGCACCGCTGTGAATACCAAAGACTGCTACAGCTACAGCGATTGCCAATTCAAAATTGTTGCTGGCAGCCGTAAAGGA
>Ga0172373_10005918_pt1 | contig 16534 bp, 14 predicted proteins | sample Lak10m_2_FD_114546 | JGI IMG/M metagenome (GOLD analysis project Ga0172373, IMG submission 114546) | Freshwater microbial communities from Kabuno Bay, South-Kivu, Congo - kab_092012_10m | ecosystem: Environmental > Aquatic > Freshwater > Lake | place: Democratic Republic of the Congo...
CACCGCCGTCGAAGACGTGCTCTGGTCCCTGCTGAATTCGCCGGAGTTCCTGTTCAATCATTGAGAAATGGCCATGGAATTGACCGATTGCCCTTACTGCGATCGACGGGTCCTGCCGAACGACGGCAGATGTCCAGGATGCAACCGGAATCTCAACGATCAAACTGCTGCAAAGCGACATGTCTTGAAGCGGGAGGCCGCGGCACGCGCCAGAATCGCCCAGGAGAAGGGATCCACGCTCGGGGAGTTGGAGGACGCATTCCGCGCATCTGGGCTAACCGAAGAGGAACTCCGCGAAGTCATGCTGGAGTTCGAAGGCAGAACACCCAAGGCGAGGGAGGCCAGGAACCAATCCGAAATGCTCCATGGCCTGATCTGGTTGGCAGGTGGAATCCTCGTCACGGGCATTACCTATCTGATCGCCTGGAACTCAGAAAAGGGAGGTTGGTACGTCATCGCCTGGGGACCCGCGTTGGCGGGGGCGGCCCAATTCATCCGCGCAGCAATGAGATCGAAATGAAGGCTCAGGTGGATCGGTCCTGCCGCTTGGGAGCACTCCAGTGAAAAGTTCCGGTCAGCAACACCTCCCCATGCGATTTCCGATAAAGATAACCCAAGTTCTTCTCTTCACAGCAGTCTGCCTCTCCGCCGCGCCCACCACGGAGCCCACCAACCTCGTCACCGCCGCCCGCGAACAGATCGGCAAGACCGTCCGCTACGACCCCGCCTACCGAAAGCTCGACTACCCTAAAGGCGACGTGCCCATCGAATCCGGCGTCTGCACCGACGTTGTGATCCGCGCCTTGCGGACGGGTCCTGGAATCGACCTCCAGCAACGCGTGCACGAGGACATGAAAGGGCACTTCGCCCTGTACCCGAAAAACTGGGGCCTGAAGAAGCCCGACCCCAACATCGACCACCGCCGCGTTCCCAACCTCCAGACCTACTTCAAACGCAGCGGTTGGGAGATTGAAGCCAAGGACGGTGTCCGCACCTTCCAGGCCGGGGACCTCGTGACCTGCATCGTCCCGCCGAACCTGCCCCACATCATGATCGTGAGCGACAAATCCTCGCCCGCAGGCCGAAGGCTGGTCCTCCATAACATCGGAAAGGGCACCCAGGAGGAGGATCGCCTCGCCGACTTCCGCATTACCGGCCAGTACCGGGTTCCCCCTCCGCCGCAGCCACGGCATTCACCTTAAGGGTTGGGCCTCTTAAATCGGCGTCATTCAACCTGGAAAAGGCAGTTGGAACCACGGATTGAACGGATAACACGGATAAGCAGGGACTTGGGTTGGATGTGTCGCACACCTGCAAGGGGAGCGGCCTACCGCAAGGAAAACCTCCAGTCCAGCCCCGTCCATCCGTGAGATTCGTGAAATCCGTGGTCCATGAAACTGCCGCTTTAAGGTTCAACCAGGGTTCGGTGAGGCGACGTCCTCGTCGCCGTCCCAGAGCCATTCGCAGGGCGACGAGGACGTCGCCGCCCCGTACAGCAGGGAAAGGGTGCAACACGGCACCCATCGTAATCTGTGTCATCGGTGAAATCTGTGGATCCAACAATCCCAACAATCCTTCCCCCGATCTACGGACTCTGTGGATCCGCCAGCAGCGTCATCAGCTCCCGATGGTTCGTCTTCCCGGTGCCGAGCTTGGGGATCTCGCGCACGGTGCGGATCTCCCGCGGCACCGACAGGTTCGTGAGCCCCTTCTGCCGGATGACCTCGCGGAGGTCGTTCAGGGTGATGCGCGGTTCCGTCGTGACAGCGACCAGTTTCTCGCCCTTGTCCTCGCACGGCACCGCGACCACGGCGATCTCGCAGCGGTTGCCGAACTGGGGGAACGCCCCGGCGAAGGCATCCTCGACTGCCGTCAGCGAGACCATCTCACCGCTGACCTTGGCAAAGCGCTTCAAACGACCCATGAGGAACACGAAGCCATCCTCATCGACGCGCGCCAGATCCCCCGTGTCGTACCATCCTCCCAACGCCTGGAATTTCGCGTTCGAGTCCGCGTTGAGGTAACCGCGCATGATGTTGTCGCCGCGCACCTGCAACCGTCCGCCGCCCTCGATGCCTTCCACCGGTTCCAGCCGATACTCGATGCCCGGGAGGAACCGACCCACGGACCCGAACCGCGGCTCGATCCGTGAATTCGCACACAGCACCGGACTGCACTCGGTCGCCCCGTACCCTTCCAGGATGCGGACGCCAAACTGACGTGCCCACGTGTTCGCGGTCGCTTCCTGCAATTTCTCAGCGCCGGCAACCAGGTACTTCACCGAGTTGAAATCGTAGGGGTGCGCCTTGCGCGCATACCCGTTGAGGAAGGTGTTGGTCCCGACGACCACGGTGCAGGCCTTCTCGTAGACGACCGCCGGAATCACCCGGTAATGCAGCGGCGACGGATAGAGGAACACGTAGAACCCCTGCACCAACGGAAACAGCGTGCAGGTCGTGAGCCCGAAACTGTGGAACAACGGCATCGCGTTGAAGAAGCGCTCCTCGTCCGTGACGTCGAGGTGCGCCGTGATCTGGCGCACGTTCGCCAGCAGGTTGCGATGCGTCAGTTCCACACCCTTCGGAATCCCCTCCGAGCCCGATGTGAACAGGATCACCGCGGCCTGGTCAGGCTGGGCCGTCAATCCGCGGAACGCCCCACCGCACGACACGATGTTCGAGAGCAGCCGCGACAACTTCAGTCCACCGGTGACGCCTGCGCGCACCTCTTCGAGGAACACCAGTTCAATCCCCGCGGATGCCAGGGACGAAAGATCCAACTTGGCCTTCTCCAGAAAGGCCCGCGACGTGATCACCTGCCGGACGCCGGCAAGATCGAGGCAGATCTTCATGACAGGCACGCCCGTCGAGAAGTTGAGGATGGCCGGCACCCGCCCCGCCGCCCACACGCTCAGCAGCGTCACGGGCACGGCGTTCACGTTCGGCAGCAACACACCCACGCGGCCGCCTTCGGGCGTCTTCGAGAGCAATTCGCGCCATCGCGCTTCCAGCACCGCCACACCGGTCATCAACCGCCGGTAATTCAAGGGTTGGAAGGTGATGTCCTCCAGCACGGGTTTCCCGGGAAGTTTCGACGCCGTCTCGGCGATCGCGGCCAGCACGTGGCTGGGACCGAACTCCATCTCCACGCGGTACTGCTGTTCCAGCATCCGATCCCGCAACCACGCCGTCAGCCGTCGGCGCGCCACCGTGTTCGAGACGCCCTCCAGTTTCGGTGAATCCAGCAACGGACTGAAGTGCGCCGTCACCTTGGGAAACCACTGGGTCCATCCCTTGTGCCGCACGAACGGCACGCGTACTGCACCGCGCAGGTAACACAGGATCACGCGCGCCCGCGTCTTGTGCAGCAGGAAGCCCGTTCCATCGAAGAGCTTCATCATCGACCCCGTGAGCGTGATCCGCCCCTCGGCAAACAGCACCAGACGCCCGCCGCCTTGCAGGAACTCCGCCATCCGCTTCGCCGCGTAAGGGGACGATGGATCCACCGGAAACGTCCGGCGATTCACCATGATCTTCCGGTGGACCCACGTCGTCTGTGCGGTCGTCGAGCTGGTGACGAACTTCCAGTCGTCATCCAGCAGCGCCGCGAGGAACGCCCAGTCCAGCCACGAGACGTGGTTGGGGATGAGGAGCACCGGACCGGGCGCGCTCAACACCGACGTGTCAAACGCACGGAACCGGAACCACAGCTTCAGGATCAGATGGAGCAACGCCTTCATGGTTGAGCTTCTTTCCGAACAGGGAAACGCAGCCACAGCAGGACCAGCAGGACCATTCCCGCAAGGACGAAGAAGACCTGTCCGGCACTGATCGGAATGCCGGTCCATGCCCGCGACTTCACGCAGAGCGAGACCAACCCGCCCGCCAACAGCATGCCGATGTTATCGACCAGGTTCTGCACGGCGATGGTCTTGCCGAGCTTGGTGCTGTCCGACTCCGCCTGGAGCGCCGCGTTGAGCGGGATCAGGAACAGCCCCGCCGCAAATCCCGCCGCCACCAGCAGCAACGTCACCCACGGAAAAAGGGTCAAGCCGCTCACGACCGTGGTCCCCTTCAGCCAGGGCACCACCTCGACGAGGCCGATCAGTGTCAGCGTCAGCACCAGCAGGAATCCGTAGCGCCGCGTCCATGTGAGGTCACCGACCCGATGGAGGTGGCCCGCCAACATGGACCCCGCCATGACCCCCACGCTCAGCCACAAGCCGAGAAGGGAAACCTGAAGGTTCGTGCCCAACCCGAGGACATTCAGCCCCCACGCCTGGAAGTTCACCTTCATCGCCGCACCACACACCCAGAACAACCCGGTGCCCACCAGCACCCGCGCCAGCCGCGAGTTGCGGAACAGGTCCAGGAGGTGGCCGCCGAACCCAGCGAGACTCTCCACCAGCTCGACGGCAGGATTTCCCCGGGTCTTCTTCATCGCCAGGTTCAGGCACAACGACAGGCCAAACACCCCCAGCAGGGCCGCAAAGCACATCGGCAAGGTCAATTCATCCACCATGGCGGCACCCCCCACCGCACCCAGGATGATCGCCATCAACGTCAGCAACTCGACCGTACCATTGGCCTTCACCAAACGCTCCGAAGGCAGGATTTCCGGCAGGATGCCGTACTTCGCCGGCCCGTAGAGGCACGACCCCACACCCACGATCACATAACCGGGAATCTGCCAGACCTCCCCACGCCACAGGCTCACCGCACACACCGCCGTTCCCAATAACTTCACGGCGTTCCCACCGATCAACCACGAGGTCTTCGCGAACCGGTCATTCAGGAACCCCGCCAGCGGCGCGAGGAAGATGTACGGCACGAACAGCAGCATCGTGTACATCGCACTCCGACTCCGCAGCACCTCCTCGGTGATCGCCCCGGACTTCTGCATCCGGGTCAATTGACCGACGATCACCGCCAGGATCGCATTGTCCCCGAAGGCACTCAGGAACTGGCTCGCCAGCAGCAGTGGATAATTTCGACCTTGGTTCATACGCAGATTGTCCGCAGGGCCCGTGGGTACACACTGCCCCGCCTTCCCCGTGAATTGATAGTACCGATGCCGCCCCCGCCCGCGTCGATCCAACCTTGGTCCGGGGCAGTCCGCCGAGGTTCAGCAGCTCGTTGGAACTTCCTGCAGCACCTTCACCGTATGCGGAATGGCCCCGACCACGAATCCGAGGCAGTCCACCGCCCCCGCCGGCTTGCCCGGCAGGCAGATCACCAGCACCGCCCCCACCGAGGCGGCCAGACTGCGTGAAAGGATGGCATTCGGCGTCAGCGCCAGGCTCTTCATCCGCATGACCTCGCCAAATCCCGGCAACTCCTTGTCGGCGATCTCGCGGACCGCCTCGGGCGTGACATCCCGCCGCGCAATCCCCGTCCCACCCGTGGTCAGCACCAGATGTGCGCCGCGGTTGGCGCACTGCCGGATGGCCCGTTGGATGGCCGACTTCTCGTCGGGCACCAACTCCTCGGCAACAACCGCCCATCCATACCCTGCCGATGCCGTCTTCAATGCCGGTCCGCCAAGGTCCTCATAAACGCCCTGCGACGCCCGGTCCGAGATCGTCACAATGCCAACCTGGATTTGCATGCGCGGCACCCTGTCACACCCACCACTGGGGGTCGATCTCGGGGAAGAGGTTGTCCTGCTGTTCCATCGCGACCAGGGCTGGTTCATCCCACGGATCCCGTCCCGTCAGCATGCCTTCCAGCTTTCGGAATCGGGCTTCGTGCTGCTCGAATCGCGCCTTCGCGTATTCCTTCGCCGTACCCATCCGGATCAGGAAGGGCCAGTCGCTCGCCTGCGCGAGCATCAATTCACGCGCCAGTTGCGACAACGCCCGTAATCGCCCACCCCGCGCGGTCGGTTCCAGCTTCGCCAGGGAGGACATCCGACCGGCCATCCAGCGCAGCGGCCGCTGCATCCAGGCATTCGAGGTGTCCAACCACACCGCAAGGTATCCGCTCTCGCCCCACGTGGAAGCCGCCGGGGTGCACGCCGGATTCACCGGATTCTCGCCCAGATAGCCCCCGAGACTGGTCAAGCGGATGCCTTCCCCCCCCTCGTCGATCCGCCGGACCACCGCATCCAGGAACTGCGGTCCCTCGTACCACCAGTGGCCGAACAACTCGGCATCGTAAGGAGCCAGCAACATCGGCGGTCGCGCCATGTGGCGCACCTGGGCACGCAAATGTCGGGCGCGTTCGTGGACGAAATGGTGCGCGTGTTCGCGCACGACCGCCGAAGCCTCCACCGGATCGTACAACTCCTTCGGGCCATTCCCGCCGGTGACCCGGTGATACTTCAAGCCAGTCGCCACCCGTACACCGGTGCCTGCCGCATAGGGCGCCAGGTAGCCCCATTCCGCTGAGTCGGCGAGGTCGGAATGGAACTCCCGATACCGTGGATCGCCGGGATAACCGCCATTGCGGCTCCAAACCTGTCGTGCACTCGCGGGATCACGGGCGAAGGCCGCCAGGCCGGATGGGGTCACGACAGGTCCGAACACCCCATGGGGGGACGGCGGTTGCGCCATCAGGAGTCCGTGGGTCTCGACCACGAACCACCGAAGCCCGGCCGCGAACAATTCGGCCTCGATGGCCGGGGAATACGCGCATTCCGGAAGCCAGATTCCACGGGGTGCGACACCGAAGTGACGCCGGTGCTCGTGGGCCGCCACGCGGAGCTGCCCCTTCAACGCACCGGGAGTATCAGCGAGCAGGGGCAGCAGCGCATGCGTTGCCGCACACGTCAGCAACTCGAGGCGCCCCGCCCGCGCGTGGCGCGCCCAGGCACCCAGGATGTCCCCGTGCTCCCGGGTCCACGTCTCGCGAACCTCCGACAACCGCACCCCGTAATGCTTGGCCACCCGCGCCCACTCCGGCTGCAACAAGTGCCGGTCCAACTCCTGCTGGACCAGTGCCTCCATCCGGGCCAGATGCTTTTCGAAGCGCTCCCTCAGCAAGCTGTCCGAGAGCATCGCCGCCAGCGCGGGCGAAACGGTCAGGTTGATCACCCCCAGCACGCCATCGGACTCCCAGCCATCCAACATTCGTAGCAACGGCACGTAGCACTCGATGATCGCCTCGAAGAGCCAGCGTTCCTCCAGAAACTCGGCATGCTCCGGATGACGCACGAACGGCAGGTGCGCATGCAACAGCAGCGATAAAGTCGGTCGAAGCATCCGCGAACTTCCCCGTTCAGGTGCCGGAGGCACCCCACTCCTGCAGGTCTGCATCCCACGCGGGCGCCATCGGATGTTCCCCCACATCGCCCTCGAGCACGGTGCCGCGCTGGAAGCGGACCGTCGCCTGACGCCTTTCCACCCCATCGGCCGATGTCGCCGAAACCGGCAATCCGAAGTCACCATCGGGAAAGGCGAACCGAAAGCTGAACGATCCATCCGGTCGCAACACCACCGGCCTCCCCGCGATCGTGACGCAGGCATCCGGTTCGGTGCTGCCATGCAGGATGACCTCCGCATTGATGCGGAACCAGAACGACCGCCGCACCTGCGCTGGAAGCACCGCAGCCAATTCCTCGCTCGCCACACCACCGCCCCTCGCCAGATCCCACAGGCCCGCCTCCAGCAGCGAACTGCCTTTGCGCGAGACCCTGGAACGCCGCGCGGGCTGGTCCAACCCTGTCGGCTCCACTTCCCCGGCCACCGCGCCGGAAGACTCCATCACATCGCCCAGCCACGCACTCCACGACCAGCGCACCGGGCCTTCCATTGGACCTTCGACCCCTGCCGTTTCGGGGGATTCCTCCACCCATTCCTCCACGGGCCCATTTCCCGCCCTGGACGCTGACCCCATCGTGAAACCCGCTCCGCCCTCCGTTGGCTGCGGAAACGCCGCCGGGACGTAACCAATGGAACGTCCCGCCCCTGGCTCCCCATCCCACGGAGCAATCGTTCCCCAGACCACCGGACGTTCCTCCCGGTCGACGACCTGCGGCCGATCAGGCGGCGTTGGCACGGGATGTGAAATCGCCACCCCATGCCACCCCGACCGATGCGAGTCGTATCCGAGTTCGGCCACGTAGGGCCGGCCGGATTCGACCACCGGCAACAGGACCGTCCCCGCAGCCTCGGTGGCGGGACGCTCCGTGATCACCGGACCGTCCGCAGACTCCGCATGCAACCGCATCCACCATCGACCTCGCCCCCACTCCGCCTCGGGTGCCTCCGCCGGGACTTCTTGGCGGTCCCAGTGCGCGACGACCGTGAAAGGATCCCGCGCCGACAACCACACCTGGCCGGATTCGTCGGGCAAGTGGACCGCAGGCGCGACCAAAGGTGCCGCGGGAACCACCCGCGAGGATGTTTCTCCAACTCCAGAACCACGCTCCTCACTCGCAACCTGGCTGATGGCAACCTGCCTGGGTGAATTTCCGGTCAGAATGGCTGGATCCAGATCCGGCGGCGGGGCATCGCCGGTGAACAGGATCCTGGGCAACGGCGGGGCCGATGGGATCAATTCGATCCGCCGCGACTGGACTCGCGCCGAGACCGGATTGCTCCACCGTGGCGGCGGCCCCTCCGCTTCCGGGAGCGGAAAGGAGGCAATCGTCGAAGCAGGAAGCCCTGCCGCCCCCTCCGAGGCCTCCCTTTCCAACCCGTTGCCCACAGTTGGCAATGGCGGCACGGAAATCTCGCCGCGAGCTGCCCTCTTCCGAGTCGGCTGGGGCGGCAGCGTGTCAGACGCCGCACCCGAAGTTTCCAACAGCAACTCCATCCAGAGCTCATGCTCCACCACATGGCGCGCACTGATCCAACCCTGTCCGATGGGATCAAAGGCCCGACGCACGAGGGGCGAAGGCTGGGGTCGCGCCCGCAACACATCGACCGTCTGGTAGGGCGGTTGCCACGGTTTGCCGGGCAAACCTGCAATGGTTGGGGACGGTTGGGCTCGAAGCCGGGCTTCAACCGCAGGGCCGGACTCGGAAACCGGCTGATCACCACGCCGAGAAGAGGAATTCTTCATGAGGCACGACTGGCCAAAAATGCCTCGCTGATTTGGCTACCCTCCCACCCCCGGTGCAACCCCGCAGTGTCGGACGCCGCATATTTTTGGAACTGGCAACTGGGAACTGGCAACTGGAGACTTCGCTTGAAACTTGAATCTGAACACTTCCAACTCCCCGCAAAATGAACCGGATGCTCGCCAGCCTGAAGCCGTTCCTTGTCGCGGTCGGCCTCATTGCGCTTCCCCTGCTTCTCCTGTTCCGCGAGGGCTTCAGCGCCCCGAAGGTTCTCCGGGCCAATGACACCCCCTTCGGCCTGCTCAACGCGCAGGCGGATACCGCCCATGAGGCGTTCACCGGCCACTGGCGGAACCTGAACTGGCTCGGCCGACAGGAAATCGAGGCGCTCCCCGTGCCCACCCAAGCCGCCTTCTTCGGGCTCGGTTCCCCCGAAGCATACGCCAAGTGGCACGCGCCCCTGGGTCTCCTCTTCCTCGGGCTCTCCGCCTGGTTCTATTGCCGGCGTTCCGGGTTCTCACCCGCAGCGGGCATCCTTGCCGGTATCGCCGCGTCCCTCAGCGCCGACCCCTTCTCCTACGCCTGCTGGGGTCTGACCCCGCAGGCCTACACGCTCGGATTCGTCCTGCTCGCACTCGGAGCCCTGCAACCAGGTACGCCCGGCTGGCGGCAGTGGGTGCGCATCCTCCTCGCGGGTTTCGCCGTTGGGATGAACCTCTCCGAAGGCGCGGACGTGGGCGCGATCTTCAGCCTGTTCGTCGGAGCATCGGTCGCCTGGGAAACGTGGATGAACACCGACCGCAAGCCGGCGTCCCTCGCGATGGGTGCCGCCCGCCTTGCCCTGGTCGCCCTCGCCGCTGCATGGATCGGCGCACAGGCCATCCGCAGCATCACCGGTTATGCCGTGAAGGACATCCAGGGCATGGACGCTTCCGCCGCCTCCACCGCCCAGCGTTGGGATTACGTCACGGCCCTCAGCTACCCCAAGATCGAAACCCTGCGCCTCGCGATCCCCGGCCTCTTCGGTTACCTCACGGTGGCCCCGGACGAATCGGCCTATTGGGGCGGCGTGGGATTCGGCGACATGCGCTCGTCCGCCTCCGGCACCTACATGGGCCTCCTCGTGCTGCTCGTGGCCGGTTGGGCCGTGGCCCGGTCCCTGCGCGGCGGACCTGATTCCCCCTACACCGACGCCGAGAGGCGGCGGATATGGTTCTGGGCCATCGCTGGCGTGCTCGCGCTCCTGATTTCCTTCGGCCGCTTCTTCCCCCTCTTCCGGCTCGTCTTCGCCCTGCCGTTCCTTTCGACGATCCGCATTCCGATGAAGTACATCCACGTCCTCGTGGCCTGCGTGGTCGTGCTGTTCGCGCACGGTCTGGAAGGCATGGGACGGGCCTACCTGAAGGAGTCCGCCACGAACCTTCTATCCGGCGTCGGATTCATCGACGCGATCAAGCGCTGGTGGTCGAAGGCCACCGGGCACGACCTCTTCTGGAAACGGCTGACCCTCGCGCTCACCGGGACCGCCGCTGTCGGTGCGATCCTGTACGCAGGCTCCTCGGCCAGCGTGACCGCCCACCTGACATCGACGGGCTTTCCCGCACCGGCGGCGAAGGAGATCTTCCAGTTCAGTGTCCGCGAAGTCTGGATCGCGCTCGGGGTCCTGGTTGCCAGCGCGGCATTGCTGGTCGCCGTCGCTGCACGCGCCTTCCGGAACCCCACCCACGCCTGGTGGGCACTGGGCCTGCTCCTCTCCGCGGACCTGTACCGCGCCAACATCCCGTGGGTCACCTACCTCGACAAGGACTGGATCTACCAGACCAACCCCGTCGTGGACCTCCTCCGCACGGGCACCGCCGACCACTCGCGCGTCACCGCCCGATTGCATCCGGAGTCGCGCAGCATGCTGACCGCACCCAAGGACGGATACCTCCCCGCCGTCCACAACCTCTGGCTCGAACACCACTTCCAGTACTACCGGATCCCCACGCTCGACATCATCCAGATGCCGCGCAAACCCGTGCTCGACGCCGGATTCCTCGCGGCCTTTGCCCTCCCCGACGGACGACTCGATCCGCGCCGGACCGGACGGCTCTGGCAACTCACGTCGGTCCGCCACGTCATCGGTGCCGCCGCGATCGGTGCCCAGTTGAACGACTCCTTCGCCCCGGCCGGAACCACCTTCAAGCCCGCCCTCACCTTCCGACTCAAGCCCAAGGCCGGGGTTTCGGAAGAGCGGATGAACCAACCCGACAGCCACACCGCCGCCACCAGCCCCGACGGTCCCTACGCCGTCTTCGAATTCACCGGTGCACTGCCACGAGCCCTGCTCGTGTCCCGATGGTCGGTCGAAACCAACGACGCCAAGGCCATCGAACGAGTGCTCGCCCCGGAGTTCAATCCGACCACCGAAGTCCTCCTCTCCAGCGAACCCACCGGCATCACGGCCGGCGCCGCAACCAACCGAGGCGAGGTCACGATCGCGGAGTTCAAGCCCCGGCAGATCACCCTCAAGACCCAATCCTCCCAACCCGGGATCCTTCTCCTGAACGACCGTTGGCATGAACACTGGCGTGCCACCGTCGATGGCAAGGACACTCCCGTCCTTCGGGCGAATTACATCATGCGCGGCGTTCCCCTCCCCGCCGGCGAACACACCGTGGTCTTCCGCTACGATCCGCCCCACGGCACCCTGACGATCACCCTTTCCGCCATCGCGGTGGGCACCTTGCTCCTGCTGACACTGGCCTTCGTCGCGCCGCCGGCGAATCGCGTTCCTACCTCGAAGTCTGCGTGAACCACCCGCTCCAACCGCCCCTCGAAGGATGAACCCCCGCTCCCCCAGCCACCTCGACCACGTCCGGAACGACGATGCCTACGCCGACATCCTCGCGGGCTGGGATGCCGCCTTCTACGCGAAGTTCACCGACACCCTCCGCCCCTCGACACCCGGCGGTCGCCTCCTCGACATCGGCTGCGGCGTGGGCCAGGTCGTGGCCACCCTCACCCGCGAGGGCTTCGAAGCCCACGGCGTCGATGTCGCCGCCCCCAACATCGATCGCACCCGCGCCTTCACCGACCGCTGCCTCCTCTATGACGGTCGGCAACTCCCGTATCCGGACAACCACTTCGACACCGTCGGCGCGCTGAATGTCGTCGAACACGTCGAGGATCCGGAGGATTTCATCCGCGAAGCCGTGCGCGTCTGCAAACCCGGCGGACGCGTCGTCCTCAGCAGCCCGAATTTCCTTCGGTTCCTCGGATTCCGAGACTACCACCCGCGCATGCGGGGCATCGGCAACAAGTGGCGCAACTTGCACGCCTTGCTCGACCGCCGGAGCCGCATGCAGTCCCGCCCCGGCGAACACCGCTTCGAACGGATGACACCGATCATCAAGGAACCGTTCACCCCCGACGACGACGCCATCGTCTGCACCAACGCCCTCGACATCGCCTTCTTCCTCGAACGTTCCGGATGCCGCATCGAACGCGTCGAGTGCACCGACCGCTACGTCCCCGCCGCCCTCGGCTGGCTGTTGAATCTCACGCCATTGAAGTACGGACTGTTCAACGCCTTCGTCGTCGGGCGAAAGCGGTGATCGGTGGAACATAGAAACCGACCAATGGCCTAAACACAGTCAGATCATTTCGCATGTCAGCCCTGTGTCATGTCCTTGGTCACCGAACCGTGAATCCATGATCGAGCGTATTGTCATCGAGAATTTCAAGTCCCTGCGCCGGGTTGAGCTTTCGCTGGGTTCCTTGAACCTCTTCATCGGCACCAATGCCAGTGGCAAGTCGAACTTCTTCGACGCACTGCGACTGCTTCAGGGACTCTGTCACGGGTTCACGGTCAACGAAGTCCTTGATGGGAAGCCTCGCAGCGACACAAGCGAGGTCTGGGATGCCATCCGCGGCGGAAGCATCCGGGCATGCTTTGCCAACGCAGCAACGTCTACCGAGATCGGTATCAGCGTCTCTGGACACCTCCACGGGAACTCGGGAGATCGATGGGAATACGCGGTCCGCCTCCTTCCGACCAGCGGCCGGATCACGCAGGAAAGCCTCACAGTCGGAGACCTCATCTTCGACTCGGCCCCTGTCTCAACCAACTCCTCGGATGCGGCCATCCAGGTGAAATACTACAAGGGCAACCGTGGAACTCCACCGCACCGACATTTTGAACGCTCCCGGTCTGTCTTGTCACAGATGACTCGCGGACAGGGGGACATCCGTCAGAAACACGCGGAATCGGCGCTTCAGGTCGCCCGGATGCTGAGCAACACCCAAAGAGTGGACCCTTCGCCAGCCATCCTTCGAGGATACTCGCAGGCACACCACATCCGGAGGATGGGCGAACACGGGGAAAACTTCGCAGCACTCGTCAAGACGCTGTCCGAAGATCCTGCAACAAAGGATGCCTACCTTGCGTGGCTGCGTCAGTTGCGCCCTGCCGAGGTCGATGATGTGGGTGTGTTGAGTGGAGCGCTCGGCGAACCGCTCTTCATGCTCAAGGAAGGGGGCACCCAATTCCCAGCTCAAGTCCTCAGCGACGGAACTCTGCGATTCGCTGCCATCGCGGCGGCCTTCTTCCAACCCGATATGCCCGGGATCCTGACCATCGAAGAACTTGAGAATGGGATCCACGCAGGACGCGTACGGCTCTTGGTCGAACTCCTGCGCAGCCGTGCAAACGCGGGTGACACCCAAATCATGGCGACCACGCATTCGCCCATTGTCCTCGCATGGCTCAAGCCCGAGGAATACCGGACAACTTTCTTCTGCAAACGCAGCGAGGTAACCGGCGAATCGCACATTCAGCCCCTGTCCGAAATCCCCCACTTCAACGAAGTCGTGCAGCGCCAACCCATCGCCGACCTCTTTTCGGAAGGTTGGCTGGAGGCCGCGCTGTGAGCTACCGCGTCCTCGTCATCCCTGAGGACCCCACTTACAACGGCTACATCCTCCGACCGCTGGTGGAAGCCATCCTCGCCGAGGCGGGTCGTCCCAAGGCAAAGGTGCAGGTCCTGACCAATCCGCGCATGACCGGCTACGACCATGCCAAGGAAGCCATCAGCAGCCGGTTGATCGACAGTTACGCTCACTGGGATCTTTGGATCTTCATGCCGGATGCAGACCGTGCAGGCACCGAAGCCATGGCCCTTCTGGAGCAGGATCTTCAGAGCAAAGGCATCACCCTGTTCTGCTGCCCGGCACAACCTGAGGTGGAAATCTACGCCTGCGCAGCCTTCCGATCCGAGATCCCCGATGGCTGGTATGCTGCACGTCGGGACACCCGGATGAAGGAGAACGTCTTTGCGCAGATCCTCCGGACCCACGGGGATCCCCGTCGTCCGGGAGGGGGGCGCGATCTGCTGATCGAAGCATCCCTCCGCAACCTGCCGCTCCTCTTCCAACTCTGTCCTGAACTTGCAACCCTGCGCGACCGCATCACTGCTTCATTACGGTCCTGATTCCTCAGTTCACAGCGCCGCCTGGAAAACCGCGCCGGCCACCACGCCCACCACCGTCCCCACCGCGACCTCCGTCCGCGTGTGACGCTGCAGCACCAACCGGGACCACCCCACGCCGATCGTCAGCACGGCAATCGCCGAAGCTGCCCAGACCGAAGGAAGCACGGCCAGCGCCGCGAACAGGTCAAACGCCACGTGCTGCGATAGCTTCATCCGTCGGCGCAACGCCATCGCGGCCAGCACCACCCCGCCACTGCACGCCGGCCAAAGATAAAGGTCCGGCGTCCCGCCCGATGTCAGGAGCCCCGCCAACGCCGCCCCCAACAGCAACACCGCGGTAAACCCGTTCAACTGGTCGCGCTCCGCCGGTTCACTCGCGTCCACATGCTTCCAGTGCCCCAGCCACACCCGCACCGCGCTGAACACCAGCACCACGACCCCGATCCCCAACGTTACCCCGATCGTCGTCGACCGCGTCGCCAACGACACGCCGCGCACCCGACCCGACACCATCACCGCCACCGGCAGCACCAGCACCGGGTGACCGACAATCGAAATCACACGGGCCAGCGCGAGATAGGACATGGAAAGGGGATGAGTGCGTGGGTGGGCATACCCCGAAAAGGGATCCAGGAGCGAGCACGCGAATCATCAGAGAAGATACGTCAGAAATGACGTACGTCGGACTTGACGTACGTCGGACTTGACGTACGTCGCTCCCGACATGCTTGGGCTTGCAAAGCAGCACAAGGAACCGGTGCTCCGATCCCACCACACACCTTGAAGCCTCTACGAAATGACCTTGCGGATCTCGAGACACCAAGACGAACGTCTTCAGGCTTTCGCCCACACGATTACCACCACCCATGAAATCCCTTCTCGTTCCCCTGCTGCTGATGGCCTTCCTGCTGTCCTTCAGGATCGTGCCCGGATTCTGGGAATGGCTTTACGACGCCCTTGCCCTCCGACTCGACCTGAGCCCGGCCCAGATGCTCACGTTGTCCCCGATCCAGTTTGCCCTGGCCTTCCTGGTCACCCTGCCCCAGTTGGTGACGCCCGACGATCAACGCCTCCCCTCAGCCCGGTCCAGCGCCTGCCAGACCTCGGCCAAAGTCCGCGGGTGCACGAGGTGGGCATTCGCGTTGGTGCCGCCGTAACTCCAGACGTGGAAACGCCCCTCATCGCAACGGCCGAGCAACGGCCATTCACCTGAACCGTCAACGACCGGGCGCATCGCCAACCCCAGTGCGGACACCAACGCCAAACCACACTCCGGCGTGCTGGCGTAAGCCGGGGTGTCGATCTGCGAATGCGTCAGGACAAAGGTCGTCCGTCCTGCCACCGCGTCCCGGGCGAAGGGCACCCAACAATCGATCTGATCCGCCTGCACAACGCGTGGTCCTTTGCCGTCCGCCCCAGTCGTCAAGCCGGCGTAAAGGGAATCGGAAAGCACGATCCGCCGGATCAACTGGCGGCCCAGTGGTTGTCCCACCAACTCCCGAACCGCCCCATACCCTGCACTGAAGCTCGAGACATCGATCTCACCCACCTTTGCCCCCGGGACGCCGCGACTCCGAAGCTGTTCCTCCACCCCGGCGATCAGGTGCGGGAACAAGGCCCCATCCAGAAACGGTGCCCGATACCGCGCCGAACCGGATCCAAGCATCACAGAAACCAGCGGAAACCGGTACCCGGCGCGACGGTGCTCCCCGAGGGCAAACTCCGGTGAGGTGTGGAAGTGGATCGCCAGACGTCCCGAAACCTCCTGCCACCCCTCGGGGAGGAACAGCGTCAGCGCGACCCCGTCGACCGGGAACCGCACCACCTCCGCCAGTGCGACATCACCCGTCAGGCCCACTGGTCTCAACGTCATCACGGGAGGCACCACCTCAGGCACCCGTGGACGCACCGCACACCCGGCAACCATCCACAGCACCCACACCAGAATCCCCAACCGGAAGCCCAACCTCATGCACCCCACCCTCTCCCAAACCCGATCCCCCTTTCAACACACCCCTCCCCTACGGATCCGTCCGATCCGTCCGATCCGTCCGATC
>Ga0172373_10005922_pt1 | contig 16530 bp, 14 predicted proteins | sample Lak10m_2_FD_114546 | JGI IMG/M metagenome (GOLD analysis project Ga0172373, IMG submission 114546) | Freshwater microbial communities from Kabuno Bay, South-Kivu, Congo - kab_092012_10m | ecosystem: Environmental > Aquatic > Freshwater > Lake | place: Democratic Republic of the Congo...
TTCAATGTCAGAATGTGTGTCTGGGGACAGTGACTGGGCTGAAGAAGCGGAAAGAATGTTCAGTTGAGACGCGTTTTCTAGTGTTACTTCTGCCCTTAGTCCCATGGGCAACGAGACAAGCAAAGCAAACGCATTGATTTTTAAAATAAACCGTTTCAACATTTCCACCCCTTTTTAATGTGGTTTAAATAGAAATTTAAGAATAAATAAAAAAAGGTTAAAAAACAATGAAAAAATAGACAATGACAATGAAAATAAAAACCTTACCAATGAAAAAATAGCCAGTTTAACCATAAACTTTAAGTTTTTTTCTGATTTTTAACATCTTCAAGCAAAATTCCAAAGAAAAAACCAAAAGAAAAAGCCCAAAGAAAAAGCCTGAAATCCCTCTCTTTTTTAAGTAAAAAAAACGTTGGCCATAACGCCTATTGAACTAAAAAAATAACCCTTTTCCTATACCTCATGTCATTTTAAACAAACACCAAAATCATGGTTCTTAGAAATAGACAAATTTTAAAAAAAAGGGAATAATCCCAAGGGAATAATCCCAAAAATATAAATTCTATTTTTGAAGCCAACTAAACCATTATAAAAAGTAAAAAGTTGAACACGTTAAAATGACTTAAAAAATATGAAGATGATGATTAAACTCAAAAAACATTGAATCATGCGTTAGGGGGGGGAAATGCGTTAGGGGGGTAAAAAAATACACTTATTTAAACAAAGTTTTGGGAGGAAAAAAATGGCAGAGCAAGAATTTAAATACACGCAAGAACATGAATGGGTAGAGTTAAATGGAAACGTTGCCACCGTTGGCATTACGCAATATGCCGTAGATGAATTGGGAGAAATTGTGTTTGTTGAATTGCCTCAAGTAGGTACGGAATTTAGTCAAATGGATGAATTTGGTACGGTAGAATCTGTGAAAACCGTGTCCAGTTTATTCGCTCCTGTTTCAGGAAAAATAGTAGAGCGCAATGAACAATTGGAATCTTCTTCAAATTTATTAAATGAATCCCCCTATTTAGATGGATGGCTTATTAAATTAGAGGTTTCTGATCTTTCAGAATGGGATGACTTAATGACCCATGAAGAATATAAAACCTATTTGGAAACCCTTTAAGTTTAAAAACCTCTTCAATATCTCATTTCACCATAAAAAAACAAAAATTATTTTTCTGTTTATTTTTAAAAAATAGGGCTAGGGGACACAAACTGTAGTTCAATTTTTTATCAAATATTTAATGAAATGCACGATTGATCCCCTTCATCGCTTTATGTAAAAGACTTATAAAACAATTTCAGGGGTAATAATAATCACAATATCCGATACATTTTTTTCCTTCTTTGTTCTTTCAAAAAAACGGCCTATCAAAGGAATTTTGGATAAATACGAGTATTTTTCTTTATTTTCCTTTTCATTTTCTTGAAATAAGCCTGCCAAAATCACAGGTTCTTTGTCTTTTATTAAAAGTTCAGTTTGAATAAACCTGGAAGACAAAACAGGGTATTCATTGCCTTCAAATTGTCGCCATAATTTGACCGAATTAATATGGCCTGAAAGCTGCAGTTGTATCCTATTTTGAGACGTGATTTTGGGTAAAAATGTAATGTCAATGCCTGTGTCCAAATGGTGAAGTTGAGAAGACAAAGACTTGTCATTGGAAATGGTGGTGGTATAAGGCCATTGGTCTCCTACTTTAAATTTGGCCTCTTTGTAATCTTGCGTTAACAAGGTCGGTTTGGACATCAATTTCAGCTTTCCCTCAAAAATTAATTCGTCAATTTTAAGTTGCAACCCACTGTATTTGCCTGTATTCAAATCTATAGATAACCGTTGATTTAAATCTTGAACAATGAACGCCGGGTTGGCTTCATTTTGATCTAAGGTCATTTCCAAAATTTGAACTTGAATTTTAATGTTTTTAATAGGAATATCCATTTTTTCTATGATTTTTTGAATGGCAGAAAACTCAGGCCTAGCACATCGCACCATCAATAACTGGTGCTGAGATTTAACCGTGACTTTGCTTTGAGGAAATAATTCTTGAATCGCCACTTTACAGGCCAAAGGGTCAAGATGATGCACTTTAAAAAAGTGCCAGTACTGCGCTTCTGCTTGAGGCTGAGAAAACAAAGAAGGAGGATAGGCCTCAACTTGCCTGGAATCAATAGGGGATAAAAATGAGGTTAAAAAAAAGATAAGAAAATAAAACTTATGGTATTCTTTTTTAAGAAAAAACATGGCCTTAACTAAGCTTGCCCATGATATTTTTGTCATTAAACCAAGAAAAAAAGAATACACTGTATAAAAAAATAATGGTTTTTTTTCTTTTTAAAAATACTTTTTTTTGATTGTTTTTTTTTAATTGAAATTCATTAAAAAACAAAAAAGTCTTCAAAGACAGAATCAAGAACTTAAAGTTCAAAAAAAGAGGGTTCATTTGAAAAATTTACAACGTTGTTTTAATAACGTCAATATTTTATGTTAATCAGTAAAGAGGTATTTCAAGAGGTGGTTCATCTTGCGCCTACGTGTCAAGGATGGTGCGAGAATTGTGGTATTTGGAAAAACCCCATTTTATACAAAGCGTCCTTTCAAGAGCTTATTCAAGAAAAAAGGTTTTTTTCAGTATTTCGTCATTATCCTGTTTTTAATTTGATCGGGGGAAATCCTCTGGACTCTGTAGACAACCTGTCTTTGATCACACGTTATTTAAGCTTGTTTAAAAAATACATGAAACTTTGGATTCCTTGTTTTTTTAATCATCAAACGCTTGACCCTTTTCTTCCCCTTTTAAAAGAAATTTGGGTTTTTATCCCGACAAGCCATTTAGAGTCTTTGTGGGCCCATACCCATCAAGTAGGGTTTGAACAAGTTAAAAAAAACATGACCATTTTAATTTCTAAGCATCAAAACGTGGGCATTTGTCATCACATTACCCCTCAAAGTATTCAAACACTGCCAGAGCTTTATGAGTATGCCCAATCTATTCGAAAGCCCTTGCTATTGCATTATGATAAAAATCAAGCGTTTTCTTTAGAGTCTATCCAGTTTATAAAACGATACCGATGGGTGAAAGGGGTCCACCTTTATGAAAGCACCTTGCCCAAAACCACTTATTGTCAGGCCTATCCGTATGAAGCATTGTCAGACCCTAAAAAAGTGCTTCAAGACAGTTTATGCACGAAAATAAACCAACTTAGATTAAAAATGGGTCTTTAAAATTGGATTTTATTAAAGTAAGCCCATGCCGTTAAAGACCGATGGACATGGCCTAAAATGGCCAATCGGTTTTTTTTGATCTTGGGGTCTGGATCCATAATCAAAAAGACATCAAAATAATCATTCATCAGGTCTGCCAAGGCAAAAAATATGGGGAAACCGTTTTGAAAAAAAACGGGTTCAGATGCCAGGTTTTCAAGTTGAGATACCAGGCTTTGGATGTTTGTCCAATAAGGCTCTTCATTTTTTGACAATAAAGATGTCTCAACCGTGCCAAGGGTGTCTTGTGAAATTTTTTGAATCCTATCATAAAGGTTAACGATTTTTTTGAGTTGATCCGGATCACTTTTCTTTAGGCCTTGAAGTGCTTGCCCAAATTGATAAGCGTGCCTTAAATAAGGGTGTTGACACACCGCTTGTGTGATGTCCGGTTCCAGGCCTTGCATTTGTAAAAATTGCCTGGTCCTCTGGCTTAAAAATTCAGTTAAACGGTCTTGGTTTTTAGGATGCTCCCATAACCCATAAGCAAGGTCACAAGCTTTTGAAATATCCAACCGTAAGCCATGGTGCAAACAAATCCCCATGATGCCGTAAACAGCACGGCGAATGCCAAAAGGGTCTTGAGAACTTGTGGGTAAAATATCATGCTGAAAACAGGTGACAAGGGTGTCTAATCGGTCACTTAAGGCCATTAAAATACCAAGCGGGGTTTCAGGATATTGGGTTGATTGTTGAGTTTGAGGAAGATATTGCTCTGATATCGCTTTTGCAATGTCAGGAGAAATGCCTTTGTTTAAGGCATAAATTTCACCCATTTGACCTTGTAAATGACCAAATTCATACACCATCTGAGAAAGCAGGTCCGCTTTACAAATAGAGGCAGCATCTTGAATTTGGTGACCCTCTATTTTGAAGGACAAGGAGTCTTGAATAAACACCATTAAGCGGGACATGCGGTTTTGCTTGTCCGCCATACTGCCAGCCCCTTTTTGAAAAACAATGTCTTGTAATTTAACGGCCCACTCTGACAATGATTTCTTTTGGTCTTCATCCCAAAAAAACTGGGCATCATTTAAACGGGCTTCCAATACGGTTTCATTGCCTTGAATCACAGCGCCCCTGTTTTCTGATGTCACATTGTCTGCAATCACCAAAAAAGATGGGCTTAATGTGTTTTTTTCAAAAATAGGGAAATATTTCTGATGTTTTTTCATGCATTCAATTAAGACGCACTCTGGTAATTTAAGGTAAGATTTTTTGAAACAACCACAAAGAGGGGTAGGGTATTCAACCAAATAAACCACCTCTTCAAGTAAAGACAGGTCCCAATCCTTTTGACCTTCTTTTTTTAAGGCCTCTTCAATAAGGGTTTTCCTTCGATTCTGATCTAAAATGACCCGTCCTTCTTTTTCCAAAAGACTTTCATAATGGCCTGCAGACGAAATAACCATTGCCCTGCCTTCTAAAGTAGGCCCCCCACTTAAAAACCTGTGGCCATAACTGAGATTCCCAGAATGAACCTGAAGCCATTCAACGGGCAAAGGGTTTGTATCTAATAGGCTTAATATCCAATGAATAGGCCGAACAAAAGGGCCTCTTTTGTCGCCCCAGGTCATGCTGACAGGCAAATGCAGGCCAGACAACACATTGCATACCAAGTCTGCCAACACCTCTTCACAAGGTTTGCCAGGAATATGATTTTTAAAAACCACCAGGCGTTTGGCCTGTTCGTCGACATACTCTATGTCTGAAAGCGTACAGTTGTTTTTTTTCATAAACCCAATTAAAGGAGGGAGGGGATTCCCTTTCGCATCGAAAGAAATGTTGAATTCAGGTCCTTTGACGGTCACCGTTCGGTCTTCTTGATGAAGCCCAAGCTGTTTAACCATCACACTTAAACGTCTATACGTGCCTTTGGTTTCTACCTCTTCATAAGACAACCTAAAGGTTAATAACTGACTTTCAAAAGCAGATTTTAAATCTGACAACAATCCCGGCATAAACCGGGCGGGTATTTCTTCGCAGCCAATTTCAAGAAGATAGTTCAGAAATTTTCTCCAAGTAAAGATGGGCACATTTTCTTGCCAACTTTCTAATGCCTAAAATGTAGTGGGGTCTTTGTGAAACAGACAGGGTCCCTCTGGCATCCAACAGGTTAAAAACATGGGAACATTTTAAACAAAATTCATACGCAGGGTACAATAATTTTTCTTCAACTAAACGGGCAGATTCCTCTTCATAAATCTGATATAAGCCCCTTAATTTCTCGGGGTCAGATTTTTCAAAGTTATACGCACAATGGTCTAATTCAAAATTTAAATAAATGTCTTTGTATAACATATCGCTGTCATGACGATGCCAAACAATGTCCATCAGATTGTTTTTTTTCTGAAGATACATGGCCAAACGCTCTAGTCCGTAAGTGATTTCAACGGTCACAGGCTGACAATCAAAGCCCCCACATTGCTGAAAATAAGTGAACTGTGTGATTTCCATCCCATCCATCCACACTTCCCACCCCACGCCCCAAGCCCCCAGTGTTGGCGATTCCCAATTGTCTTCCACAAATCGAAAATCATGGCCATGTCGTTCAATGCCAATGGCTTGAAGACTTTGCATGTAAAGCTCTAAAACATTGTCGGGAGACGGTTTTAAAATCACTTGGAATTGAAAATAATGCTGGGCCCGATTAGGGTTTTTGCCATATCGACCATCTGCAGGCCTACGACAAGGTTCCGCATACGCCACACGACAAGCCTTTGGCCCCAGGGCATTGAAAAAGGTGTGAGGGCTCATGGTACCAGCCCCTTTTTCTGTATCATAAGCCTGGACAACCATACATCCTTGCTGCCCCCAATACTCTTGAAGTTTGAAAATAATGTCCTGAAAAGTAATGCAAGAAACCATTCGCTAAGACTATAGACAATGATTCAGAATTTCAAGAATCATCACGAACACCAGCCATCCTACAAGATGACAATGAATTAAAACCATTCTCATCTTTATAAACTGAGTTATTTAATTAAAAAAAATGAGGTTTTTTAACCCTTTTTTTTGACCACAAGTTTGATACCAAGAAGGATTAAAAAAAACCTTTACTTCACATTAAAAATGTTTATAATGAAAATACCCTTTTGGGCAGAAAAGCTCTCGAAGACCCCCCCCCTTTCGAGGGCTTTTTCTTTTTTAAGAATTCACTGTCGCTTTCATAACCCTCTTTTACACCATTTTCATCACATTCAAATAACAAAATTTAAAAAATAGGCGTATTAAAATTCGTTTTTTTTAAAAAATCTTTTCTTTAGAAAAAATCTGAAAACCTTGAAAATTAAGATCAAAAATAGCCGTTTTACACCATCATCACCCCTACAGGAGAGACGGTTTTGAAGCCTTTCACCTTAACCTTGAAACTGATTTTAAAATCAGACCTTTAAAGAATGTTTTTTAAGCCAAACGAAATAAAAAAAATTAAGTTTTTGAACCGGTTATTCGTACTAAAAAAAAGTCAGGGCAAAAGAACATGTCGTTCTTGGTTTTTTAAGAGACCCACTCTTAAATTAAACTTAAAAATGAGTTGTCCCATTTTGATAAAAAGATCACCCATTAAGGACAATGCGCTTTTCTAAAAATCCTGACTCACACTGAACCCTAATTTTGTATTCTTTTATGGATGTCTTTCACTAGAACTTTAGTGCAATAAAGCCATTTAATGGGTAAGCAAAATGATGGGAATCCATAGAATTGTTTTACGTTCTTTTTAAAAAATTATAAACTCCGTCATGATGGACATTTTATTTATTTTAGGAACCAGACCTGAAGCCATTAAATTGGCGCCTTTAATTCAACTTTGTAAACATCATCAGCAAGATGTGGCAGTGTGTGTGACGTCCCAACATCAAGAATTGCTGAAAGAAGCCTTGTCTTATTTTAACTTGGTCCCAGATTTTAATTTGAACGTGATGACCCATAATCAATCTTTATCCCATCTCAGTGCGGCGTTAATGCCTTGTTTATCAGATGTTTTGTCCAAAACAAAGCCCAAGTGGGTGGTGGTTCAAGGCGATACCACATCGGCATTCATGGGCGCATTGGCGGCCTTTTACCATCACATTCCCGTCGCCCATATTGAAGCAGGCTTAAGAAGTTCGAACCCATACTCTCCCTTCCCTGAAGGAATGAATAGAACCCTTATTTCTTCTCTTGCCACGTGTCATTTTGCGCCCACCCCAAAAGCCAAACAACATTTGAAAAAACAGGGCATTACAAGCCATGTTTGGGTGTGTGGAAACACCGTGATTGATGCGTTGATGTCTGTTCAGAAAGACATTAAAAAAAATCAAAGTCATTACGATGCCTTTTTTCACCCTTATTCATTTTCTGATCGTATCGTTTTAATCACAGCGCATCGACGTGAAAATTTTGGGCATCATTTTCAAAATATTTGTAAAGCCATTAATGCCTTGTGCCAAGCCTTTCCTGAGGTGAGTTTTGTTTTTCCAAGACATCCGAACCCTCACATTCAAAGTCAAAGTGATGCCACCTTAAAAAAATCTCCGAATTTGTTTCTTATGCCGCCACTGTCTTACCCTTATTTCATTGCATTAATGCAAAAATCAGAGCTGATTATTTCTGATTCAGGAGGCATTCAAGAAGAAGCCCCAGCCTTAGGAAAGCCGTTATTGATTACAAGAGCAGACACAGAAAGACAAGAAGGCCTTTCTAAAAATGCAAAGCTGGTAGGCAGTTCTCAAGAGGAAATAATCAAGTATGCCTCTTTGTTATTACATAAAGATGACCTTTACTTGGACATGTCAAAAGTACGATTTCCTTATGGAAAAGGCCATTCTTCTGAATTTATTTTCTCTGTGATGCAAGACCAATTAAAGAAAGATTCCTTTAATAATGGCTAGTTTTTTAGTGACCGGATCTGCTGGATTTGTAGGCCATTCTATTGTGAAAACCTTGCTTGAAAATGGCCATGACGTGGTGGGGATAGACAATTTTTCTGTGGGAAAAAGGCAGGTTCAACATCCTCGGTTTCAATGTATTCAAGGCGATATTTTAGACTTGTCTTTGTGTCATCATGCGGTTAAAGGAATGGACTATGTGATTCATCAAGCCGCATTAACATCGGTGCCCGAATCTTTAAAAGACCCCCTTCGTTATCATGACCACAATGTGTTGGGAACATTAAATATGCTGCTGGCAAGCAGAGCGGCCTCTATACAACGCTTTGTCTTGGCGTCTTCCTCGGCGGTCTATGGGCATGCCAAAGTGCTCCCTATAAAAGAAGACAGTCCTATTTGCCCTTTGTCTCCTTATGGCACAAGCAAGGTGATGGCAGAATATTATGTCACATTGTTCTATCGCTGTTACGGCTTGCCTGGCGTTATTTTAAGATATTTTAATATTTTTGGGCCTGGTCAAGATGCCCAGTCTTATTATGCCTCTGTGATTCCAAAATTCATCCAAAAGTTACAAAAAAATCAGGCCATAGACATTTTTGGAGATGGACATCAAACCCGTGATTTTGTTTATGTGGATACTGTGGTGCATGCCAATATCCAAAGTTGTTTGGCGCCTTTGTCTGATGCTGAGTTTGCAAAGCCCATGAATATAGGGTCTGGCATTCCCTGCTCTTTAAACCACTTAAAAACACAATTAAGCCACTATTTCCCTTCTTTAAAAGCTCACTATTTACCTGAAAGAGAAGGGGACATTTGTCACAGTGTGGCAGACATTGCTCGCATGAATACCGTGTTTAAATTGCCCCCTATTCACTTTGAAGAAGGCCTAAAACACATGGTCAATGCCTGATGAATCACAAATCCCATCGCTTTATTTTTCTGGACAGAGATGGCGTGATCAATCAAGACACAGGCTACGTGCATACGGTAAACGCCTTTGTCTTTAAACCCCTCTTCCTTCATGCTCTTCAAATTCTTCACCAACATGGGTATCAATTCATTGTGGTGACAAACCAATCTGGGATTGCCAGAGGCTATTTCACCCAATCTGACTATGACACCTTGTCTTCTTGGCTAAAAAACACCTTAATGGCTTTGGGCATTCCTATACGCCTTTATCATTGTCCGCATCTGCCAGAGCATGACTGTGAGTGTAGAAAACCCAAGCCAGGCCTGTTTTTGAAAGCGAAACAAGAGCTGGGCATTTCAATGGAGACCGCATGGATGATTGGGGATCAAGAAAGAGACATCCAAGCAGCCATAGCAGCCGGGATTCAGCGTCACATTTTTTTTTCAGAACAAGACCACTCTGTTTTGGCCAAGATCACCTGTCAACATTGGTCAGACATTTATCAACACATTTTAAAAACAGATGGCCTTCGTCCTAAAAAAAATAAAAAAAGAGCCCTGTAAAAAACAGACATATGACAAAAAATGAATCCATCATCATTCTATTTGCGAGGTAAAACATGTTGAAAAAAAACCATTTGTTTTCATTACCCAAAGGTCCTGTATTACTCATTATCATGGACGGTATTGGGCTTGGTAAAAAAGAAGAGGGCAATGCTGTGTTTTTGGCCCATACCCCCACATTGGATGCATTGCAAAAAAGTCCTCTTTACAGAACTTTAAAAGCACATGGAAAAGCGGTAGGCATGCCTTCTGATGAAGACATGGGCAATAGTGAAGTGGGGCATAATGCCTTGGGTGCAGGACGTGTTTTTGATCAAGGGGCAAGCTTGGTGAACCAAGCGATACAAACAAAAAAAATCTATCAGGGAAAAACTTGGAATTGGGTCATGCAAGCCGAAGGGACGCTGCATTTTATCGGATTATTGTCAGACGGAAATGTGCATTCCCATATTCGACACCTAAAAGACATGACACAAACAGCGGTTGCCCAGGGAAAACATAAAATAAGGTTCCATGTGTTACTGGATGGCCGAGATGTCGGGGCGACAACAGCCTTGCATTATGTTGATGAACTGGAAACCTTACTGAAAACCTTGAACGACAAAGGAGCTGATTGTCAAATTGCATCGGGTGGTGGGCGCATGGTGACCACCATGGACCGGTATAACGCTGATTGGTCTATTGTGAAAAGAGGTTGGGATGCCCATGTTTTGGGAAAAGCCACCTGTTTTCAAAGTGCCAAAGAGGCCATTCATGCGTTTTATGCAGAGCAGATCACAGACCAATACCTGCCTCCTTTTGTTATTACAGAAAAAGGAACGCCTGTGGGCTTAATTGAAGATGGGGATGCTGTCATTTTTTTTAATTTTAGGGGCGACAGGGCCATTGAATTAACGCAAGCCTTTGAGCAAGACACTTTTTCTCATTTTGATAGGGTCAAAAGGCCAAAGGTGAGGTATGCGGGCATGATGCAATATGATGGCGATTTGAAACTACCACAACATTTTTTAGTGGATCCTCCCGATATTGAAGCCCCACTGGGGGTCTATCTTTGTCAAACAGGCCTTAAAAGTTTTGCCATTTCAGAAACCCAAAAGTTTGGTCATGTGACCTATTTTTGGAATGGGAATAAATCCGGCTATATTAACCCTCAGTTAGAAACGTATGTTGAAATTCCTTCAGATCAAATTCCATTTGATCAAGCCCCGGAAATGAAGGCAAAAGAAATCACGAAAGACACCATTGCTTTGCTTCAATCAGGTCAATTTCAATTTGGACGGGTTAATTTCCCAAATGGAGACATGGTCGGGCACACCGGGAACCTGAAGGCCACCATTGCGGCTGTAGAGGCCACAGACCTAGGGGTTGCGAAGTTAATTGACTGTGTGAACGCCTTAAACGGCATCACGGTTGTTTTGGCAGACCATGGCAATGCAGATGAAATGGTCTCTGTTAAAAATGGGATCAAAGAGCCCAAAACCTCTCATACTTTAAACCCCGTCCCCTTTGCTATTGTGGATCACCACGCCACCTACACCTTAAGGCAAGATTTACCGGATGCGGGTCTTGCAAATGTGGCAGCGACACTGTGTGCGTTGTTGGGCTATGAGGCGCCAGTAGAGTATGCTCCTTCTTTAATTCAGCCCAAAAGCTAGAGTTATCGGGCCCCTTTTTCAAATAATAATTTCACGAAATCTGCCTGGTTATTAAAGGCCCCCAATGTTAGGGGTCGGTATCCCAAATTGTCTGACAAATTAGGATTGCTGCCTGCCTCCAGCAAGACCTGAACGGCTTCCAAATGATTTGCAAAAACGGCCCAATGTAAAGGGGTTCTGCCAGCATCATCCAAAGCATCAATGTCTAACCCAGATTTTAAGCCATATTTCAGCAATTCAAGATGACATGTACTGGCTGCCCAATGTAAAAAACCACGCCCACAACTGTCTTTTAGTTTTATATTTCCTCCTTTTTGAATCAAAAACAGGGCTGTTTCAGACTGATTTTCATAGCAAGCCAATTGTAATGCCGTACACTGGCATTGGGATTCCAAGGTGTTGACCCTGGCCCCATTTGAAATCAAAAAATCACATAATCTTGTGTTGCCTTGCAAGGCAGACAAATGAAGAGGCGTTAATCCTTCAGGGGTTTTGGCATTCATATTTGCATTTTTTAATAACAGTGCGCACTCAGTTCTATTGTAAAAAGCGGCCAGGTGTAATAAGGACCAGCCATGAGCGTTCATCAATTGAATATCAAGATCTTGAGAAATTAAAATAGACAGAATTTTTGAAAACCCATTTTTAACAGCAGCTTCTAATAAGCTTGTTTTATCGGCAGAGACCAAGAGCTGGGGATAGGTTTCAATTAAAGAAGAAAGAAAAGGGTCATAACCATTTTCAACAGCCCATTTTAATTGGTCGTCTAAAGAGGGGGATTGTTCTAGAAAAAGTTCATTTTTAATATAAGCCTCTTTAAAAGAAGAAGGCTTGTGATCTCCAAATTTCCCTTTAAACTGATGTTCCCATTCTTTTTCTAAAAATTGAGATTTAAACCAGTTTTTAATCAGCGACAAGGGTGTTTTTTCTGGAGAAACCCTAGGATGATAAGGGAACTTGAATTGTTGTTTTTTGGGGTATAACAGCATTATTTTTTGCCAAATATCATGATAATAAAACCGCGCGGTTTTATCATGAGGTTTTTGATCTAAAACATGCTTAATATATTCTGCACTTCTCAGTAATTTATGGTAAGCGTTTTCAACTTGACCTGAGTCATAAAATGACTTGGCATCTTCAAGTAACTCCTGAAGATGAGATCTCACAAATGGTTGTGTTAATGAGGAATCAATACTTCCCATTTAATATGGCCCCTTTTTCAAAATGAAATTGAATTTTAATTCAAACTTAAATGTGGGAAAAAAACTATTTTTTATAATAGCCCTTATTTCTTCTTTACCATAAGCAAGGGCCATTTTAAAAATAATGATTTATTTTCTTAACATTTTCTCTTCAATAAATAGTGATTATGTGTTGATGGTAAGTGGTTTTAAAAAAGTAATCAAGTTCAAACCAGACCATAAATTTAGAAAATAAACGCCTTTAACCTAAGTCTGTTCTGCTTCACGATGCGTTGACATAAACACAGCATGAAAGTGGCTTTAAACCGTGCTGTTTTATATTAAAAAAAGTGATGCATCGAATTTGGTTTCTGCAGGGTCTCATTTCATAAAAAATAAGCAGATAAAAGTGGTTTTTTTCTAAATTTTAAGGTTACCTTTTTTCATGACATCAAGGCGTTGACCCTATTGAATACTTTTCTTGGTGTGATGAAATCTGCTTATTTTAAAAACAGAAGGCCTTTTTTGATGAACAGGCTTTGATTTCTCTCTTCGCAAAAACCGCCATTGGTTGTTAAAATGCCAAAAATGAAGCGACTGCCAGAATGGTTTAAACAAACAGGTGGAAAAAAAAATGCCACCACAGCTTTGTCTAAATTACTACAAAGAGATGTGCCAAATAGCATTTGCCAAGAAGCAAAGTGCCCCAATAGGGTGGATTGTTTTAATAAAGGGGTTTTAACCTTTATGATTTTAGGCACCACTTGTACACGAAACTGTGGGTTTTGCAGTGTTGTACATGGCAAGCCCAAAGCCCCAGATTTAAATGAATTGGATACCTTGATTCATTCTGTTCGACAACTGAATTTAAAATTTGTGGTGTTAACGTCTCCCAACAGAGACGATTTAAAAGATGGCGGGGCCTCTCATTATGCCCATATTGTAAGAGGATTAAAAAAAGAATTTCCTGCATTAAAAGTAGAAGTTTTGATTCCAGATTTCCAAGGCAATACAGACAGTTTAAAGGTGGTATTGGATGCCAATCCAGATGTCTTAAACCACAACATTGAAACAGTTCCTTCTTTGTACACCAGGGTGAGAAAAGGGTCTTTATACAAAAGGTCATTGGAGGTGTTACGGCAAGCAAAACAAATAGCGCCACATCTTTTAACAAAATCTGGAGTGATGGTTGGCTTGGGAGAAACATTATCGGAATTAATGGACACCTTTCAAGACATTCGACAGGCCAACGTAGACATTTTAACGGTGGGGCAGTATTTAAAACCAGACAAGCAAAATTTAGACGTGATTCGATATTACCATCCAGATGAATTTTTATTCTTAAAAAAAGAAGCTGAAAAAATGGCTTATAAATTTGTTTTTTCGGGGCCTTTGGTGAGAAGTTCTTACCTTGCAGAACATATTTTTGATGAAGCACATGCTGACATTTTTGCAATATAGTTATGGGATTATTCCTTTCTTTGTGGGGGCTATCCCTTTTGCATCACTGATTGCCTCTTTTAAAAAAATAGATTTACGACGTGTGGGTTCAGGCAATGTTGGGGCCACCAATGTTTATAGGGCGTTGGGTTGGAAATTTGGCATTCTTGTTTTCTTATTGGATGGAGCGAAGGGGTATTTCCCTGTTTATGTGGGGACCTATTACAGTGATAATCCTTGGGTGCATATCGGTGTAGGGGCCTTGACCGTATTGGGACACAGCTTTTCTCCTTTTTTAAAATTTAAAGGAGGTAAAGGTGCCGCCACCACGGCGGGTGTGTTGTGCGCCTTAGCCCCAGATGTGTTTGGTATTTTATTTGCGGTGGGGTTAATGTTAATTCTGGCTTTTCGATATGTGGCGCTTACGTCTATTGTATGTGGCCTTTTGGCGCCTTTGTTGCTGTACCTGTTTGATTATTCTGAAGCGTATGTTGGCATCATGACATTGTTAAGTGTCCTTATTTTAATCAAGCATAGAAGCAATATTCTTCGCTTAATTCAAAAAAAAGAAAATAAAATATAATGGCAAAAGTGACTGTAATTGGCTGCGGGGCTTGGGCCATGACCATTTCAAAGATATTGGCTGAAAATCAGCATCAGGTTTTGGTATGGTGTCATCGGGATGCCTTGGCAGAAGATATTAATAAAAATCATCAACAATCCAAAGTACTGCCAGGTGTGGTGTTGCCCAATGGGGTTAAAGCCACAACAAATTTGAAAAAAGCAATAGAGTATAGCCGATACTGTGTTTTTGGCTTGGCGTCTTCTTTTTTATCGGTTGTGGATGACATGGTCCCTTATTACACGCCAGATAAATTGATGCTGAGTTTAACCAAAGGCATTTTGAAAGATGAGGATGATCTTTTTGTGTCAGCTTTATTAAAACGAAAGTTAAATGCCTCTTTGGCTGTGCTGTCAGGACCTAATATTGCTGTAGAAATTGCCAACCGCTTGCCTGCAGCCACCGTTATTGCGTCTACAGAGCATCGGGTTTCAAAAAAATTTCAAAAATTATTAAGCAATAGCCGATTTAGGGTATACACCTCTAAAGACCCTATAGGGGTTGAAATAGGGGGGATGTTAAAAAATATTATTGCCATTGCAGCGGGGTGTATTGATGGCCTGACATTGGGAAATAATGCCAAAGCCACCTTAATTTCAAGAGGGATTAAAGAAATGGTGAGATTTGGGAAATTATACCGTGCGAGACTAAAAACATTTTATGGCTTATCTGGGTTAGGGGATTTGGTGACAACGTGTATGTCCAATAGAAGCAGAAACTGGCGGGTGGGAAACGCTTTGACCCAGGGCCAATCCTTGACAGATATTTTAACCCATTTAAATGCGGTGGCAGAGGGTGTGAAAACCACCGCCGTGGTCTATGAATTGGCGAAAAAAAAAGAGATAGACATGCCCATTGTGAATCAGGTTTTTGCTTTACTATATGAAAATAAATCGCCGGAAGAGGCCTTAAATGCCTTGATGTCCAGGAAATTAAAAGCAGAAAAATGAAGTCTTTTTGGGTCATTATTCGTATCGTGACAGATATGGTTTTGATTCCCATGATTTTAATGCTTGCGTATAGTTTGAAATTCAAAGTGGGGTGGGTGTTTCGGTATGTGTTTTCCATTCCTTTTGGCCCTTTATATGCCCATGCCCAATTTGAGCCCTATTTACATGGGTCTTTGTATGTCATGGCCATTTGGATGCTGACGTTTTATGTCAGTCGGGTGTACCAGTCTTTTTCAGGCATGATGTCAGAAATTGATGAATGGGTACGCTTGTCCAAAGCCATTACGGTGTCTTCTATTTTAGTGACGGCGTTTGCCATGGTGTATCCCCTTATTCCAGAATCAAAGTCTGTTATTTTTTACATGTGGATTTTAGGCATTTTAATTTTAGGACTGATTAGAATTTTATACGTGTATATTGAAAATCAGGGTTTAAAAAAAGGCATTGGCAGCAAACCCACGCTGATTATTGGGACAGATGACACATGTCAGGATTTGGCTGAAAAAATGATTTTAAATCCCAGATTAAGGTTGAAATACATGGGATTTGTAGGCAAAGAAAAACCAGATCTTTTACATTACCATCTTGAAAAAAAATTTCGATTATTGGGAGATTTGAAGGATGTTAAAGCCATATGCCAACAATATCCCATTCAAGTCATGCTGATTCATCAGGCGTTTTCTAAGCAGGATTTTTTTGAAGACATGGTGTTGTTTTGTGAAAAAGAAAAGATTGAACTGAACGTGATTTCAAATATTGAGTTGTTAAATTCTGGTATTTTTAGCATGTCTTATTTGGATGATACCCTTTTGTTTTCACTTCAAAAATGTCAACACTCTTTGATTCAAAAATGTTTAAAAAGGATTTTGGACGTGAGCATTGCCTTTTTATCCCTTTTGATATTAAGTCCAATGTTGGTTCTGGTGGCCATTTTAATTAAACTGTTTTCTCCGCATGGCCCTGTTTTGTTTTTACAAGAAAGGATAGGAAAAAACGGCATTCCTTTTATGATGATAAAATTCAGAAGCATGATTCCTGACGCTGAAAGTAAAACGGGACCTGTGATTGTAGATCAA
>Ga0172373_10005923_pt1 | contig 16529 bp, 14 predicted proteins | sample Lak10m_2_FD_114546 | JGI IMG/M metagenome (GOLD analysis project Ga0172373, IMG submission 114546) | Freshwater microbial communities from Kabuno Bay, South-Kivu, Congo - kab_092012_10m | ecosystem: Environmental > Aquatic > Freshwater > Lake | place: Democratic Republic of the Congo...
CGCGACACGGCGACGCGGATGATGGTCTTCAGGGTTTCGTCACCGGCCGCGTGACCGAAACTGTCGTTGACCGCCTTGAAATGGTCGACGTCGAGAACCAGCACCGACAACGGCCGGCAATAGCGCCGGCTGCGCTGGATTTCCCGTTCGGCCAGATCCAGGAAATGCCGCCGGTTGGCGATGCCGGTCAGGGAATCGGTGGTCGCCCAATAGCGCAGTTCCTCTTCGATCTTGCGGCGGTGGGCCATTTCGATCTGGGCGATGGACAATTCCATTTCCAGCCGCCCGGTGATCTGCCGCTGGATCACCCCGGCCAGCCAGGAGAATCCCACCAGCGCCACGCCGACCAGCCATGCATTGTGCATCCAGTCACCGCGCCAGTCGGCCATGATCTCCCGGTGCGGAATGGCGACCTCGACCACCAAAGGCCATTCGTCGAGCGCCCGGTAGGCCTGCAGACGCTCGCCGCCGGCGACCGATCCGGCATTGTCCCTGACCAGGCCCGTGGCGGCCGCAGGCAGCGCGGTGGCGAACAGTTCGCGTCCCGACAGATCCTCGCCCAGCAGGTCGGGCAGCAACGGCACCCGGAACAGATTGATCCCGTCGCGCCGGTGCAGGGAAATGCTGCTGCCGGGCGGCAGATTGGGCACGGCCCCCTGCAGGTCGAAGGCTTCCGGCGAGATGGTCATCACCGCCAGACCGGCGAAACTTCCGTCCGGCCGGCGCACCGCCCGGACCAGGGACAGCAATGTCTCGCTGGAGACGCTGGTCCTGAAGGGAGCCGTGACATACAGACCCCGCCCGCCTTCCGCCCGCAGCAGCCGGTAATAGGGCTGGCCGGCGACACTGAGCCCCGTCTGGGCGTTGCGGTAATCGGTATGCCGGATCACCCGGCCATCGGCGGCGGCCAGACCGATGGTCCGCAGATGCGGCACCAGCCGGGTGGCGCGGATCATGCGGTCCCAAATGTCGGCGTCGTCGAAGCCGGCATCCCCCAGCATCTCGATGCGCCCGACCAGATCGACCAGTTCGCGGTCGAAGCGGCGGACCTTGTCCGACACAGAGCGGGCGACGAACCACGCGGTATCGTGCCCCCGGCGGGCGGCGGCATCGGTGCGGTTATGCAGATCGCGCCAGGCCAGCAGACTGAACACGGCCAGAATGGCCGCCGTCAGCATCGCCAGCAGCAGCCACCCGAAAAACCTGTGAGGTATGCGATGGTCCATGATCCCGCCCCCCAGCGGTCGTCCGCGGCCGGTCATCTGGACACAGATGGGGCCGCCGGGGATACAGGACAATAATACGATGGTCTAGCCATCCTCTCGTTCAGACGAACCGTGAAATTCGTCCCGGCGATAGCCCTGGGCATACAGCAGGGCCGTCAGGTCGCCGTGATCGATCCGCACGCGGGCCTGGGCTGCGACCACCGGCTTGGCATGGTAGGCCACTCCCAGCCCGGCGGCACGGATCATGTCGAGATCGTTGGCGCCGTCCCCCACCGCCAAGGTGGCAGTCAGGGGAATGCGCAACTGGCCGGCCGTGGCCATCAAAGTGGCCAGCTTGGCCTCGCGGCCCAGGATCGGCTCTTCCACCCCGGCCAGCTTGCCGTCCCTGAAGATGAAGCGGTTGGCCCGGTCTTCGTCGAAGCCGCACAGATCGCGCACCCGGGCGGTGAAGAAGGTGAAGCCGCCCGACACCAGAACCGCCGCTGCGCCGCCGGCCTTCATGGTCCGCACCAGTGCCTGGGCGCCGGGCATCAGTTCGACCCGTTTCCAGCACTCCTCCAAGGCCGTTTCCGGCAGGTCCGACAACAGCCCGATCCGTTCCTTCAAGGCCGCCTCGAAGCCGATTTCTCCGTTCATCGCCCGGGCGGTGATCCCGGCGATATGATCCTTGATGCCGGCGAAGTCGGCCAGTTCGTCCAGGGTTTCGCCCTGAACCATCGTCGCGTCCATGTCGGCGACCAGCAGTTTCTTGCGGCGGCCGGCGCATTCCTGCGCCACCACGTCGACCGGGGCGGCCGCCAGGATCTTGCGGGCCGCCCCGTCGGCCTGTTCGCAGGCCAGATGGCCGAAGGCGATGTCGACCGCCCGGCCGGGGGCCAGCCAGTCGGGCTGCCCGACATCGGCGCCCAACCCGTGCAGGGCACGGCGCAATTCGGCGACCGTCTCGTCGGCCAGGACCGGCGCCGCGGTACCGGCAATCACTGTAAGCACATTTTCCATGACGGCGGATCCCGCGGCTGAACCAGGAAGAACGGCACAAGCTTTACGGTGCCGAACGCCGCCGTGCAAGGGGCACGTCCCACTTTCCCCGGCCGGGCCGGCAGAATCACAAGCTGGTGAGCACGCGCCGGGCTGCCCCCCAGATATGGCGTTATTTCTTGCCTTTGCCGCCTTGGACTGCGATAAACCGAAATCGCGTGGATTGAATGGAACCGGCCATTGGGCTGCCAGATCACCGGCAAGATCAAACGGTCTTTGAAAGCGGCGGCCTTCGTCGCCCTGTTCGGCGTCGCCGCCATGATGGCCGCCAAGCCCTTCGTTCATTTCGGCGAAAGCAATCAGCCGCTGGATTCCGCCCCCCCCGTCTATGTCGACCACGAAGCCGAGCGCCTGGCCCTGGCCCCGGTTCCGACGTCCGACAGCGAACTGGAGGAGCAGGCCGGCCGGCCGGTGGAACGCCAGGTTCAGGTCACCTCCGGCGACACCCTGGGCGACGTCCTGACCCGGGCCGGCATCGACGGATCCGAAGCCACCCAGGCCATCGAGGCCCTGCGCCGGGTCTTCAACCCCCGATCCCTGAAGGCGGGGCAGAAGGTCCAGGTGACGTTCGACCGTTCACCCCACGGCTTCGGTCATGGCGACTTCCAGAAAGTGTCGCTGAACGCCGACCCCGTCCGCGAGGTCTTCGCCGTGCGCGGCGCCAACGGCGACTTCACCGGGTCCGAGACCAAGCGGCAGGTCAGCCGCCAGATCGCCCGCTATGCCGGGCAGATCCGCTCCAGCCTGTTCGAGAGCGCCCAGACCGCCGGCGTGCCCATTCCGGTGGTCATGGCCATGATCAAGGCTTTGTCCTACGACGTCGACTTTCAGCGCGACATCCAGGCCGGCGACGGGTTCGAGGTGATGTTCGAGGGCTATTACGACACCAAGGGCAAGCTGGTGCGCACCGGCGAAATGCTGTTCGCCTCGGTCAGCCTGTCGGGCAAGCCCATCGCCATGTACCGCTTCGAAACCGATGGCGGGTCCGTCGAATATTTCAACGAAAAGGGCGAAAGCATCAAGAAGGCCCTGTTGAAGACCCCGGTGGACGGCGCCAAGATCAGTTCGGGATTCGGCCTGCGCAACCACCCGATCCTGGGATTCACCAAGATGCACAAGGGCGTCGATTTCGCCGTGCCGGTGGGAACCCCGATCCAGGCGGCCGGCGACGGCACCGTCGAAATGGCCGGGTTCAACGGCGCCTACGGCAATTACGTCCGCATCCGCCACGGATCCGGCTATGCCACCGCCTATGCCCACATGAGCCGCATCGCCCAGGGGCTGCACCCCGGCCGGCGGGTGACGCAGGGACAGATCGTCGGTTTCGTCGGCTCGACCGGCCGTTCGACCGGGCCGCACCTGCATTACGAGGTTCTGGCCGGTCACAACCAGATCAATCCGCTGTCGGTGAAGATGCCCACCAACACCAAGCTGGCCGGACGTGAACTGGACCGCTTCAAGACCGCCCGCCGCGATACCGAGACCCTGCTGGCCAAGATCGCCCCGTCGACGCGGATCACCGTGGCATCCGGCAGCAAGCCGGGCTCTCTGACCAACTGATTCCATCGGAAACGCAAAACCCGGCCGGGGGTCCCGTCAGGGACCCCCGGCCGGAGGCCTGGCACCCCTACGGGGGGGGAGGGGAGGAGCGCCGGCCAACGGAAGCCTTGCGACGGACTTTGCCGCTGTTGCAACCTTCTAGCACGTTGTCGCGCTGCAGTGCAAACACGATGCGCACATAAGCCCCGTCATATTAGACATACGAAATATTATTGACAATTGCGGAAACCCACATGGGGCCAAGCGCCTCAATCCCCGGCGACACAGGTTCCGTTGATGAGCAGACCGCGGGCGTCGGCGGACACCGCGACCGTTTCGCCATCGCCGATCCGGCCTTCCAGAATCAGGCTGGCCAGGGGGTTTTGCAACGCCCGCTGGATGACCCGCTTCAGCGGCCGGGCACCGTAGACCGGATCATAGCCGGCCTCGGCCAGCCACGCCCCGGCTGCGTCGTCCAGGCCAAGCACGATCTTGCGGTCGGCCAGCAGCTTCTTCAGCCGCTGCAGCTGGATCTGGACGATCCCGGCCATGTCGGCCCGGCCCAGGCGATGGAACAGCAGCACCTCGTCCAGGCGGTTCAGGAATTCCGGCCGGAAGGCGGCCCGCACCACCTCCATGACCTCGCCCCGCACCGCGCCGGAATCCTCGCCCTCGGGCTGGTTGGCCAGAATGTCGGCCCCCAGGTTCGAGGTCAGCACGATCAGGGTGTTGCGGAAATCCACCGTCCGCCCCTGGCCATCGGTCAGGCGGCCGTCGTCCAGCACCTGCAGCAGCACGTTGAAGACGTCGGGATGGGCTTTTTCCACCTCGTCGAACAAGATGACCTGATAGGGCCGGCGCCGGACCGCCTCGGTCAGCGCGCCGCCCTCTTCATAGCCGACATAGCCGGGCGGCGCCCCGATCAGACGGGCCACCGAATGTTTCTCCATGTATTCCGACATGTCCATGCGCACCAGGGCGCTTTCGTCGTCGAACAGGAATTCGGCCAGCGCCTTGGTCAATTCGGTCTTGCCGACGCCGGTCGGCCCCAGGAACAGGAACGAACCGATCGGGCGGTTGGGGTCCTGCAGGCCGGCGCGGGCACGCCGCACCGCGTTGGACACCGCCACCAGCGCCTCTTCCTGACCGACCACCCGCGATTTCAGGCGGCTTTCCATGCCCAGCAGCTTCTCGCGCTCGCCGGCCAGCATCTTTTCCACCGGAATGCCGGTCCAGCGCGACACCACCGAGGCGATGTTCTCTTCGGTGACGGCTTCGTTCAGCAGGCGGTTCTGGGTGCCGTCGGCCTGGGCCAGCTTGCGTTCCAGGTCGGGAATCACGCCATACAGCAGTTCTCCGGCCTTTTCGTACTTGCCTTCGCGCTGGGCCTTCTCGGCTTCCATGCGGGCCTGATCCAGCAATTCCTTGATCTTGGTCGCCGAGGCCAGTTGATCCTTCTCGGCCCGCCAGTCGGCGCTGACCCGGGCGCTGTCGGCCTCCAGTCCGGCCAGTTCGTCCTCCAGCTTCTCCAGGCGGTCGCGGCTGGCGGCATCGTCCTCGCGCTTCAGGGCCTCGCGCTCGATCTTCAACTGGACGATGCGGCGGTCCAGTTCATCCAGCTCCTCGGGCTTGGAATCCACTTCCATGCGCAGGCGCGACGCCGATTCGTCCATCAAATCGATGGCCTTGTCGGGCAGGAAACGGTCGGTGATATAGCGGTTGGACAGGGTGGCCGCCGCCACCAGGGCGGAATCGGTGATACGCACGCCGTGGTGCAGTTCGTACTTTTCCTTGATGCCGCGCAGGATCGAGATGGTGTCCTCGACGGTGGGCTCGGAGACGAAGACCGGCTGGAAGCGCCGGGCCAGGGCCTGGTCCTTTTCCACATGCTTGCGGTATTCGTTCAAGGTGGTGGCGCCGACGCAATGCAGCTCGCCGCGGGCCAGGGCCGGCTTCAGCAGGTTCGAGGCGTCCATCGCCCCCTCGGCGGCACCGGCGCCGACCAGGGTGTGCATCTCGTCGATGAACAAGATGACCTCGCCGGCGGCGGCCTGGATTTCGGTCAGGACCGCCTTCAGGCGTTCCTCGAACTCACCGCGGAACTTGGCCCCGGCAATCAGCGAGCCCATGTCCAGGCTCATCAGCCGCTTCATCTTCAGCGGCTCGGGCACGTCGCCGTTGACGATGCGCAGGGCCAGCCCCTCGACCACCGCCGTCTTGCCGACGCCGGGTTCGCCGATCAGCACCGGATTGTTCTTGGTGCGGCGGCTCAGCACCTGAATGGTGCGGCGGATCTCCTCGTCGCGGCCGATGACCGGGTCCAGCTTGCCCTCGCGCGCCGCGGCGGTCAGGTCGCGGGCGTATTTCTTCAAGGCGTCGTAGCCGTCTTCGGCCGACGCGGAATGGGCCTTGCGCCCCTTGCGGACCTCTTCGATGGCGCGGTTGAGCCCTTGCGGCGTGGCCCCGGCCTCGGACAGCGCCCGGGCGGTGGGCGTGCCGGCCGACAGAGCCAGCGCCAGCAGCAGCCGTTCGGCGGTAACGAAGGAATCGCCGGCCTTGGCGGCGATCTGTTCGGCCTGCTCGAACAGGCGGGCCAGTTCCGGCCCCAGATGCACGCCGCCGGCCCCCGGCCCCTCGACCTTGGGCTGCCGGTCCAGTTCGGCCTCGATGGCGGCCAGAGCCTTGCCGGCGTCGCCGCCGGCAGCCTTGATCAGATTGGCGGCCAGCCCTTCCTTGTCGTCCAGCAGCACCTTGGCCAGATGCTCGGGCGTCAGACGCTGGTGGCCGCGGCGCAAGGCCAGGGTCTGAGCGTTCTGGATGAAGCCCTTGCAACGCTCGGTGTATTTCTCGAAATCCATTCATCCCTCCTGCGGCGACGGACCGCCCTGCCCCACCCGGTGGCGGCAGCGGCGATCCTCACGGGAACGGACAAAGATGTAGGGGGGAATCCGCCTCCTGCAATGCCGCTTCAGCGGGCCAGCACATGGTCGCAAATCGCCCGGGTGTCCCAACTGGACCGCTGTCCCAGGCACGGGGCGATCTGCGGCCACAGCCGCCCGAAGGTCTCGCGTCCCAGGTCGCGCAGATGGATCAGGAAATCCCAGGCGGGAGCATCCTTCGAATAGATGCCCAGATCGGCCAGCGCCTCGTCGGCATGGATCCGGTGCAGGTTGACCCGCCGCAGGCCGCTGTCGGCGGCCACCTGTCCGGCATCGATCAGCCGGTTCAGGGTTTCCACGGCGTTGACCTCGTGCACCAGGCTGGCCGAGAAGGTGATTTCGCTGAGCCTGTCGAGAATCTGGCGATGAGAGCGCGGCACGCCGTCGCGGTGCAGGGGCGACAGGGTGACCAGCACCAGATCGTCGCAGCCGACCTTGCGCATATGGTCCACCAGCGGCGTCAGCGGCGGATTGCCCATGTAGCCGCCGTCCCAATAGGAGCTGCCGGCGATGGCCACCGGCTGAAAGGTCGGGACGCAGGCGGACGCCTTCAGGGCGTCGGGGGAAACCGCACCGTCGACGAACAGCTGGCGCCGGCATTCCTCGATGTCGGTGGCGGCCACCATCACCCGCGGCACGCCCTTTTCCGGCTTGGCCAGGATGGCCGGCAGGGCGGGGAAGACCTCGCGCATGACGGTGGACAGGTAATTGCCGATGCCGACATCGGGGGAAACCAGGGATGCCGCCGCCATGTCGGCCAGACGGGCGGCCGGTGTCTCGTCGATGTTCCAGCCGGGGGCCAGGCCGATGGTGACGACGAACGGGTTGCCGCCCCAGAACGCCGCCTGGGCGATGGTCGACCACAAATGCTCGATCTTGCTGCGTGCAGACTGGGCCATCCGCTTCGTGCGCGCCGTCGCCGGACCGGGCAATTCGGCACCCTGGCGCATGCCGTAGGCCAGGGCCGTGGCGTTCAGCGCCCCGGCCGACGCCCCGGAAATTCCCGCCATTTCCACGCGGCCGTCGGCCATCTCTGCCAACAGGCCTTCCAGCACGCCCCAGGTGAATGCGCCATGCGCGCCGCCGCCCTGCAGGGCCAATGCGATCTGCCGTGCCATCGTGAGCCTCCTTTTTAAAATTATTATTCCCTGAAGGCTACGCCAACGCCGCCGATTGGGCAACGGCAAGCGGACTTGCTATACTGGCGGCATGGACCAGATCCCTGGCGCCCTGGCGCCCACGTTCCTGTTGATTTTGCTGGGATATGCGCTGCGCCGCAGCGAATTCGTCACCACCGCTTTCTGGGTGTCGGCGGAAAAGCTGACCTACTTCATCCTGTTTCCTTCGCTGCTGGTCGCCAATCTGGCCGAAGCCCGGCTGGCCGGCCTGCCGGTGGCGGCCATCGCCGGGGCGCACGGCCTGGCCATCCTGGCGGTGGCGACGGCTGCGGCAATCGCCGCCGGACTGGGCTGGCGGGCCCGTCTGGGCGGACCGGCCTTCACTTCGCTGTTCCAGTCGCTGATCCGTCCCAACACCTATGTCGGGCTGGCCGCCGCCGCCGGGCTGTTCGGGGCGGCCGGCGTCACCCTGACCGCCATCGGCATCGCCCTGGTGGTGCCGCTGGTCAACGTGCTGTGCGTGCTGTCCATGCTGCACTGGATCGACGGCAACCGGCAGACCGGCTGGCGGACGATCGTTCCGTTGCTGAAAAACCCGCTGATCCTGGCCTGCCTGACCGGCATCGCCCTGAATGCCGGGGATGCCGGGCTGCCGCCGATCATCGGCCCGTTCCTGAAGATCCTGGGACAGGCGGCCTTGCCCATCGGCCTGCTGGCGGTGGGGGCCGGACTGGACCCGGCCGCCATCCGCGGCGGCGGCCGGGTCCTGACCGTCGCCGCCCTGGGCAAGCTGGTCGTGCTGCCGCTGCTGACCGGCGGACTGGCCTTCGCCTTCGGACTGCGGAACGTCGAACTGGCGGTGACGGTGATGTATGCCGGCCTGCCGGTGGCTCCCAACGCCTATGTGCTGGCCCGCCAGATGGGCGGCGACGCCCGGCTGATGGCGGCGATGATCAGCTTGACCACGCTGCTGGCCGGAGCCACCCTGCCCCTGTGGGGGACCTTGGCGAAAGGATTGTGACCAGGATGAGCACGGGCGCGTTGAGCGGAATAAAGGTTCTGGACCTGTCGCGGGTGCTGGCCGGACCGTGGTGCACCCAGACCCTGGCCGACCTGGGGGCCGACGTCGTCAAGATCGAACGGCCGGGCGCGGGCGACGACACCCGCAAGTGGGGGCCGCCCTTCCTGAAGGACGGCAGCGGGGCGGACACCGCCGAAAGCGCCTATTACCTGTCGGCCAACCGCAACAAGCGGTCGCTGGCGGTGGACATCGCCGCCCCCGAGGGGCAGGCGCTGATCCGCCGGCTGCTGCGCGGCTGCGACGTCCTGGTGGAAAACTTCAAGGTCGGCGACCTGATCCGCCACGGGCTGTCCTATGCCCAGCTGAAGGATGACTTTCCCGGGCTGGTCTATTGCTCGATCACCGGCTTCGGTCAGGACGGCCCCTATGCCGCCCGGGCCGGCTACGACTATCTGGCCCAGGGCATGGGCGGCATGATGAGCCTGACCGGCGAACCCGACGGCCCGCCGATGAAGATTCCCGTGGCCAACGCCGATCTGGTCACCGGCATGTACGCCGCCGTCGCCATCCTGGCGGCGCTGCGCCACCGCGACGCCACCGGCCGGGGCCAGCATGTCGACATGGCCCTGCTGGACTGTCAGGTGGCCTGGATGTGCTATGCCGCCGAAAACGTTCTGGTATCCGGGGCCGAACCGCAACGGCTGGGCAACGGGCATCCCACCATCGTTCCCTATCAGGTGTTCGCCGCCGCCGACGGGCACCTGATCCTGGCGGTGGGCAACGATTCGCAGTTCGCCAAGTTCTGCGCCTTCGCCGGCCGCCCCGACCTGGCGGCGGACGGGCGTTTCCGCACCAATGCCGCCCGCGTGGGCCACCGCGAGATTCTGCTGGCCGAACTGACCCCTCTGATCGCCGCGCGGCCCCGCGCCCATTGGCTGGACGGGCTGGAACCGCTGGGCGTCCCCGCCGGGCCGGTCAACACCCTGCCCCAGGCCCTGGCCGACCCGCAGATCGGCCACCGCGGCCTGGTGCGGCAGGCGTCCCACCCCGGCAGCCCCGATCCGGTGCCGTTGCTGACCAGCCCGATGCGCCTGTCGGAGACCCCCCCCGCCCTGACCCGTGCCCCGCCGACCCTGGGGCAGCATACCGACGAGATTCTGGACGAATTCGGTCTGGACCGGACGGAAATCGACCGCCTGCGCCGTCTGGGAGTGGTGGCGTAATCGGCAATCGCTTGCCCGGCGGCGGTTGGCGGTGTATCAAACCAGCCATGCCGATGATCACCGATTCCGCCGAACTCGCCCGCTTCTGCCAGCGCCTGTCGCAGGCAAGCTTCGTCACCGTCGACACCGAGTTCATGCGGGAGAAAACCTACTACCCGCAGCTGTGTCTGGTCCAGCTGGCCGGCCCCGACGAAGCCCGCGCCGTCGACCCGCTGGCGCCGGGCATCGACCTGGCCCCGCTGTTCGAACTGCTGGCCGATACCCGCGTCCTGAAGGTGTTCCACGCGGCCCGCCAGGATATCGAAATCTTCCTGCACCTGTCCGGCGCCGTGCCGACGCCGCTGTTCGACACCCAGGTCGCCGCGATGGTGTGCGGCTTCGGCGATTCGGTGGGCTACGAGACCCTGGCCACCCAACTGGCCAAGGCCCGCATCGACAAGACCCAGCGTTTCACCGACTGGTCGTTGCGGCCGCTGACCGAAAAGCAGATCCAATACGCCCTGGCCGACGTCACCCATCTGCGGGTGGCCTATGAGAAGCTGGTGCGCAAGCTGGAAAAGAACGGCCGGATCGAGTGGCTGTCCGAGGAGATGGCCGAACTGGCCGATCCCGGCACCTACCGGACCGTCCCCGATCAGGCCTGGCGGCGCCTGAAGCCCCGTTCGACCAGCCCGAAGTTCCTGGCCGTGCTGAAGGAACTGGCGGCCTGGCGCGAGCGCGAGGCGCAGGAACGCGACATCCCCCGCCAGCGCATGCTGCGCGACGAAACCCTGATGGAAATCGCCGCCCACCATCCCGCTTCCGCCGACGAGCTGGCCCGCACCCGCGGCATGAGCAAGGGCATGGTCGAGGGCCGCATGGGCGCCGCCCTGCTGGACGCGGTCAGGCGCGGCCTGGAGATGCCGGCCGAGGATATCCCCCGCCCGCCCGAACGGGTCGAGGTGCCGCGCGGCCTGGGGCCGGTGGTCGACCTGCTGAAGGTCCTGCTGAAGATGAAGTGCGACGAACACGACGTCGCCAGCAAGCTGGTGGCCAATTCCGCCGACATCGAGGCCATCGCCGCCGACGACAACGCCAATGTCGCCGCCTTGCACGGCTGGCGCCGCGACCTGTTCGGCGACGATGCCCTGAAGCTGAAGCATGGCCGCCTGGGGTTGGGCTTTTGCACCGATGGCCGCCGGCTGCGGCTGGTGCCCATCGACCCCGAAGATGCACCGCCGGCCGAGGCGGCCGGCTGAGATGGCCGCCCCCATCACCTTCGGCGACGTCCAGGACCGCGCCCGTGCCGAGGCCGCCAAGGCCCTGCGCAAGGGATTGCCCGCGGCCGCCCGCGCCGTCATTCGTCTGGCCGATTCCATCGCCGCCGAAGCCGCCGGGGAACCGGCCGTCGCCCAGGCCCTGAGCGGGGCTGCCTGCGCGGAAGGCTGTTCCTGGTGTTGCCATCAGGTGGTGGGCATCACCGCCGCCGAGGAAGAACTGGTTCTGGCCGCCGTCCAGAACCTGCCCGCCGACCTGCGCGCCCGGGTCCGCACCCGCCAGGCCCAGGCCGAATGCCGCCTGGGATCGCTCCCGGTCGAGCAATGGCAGGCCGCCCGCGTCCCCTGCCCGCTGCTGGACGAGCGGCGTTGCGTCATCCACGCCGACCGGCCGCTGCCCTGCCGGGCCGTGCTGTCGGCCGATGCCGGGGCCTGCCGGGCCTGGCACGACGGCGACGAAGGCACCCGTATCCCGCTGATCGCCATCCAGCGCGGCATCTACAGCCATGCCCAGGCCGGGCTGGCCCAGGCCCTGGGCGAGGCCGGCATGCCGCCGGCTCCGATGGCGCTGACCGAAGCCCTGGCCCTGGCCTTCCATTGATGGCCGCCCCGACCTTCAGCCAAGCTCAGGCCCGATCCCGCGATGCCGCCGCCGTCGCCTTGGCCGGCCGCGACCTGACCGGCGCGGCCCGCGCCGCCATCGCCACAGCGGACGCCACCCTGGCCGAAGCCGGTGCCGCCATCGGACTGACCGCCTCGCTGAACGCCCTGGCCTGTGCCCGGGGATGCAGCATCTGCTGCCATCAGATGGTCGGCGTCACCGAGGCCGAGCTGTCCCTGGTCCGTCAGGCCGTCGCCGCCCTGCCCGCCGCCGGGCGCGACAGCGTCGCCGCGGCCTCGGCCCGGTTGCGCGATCGCGCCGGAACGCTGGACCCGGCCGGCTGGTGGCAGGCCCGGCTGGCCTGTCCGCTGCTGGCCGATGACGGCGGCTGCCGCATCCATGCCGACCGTCCCCTGCCCTGCCGCGCCATGAACTCGGCCGATGCCGCCGTCTGCCGCCAATCCTTCGACGGCCAGCCGGTGCGCATTCCCATGCTGGCCGCCCAGCACGGCATCTATGGCCATGCCCAGGCAGGCCTGCTGCAGGCCCTGGTCTCCGCCGGCCGGCCCAACGGCATGATCGTCCTGGGAACGGCGCTATAGGATGCGGATGGCCACCTGTTTGGTGGCCGGACCGACGGCGATGACCCGCCAGGACATCGGATGGCGATCGATGAACTCGGCGAAGGCCCTGTATTCGTCGTCGGCCCAGGTCCGGTTGCCGATGAACTCGTCGAACACCAGCACGGTGCCCGGGCCGATGCGCGGCGCCAGGGCCGACAGGACCTGACAGGCCGAGGAATAGATATCGCTGTCGATGTTGGCCAGCCGCACCGGCTGCGGATGAGCGGCGAGAAACGGCGCCACCGTGTCGGAAAACCAGCCCGGATGCAGGCGGACATTGTCCGGCACCTCGGGCAGTTCGGCCTCGGTGGTCAGGACGCCGCCCTGTTCGCCCCCCCAATCCTCGGGCAATCCTTCGAAAGAATCGAAACCGTGGACCTGCTGGCCGGACAGCGCCGCCAGATGACGGATGGAGGTGCCGCGCCGCACCCCGAATTCCAGCACCAGACCGGGCCGGTCGGCCCGATCCAGGGCGTGCCCCAGCAGGCTGGCCGACAGGCCGAACAGCCGGACGCCGCAATCCAGGGCCGGCAGCAGCGCGTCGACGCCGTCGGCCAGGGCACGGCGACGGGGATGGGCGGCCAGATCCCGGTCGAACAGCCGCCGCGCCCGGTCGCCGGCCCCCGACAGGCGCAGCAGGGCATAGGCATGGGCGCGATACTTGCCGTTGGCCCCGGGACAGGCCGACGCCCGCCCCAGCCGGTCCAGGGCGGCATCGATGCCTTCGAGTTCCAGGGCCGGGCCGTGACTGCCGAACCACGCCGCGGCCCGGTCCGGATCGCGCTGCAGGACGGCGTCGAATGCCGCCAGGGCGGCCGGGCCATCGCTCAACTGGGCCAGGCTCATCGCCTTTTCGTACAGCATCTGCACGCAGGCCGGTCCGGCGTCGACCAGCCGGACGCAATCGGCATAACGGGCATCGCGACGATAGGCCGCCGCCAGCAGGCGGGCAGCCTCGGGCCGGGCCGAATAAGGCTCCAGCAGGTGGATCGCCCGATGCGGGGCGCTGGCCCGGATCAGACCCCGGGCGGATTCAAGAACGGTATCCATCGGTACATGGTAGCTTAGGTGTTGCGCTTCCCGTCAAGGCGGTGAAAATGGCGCCAGCTCCGAGATTGTCCCGAGGCGGTCATGCGACCCGGTTCCCGATTGGTGGTCATAACGGCGCTGCTGGCGCTGACGGCCGGCTGCACCAGGCTGGCGGAAGAGATGGAAACCAGCCGGATCGAAGCCGACATGACCGGCCGCCCCGCCGGCGTACGCCCGGGCCTGGAGCCGTTGCAGAACCGCCAGCCGCCGCCGCCGCCGCAGGCCGAACCGGCCGAACGGCCGATGATTCCGCCGGAATCGGTCCTGCCGTTTCCCACCGTCGGCATCCCCTGGGCTCTGGCCGAGGCCATGCTGGCCGGCGATCCGGTGGCCCAGCACTTCTTCGCCCTGAAACGCCTGGCCGCCCGCGGCCTGGTGCCCCTGGACGACGCCACCGCCCGCCGGGACGACAACCTGGGGGCGCTGCTGCCCCTGACCCGCCCCCATCCCCCGGCCGCCGGACTGGATCGCCCGGTTCCTCCCAGCGACGGGGTGGAGCAGCGTTTCAGCCAGCTCTACGACAAGACCCGCAGCACCCCGCAGGCCCGCAAGGCCGAACGCGACTTCCTGCTGGATGGGTTGATGCCGCCGGCGACGGCGCCGCGGGCGGCATTGCCCGTTCCCGCCGACCAGACCGCGGCGCGCCAGTCCCTGGCCCGGCTGGACCGCCTGAAGGATGCCGGCCTGATCACCCGCCCCGAGCGCGACGAAGAGGCGCGCGAGTTGCAGACCTTGATGGGCTCCGGCGCCTTGCCGGAAATACTCACGGCTCCCCTGCCCCCGCCGCCCGAGCCCGAGATACAGAAGAAGCCCGTCAAGAAAGCCGGACCGGCACGGCCGGCCGGCCGGATGGAAGGCGGCGTCCGCGGCCGGTTCGAGGTCATCCCGTCGCCGCCGCAGCTGAGCGCGCCCAAACTGCCGGCCGGGTCGAACGCCCCGGCGGGGCTGCATCTGCTGTCGATGGGAACCGCCGCCCATGCCGAAAAGGCCTTCGAAGCCCTGAAAAAGGAATTTCCAGAACTGGCTCCGCTATCCTACAAGGTCTCGAAGGCCGACCTGGGCGACCTGGGCGCAACCTACCGGCTGATCGCCGGCCCCACCGATTCCGCCACCGCCGAAAAGCTGTGCGCCGATATCCGCGCCAAAGGACAGACATGCCAGGCGACCCCCTTCCCCCAATGACCCCGGCGACAGACCCGGACCAGACCGATCTGGTTTCCCGCCTGCTCTACCGCGACGGCATGGTGCTGATCATCGACAAGCCGGCCGGGCTGGCGGTGCATGCCGGGCCGCGGGACGGCAGCGCCAACCTGATGCAGATGCTGGACCAGTTGCGCTTCGGGCTGCCCCGCCCGCCGGAACTGGCCCACCGCCTGGACCGCGACACATCGGGCTGTCTGGTGCTGGGCCGCCATCGCAAGGCCCTGGCCCGGCTGGGGGAACTGTTCGCCGGCGGCCAGGTCGAGAAAACCTACTGGGCCGTGGTGGTCGGCCGTCCGCCGGGGGAAGCCGGCCTGATCGAAACGCCGCTGAAGAAACTGGAGCGCCGCCACGGCTGGCGCATGGTGACGGATTGCAAGGGCCTGCCCTCGGCCACCCGCTGGCGGGTTCTGGGCCAGGACCAGCGCCTGACCTGGATCGAGGCCAAACCGCTGACCGGACGGACCCACCAGATCCGCGTGCACCTGGCCTCGATCGGCTGCCCGCTGGCCGGCGACAGCATCTATGGGCGCGGCACCGGCGATCTTGCCGCCCCCCGGCTGCATCTGCACGCCCGGCACATCTCGGTGCCGTTCCACCCCCGCAAGCCGCCCCTCACCGCAACCGCTCCGGTCCCCGGGCATATGGGCAAGCTGCTGGCAGGATGCGGCTGGACGGACAAGGATAGCAAGTAGAACCGCATAGGCAGGTCATCGGACAGAACGGGATGCGCCATTGCATACAATTACCTTGGCGAGTATTGTATGCAGACGGTTCCGTCGCGGGGTGGCAGGAAAAATGGCCGACAAGAATAACGAGAAGCGTGTCTACCGGGCTCGGACCGAGGAAGGGGAACCGGACCCCATCGACAAGCATGTCGGTGCCCGCCTGCGCCTGCGCCGGACCCTGATGGGGCTCAGCCAGACCGAACTGGCCAAGGCGGTCGGCCTGACCTTTCAGCAGGTGCAGAAATATGAAAGCGGCGCCAACCGTATCAGCGCCAGCCGCCTGTACCACATTTCCGAGGCCCTGGACGTGCCGGTCAGCTTTTTCTTCGACGACATGCCGCACAAAGGACTGTCCGGTCTGTCGGAAGACCCCGCCCCCCCGCTGGCGCCGCCCGATGCCGGCCGCGAAGGGCTGGAGATGATGCGCAACTATCACCGCATCGGGGACGAAACCATCCGTCGCGGGGTCTACGACCTGACCAAGGCCCTGGCCGCGAAGCTGAACGCCTAAGCGCGCGCCGCCTTCAGTTCCGTTTCGAGATCCTGGATGCGCTTGGCCAGGGAGGCCTTGACGGTCTCGGCGACCCAAGGCTTCATCGACGATTGCTGCTCTTTCAATTGCACCAGCAGGCGCTTCTTCTCGTCCAGCGACCGCTTGATCGGCATGCGGTCCGAATGCTGTCCGGCATGACTGCGAAAGCCACTCATGGATGTTCCTCCTTTCGATGGCACAAGAAACAGGGCCGCGGACCATGCCCGAACCCTTCCCCCCTGGCAAGCACCATTGTTTGGATGTTTGTTCCCGCCACCGACAGTGTTATAACCCGCATCGCGCTGGTTCCGGCGTCAGCGTCCCGGTAGCTCAGCAGGATAGAGCAACGGTTTCCTAAACCGTAGGTCAGGGGTTCGAATCCCTTCCGGGACGCCA
>Ga0172373_10005925_pt1 | contig 16522 bp, 9 predicted proteins | sample Lak10m_2_FD_114546 | JGI IMG/M metagenome (GOLD analysis project Ga0172373, IMG submission 114546) | Freshwater microbial communities from Kabuno Bay, South-Kivu, Congo - kab_092012_10m | ecosystem: Environmental > Aquatic > Freshwater > Lake | place: Democratic Republic of the Congo: South-Kivu...
ATGATCGCCAACGACGGCAACATCATGGAGCACGCTGTCGCCTTCGACGGCACGCTCGGCACGCAGCGCGGCATCCTGCCCGAGCAGTCGATCGCCGAGCGCTACGACATCGTGGTCGACTTCAGCCGCTTCCGGGCTGGTGACCGCCTGTACCTGCTCAACCTGCTGGAGCACAACGATGGCCGCGGTCCCGAGGAGGCCATTCCGCTCTCGGACGTGTGGAACAACCGCTACCGTCCGATTGCGCGCGACGAGGACGGCGACGGCACGCCCGACCGCTGGCGCAACGGTGATCCCGGCGTTGGCCGCATCCTCGAGTTCCGCGTGCAGCCCTACAGCGGCGTCGACCGCAGCATGAACCCGGCCGACTACACGTCCGGCAAGCGCAAGATGGTGCCGCTCGCCCGTCCGAGCGCGAACGAACTCGCGAACGCGCGCCACCGCACCTTCGAGTTCGGCCGCTCCAGCGGCACCGACGAGGCGCCCTGGACGATCAAGACCGACGGCGGCTCGGGCATCGCCGCCGATCCGCGCCGGGTCTCGGCCGCGCCGAACATCGGCGAGCTCTCGGCCGATGGCCTCGGTCACGTCGAGGTCTGGACGATCCGCAACGGCGGCAACGGCTGGGCCCACCCGGTCCACGTGCACTTCGAGGAAGGCATCGTCCTCTCGCGCGACGGAGCGCCGCCGCCCGAGTGGGAGCGCTGGGCTCGCAAGGACATGTACCGCATCGGTGACTTCGAGGACTCCAGCCGCGAGGTCGAGATCGCGATCCGCATCCGCGAGTTCGCGGGCACGTACGTCGAGCACTGCCACAACACGACGCACGAGGACCACGCGATGCTGCTGCGCTGGGACGCCGAGAAGCCCGGGCAGCTCGACTTCCTGCCGACTCCGATCCCGACCTGGGACGGCGTCGGTTTCGTGGCTTCGGCTGCCCTGCCGACCGCGCGCACGGGTGACGGTGGCGTCGAGCCGCCGCCGCCGCCGACCGAGACGATCCGCGTGACCCTGGCCCAGTACTCGCCCACGCGCGGCTGGCGCCTGCAGGGCACGCTGTCGAACTGGACGAACGCGACCCCGCGCGTGCGGGCTCGCATCGGTTCGACGCTGGGCGGTTCGATCCTCGGCAGCTCGGCCGTGAACCTCAACGATGGCACGTGGTCGATCCGCGTGACCTCGACCTCGATCGTCCCGGACGCGTCGAGGACCGTGAGTCTCGAGTCGAACGGCGGAGCTTCGCTCCTCGCCGTGCCTCTCGAGATCGTCCCCTGAGTGAGCGTGGGGGACCGTGTCCGGGGGACGACCTACCGCCCCCCGGACGCACCTCCGCTCCGGTGTCCTGCTGGCTGTCCGCTTCCCCGCGCTCGATCCACGCCATGTTCCGCCTCCGCACGCTGCTTCCGCTCCTCGCCCTGCCGCTCCTCACGCCGGCGGACCACGCCCAGGATCCGGAGGGCTCGCCCTGGGGGCGCGATTACTTCCCGAACGTCGAGCTGACGACGCACGAGGGCCAGAAGGTGCGCTTCTTCGACGACCTGATCGCGGGCAAGGTCGTGTGCATCAATTTCATCTACACGAGCTGCCCTGACGCTTGCCCGATGGAGACGGCGCGCCTGGTCGAGGTGCAGGACGTGCTCGGCGAGCGCATCGGGCGCGACGTGTTCATGTACTCGATCTCGATCGACCCGGCCCACGACACGCCCGAGGTCCTGAAGGAATACACCGAGCGCTTCGGCATCGGTCCGGGCTGGCTGTTCCTGACGGCGCCCGAGGAGGATGTGCTGCTCTTGCGCGAGAAGCTCGGCGTGCTGTCGACCGGCGAGACGGAGAAGCAGGACCACAGCCTCTCGCTCGTGCTCGGCAACCAGGCGACCGGGCGCTGGATGCGCCGCTCGCCCTTCGAGAACGCGCACGTGCTCGCCAACGAGATCGGCGACTGGCTGCACAACTGGAAGAACGCGCCCGAGGTCGAGCCGGACTACCGGAAGGCACCCAAGCTGCGCCAGGTGACGCGCGGCGAGAGCCTGTGGCGCACGCGCTGCTCGGCCTGCCATTCGATCGGACAGGGCGACGGTTTCCCGCGTGTCGGTCCGAACCTGGCGGGCGTGCTCGAGAAGCGCGAGCGCACGTGGGTCGAGCGCTGGCTGAAGGAGCCCGACCGCATGCTGGCCGAGAAGGACCCGCTCGCGCTCGAGCTCTTCGCGCAGTACCGCAACGTGCCGATGCCGAACATGCGCCTGAACGACTTCGAGATCGACTCGGTGCTCGAGTTCGTGGCCGCGGAAAGCGCGCGCGTGGCGGTCGAAGAGGCCACGGCCGCCGCGCAGCAGGAAGAGGTCGCGCCCTGCTGCCGCAAGAACGAGGTGGGGGTGATCTCCGCCGCGCCGCCCGCGCTCGAGCCCCACGCGCGCGTGCTCGCGCGGCTTCCGGTGCCGCGCTCGGACGCCGAGCATCCCCCCGGCATGCGCGTCGGGCTCGTCCTCGGCCTGACCGTGCTGCTCGCCGCCGCCACCTTCGTCTTGCGCGCGCGCTGAGCCCAGCGGATTCGCGAAGGCCTCGGCTGCGACGTCGGGACTGGCCTCATCTGCGGCCTTTTGCTCTCTGCGAGTCCTCACGGACCAGGTGAGTGGTCACAGCTGGGCTGAGCCCCGTCGAGGGCCGCCCGTAGCCGTGGAGGCGCGGGCGGGGTAGTGTCGGGGCGACCTCCGGGCAGGGGAGTTCGACCATGCGGACCCAGATCGTCTTGTGCGTCGTCGGGGCGGGCTGCGCGCTGCTGGCGGCAGCCTTCGTGCTGCGCGAGCAGGCCGTGCGCGCGAGCGAGCAGCGGGTCGCGCGGGCCGAGCAGGCGCGCCGCGCGGAGGCCGAGTCCGGCACGCGCGTCGAGCTCGCCGCGCCGCGCATGGGGGCGGGCTTCGAGCCGGATTCCGGGCCCGGCACCGCCGTGCCCGTGCCCGGCGAGCGTCGCGCGCTCGCCGACGAGGAGCACGCGGCGCTGACGCTGGCCGACGACCTGCTGGAGGAGATCGCGCGCGCACGCGAGCAGGGGCTGCTCGGTGACGGCGAGCTGGCGGAGTTCCTGGCGCGCATCTATCTGCAGCGCGGCGAACCGGCCCGCGCCCACGCGCTCCTGGTCGAGCATCTGTCCCAGGACTTCGGGCTGTGGTGGAGCGTGGCCGAGTCCTTCGCCCTGGCGGGCGATCGCGCCCGGCAGCGCGAGGTCCTGCTCGCCGCGCTCGAACTCTGGCCCGATCACCCGTCGCTGCTCGACCAGCTGCAGATGCTCGATCCCGGCTACGTCGTGACGCGCCTGCGCACGCAGCTCGGGTTGCAGCCGCCGCCCGGCGATCCGGGCGTGCGCGCGCGCCTGGCGCGGGCCCTCGTCGCCAGCGGTGCGCGCGACGAGGCGCGCGCGCTGATCGAGGCGCTGCTGGCCGAGCAACCCGCCGATCTCGAGTCGATCGCGCTGCTGGCCGAGCTCGACCCGGCCGACGCACTGGCACGCTTCGAGGCCGGCTTCGGTGGCAGCGAGGAGCAGATCTCCGTGCGCGCCGCGATGCTCGACATCCTGATCGGCAGCGGCAATCCCGCCGCGGCCGAGGACGTGCTGGCGCGCTCCCAGCGCGAGGGCAGCGCGATCGACCCGGGCGAGTGGGGGATGGTGGCGGAAGCCTGGCTGGCGAGCGGTGACAGCGCGCGCAGCGCGTCGGCCTACTTCCAGGCCCTGGGTTGCGAAGAGGGCGATCCCGACAGCTGGGTCCACTCGCTCGAGGACCTCGCGCCCGAGGCGCTGTTGCGCGAGCTCGAGCGCCGCATCGCCGGCGACGCGGCCCGCAACGACGAGTACTGGGGCTCCCTGGCCGATTCCTACTGGCGCGCCGGCCGCCCGAGCGATGCCCGCTCGGCCTGGGAGCGGGCCTACGAGCTCGACCGCGAGGACGGCGAGTGGCCGATGCGCCTCGAGGCCCTGCGCGCGGGCCGCGATCCCTACGACGGTTGAGTCGAGGGCCGCCTGGGGCCGGGGGGAGGCCGGCGCGCCCCGGCTTCTCTAAATGCGAGATCGAAGATTGATGTGGTTTCTTCCACCTGGGAAGTTGCAAAGTGGTTAGGGTTGGGCCCTGCCGCGAACGGGAGCATCCCAGCTCCTGATGCGGATGTCCCCCGTAGACCCCCATTGGCCCCCAGGCCAGGAACTCGTCCATGCGAATCCCCCTTACTCTTCTGGTTGCGCTTTCCTGCTATTCGAACGCCGAAGCGCAGACCGCCACGCTCCTCGACGGGCGTGTCCTGACCCAGGTCCAGCCGATCGAGCCCTTCGCGACCGAAGGCCCGATCTGGAACCTCGACCTCGCCAGCCAGCAGATCTTCGTGGTCGGCCGCGCCGTGACGATCCCCCTGAGCGTGAACGGGCAGCCCTTCGGCATCCTGGGCTCGTCGGTCGTCGGGCAGGACGGCACGGCGGCGACCGGCATCGGAGCCGCCAACTTCGCGCGCCTCCTGGACAGCTCGGCGATCACCGTCGACCGCGTCCTCGACCCCGCCGGCACCAACCTCGGCCCGGAGCGCCTGGGCCCTGCCCGCTCGCTCTTCAGCACGAGCGAGGCGCGGCGCGTGACCGTGACGAGCGCGCTCGTGCGCAGCGCCGCGGCCCAGTCCCAGATCGAGCAGAACTACTTCCAGATGGTGCAGGCGACCTACGCCCAGCACGCGGCCGCTCTGCCGGCCGACTTCCTCGACCGCGCCGGCCTGCGGGGCACGGGCTCCGAGTCGTGGGTCTATCCGACGACGGCGGGCGGCACGCTCAAGAGCGAGGGCAGCGTCTACCGTGACGCCGTGGGCAACCGCTTCTTCATTCCTGACGTCGAGGCGGTCATCGAGCTGTCCGAGAACGTGACCGTCGGGCCGATCTCCTCGCTCGCCCGCGGCGTCGGCTCGGTGCCGGACTCCTTCGTGGTCGGCGAGATGCTCGTGATCTTCAACCAGGACCCGCGCTTCGGGGCGGAAGTCCTGGGGGTCGGTCTGGCCCCGATCCCGCGCGAGGTGTTCTTCGCGCAGGCCGCGGCGGGCACGCAGGTCGGCGTCATCGGGCACCTGGTCGGTGAGCACGTGATGTTCGCCCAGGAGATCGAGGTCGACATGGTCGACCCGACCGCCGGGGTGCAGATCACGATCGAGCGCGCGCGCTTCCAGGCGCCGAACCTGCGCTTCCGCGGGGTGCTCGTGCAGCCGACCGGGATCACGCTCACGGCCATCGTCCAGGGCGTGCGTTTCCCGGTGCCCTTCGTGCTGGATCCGCTGACCGGTGCGGGCGCCTTCGACACGCGCTTCGCCGTGCCGGCCCCGGCGACCTTCGCCGACTACACGCTCGAGGCGACCAACGCCCAGGGCGCCGTGGTGGCCTCGGAGACGTTCCTGCGCCCGTAGTCGCGCCGGTCGTTCCTGCTGCGAGCCGCTCCGGGCCTGGTGCCGGGGGCGGCTCGCGGCCTTTCCGGGCAGGTCGGCCGCGCCGGCTGCGGCAATCCGGGCGACGAGGGGACGAGGCGCCCGCCGGGCGCGGACCGGAACCCGCGCGGTCCGGGCTGAAGGCCGCGACGCTATCCTCTGCGCCCCTTGAGCGCCGTCCCCGACCTGCCGTTGATCGTGCAAGGCGATTCGAGTGTCCTGCTCGAGGTCGCGAATCCGCGCTACCGCGAGGCGCGTGAGGCGCTGCTGGCCTTCGCCGAGCTGGTGAAGTCGCCCGAGCACTTCCACACCTACCGGATCACGCCGCTCTCGATCTGGAACGCCTGCGCGGCCGGGCTCGAGCCGGCGCGCATCCTGGCGACCTTGACCGAGCTCGCGCGCTATCCGGTGCCGGGCAACGTCGCCGCCTCGGTCCGCGACCTCGCGGCGCGCTTCGGCAAGCTCGAGCTGCGGCGCTTCGGCGAGGATCTCGTGCTCTCGGCCGAGGACGAGCTCCTGGCCGAGGAGCTCGCGCGCCAGAAGGGCCTCGCGCTCGTGCTGACGCGGCGCCTCTCGCCGCGCTCCTTCCGCATCGCGCCCGACGACCGCGGGCGGCTCAAGCGGCTCTTGATCAAGCTCGGCTGGCCGGTGCGCGACCTGGCCGGCTACGTGCAGGGCGAGCCGCTCGAGGTCGCGCTGCGCTCCGAGACGCTGGCCGGCAAGCCCTTCGCCCTGCGCACGTACCAGGGCGAGGCCGTCGACGCCTTCCACGCGGCCGGCGGCGAGCGCGGCGGCAGTGGCGTGATCGTGCTGCCCTGCGGCGCCGGCAAGACGGTCGTGGCGCTGGCGGGGATCGCGCGTGTCGGGAGCTCGACCCTGGTGCTGGCCTCGAGCGTCACCGCCGCGCGCCAGTGGATCGCCGAGCTGCTCGACAAGACCACGCTCACGCCCGAGCAGGTGGGCGAGTACTCGGGCTTCAAGAAGGACATCCGTCCGGTCACGGTGGCGACCTACCAGGTGCTGACTTATCGCCCGAAGGGCACGGACACCTTCCCGCACCTCGACCTCTTCCACGGCCGCGACTGGGGCCTGATCGTGTACGACGAGGTGCACCTCCTGCCGGCCCCGGTCTTCCAGGCCACGGCCGGCATCCAGGCGCGCCGGCGGCTCGGGCTGACGGCCACGCTCGTGCGCGAGGACGGACTCGAGGAGGACGTCTTCGCGCTGATCGGCCCGAAGTGCGCCGACGTGCCGTGGAAGGAGCTCGAGCAGGCCGGCTGGATCGCGCGTGCGCGCTGCATCGAGATGCGCGTGTCGCTCGACGAGCTGCGCCGGCGCGAGTACGTCACGGCCGACGAGCGCTCGAAGCACCGCCTGGCGGCCGAGAATCCGCGCAAGGCCGAGCTGGTGCGCGAGATCCTGGCGCGCCATCCGGACGAGCCGGCCCTCCTGATCGGCACCTACGTCGAGCAGATCGAGACGCTCGCCAAGGAGCTCGACATCCCGGTGCTGTCGGGCTCGAGCCCGCAGAAGAAGCGCGATGAACTCTACGCGCGCTTCAAGTCGGGCGAGGTGCGTGCGCTGGCGGTCACGAAGATCGCGAACTTCGCGGTCGACCTGCCGGACGCCGCGCTGGCGATCCAGGTCTCGGGCAGCTTCGGCTCGCGCCAGGAGGAAGCCCAGCGTCTCGGGCGCATCCTGCGCCCGAAGAGCGGCGCCAATCAGGCGCACTTCTACACGCTCGTCTCGCGCGACACGAAGGAACAGGAGTTCGCGCTGCACCGCCAGCTCTTCCTGTGCGAGCAGGGCTACGCCTACGAGATCGTCGAGGACGGGACGCCGGTCACGTGAAGTACTTCGCGCTGGACTGGCAGCAGGCCTTCGCCTTCCTCGAGGTGCTCGGGAAGGTCACGCCGGCCACGCGCCTGCGCCTCGCGCGGGCCGAGCTGAAGGCGATCTTCGAGGCGCACGCCTTCGGCGACGATCTGCGCCTGCTGAGCGAGGCGGGCATCGTCGTGGCGCCCTACGACGGGACGCTTACGCGCATCGGTGACCGCTTCCACGAGACGCACAAGCTGCTGCGCGCGCTGCAGCGCGTGCCGCTCTTGCCCATGCCCCTGGAGGAGAACCTCGGGCGGTACATCCTCGAGCACTTCGACGAGGACGAGCGCTTCAGCCTCGGGCGCGCGCTGCACGACAGTTACGGCCACGCCTTCGGCGTCCTGCGGCGCCTGACCTCGGCCGCGCACGTGCGCGGACTGCTCGAGGCCAGGAACCCCGCCACGTGGGAGGACGATCTGCTCGAGCGCATGCGGATCCTCGGCCGCGGCAGCAAGCCGACCGCGCGCCTCACGGTCCGCTCGGGGGCCGATCTCGCGCTGCTCGTGCAGCACCTCGTGGGCGGACCGGGTTCCCTGTGCGTGCGCGAGCTGCGCGGGCTCTTCCCCGAGCTCGACCGACCGCGGCTGGCGCTGGCCGTCGAGCTCGGACTGCGCTACGGCGTGCTCTTCGCGGGGCTCGATGCACTCCACGAGCTGCGGCTCTTCCTGTGGCCGTCCGTGCACGCGCGTCTGCGTCAAGGGCGCCCTGCGCGACCGAGCGTGACGCCCCTGAACGAGGGGTACGCGCACGCCTTCGCGCTCGACGATCTGCAGCACCTGCTGGTCAGTGCGGGCGACGGTCTGCGCATGAAATCCAGCGGTTTCCAGCTCTTCGCCGCGGCCGAGCGGGAGTTCGTGCGCGGCCTGACGCCGCTGCCCGAGTGGCTCCACACCACCAAGCTGAGGGTGGGCCATTCACTCGAGCAACGGGTGGAGAGCGTGCTGGAGTTCGCGACGAGCGCGCACTTCGTGCAGCCCCGGGAGGAGGGCCGTGCCACCTACCTCGAGGTCTCGGATGAGGGCTGGGACTGGCTCGCGCTCGATCCGCGCGCGCGTCACGCGTACTTCCTGGCGCCGCTGCGCGCCGCCCTGGCCCAGGAGGAAGAGGAGCCCGATGGCTTCTCGGAGCGTTCCTTCCCGGTGCTGCTGCGCACCACGCAGTTCGTGCCGTCGAAGCACGAAGGCGCCGTTCCGCGCGTCCTGCGTGAGATCTTCGGGGGCGTGGGCGAGGGCCAGGCCGTGCCGATCGGGCCCTGGCTCGTGCACCATGCCAGCGCCTCGAATCCGCTGCCGAAGCTGATGGATCGGCGCTCGCGTGCGTTCGAGGACTACACCGAGGAGGACCTCGAGGACGCCTTCTTCCACGACCTGAGAGGCCTGCTCTTCGGCTGGCTGTTGCCCTTCGGAGGAGCCCGCGTGGGCCTCTCGCCGACGCGCGAGCTCGCCTTCGAGCTGACCTCGATCGGCCGCTACCTGCTGGGGCTCGCGCCGGACTTCGAGCTGTCGCACGCACGCGAGGAGAGCATGCCCGTGCGCGTGCAGCCGGACTTCGAGGTCGTCTTCGTCTCACCCAGTCCGATGCTCGAGGCGCGCATCGGGCGCTTCGCCGAGCGCCGCGGCAAGGGCGTCGGCGTGCTGTTCCGCATCACGAAGGATGCGGTCCTCTCGGCCGCGCGCTCGGGCCTGACCGCGGGCGAGGTGCTGACGACGCTGCGCGAGTCCTCGGCCACGCCGCTGCCGACCAACGTCGTGCACGAGCTCGAGGCCTGGTTCGCGCGCTGCCGGCGTGTCGAGAGCGAGGTCGTCCAGCTCCTGCGTTGCCCCGATCCGGAGACGGCCGAACGCGTGCTGGCCGTCGGCTCACGCTACCTCGAGCTCGTGGCTCCGACCCTGCTGGCCCTGCGCGACCCGTCGAAGCGCTCGGAACTCGTGCGCGCCTGCGCGAAGCAGGGCCTGTTCCTGGCCTGAACCGCGCGGGTCGCGGTCGGCTGTGCGTTCGCGCTGCGGAAGGCAGGTTTCTGCCACATTCCGGGGGCGCGCTACATGCTGGCCCGTCATGCACCCCAGGATGACCGGCAGGCGTGGGTTCCTGGGCGGCGCGACGGCCCTGCTCGGCGTCCACCTCGCCGCTGCGCTGCAGCGTCCGGGCCGCGGGCGCGCCGCGGACGAGCTGCGCGTCGGGCTGGTCGGCTGCGGGCGGCGCGGCACCGGCGCGGCGGCGCAGGCCCTGGCGGCCGACGCGGGGGCGCGCCTCGTGGCCGTGGCCGACCTGTTCCCGGAGGCGATCGAGGCCGCGCTCGCGACCCTGGCGAGCCTGCCGATCGCGAGCCAGGTGCACGTCGAGGCCGCGCGCCGTCACACGGGCTTCGAGGCTTGCGATGCGCTCCTGGCCGGCGACCTCGACCTCGTGTTGCTCGCCACGCCGCCGCACTTCCGCCCGCGCCACGCGCGCGCGACGATCGAGGCCGGCAAGCACCTCTTCGCCGAGAAGCCCGGGGCGGTCGATGCGCCCGGCGTGCGCTCGCTCCTGGCCACGGCCGCGCTGGCGCGCAGTCAGGGCCAGAGCTTCATGGCCGGCCTCAACCTGCGCTACCTGCCGGTCCTGCAGGAAGCGCTCGCGCGCGTCCAGGCCGGCGCGATCGGCGAGCTCCGTGCCCTGCACACCTTGCGCCACGGTGGCGAGGCCGTGCAGGTGGCGCGCACGGGCGCGATGGGCGAGATGGAGTTCCAGCTGCGCAACTGGAACCACTTCACCTGGCTCTCGGGGGACTTCGTGGTCGAGCAGTTCGTGCACCACCTCGATCAGGCCGCGTGGTTGATGGGGGGGCGCATGCCGCTGCGCTGCACGGGCACGGGCGGGCGCGGGTGTCCCGCGGCGACGCCCGGCAACACCTACGACCACTTCGCGCATGTGTTCGAGTACGAGGGCGGCGTGCGCCTGTTCACCAGCACGCGCCAGCAGGCGAACTGCGCGGACGAGCTCGCCACCTTCGCCTACGGCACACGCGGAGTCTTCTCGATCACGGGCCGCGGCGTGCGCATCGAAGGTGAGGAGCCCTGGCGTCCGGCGCGCAGCGAGCCGCTGGATCTGCACCAGGCCGAGCAGGACGAGCTCTTCGCGGCGTTGCGCGCTGGACGGAGGATCGACGATGGCGAGCGCCTGGCGCACGCCACGCTGATGGCGCTCCTCGCGCGCCAGAGCGCCTACACGGGCAAGGCCCTGAGCTGGGAGCAGATGCTCGCCTCGCGCGAGGAACTCGCTCCCGACGCCTACTCGCTCGTCGGAGTGCCGCCGCCGGCCACGCTCGCCGTTCCTGGAGTCACGCAGTTCGTATGAAGGCCGCGACCGCGCTGCTCGCGCTGTTCTCGTCCGGCCTCGTGGGTCGCGCCGCGGGCGCCCAGGACTGGCCGTGGTGGCGCGGTACGGCGCGCGACGGGGTTGCCGCGGACGACGACTGGCAGACGCATGGGCGCGAGCTGTGGCGGCGCGAGGTCGGCGTCGGCTTCGCGAGCGCCTCGGTCGTCGGCGAGCGCCTCTGGACGCTCGGACACGCGCGCGAGACGAGGCAGGACACGCTGTGGTGTCTCGATGCGCGCACCGGCGCCACGCTCTGGAGCGCGAGCTTCCCGGCCCGCACCGGAGGCTTCGGTGTGCACGCTGGCGGTCCGCTCTCGACTCCGACCGTCGGCGGGGGCTGCGTGTACGTCACCAGCAACGAGGGCGTGCTGCGCGCGGTCGAGGCCGAGACGGGCGCGCTCGTCTGGAGCGTCGACCTGCCGCGCGCGCTCGGCACGAAGCCCGACGAGTACGGCCTGGGCGCTTCACCGCTCCTGCTCGGGAACAGTCTGGTGGTCTGCGCCGACCGCGTGGCGCGCTTCGACGCGCGCTCGGGCGCGCTGCTCTGGCGCAGCGAGCCGTTCGGCGTGTACCACTCGACTCCGGCTCCGTTCACGGCCTCCGCGGGCGAGCGCCTGGCCGTCTTCGGCGACCGCGCCACGGCCCTGCTCGACCTCGTCAGCGGCGCGACGCTCGGCTCCCATCCGTCGCGCGACCTGCACATCGGTGGCTCGATCGCCACGCCGCTCGTGCTCGGCGAGGACGTACTCGTCTCGGCCGGGGACGGCGTCGGCGCGACCCGTCTCGACTTCTCGAGCACGCCGCCGCGGGTCGTGTGGCACACGCGCGGGATGCGCAACCTGATGGCGGGCTGCGTGCGCGTGGGCGAGCGCCTGTACGGCTTCGACGAATCGATCCTGAAGTGCCTCGACCTCGACGGGCGCGAGCGCTGGCGCGAGCGCGGCCTGGGCGACGGCTCCCTGAGTGCGGCCGGCGGGCGCCTGCTGGTCTTGACGTCGGCGGGCGAGCTCGTCGTCGCGCGCGCGACCGACACCGGCTTCGAGGAACTCGCGCGCCGTGCGCTGTTCGAAGCGGGCGACTGCTGGGCGCCGCCGGTCTTCGCGCACGGGCGGATCTACGCGCGTAGCTCCCTGGGGGAGCTCGTGTGCCTGGACCAGCGCGGACCCGTCGTGCCGGAGAGCGTGAGCGGCGCGGGTGCGGACCGTGAGGCGCCCGCGGAAGCCGCGGCACCCGCGGCGCGGGACCTCTTCGCGCGCCACCTCGAGCTGGTCGGTGGCCGCGAGAGCCTGCTCGCGCTGCGCTCGCTGCGCCGTAGCGGCACCTTCCAGCGCCGGTCGGTGGGGGTCACGCGCGTGCCGGCCGTGCTCGAGGAGCTCGCGCCGGACCGGCGCCGCGCGGAGCTCGGCCTGCCGCGCGGACTGCGTGGCCAGGTGGTGCGCGTCTTCGACGGCGAAGAGGCCTGGGAGCTGAATCCGATCCGTGGCGACGCGCGCCTCGCGGCGGCCGAACAGCGCGAGGCGCGCGACGAGCCCGGCCTGCACGCGGCGGCGACCTTCGAGCGTGACCACCGCGAGTTCGGAGCGGTCGTGGGCGCGCATTTTGCCGGCCGGAGTGCCTGGAAGGTCGTGACCACGCTCGCCAGCGGGAGAGCGCGCAACTACTACTTCGACGCGCAGACGGGGTGCCTGCTCGGACGGGACGGTCCGGAGGAGGCCACGGTCGTGCTGGGTGATTGGCGCGTCGAGCGCGGGCTCGCCTTTCCGATGCTCGAGCGGCGCGAGGAGCACGACACGGGTGCGCTCGAGGTGCTGCGCTTCGAGTCGCTGCAGCTCGACGGGGTGGCGGACGAGGGCTGGGCACGTCCGGAAGACCTCCCCATCCGAACGGACGAACAAGGCCCGAAGTGACGCCACGGCACCGAGCTCCGCTGCGTGATCGGGCTCCGATGAGTGGTTCATCCGAGATCCGTCCCTTCCTGCCGGGTGACGAGGACGCGCTGCTTGCCCTGCACGCGCGGGCCTTCACCGGCCAGCCGCCGCGCACGCGCCGCCACTTCGACTGGAAGTTCCGCGCGAACCCGCTCGGCGCGCTGGAGATCATCGTGGCCATGCAGGCGGAGCGCTGCCTTGCCGTCTACGCCGTGCTGCCGCAGCGCTGCCAGCTCGAGGGCGAACCTTGCCTCGCGGGCCTGCAGACCGACCTGGCCGTCGATCCGGACCTGCGCGGCGGGCTGGGCGGCAGCCGCCTGATCCTGGCCGTGGGCGAGACCTACCAGCGCACATACCTCGGCGACGGGCGCAAGCTCGAGTGGGGTTTCCCCGAGCCGCATCTGCAGCGCGTGTGCCTCGCGCACCTCAAGGTCGGCGTGCTGCGCGACGTGAACCTGCTCGTGCGCGAGCCCGAGCCAGCGCCAGTCGCCGCGCCGCCGGGCTTCGAGGTGCGCACGATCGCGCGCTTCGGGCCCGACCTGGACCGGCTGTGGAGCCGCGTCGGGCCCGCGCTCGGCACCAGCACGATCCGCGACACGCGTCAGCTGAACTGGCGCTACGCCGACCATCCGGACGTGGCCTACACGCTGCTCGAGGCGCGCAGCGCGGGCGCGCTGCGCGGGGTCGCGGTCGTGCGCGCGGGGGGCCTCGATCCGCGCCCGCTGTCGCTGATGGACTGGCTCGTGCCCGACGAGGACGAGGAGTGCGAAGCGGCTCTGCTGGCCGAGGTGTGCGCGCAGGCCGCGCGCCGCGGTCACGGCTACGTCGTGGCCTGGTTCCCGCTCTTCTTCCCGGTCGCCCGGCGCTGGCAGCGGCGCTTCGGCTTCTTCGTCCACCCGACCCAGCTGCAGGAGTCCTATCGTGCCCGCGGCGGCACGGGCCGGCGCTGGCTGGACGAGCACTGGTACCAGACCCTGGGCGACGTCGATTCCCTGTGAGTACACCGACGGACTTCGTGGCGGGCGAGATCGAGCGACGCAGCGACCTCTCGCGCGGCGAGTTCGCGCTCGAATACGAGGGCCGACGTCCGGTCGTGCTGCGCGGCGCCGGTGCTCCGCGCGCCGAGGACTGGTCACCCGAGCGCCTGTGCGCGCGCGTCGGCGCGGCCGAGCTCGAGTTTCACGCGGGCGTCTTCGACGAGCGCGCGCGGGCCAGCGGTTTCCCCGAGGCGCGCCTCGCGCGCATGACGCTCGCGGAGTACGTGCAGGCCCTGCTGGAGGGCCGCGCCAGCGGCTACCTCTTCAACGTCGAGAGCAGCATCTTCGTCACGGGAACGCTGCGGCCCGAGCTGCGCGTGGGCCGCGGGCGCGCGCCCGCGCCGGGGCTCGCGTCGCTGGCGGACGAGCTCCCGCTGCCCGCCTTCCTGCGGCCCGAGAGCCTGATCTACGGAATGCTGATCCTGGGCGGCCCGGCCCAGCAGTCGCCGCTGCACTACGACCTCGGCGGCGAGGCCAAGCTGCTCGTGCAGCTGCACGGCCGGAAGCGCGTGCTGCTCTTCGCGCCGGGCGAGGCCGACAGGCTCTACTTCCCGAGCTGGTTCGATCCGTCCCCGGCGCCGTACCGCGTGCCGCACGCCTCCGAGGCGAGCCTCGACGCGCCCGACTTCGCGCGCTTCCCGCGTCTGGCCGGGGCGCGCGCGCTGGCGGCCGTGCTCGAGCCGGGCGACCGGCTCTACTGGCCGCCGCTCTGGGCCCACCACGTGCGCAACCTCGAGCCCTTCACCGCCGCGGCCGGGCTGGCGCTGGAGGAGCTCGACACGAGTGCGATGCTCCTGCGCGAGCACCTCGGACACCTGGCGCGTCTGTTCCTGAAGATGGCCGGCGATCCGCGCCACGGTTTCGAGCTCGGCTCGCAGGAGGGCGTCGTCGCGGCCCTGCGCCAGCTCGAGGCCGAGGTCCTCGCGTCCGGGCGCGAGCGCACCAGCATGTGGGCCTGGCACCAATCGACGCTGGGCGCTTGATTCGGCACGGGAGGTGACCGCTCGGAGCGTGCCGGTCGACGGCGTGCGGGTCGCGACTCCATAATCCGGCGATGCGAACCCTCCCGAGCGTGCTGGCCGGTGCCGCGACCCTCCTCCTCTGCGCCTGCGCCACTTCCGCGCAGGGCGTGCCGACGCCGGCCGAGCACCTCGGGCGCGCGCTCGCGGCCGATTTCACCCTGGCGGACTGGGGCGAGATCACCGGCTACTACCGCAAGCTCGCCGCGGCGAGCCCGCGCGTGAAGCTCGAGACGGTCGGGCAGACGACCGAGGGGCGCGACTTCCTGCTGGCGGTGATCTCCAGCGAGAGGAACCTGGCGCGCATCGACGAGCTGAAGCGCCACGCCGCGCGCCTCGCCGATCCGCGCGGCGCGAGCGCGACCGAGCTCGAGGCGGCCGTCCGGGATGGCGTTCCGATCCTGATGGTCTCGCTGGCGATGCACTCGAACGAGACCGCCGCGCCGCAGTTCGGCCTCCACTTCGCCTGGAAGCTCGCGACCTCGGACGAGGAGCCCTACCGGACCGCGCGCGAGCGCATGGTCGTGTGCCTCTTGCCCTGCACGAACCCCGACGGGCTCGACGAGGTCGTCACCTGGTACCGCAAGACCGTCGGCACGCCGCACGAGGCCACTGGTCTGACCGAGCTCTACCAGCACTACGCCGGGCACGACAACAACCGCGACTGGTTCATGCTGTCGCTCGACGAGACGCGCCTCGTAACGCGCCTGCTCTATCAAGAGTGGCACCCGACCGTGTACTGGGACGTGCACCAGCAGGGCTCGCGCGCCGAGCGTCTCTTCGTGCCGCCCTTCCGCGATCCGCTCAACCCGAACCTCGATCCGTCCGTGATCGCGGGCATCGGGCTGCTCGGCCAGCGCGCGCTGCTCGACCTGACGCGCCAGGGCCTGACCGGCGTCGCCACGGGTGTCACCTTCGACATGTGGTGGAACGGCGGCAACCGCAACGTGCCCGTGCGCCACAACATCCTCGGGTTGCTGACCGAGGCGGCCTCGGTCGATCTCGCCTCGCCGATCTTCCTGCGCCCGGATGAGCTCCAGGGCCCGGGCGGCGGCGCCTACCAGCCGGCGAACCAGTTTCCGGCGCCCTGGCCGGGCGGCTGGTGGCGCCTGGCGGACATCGTGCGCTACGAGACGGCCTTCGGGGAGTCGCTGCTGCGCTCGCTGTCGAGCGAGCCCGCGACCTGGCTGGCGAGCGCGCGCGACGTCGCCTTGCGCGCGATCGAGCGCGGCCGCAGCGAGGCTCCGCGCGGCTGGATCCTGCCGCCCACGGCCCAGGATCGGCGCGCGACCGAGCGCCTGCTCGACACCCTGCTCCTGTGCGGAATCGAGCTCGGCACGGCCAGCGCGGCCTTCGAGGCCGACGGCCGCAGTTACCCCGCCGGCTCGATCGTGATCCGCCGCGATCAGCCGCACGGCGCGCACGTCAAGGACCTCTTCGAGGTGCAACGCTACCCCGAGGGCGCGCCGCCCTACGACGTGGCCGGCTGGACGTTGCCGTTCCTGCTGGGCGTGCACCGCGTCGAGGTCGAGGGCGAGTTTAGCGTCGAGACCCAGCTCGCGCGCACACCGGCCGAGGCCCTGGCCGCCTTCCCCGAGCTCCCGCGCGAGGCGTTGCCGCTGGCCCACAGCGGAGCCTGGCCGGTGCTCTTCGCGGGGCTCGCGCGGGGCGAGACCTGGACGCTCGCGGACGGCGTCGCCCACGCGGGCGCGAAGCCCGAGCTCGCCGGTGCGCGCACGCTCACCCGGCTGCCGCGCGTCGGAATCTACGCGCCCTGGACGAGCTCGATGAGCGAGGGCTGGCTGCGCTGGGTGTGCGACGACGCGGGCCTCGCCTACACGAGCGTGAAGAACGAGAC
>Ga0172373_10005926_pt1 | contig 16521 bp, 26 predicted proteins | sample Lak10m_2_FD_114546 | JGI IMG/M metagenome (GOLD analysis project Ga0172373, IMG submission 114546) | Freshwater microbial communities from Kabuno Bay, South-Kivu, Congo - kab_092012_10m | ecosystem: Environmental > Aquatic > Freshwater > Lake | place: Democratic Republic of the Congo...
ACTCATTAAAATCATCTTGGTTAATAGAAGGTGAGGTAGAGGTAGATGTGCCTTCTAGAACGTTTAAAATCAACTCAATTTCTCCACTACAGCGATACGAAACATTCTTTTCTAGAATAAACAATGTGTTGAACAGAAGTGGTCTTAATTATAAGTTAGAAAACTTTTCAACCGATGAGGTTAAGATGGTTATTAAACTTAGATGTTTAGAAGGTGAGTTCAAAGATCTGAGTGTTCTACTAGCAAAAGAGACAAAACAAATAGTGACGGAGAATCTTATTTTCGTTAAGGATGGATCAGTTTTAGAATATGATTCAATAGAAAACTATTTAGAGGATTTTATAGTTCATAGAGAAAGAACTTTCCTTAAAAGGTTTGAAAAAGATCTTGTCTATTTGGAAGATGACTTATCTTATCTTGAGGCTAAATTAATTTTCTTGAAATTTATGCAAGAGAAAAAGAGAGAGATAAAAGAGATTCAAGATTTTATTAAAGGATTCCCTAGCAAAATATCAAGAAGATTAGAATCTATATCTCTGATTAAATTAAATAAGGAAGAAATTATTAGCACTGAATTGGAAATTAAACAGAGAAAAATTGATATAAAAGATAAGAATAAAGAAATAAAGGAACAGTCCGTTAAGCTTAAAGAAGCAGAAAAAAATAATTCTTTATCTAAGAAGATGATTAAAAAATCAACTTCTCTTTTAGAGAATAATGCTGTCAATAATGATTACCATGATGGTATTAAAATATTTAATCCTGAGGATTTAATGGACGAAATAGAAGAAGAACAAGAAACAATTAACGAAGATGAGTAAAAAAGGACAAAAATGGGTTTTTAAAATATCTAACCCACAGAATTTCATTGATTTTTTAAAGAAATTAAAATTAGTTGGTAAGAGTGTACCTCTAGAAATAGAAGGAACAAATCTATTTGCTAAAGTTAGAACCCCTGACAAGAGTGTTATAAAGTATGTTAGTGTGGATTTAAACGAAGTATTGGAAGGTGAATTTCCACCTAGTATATTGAAAATTGGTATAATGGAACTTGGTAAAGTTATCGATGTTTTTAAATACTTCAATCAGGAAGAGGAGATTAATATCAATATTGATTCTCAAACATACGATAATGAATTAATAGCAACTAATTTAAAATTCTCATCTTCTTCATTAGAGATTGATGTGAGATGTGCAGACATTAGCCTATTAGCTTATATTGATGATACTATTCAAAGGTCTATACATTCAACGGAAGGATCTGACGTTAGCTTCACCATGTCAAAAGATATGTTTCAAAAGGTTTCTTCTCTGACTGGTATTGATAGTAGTCCTGAAGAATTACTTTATTTCGATATTCACGATACTGGTGTAAGTATAAGAGGTAAATCATTTAAGAAACATATTATGCAGGATGAGACTGCTACTGGGTATACAGATTCTGCAGTTTATATTATATACAAGAATCAATTCTCTTTCATAGATCAAGAAACTTCTGAGATCCACTTTCATGAGAATCGTATAGTTGTCAAATCTTTAGATTCTGATTCTATTATTGCTATAGGTTTAGTTGAAGTTTAATTTTAGGAAATATAGATATTATGGAAGAAATAGATTACAGTCAATTCACATTAGATGAATTAGAGACGAAATTAATAGAATTTCAAAAGAAGTCTTCCGATTTTTATAACGAGGAGCAAGGAATTAAATTAACACTTAATAGTATTTACGGAGCCCTTGGAAATAAATGGTTCGCTCTAAATAACAAAGATGTAGCAGAGAGTGTAACACTTCAGGGACAAGATATTTGGAGATTTGCCGAGAAAATAATTAATAAGTACTTTAATGAAATGTGGCACCTTGACACGGAATTACACGAGAAGATGGGTGTTACAAATGTTAGGCCATTGAATTTAGATTTTGTTGTCTATGGTGACACTGATTCGAATTACATTAATCTTGGTGCTGTTATGGATTCATGTACCTTTGATTTTGAGCCATTCGAATTTGTTAAAAGGCTTAATGAATTTAGACTTAAGGAATACATTAAGAAGTGTTATGAGATCTATTCTAAGAAATGGAAAACTGACAATTACCAAGATTTTGAGTTAGAGAGTCTTTCTTACAATGGTGTATTCTTAGGAAAAAAGAAATATGTACTTGACATCGCTTGGCAAGATCCTAATAAGGATCTATTTCCTAAACTCTCTAAGATTAAATCAACTGGTATCGAATTAGCGCAAGGAGGAACAGCTCCTTTTGCTAGAGAGAAACTAGGAATGCTTTTGAAGCACATGTTCGAAAAGGGTAAAGAATTTGACATCAGACAATTTGTTAAAATCTTAAAGGAGATAAAAAATGAATTTAAGGTACAAGACACAAACCAAATAGCTATTGGTACATCAGTTAACAATATAGAAAAATTTATAGTTAATGACACTAATAAATTTGAAGTTGCTAAAGGATGTCCTATGCACGTTAGAGCCGCAGGTTATCATAATTATGTACTGAATAATTCCAAATATAAAGCTAAATACAGTTTAATTAGATCGTCAGAAAAAATTAAATACTATTTTGTAAAGGTTAAAAACGAGAATGAGAATAATGTGTTCGGTTATCTTAATGGATCTTATCCTTATGAAATAGCTCCTCCTGTTGATTTTGATGCTCAATTCACTAGAGTTATATTAGATCCTATTAACAGATTTGTAGTAGCAATGGGATATCCTGAAATTTCATCAAATCTTCTTCTTGTTAATGCACTCTACTAATTTTTTGTGATATATAGATATATAAAATAAAAAAATTTAAATGATGGAAAGAAGAATATTTGATTTCAAGACTTTCGTTAACGAGTCTTATGAAAGCAATGTTAATGAAGGTTTTTTTACAACAATCGGAGATTACATTAAAAAAGCTACTGGTTGGGCTAAAGATTTCTTTAAAGCAATAAAAGATGGTATTATTCCTAAATATCCTGAAGGACCTAGAAAAGGTTTACCTGTTGCTATGTACTTTAGTCAAGAAAACGGATCAGTTTATGATCAGGTTAAGAAATGGGCTGAGGGAGAACTTCAACTAGAATCACAAGAATTTGAGGATCTAGAAGAAGCTAATATTCCTCTAGAATATACAGGAGAAGATCAATCAGTAAGAAATGTTCACGCTGATGATCTGATGAGAATGATATTAAAATTATACAGAGCTAAAGATAGAGGAGGTAGAGCTAAACCTATTTTTATATATGGTGCACCTGGTATTGGTAAAACTGAAATAGTTTACGCCGCAGCAAAAGCAGCAGATGAAGCAGGTATTGATGTAATGCCTTTAGATTTACAGTACATGAACCCTGAGGATTTATTAGGTATTCCTTCAACACATGAGGTAGAGCCTGTTAAAGTAGAGGGTGGAGTCGTAATGAGTAGAGGAAAAGGATTCAGTAGAGCCAATCCAACTACATTATTACCTGCAGATAATGGACCTAGAGGAAAAGGAGGTATTATTTTTATGGATGAGATGAACAGAGCTAATTCAGTTGTTCTTAACTCAGTGATGCAATTCGTTCAACAAGGAAGAATCCAGGAATACAAATTACCAGACAAATGGATCATCGTTGCAGCTGGTAACAGACCAGGAGAAGGAGAAAATATTGCAGATTTAGATTTTGCTTTAGCTGACAGATTCACAGTAGTTAACTATGTACCTACTGTAGAAAGATGGTCTGATTGGGCAAAAACAAATAGTAGAATTTTACCTGAGCTTGTTTCTTTCCTTACATTTAAGAAAGATTTATTCCATGCAATGGACACAGATAAAAAATCTTTAAACTTCCCAACACCTAGATCTTGGTCAGACGGTGCTTTCATTTTACATGATGAGGTTATTGATACTGGTGCTGAATCTTGGAGAGATTTACCAATGACTGATATTAGAAATATCTTTGCAGATCAAGTTGGTCCTACAGCAGCAGGGGCATTTGCAGAATACTTAGAGGTACTTAAATCTATTACTGAGGAAGACATCAGAAGAATCTCCGAAGATCCGGACGGAGCTCCTTTACAAGAAAGAGCTAAAAAGAATCCTAGTGTATTATACGGTTTAATGGATATGGCTATCGGTTATAGAACAGATGATGAAGCGAAAACCGCTTATAACATCATGAAATATTTCTCAAGGTATAATCAATTAGAAGTGTTAAGTGCTCTATTAATTAAAATTAAGAATACCTATATGCCTGATGCTATGAATGCATCTAAAGGTACTGAAGAAGAGCAAGAATACAAACAATTAATGCTGGAATTAGTACAAAAAGGAGCTGCAGATAGAGGATTGTAATCCAAATTAAAATTAATTATGATTAACAGATTAGTAGAATCTAAATATAGGGAAGGGAAGGTCATTAAGACCTTCGCTTCTTTTGGTAAATATCTGATGGAGTCTGCTTTTGATGGATACGTTCCGCAAAATATAGATTATGATCCAGATGAAGTTAAAGCCAGAATTGGTAGAGCTATCCTATGGCTTTCTATAAATAGAGGATTTTATGGTGAGCTTTTAACACACCTCAATGTATATGGATCTTCATCAGTTCGTACTATGTGTACTGATGGTACTTCAATAATATTCGGTCCACAATTTGTACTCGAACACACTAAAGAGGAATTATGTTTTGTTCTTTGTCACGAAATCCTACACTGTATTGGATATCACCATGAAAGAAGAGGATCTAGAGATCCTTATCTTTGGAATGTAGCAGCAGATCTTGCAATAAATCCTATCCTTATGGATGACGATGGTATGAAAATACCTACTGTAAAATTTGGTAAATTTGCAGGTGAGATAAATGGATTATACGAAGAGAGATTCGTTGGAATGAGAGCTGAGGATATCTATGATATGATAAAAGATGATCCTAAATACACAGGTGATAAAACTAAGAGTGCAGTAGAAAATACTGGTGAAGTACTAGACGGAGATGCAGAATTACCAGAAGCAGATGACGATTTAGTGGTACAGGAACAGGAAGGAGACGACGAAGATTGGGATAATGAGGATGATGATTGGAGCGATGATGAGGGAGATGATGATTGGAGCGATGATGAAGGAGATGATGACTGGGATGATGAGGATGATGATTGGAGCGACGAAGAAGGTGAGGATGAATGGGAAGATGATGACTGGGAAGATGGAGACAGTGATTTTGATGACGACCAGAATGATCAAGATTCCAAATCCGGAGACGACGAAGGTGAGGATGAATTAGAAGAACCTAAAGTTGGTGATTATGTTAAACTCCGAGGTAATAAATACGGAAAGGTAACTAGTATAAATCCTGATGGAACTATGAACATCCAAGAATTATCTAAAGAGGAGGTTAAACAAGCTCTAAAAGATCAAGAATCTGGACTTTAAATTAATAAAAGATAAGATATTATGATTCACAGTAACGTTAAATTAGAAGACGCTAAGATATTAAAGGTCAAAAAATCCGAGGATTCTAGCTCTAGTAGCTCATCTAGCTCTAGTAGTTCGCCTAGTTCTAGTAGCAGCAGTTCTCAAAAACCTAAAAAAAATGTCAAGGAAGTAACTCTTAAGAAATCAGGAGGAAAACCTAAACCAGGAAAACAAGGTCAACCTAAGCCAGGACAAAAAAAGAAAGGAAAACAAGGACAACCTAAACCGGGACAAGGACAACCTAAACCTGGACAAGGACAGGGACAAGGACAACAAGGACAGGGACAACAAGGGCAGGGACAAGGACAGGGACAAGGACAACAAGGACAACAAGGACAAGGACAACAAGGGCAGGGACAAGGACAACAAGGAAAGGGTCAGAAAAAACAACAACCAGATTTTAAAGATAATCCTGAGGAGATGACTGAGATTCCAAAAGTTGGACAAGAAACACCAGGACAGAAAGTGATTAGGGATCCTAATGCATCTTTAGGTAAAAAGTTAAAATCTAAAGCTAAAGAAGTAAAGGGGGTAGGTAAAAAATTCCATAAAGGAAAGATCAAGTCAGATTGGGATAGTTTATCAAAACAATCTATGTCAAGGCATTCTGGAGTTCTTAGTGATAGAGCTAAGGCTTTATTATCTAAGATTAAAGGAACTGAACCGATGGTAGATTGGAAGAAGGAGCTAAAAAAATTCTTCGATTTATCATTAAAGAAAGAAAAGTGGGTACTTCCTAACAAAAGACTTTTATCGGGAGGAAACGTTCTTTACGGTAGAAAAAAAGTGGGAGAGGACACATTAAAAACTATTGTTGCTATGGTTGACACCTCAAGTTCTATATCCAACGAACAGGCAAAAGTTTTTGTTAACGAGATAATGTACTTATGTAAGACTTATAATGCTGATAAAACTGTCATAATATATTGTTCCGATGATATTGATGGAGTTGATATTATAAAGAAAGGAGGAAAACCAGATTTTAGTAAAATGGGATCTACCGGAGGTAATGCTAAAGGTTTTATTCCTCCATTCATAGAATTACAAAAGATGAAAATAACACCTTCTCTTGTTGTTTATTTAACTGACACAGGAGGAGAAATGCCAGATCCGAAACAATATGGTATTCCTAAATATGCTAAGAAGACTATATGGTTCGTTTGTTCTCCTAAGATTTATACTCAACCAACATTTGGTAAGGTTTTATTTGCACCAGTTAGTGCTATAAGAACATAAATATTGGATTTTAAAATCCTAAATCATGGAGGCGATTAGATAAATTTAATTTGCCTCCTATTTTTTTGTCTATTGATTCGAATAGATTATTATCCCTTGATTTTAAGATAGAAGAAATTTCCAATGGGTTTAATATACCAGATTTAAATAATTCGATTATTGCATCTGAATTTTTATCCATCTCAAAATTATTAATTGGTCTAAATCCTTTATTGAGTTTAGATAATTCTTCCTTATTGTCTATACTAGACATAGTAACTAATAAAGGAACAATATAATCAAACTCCTTGAAATTATAGCAATTAGTAAAGAGTGATCTGAATGTCGACCTTGATATTCCTTCCCTGTTTGTTGACATGTATTTTATTTGGTTTGGACGATCTAATTTATTGATTCCTTCCAAAGATACTAATGGACAGCCAAGTAAGAAAGTTTGTCCCCCTACAAATCTTGGTATTAATTTAAGATCCTCGTGAATACTTGTTTTGAAATCTCCTTGTACGTAACAATCACACAAAAAAATAGGTAATAAATTATAGCAGTATGTGAGATCCATTGTACCTCCTATATATTTTGGCGGTGTAAATGACACTAAAGAGCTTCCTTTTGCTATAAAATTTCCTGATATACTTTTAAATTTTATTGGTATAGTGTATACTGAAGAATCACTTATATCAAGATCTCCTTCTAGATCAAAATATCCTGGTTCATCAGAAGGCTCTAATTTTCCCTTGATGTAGGATTTTATAAAATCTTTAGTGAAATCTTCCATATAACAAATATAATAATTAATGATAACATAAAAAAATGAAACATTATCTTTTTTTCTATATATAACTTATTATAAACTTTATTTTTATGTCTTTTAATAAGAGGTTTTATAATAAAGAATCTATACTTTCTTATAATCAAGAATTTGAAGATTTTGAAAATTGGATATTTAAACCAGATGCTCATTTGTACTCTGACGAGTTCAGCGAAAAGTTCATAACATATTATATGGATTCTGATGATGTGAGAAGAGCTTTTTTATTCGAGTGTATAACAAACCATACTATAAAGGATTTAGATTCATTAGAACTAATAAAAACAACCAAAGAATGGATAATTCAATAAGAATAGATATGAAGGATCAACCTTTCATCACTTGTAAAGGAGGAAATGCACTATGGGATTCCTCTTTAATGTTTAAGAGACTTTCCCCTCTTATGAGTCCAACCGGGAAAGAGGAACTTATTCCTGCAGAAGTTATAGTTTGTAGGAAATGTGGTAAAGTTCCTAAATTCTTCTATGATAAGGCTAAAGAAATACCAGAAGAATTGAGATCCACTTGCGAAAATTCTATAATAAATCCCTGAATGATTTTTTTATTTAGAATTTTCTTTATATTTTTACAGTGTATCTTTTTATAAAAAATATTTTATGAAAAAAATATTAGCTATTTTAGTTCTTTTACTTTTTGTTGGATTCCTGATTAACAACTTCATCTTTGCTATGCAGGAAGTTAATAGTAAAGCTGATTTAAGATTTAGTAAATCACCTTTGACTCTATCTAAGTCAAATCCTGAAGACTCGATTAGAGTCTCTGAGAAAAAAATAAATCCATCTGACTCAATTAAACCAAATAATAATCCTGGTTTGACTCAGAATAAATTGGATTCTATATTACATTATGCAACCTGGTATCATACCATCGGAACATCTGTACACAGAAGTCATCCCACAGCAGCATACAATAATCTTCCTAAAGGAACTAAATTGAAAGTCACTAATGTAAAAAATGGAGACACTTGTATTGTTGAGGTAACCGATGTTATGGGTTGTAGACTAAAATGTTGGAAAGGTACTGGGTATAAGTGTGCTTTTCATTCTAATAAAATAGATTTGAGTCATTCAGCTTTCGGCTCTATATCAGAACATGGAAGAGGAAAGATAATAGTTTCCGTTAAACCTTTAATAGATTAAAAAATGAAATACGTATCTATAGATTTAGAAACAACTGGATTAGATCCAGAGAATTGCCAAATTCTTTCCTTCTCTGCAATATTGGAGGACACTAATAATCCTTTACCTTATGATCAGATCCCTAAGTTGAATGTTTATATTTTAAGGGAATCTATAAATGGTAGTTTCTTTGCTCTAAATATGAATAGAGAAATAATAACAACTATCAACAATTATCTGGTTCTAAGAAAAAATGACGAGGCAAGGGTTAATATGATGAGGGAGACTAAAAGTATTTTCTTGTACGAGAAACATTTAAGGTTTTATTTTCAAATGTGGCTAGCTGTTCATTTAGAAGGTAAAAAAGATTATGAAGTTTATTTAGATCCTATTTGTTGGGTTAATAATGAGGTCTTAAAAAATACCGTAAGGGATATTTTAGTCAAGATTAATCCAGCAACACAAAAAATAAATGTTGCGGGTAAGAACTTTGCAGGATTTGACAGGAAGTTTATAGACAAGTTAGAAGGATTTTACGATCATGTTATTTTTAGACAGAGAGTATTAGACCCTTCAGTTCTTTTGGTAGATTGGAAGAATGATGAAACCCTACCAGATCTTTTAACTTGTAAGGAGAGAAGTAATATTTCTGGGGAAGTTACACATGAATCACTTAGTGACGCATGGGACGTAATACAAGTTTTTAGAAATTTTTACAAATAATATCGTAGTTCTTTAAGTTTTTATTACTACATTTGGATAAATAAAAACTAACCGGGTCATAATGGAATTGATTGGCGGAAGAGTTCTTTGACGTGCAGGCAGTGTTAGATGGAAACACTTTAATTACCTATCGAAAACAATAAATGGCAACGTTTATAACTCTGAGGATATCATGAGTATCCCAACTTCATTAACTAGAGGTTTAACAACTTCTGTTAAAGAAGAAGCTGAGATGCTAGTAGCAGCTTAAGCAACGGGTCGCAATTACCTAGGAACAGAAATTTGCACGCTGGTTTGGTTTCTACCTTAAAAAGAAACAAAGTGGAGGATTAGTTCTCAGTAAACCGAACCACTATAAAATAAGGGAATTGTGAAGTTTGTCAATTTAGAAAAATTGAATAAGCCTGTAATAAATTCGTCTGGAATAACCGAGCAAGACGGGGGAGTCGGAGCCCCCATGATCCACCATCCTATAATTAACTCCGAGTTCATTAGATTTTTCTCACTGAATATTTTTTTATAATCCTTATTATTATTATATTTGTTTAAAATAATAATTATGGATGAATTCTTGGAAACAGAGAAACAATTACCAGATAAAGGAAAGGATATAGTGGGTATAAAACAAAACGGGGAAACTGTGTATTGTTTTAGGTGTGCGTGTAAGAATCCAAATTGTTTAGAATGGAGATGTCCGATAACAGGATCAGCTCTCTTAGTATCAATTAAAAAATGGAAATATAAACATGATTAAGTACTTTTCAGAACTCAAGGAAATTGATAATGATAAAAAATAAGGAGTATGGTAGAACAAAGAATATTTATTTGCGCATGTCACTCTTATACACACCAAGCAATTTTTTGGTGGGATGAGGAAGAAAAAAACTTATATGTGACAATTCATTTAACAACACACAAAAACTTTTTCAGAAGATTCTGGGTGGGTTTAAAATATGCTTTTGGTTACACAAGTAACTTTGGAGAATGGGACGAATTTGTGTTTAATGAGAGGGATGAGAAAAAATTAAGGAAATATCTAATGAAGGAATGTAGGTAGTCATTCATTACACAAAACTTTAAATTATGATAAAAAGATTATTAGAAAGACTTAGCTTGATTAAACCACAGAAACATAAATTGGTTATATCTGATTCTATAATCGGTACAGATAAATTGACGGAATATCAATTGGAAATACGAACTCGTTTGAGGGAAAAATTTAATGACCTACAAATAGAAATTGGCAGGGGTAATAGATTAATGATTAATGGTGTTGTTATAACTGGTGGTGTAATCATAGAGGATGTAAGGAATCGTAAGGATTATGACAATGACGTTAAATTTTTCTCTGACGAAATAAAACGTAATTATTGTCGTTATAAAACGTTTCTAGTGATGTCAACAGACGAAAAATTAATTGAAATTTATGATCACTACGGTGCATCATTTTTTGGTAAAGGAGATGACAAGCAACTAAAAGAGTGGGGAAACTCTGATGAACGAATAAGAGAAATTAAAATTAAGTGCGTGAAATGTAAACTCAATTGGAATAAAGAAGGTATTGAGGTGTATAAACTACTGAACGAAAAGTGTGGTGGAAAAAATGTTTTGTGATGAACACCAAATAAACACATACAAAACTTTAAATTAAAATAAAATGAAAATAGAAGTAGAAAACTTGAATGAACCACAAAAACCACAATTGAATATAGGTGCTGTTAGGCGAAGTTGTTTGATTGTGAAATATGGTGAAGTTGAAAGACTTTGTAAAAAATGTGGTTATGTTATGTGGGAAGAAGAAGGTAAGAGTAACGATGAAATTATTGATAATATGGTAAAGGCTGGTTATGATGCACCGAGTTGTCGTAACAATTGCGACTAACGTTTTGAAACTTGGCTTAGTTCCGAATAAGCATATAAATTAATTTTAAAAGTAGAAAAATATGAGTATAGAAAATAGTTCAGGTAACCAAGAATCTAAGGCATTGAGTCAAGATGCTGTTAGTGGCAGTTTTAATGTTTTTTGTTTAACATCATATACAAAAAATACACCTAAATACTCACATTGGAGTGATGGGTTAGAAATGTTTATTGAAAAAGGTGGTATTAATATTAAATTAAATAGTGAAGAAATTCAAAAGATAGTTAAATCTCTTCCTCGTACAATTGGTGGTTCTTATTAATTGCCACTAACGTTTTGCGTGTTTACTCAGTTTTTGATTGATTAACTTTAAAATAAAATACAATGACTGAAAAAATGATTAGAGATGCGTACTCTCGCATTAGAACGATTGACAATACAATACCCGATGATGTATTGGATTTTATGAAAGATGCTGCTATTGAAAAATTGCGTAAATACGCTGTTAGCAGTTCGGTTTGCCCTTGCAATGAACTTCCTGACGGAGAAATAGCTATTAGCAGTAAAGCACTCACAGACCCAAATTGGACTGATGTGCAAACTGACTTCTAACGTCTGATGATAAACAATCGTTTTAATGTTGTTTATTATTTGTTATGTGTAGTATGGTGTTAGAACTTAAATTTTAAAACTTATGGATACAATAAAAATTAAATTAGAAAGTGGAAACGAATATAAACTACCTGATATTTCATCAGAAAAGTTTGATGAATTTATGTGGGAAAGTGGTAGTAATGACGTTGAATATGAAAAATATAAACGTGAAAACGGAATGATGGAACTAACAGACTTTAATTCTCAAACTACTGATGAAATTACTTTGGTGGTAGAACAATCTTGGAGAGGTAGAGTTTTAAAATTTAAGTGTGTGTATGATTCTGATAATGATAAAAACTTTGATGAAAAGGATTATTTCGGAGAACAGAAGTAGTATTACACATAACGTTTTCCAAATAAATTTAGTAAAAGATATGAAAGACAGTATTTTAAAAGTAGCAGAACACCTTGAAAATGGTACAATAGATTCAGATAAGGCACGAAACCTTTTATTGAATTTATTTGGTTTTAGTGGTTCGTTGCAACCATTGACAATTGATAATGTAAATAAGATGTTAAAGAAAGTATCAAAAGAAACTTGGGTTGCTGTGAAAGGTGATGAACACGGATGGAAAGAATGGTATGCTGAAAGATGTAAATTGAATCTTAATAGCAATGACCACTAACGGTTCGCAGGTTTATTTAGTGCGGAATTAGATGCACAAAACTTTCAAATTAGTAGAAACTTAAATAGAAGCAGAAATGAACAATAATAACGAAAACTCCGCATTGAATAAACCTGCTGTTAGCAGTAGTTTTTATTCTTTGATTGATAGACTACAAAGATATTCAGAGTGGAAATACCCTGAACGTAAATGGACTAATGACTTTTACTATGAGTGTGCTTTTCAATGGAAATGCAAAGAGAAAGAATTAGAAGAAAGGGTATTGAAACTCGAAAACGATATGAGGTTGGCAGGTGCTTTATAAAATTACCGCTAACATTGAGTGTATAAGCAGTAGCCTACCACTGAACTTGATTAGAAGTAGAAAATTTAATATTAACAACTGCAATAGTTTGAAACGCCTAACGGCTATTGCTTATACACTTTGTTATACACAGTACGGTTTATTAAGGTAGAATGTTGATTTGGAACACAAATAAAACTTTTTAAAAATGTGCGGTGGAAAAATTAATTCTGAATATTTATATATAAATAAAAACGAAATACTATGAGTAAAGAAATGAGAGAACAAATAGATATAGTTAAGAACTGGAAACAGTTTTTGAATGAAAATATTTCTAATATAGAAGATGGTGATATAATAGAAATGTTGGAAGATTATGACTTACCAGATGATTATCAACATAGACTTTCATTGAAGAGTGGTGAAAAATATACACTAAGAAAAAATTTTAAAGCAGAGCAAGAATATGGTAAAAAAAACTGGTGGGTTGTTAGTGGAAATTATTTCATCAAAGATAGTGGTGAATTTCAAAGTAGGGCTTTAACTTTTACTAAAGAAGAAATGAATGATGTTATAAAAATATCAAAAAAAGTGGGTAGGATAAATTTTTAAAAAGTTTTTACACAGAACTTAATTTGGAACACTAATGTGGTATTGTGTATAACGGTTACAAATATGAGAAGTAAATTTTCCCTATAAAAAATAGATAAATCAAAATTTATTTCTTAAATTTGTTGTTATAAGTATGTATTATTTTTGTTTTACATATTAAAATTAAATTAAAAAGTAAATTATGGAAAAATTAGAAATGGAAAATGTACCTATCGTTGGATATATCCACTATTATATTAAAGACAAAGAAGTAAAAACTAAATTCATCCCACTTGAATTAAAAGATTCTTTTTTAGAAAGATTTGGTGATGATTTATTGAACACAGATGAAAATGATGTGGATGAATTTATCAAAAACTCAAAACAAAAATAATATTACTTATAACGATATTCAGATATATTTAGTATTTTAATAATAACATTAATAAAATGGAAGAATTTAATAAAATGAATGCACTAAAATATTTAGTGAAAATTGGTCCAGAATATACAAATGAATGGACTGAAGCAGGTATGTATAATATACTTTGTAAGGTTATAAATAGTGAAGAAGAAATTTTCACAAAAAATATTTTAGATAATTTATTGAAAGAAGCAACTAATTATTAAAATATTGAATATATTCTTTGTTATGTTTAACGAAGTGTAGTTGTGAGGAACGAACAATTAAACATAACGGTTGGGTGTATGAGAAGGTTTGCTTTGATGAACTTTCAAATTACCGAAAATGTTATTGGCAAACTTTCTTATACACCTTGTTATATGCTGTGCGGATTAAACCTACAAACTTTAATGCGGGAGATGAACCTTTTTGTTTTATTTTTTGTGTGAAGGAAAATTAAAATTTGAATATTTATATATAGAATAAAACTATTTAATAATATGGAATTAAGAAAATTTATAGCAACCACTATACGTGAATATTTGAATGAACAGAAAGAAATTGAAACCAACTTAAATAATAATTTTAAGAAATGGTTTGGAAACAGTAAAGTTGTTTATAATGGTAAACCACTACCTGTTTATCACGGCTCACCAGAAGAGTTTGATAGTTTTATGGGTGATACATATTTTACACCAGATTATTTTAATGCTGATGGATATGCTGGTGATGGAACAGTTTATGAAGTTTATTTGAGTATTAAAAGACCATTAATTGTAGATGGTAAAGATAAAAAATGGGATGAAATTGAAACAGAATATGGCACATCAACAAGGGAAGTAGTAGCAAATGTTGATAGAAGTAAATATGATGGTATTATTTTTATAAATATAAAAGATGCTTGGTTTGATGATGCGGATTATCAAGATTCTGATACTGTTTATGTAACATTTAAACCTAACCAAATAAAATCCGTTGAAAATGATGGAACTTGGGATATTGCAGATGATAATATTTTTTCTTAAATTTGTGGGTGGGAAAAATAAAACAAAAAGATTATAACCACAAAACTTAATACGAAGCAGAAACGTAGCATTGCATATAACGGTTTCGGGCTAAGCGATAGGTTTTAATTTTTTGAGTGAAGGAAATAACTAAAAACAAATATAAAAATGGATAAAAAATATCAAAAACAACGAGAAAAAGAGCAACGACAAACTGAAAAATGGTTGCCTAAAATTATTAGAGTGAATGGAGTTTTCGGAGCAGTAATGCCCGAATTGAGTAGTTCAATAGCCTCACAAGAAGGAAAAAAAGTTACCGTAATTGAGATTATTGAAGAACAAGGTAACATTGCCATTGGAGGCTCACGCTATGAACACGTAACAAAACGAAAAATTGAGGATGTGTTAATGAACAGATTGCGTAAGATTCCATTTTTACCGATTTACTTCTACGTGCGTAGGCAAAGAAAAAATTAAAACTTTTGCTTAGCCCGTGTTATAAGTCTGGGTGGTTTTTCACCGCCTTGCTTATAACGGTTGCAAATATGAGAAGTAAATCTTTTCATTAAAAATAGACAAAGTAAGATTTATTTCTTATATTTGTTGTTATATACAGTAAAAAGTGGGTGGGTTTTACATTTTAAGATTTTATATATAAAAATAAAAAAATATTATGAAGTTTTTAGAAAATTATGATACATTCAAAAAATCATTTAACCCAGATAATAAATTAGATTATATGTTTGATATACCTGAACCTTGGTCTAATTACCGACAAATTATGTTATCTAATATATTTCTAAGATTTAGTGAAATAAGACAACTATTTTATAAAGAAGATTTATCAAAATTAGAAGACTTCTCTGTAATTATAAATGTTCATTCTGATGGTTCTTTAGGGACATATATAGTTCATAATGATTGGGTTGAAAATCCTTTTATTAAAAGTGATGACTTTGATGTTTGTTTTACAATTAAAGACTATAATAAAGTTAAAAAAATTAAAACCCTAACCAAAGACATAAACTTTTTTGATGAATTGGAAAGGTTTAAGGATGATAAATATTCTCATTATGACTGGTTTAAAAACAAGGAAAACACTAAATACTTAGACTTAAAAACAAAATGGACTATTGTTAGTTATGATGATAAACCTATTGCGTTAATGTCGGAACATGATTCTTGGAGAATACCACAACAAATGGATATTAACGAAGTTGAAGAACAGAAATATAGTAAGTTTAGAGTTAAGTCCGTTAAAGAAGGATTAGGATATCTTAAAATGTAAAAGAAGGGTGGGAAATTTTTATTGTTTATAACGGCAAAGTATAACCGTCAGGTGGGGGATAGAAAGCACCGAACCTTCCACATTGACGCTAAACTAAATTAGGTGCATATAGCTTCAAGCTGGCAATCAGCCCCCACTTGAGGTTATACAATGTTATGGGCTGGCAATTTAATATCAATTTTTATGGGAAATGACTTAAAAGCAAAAGCTATTGGTTCTTTTCTTATCGCTTGTATGAGATTAGATACAGGTGTACGAGGAGGTAAACAAAAACTTCAAAAGATTGTTGGAAAATCAATTTTCTATCAAAGTGAAAATGGTAAAAAATGGTTTTATAACACAAAAAAACTCAAATCTATGTCAGTATCAAAATTAAATGAAATGACAGAAAAAGTTAAAAATGCGTAACTATTATCGGGCAAGTAGGAGGTTTCTCTTGCTTGCCCATAAC
>Ga0172373_10005930_pt1 | contig 16515 bp, 18 predicted proteins | sample Lak10m_2_FD_114546 | JGI IMG/M metagenome (GOLD analysis project Ga0172373, IMG submission 114546) | Freshwater microbial communities from Kabuno Bay, South-Kivu, Congo - kab_092012_10m | ecosystem: Environmental > Aquatic > Freshwater > Lake | place: Democratic Republic of the Congo...
ACCCATGAGGTCATCAAGAACGCTCGGTGTACTCGCGTGCATGTATCCCTTGCGGTATGAGTAGAACGGCTTTGTCATGTTCTGTGGGTTCTTGGTCATCGCGCGAAGGCTTGCGGTAATTCTCACCGGCTCAGGTGCGTCTATGTAAAGTGCTAACCTATCTGAGTCACGCAGCACGTCTATCACGTTTAACGCACCATACACTCGGTTTGCACTTAGACTAGTTAGTGGACTTAGTCCAACAAGAACGTGGTCGTAACTTTGTAGGTCAGTCAGGTCCCACGAGATCTCCGGATCTGTCTGCACAACCTCGTGTCCCTGTATCGTCAGCACGTGAGACAGTAAACTGGCAAATGAAAGTGATCTTCTGTTTGCGTCCGACGACGCGTGGGGCGCGGACATACCTGTTAAAAGAATCTTGCTCATACAAGTACTCCCTCAGCGTTAAGTTTAACGCCCTTGTCCTCGGCAACTGCACGTTCAATAATTCTGTTGCAGTGCTCGACGAACCTGTCATACGGTGGAATATAAGGTGCAAGTGCGTTTCGCTGTGCAAGCGCGGCCTCAACTAGTTGGTCGGTAGACATCCTCTCAACGTCCGCGATCTTTAACTTGTACGGATCACCTAGCGGATCACCCTCACCCTTGTCGGTGACAAGAATTGAGCCAACGTGCGCCGCATATAGAAAGCGGCTACGCCACCAGCCTGATCCGGCGTGCGGATACGGCGGTGAAAGAATTCCCCAGTGTCTGTTATAAAACTCAAGTACGTCCTTCTCGGTATCAAACCTCTGTCCGCCAAGTTTCTTAATTAGCTTGCGACTTCCCACGATCTCGACGGGCCAACTAGGTGACTTGCGCTCAAGCCAGGTATCATGTGGCATGAGTGCGCCAAGCACCCAGGCACGTTTCTTTTCCGTCGCCGCAAGTTCAACCACACCCTGCATCGTCGGAACGACCGTTGACGTTGGGTCAAGTGCCTCGATCGGACCGACCTCATCAGGCATGCGTTTACGAACTATCGAGCGATCACCAAACGAGTACATCGGACATACCGGAACCATACCTGCTGCCCAGCGACGATCAATTAGGTCCGCTGATGCTTGAACAAGACGCTTCTCCCAAGGTTTAACGTTTTCATCCGTGTCCATCATGTAGTATCTCTCGATGTAACATTTCCTTGCCGCGTCTGGGTTTGCCTGCTTAATTCTTTCAAGCGCGGCCTCGATGTCCGCGCGACTAAAGTACGTCGCGCCCTCGTCACCGCGATGTTCAGTTCCAACAAGAAGGTGCTTGTACAGCATCTGTGGCTTACGAACTAGCGCACGTGCTCCATTAAATACGGTGTTCGTCTGCCAATCATCAAAAAATCCAACCGCAGGCAAGCCTGATGATAAAGTGTAAAGTGCGCCCATAGCGCCTTGTCGTCCATTTAGCGAGTTCAACGGAGCAAGGTTAACCCAAGCAACATCGTATGAAGACAAGTCCTCGCCTGGTGTTACTTTGCGCCAGTCTACTTCGTGTCCAGCCTCACGTAAAGCTTGTACTATAGAGGCAGGAACATCTATCTTTTGTATTGTTCTTTTTTCAGTATTTATTTGAAGTGCGGTAAATCCCGTCATTATTATCTTCATAAGTCTCTGTACCTCTTTACGTATTGTAGTGCTGCTTCTAGTTTTATTAGATCGTCTTGAAAATATCCAAGTCCTATATTACACCTTCTGCAGAGAACAGCGCGTATCTTTCCAGTTTTATGGTCGTGGTCAAGAACTATTGTTCTTTTTTCTAATTCAATAAAGCAAAGTCCACACTTATTATCCTGTTGTTCAAGTAAAAGTTCTCTTCTAGCAACCCACTGTTCAGTTTTAGGTAAAAGCTCTATCCTAGGTTGAAGACGCCTTTTTGTTCTACGTACCTCTGTCCAGTTAGCAGTTTTACACTTGTGTGAACAGTATTTACTATTGGCATTTATCGCAGGAAATTCAGTATTACACCGTCTACAGTTAGTAAGAACTTCACCATTCTTACGTCTTTGTATCACTTTGTATGGACCAGGTCTAGACTGTGGCATAGTGTAATTACTTTCTACTAAGTTTACCGCCTGCAGCACTTACTACTACAGGCGGTAATACTTTAGTTATTTACTAGAACGGAGAAGCTGGTGGCGCAGCAGGGGCAGGTGCCGGTGCTGGCGCTGCCGCGGCTGGTGCCGGTGCTGGTGCAGGTGCAGGTGCAGCCGCTGCCGCAGGAGTTGACGATGCAACACCTGGGTAGTACTGCTTAATTTCATTTTTCTTCTGACCTTGCCAGGTACGAGAAGAAACCTGTGCACGAAACGCACGACCACGAATTGCCTGCTCGATCTGAGCGTTTGAAGGATTGGTTGCAAAGAACTCGCGACCAAGTCCAAGCGCATACATCTTGCGGAAGAACATTCCGAGAGCTGCGTTGTTATCCGGTGTTACAACAAGGTTATCCCAAACTAAGCGTTTTGTATGTGCGCCGTTTTGTACCTGTGCCTTTATGGCAAACATTGTCTTGCCAGATTGTGATACCTTTGCTGTGGCTTCAACTACAACTAGGTCGTAGTCGCCATCCGGTAGTGGATCATATCCTGCCGATACTTCACCGGCGTCTTTTACTAAATCGCCCCAATTAAGTGAACTCATTGTTGGCTATTTTCCTTTCGCTGTAGTTGTTGCTTGTGTTTTTGAACCAAACACCATGTCCAACATGCGTTCGATTCCAAGGTCCTGTTGTTCTACTATCTTTCCAAGACGACCTTGAACTCGCTCACCTGCCTCATATTCGTTCGTACGTTCTACGTACATACGACGAACCTTGAATGGAGGTTGCAGTGGATCTGGGTTTGGCATTGTCTCGACGGTGACCGCGCCGAGAATATCATAGAAGTATGGCGCCTGTATTGCAAGTTGTCCTTGCAGGTACGGACGCGAACGACCGTCTGTTCCAGGACGTGCCATTGCTGTTAACACAACTGCCTCTAGCGGTTGCGTTGGGTGCATTGTAAGATCTCGTAGATCACGTAGTAGAGCTCCCATGTGACGTAGTAACTCACCCCACTGTTGCATCTTCATCTGTTCGGTTCCTGCGATCGAGTCCATACACTTTACCTGAAGCTCAGATATTGAGTCAATGATAAGTGATTTGAACTGGTGTTTTCCAGTTTGTAGCCACTGGAATGTTTTAAGAACTACATCGTAGTCACGAACGTTAACTACAACTGTGTCCCAGGTGCCGTCGGCAACTGGTGGTTCTTCTCTAAGTGGGTCCCAGTACTTTACAGTTATAGGTAGGAATCTATGCCCACCTTCAACGTCAAGCATGAGACGTGGATATGGTGCGGTAACGGCAAAGGTTGATTTTCCAACCTTTGATTCACCGTAAACCATGATAGTCAACGAACGTTGTACGTCAGACATCACTGTTTCCTTTCATCTCTTTAGTAAGTTGGCGTAGCATTAGTCTGCACTGCCTTTCTTTTCTTCTTCTACTCCGTAGTATGCGTACGGATTAGAAACCTCAAATGCGTCCTCAATTGCAGCCTCAGCCGCACTGCCATCGTCAAACATCGGACAGATGGTGAAGAACTGACACTTCCACTTGCAGTCGCGAGAAGGACGAGGATACGCAACAAAGCGATGATCTCCTCCCTCATCAAGTGCCTTACGTGTATTTAACATGTCACTAAGTGTTCCATGAATTCTTTGCCAAAATGATCTAAGTGCAAATACGTTGTGTCGTACCTCAAGTTGTTCATAGAATGGTGGACGTGCGTTGGCAGATCTCTTTACCTTCTTAAGCATCGTAAAGATTCCACCCTCTGATCGTTCACCCTCCTTGTTCTGTGCAGTCTCTAGCATCATGTAGGTAAGGATCTGCTCGTTCATGTGTGCCATGCTTGAGAAGTCTGTAAACGATCCACCGACAGTCTTAAAGTCACGAAACATACGCACGCCGTCAGCCTTGCGACGAACACGCATATCGATCTTTCCCTGTAACACCACCTTGTTATCAAGTAACGGCATTGAGATAATTTCCTCGGTAGATATCATCTCTAACTCTGCGTCAATTCCATTTTCCTCAACCCACTGTAGGTAACCCTCAAGCATGATGCGTCCAAGCTCAGCCTCTGACTCAAGATCATAGGTGTCTCTATAACTTTCAACAAGAATTTTCTTGTCTATGTCAATTAACTGTGAGTGTGCCTCAAGTAAAGGTATATTCTTTGAGTAGTACATGTCTAACGCCTCGTGAATACGAGATCCAAGTGCAAGTGCTCCTGTCATCTGCTTTGATTTTGGCTGTAGGCGTCTGTAGTAACTTAACCACCACTTGCGACGGCAGTCCTTGTATGTCTGTATCTCAGAGTTTGAGATATATATTGGCTCGGTCATAGTTTTCCTGCCTTATCATCCTTTAGTAGTGTAAGTAACTTATCCTTGTCGCGAACTATCTGTTCAAAGTTATCAGCCTTTGTTTCCAGTACCTGGATAACACGTTCCTCAATGGTTCCCTCGGTAACGTAGTCCGTTACTATAATTGAGTCGTGAATCTCAGATCCGATGCGGTGCACTCGGTCAAGTGCCTGTCGATGATCAACAAGTGACCAAGGTCTTTGTAACATGATTAAACGTCTTGCCGCAGTTAAGGTAATTCCAACTCCGCCAGCCTGTGCGGTAAACAGGATCCACTTGATCTTACCTGATTGAAAGTCATCAACCGCCTGTTGACGTTCATCCTCGGTCTGTGCACCTGTAATAAGTCCATGCTCGATCTTTTCCTTAGTTAACGCTGCACTTAAAAGATATATAAGTTGACGTGATACCGCACACACAGCCACTGAGTCATTTCCAAAGTCACCGCTCTTTATGTCGTCCATAAGCGCATCAACCTTACATGAAGGATCGGCAAGTACAGCCTTGATCTCGCCTGTCTCTTCGTTGGCCGCGATCTCGGCATATGAACTTGCAAACTGTAGAAGTCTTATCGTCTGTGTAAGTACGCTAGGTGCGGTAAGTGCCTCGCCGCTCTCTAACTCTGTGATCATCATGTCACGCATCTGGTCGTACGCCTTCTTTTGCTTGGTACTCATCTCAACATCACGACGTTCAAACATCACCTCAGGTAGCCATGGAAGTACCTTTGCCTTTAACATACGTCTCATTCTTGGATGTAATGCGGCGTAGAACTCTGACTCCATGTGAGGTTTAACACCAAGAACCATCATTCCGCCGAAGGCGTTAATCATTGTGTTAACCATGCGATCAATCCAGCGTGTCTTGCTTGGCCACTCCTCAGGACTTATCCAGTGAAGTATTGCCCAAAGATCAAGTACGTTGTTTGCAATAGGTGTTCCTGTTAGTGCGTATCTAATATCTGCGTTACCTGTTGCAGCCCATAGTGCACGTGACTGCTTTGACTTAGGTTCCTTTGATCTATGGATCTCATCTGCAACTACTGCCTTAAAATCAATTTGATTTAGTTCTCTTAGGTGAACCTCACAGCGATTTTCCGTAACCTTCTCATCGTGACCTCCGCACTCCGTGCAGCGGGCAAGAGCAACTGATCCATATGGTGCAAGTCGTGAGTGTCCTCTTAGTGATTCCCAGTTAATGATAAATACCTGGGCAGGTTCATTAAATTGTTTACGCCGCTGGGTTGCTGATCCTTTAATTATCTGTATATCTAGTCCAGGCCACCACTTGTCAAACTCGCGCTTCCAGTTTTTCTTTAGGGTGTTAGGACAGACGATAAGTGCCGGAAATACCTGCTCGCCTTGGTCATTTAGTTGCTTCAACGCGCGTATTGCCTGGGCGGTCTTTCCAAGGCCAGGCTCGTCGGCAAGCAGGGCACGTCGCGCCGTTACCAGAAACTTTACACCTGCTCGTTGGTGCGGAAATAGGTCGGTGTTAGAGGGGTCCTCAAGGGTCTCTAGGTCACGTAACTCGTTGGCTGGGGTAATTCTATTGGCAAGCTCGCTGCCGGCCCACTCGGTCAACCTAGGGCCAATAACAAGGTCACTCTTAAACGTAGATCGTAGCGCTAGGCAGGTAGCCCAACTTGCGGGCACGCTCCAGATCATCGCCGAGGTATCCCACTTTGCACCAGGAATACTTTTACAAAGTTCCTTAAAGCGCCACTCTGCATTGATAACTACGCTCTTTTTATTTTCGCTTAACTCTACGCTTACAGGCAACCTATCGATCCTTTCGTCCTTACGTATACATACTAACAGGAAACTGCAGAAAAGTAATTAAATTCTGACCTAGTAAGTGATTTTTTTACTGAAGCAGGCGCATTGGCTTCCATCCTGTCTTCACTAGCCTTAAAAGACCGTGTCTTATCGCGTCAAGGGCATGACCCTCACCTCCGCGATACCAATATTGTAATTTCTTAAGCTTGTCGTTTGTAAACATCGCCTTCGCGTCCGCGGGTGACTGGAAGATTATCGACTCAGGATCAATCTCATTATCCAGCATGATCTGGCGCAGGATCCCGATCTGCTCCAGCGAGTAGGGTGACTGCGAGTTCTTGACGGTCTGCATGTTTGTGGTAAATCTTTCACAGACTATCTCCAGCGTTGCATTTTTATCCCTTGAGTGCTTAATCGCGTCACGTATAGGCTTGGCGTACTCATTCATCTGATATTCTCCCGACGAGATAAGTCTTGGGTCAGCACCATCATACTCAAACAACGCAACGCCACTTGCCTTACCTGGATCTACTGATAAAACTATCCTCACCTGTACTTTACTCCCCAGTTTTCTAGTGGTCCGTCAATTCCAGCGGTAAGTGGAACTGCCCAGCCCTCGGTTGTTGTCATACACTGCTTAACTAGTTGCTTAATCTCATCGGCGTCCTTGCGCGGGGCATTAAGCACAATTTCATCGTGCACCGGAACGATAAGAAGCTCTGTTAGGTCCGCCTGGTCAAGTTTAATTAAATTAGACTTAAATACCTCGGCCGCACCTCCTTGGATTAAATAATTCAAAAGTGAATAGACTCTGTCCTCGTCGCAGGGAAGCCTACGACCTGTCCAGGTGTAGACGTATCCTTGCCCCTCCGCGCGAAGACGACGCATTCCGGCGTCCTCTATCTGCTTTTGAAATGTTGCCATGCCAGGAAAGCGAGTGTCAAGTGAGTCTGACACGGTTCTCATCTGACCTTCAGCAACTCCTGCGGTTAATGCTTGCTTTGCAACGCCTGCTCCGTAGAGACGACCGTAAACAGTTCCCTTGATGAGGTTACGACGCTTATCTGACCGCTGCATCGATGGGTCATTATAGATTTCACGACCAATCTCAGTGAAAGGATCCGACCCTGTTGCATCTGCACGGTTAAAGAGCGAGATAAGATTTGGGTCGTCTGATAGTGACGCGAACATTCTAAACTCAACCTGGTCAAGGTCTGATGTGATGATAACATGATCTTCATCCTTTGGTATGAACGCGGTGCGAACGGTGTCATCACCCTTTGGCAAGGTTTGCAGCGCTGGGTTTTGTATGGACATGCGACTTGTGCGGGCGCCAAGCGTTTTTACAGACGGATGAACAAATCCATTTATGTTTTCATCGATAAAGTTTAGAAAATATGTGTTGGCAAGCTTATCTGCCTTGCGTTGTTTTAGTGTAATCTCAGCTAACTTCTTAACCTCATCACTTCCAGTTATGGTTAGAAGTTTTAGTTGATCCTTTGTCACAGCCTTGTTACCTGTAGGTGTAAGTTCTGTGATCTCAGCACCTAAATTTTCAAAAAGACGAACTAGTTGCATGTTACTTGATATTGAGACACCGTTATATGTCTGCTTTGCCCAAGTTTTTACAGACTCGCTATACTCTGTTAACTCCTGATACTTCTTACGTGAGTAGTCAAGATCAACTCTTGCTCCGTTTATCTCCATGCGGGTTACGATGCGCCTTGTTGCCATCTCAAGTTCATAAGCCTTGTTGTATGGCCCGTCCGGACCGCACTTCTCGTAGAACATCTCCCACAAGCGCATCGTTAAGACCGTGTCAAGTGCACCATACGCCCAAAAAGGTTGAAAGTTAGTTGGAACCGTTCCCCACGTCCATCCATTTTTGATAAGTTCAGCGTCAAGTGAGTCCTGAAGTGCAACCGCACGTCCGTCAATGTGTAACGCGGCTAGTCTTTTTAACGCACCGGACCCAAGTGGATCAATTATGTGTGCCATGATCATTGTGTCGTGCGCGCGGTGCCACGGAAGTTTCCAACTTGATTGAATATCAAACCAACGAGCCTCAAACGCGATGTTGTGACAGACTATAGGTCCGTCAAACTTGCTCATAGCCTCGTAGAAAACTCCAGACCACTCCTTCCAGGGAATTGCCCAACCTTGCTTGCCATCTCCAACCTGCACAAGTCTTAGTTGACCGTGCCAGGGAGATAGCGCGTGGTCTCTTACACCTCCTGGAAGCTCGCCGGTTTCAGTGTCGATCGCAATCGCGTTGTGTGGGCGACGTTCACCAAGCCATGATAAAAAATCACGTGCCTTATCAACGCTGTCAACAAGATTAAGTTGAACGTCCTGTAGGTTATCTGTCAATTTTTATCCTCTAGTATGGTTACCTCGATATTACACTTTTTGTAGTACTCAAGTACAATCTCAGGTTGACGGTGTTTTGCCCTAGAGAGAATTCTCATTACGACCCGCGATACTCCTGAGTTAGAAACGAGCTTTGCACACTGCAGACATGATGCATCTGTGATGTAGATGGTTCCTCCCTCCATCCTTGACCTGTCTACGTACAGAAGAGCGTTTGCCTCCGCATGAATTGCAGGGCAGGTGTCATACACGTTGTCAAGCGGTGTAACTCCCTGCGCGCGTGGGCACCAGTCGATGCAGTCTCCCTCAACTGGAAAGTTAGCGGCAGGTCCGTTGTATCCTGTTGAGCTAATTCGTTGGTCCTTTGAGACTATAGCCGCGCCGATCTGTGCACGACTACACCGCGAGCGCAACGCCACCGTGTCGGCAACGTGCATCCAGATCTCATCCCAGGACGGTCTACCTTTCATCTGTAGGACCAAATAGTGAAAATATCATAACGCTTGATATAAGTTGTAAGGCATCACGTCGACTAAATCCTGCGTCTTTTAACTCGTTATACATCACGTGAAGAGTTATTGCCGCCTCTCGAAGAGGTGGCATAAAGTTCATGTCAAGATCAAGATTTTCCTTCCTGTTTTTCTTGTTCTTGTCGTCGTCGCCTTCTCCGTTAAGCACCTTGTTCATTTTTTGACTTTTCCTCGTTTCTTTGAATCGCCTTTCTCATCGCGTCCGTGTACCACGCCTCGGTTACGTCAATTATGTTGTATACCTCCTCGTTGTTCTTATCAACCGCAGTAAGAGCCATCAACGCGAAGTTTTGTATCTCCTTCCAGGTTACCGCAACGATGTTAGGTATATGGGTATACTCGTTGGTGTGTTTTAAGTTTTCAGCCATGTCGTAGTGCTGTTCGTAGATGTGAAGGGAGCCAACGTGGTGTGTATACTTGCCTGGCTTGATTCCTAGAACAGACGCCATGGCAATCTGCACTCGCGTAAACTGAAAGAAGTCATACGCCGCACCTAGCCACACGTCGTTTGATCTCATGTAGACCGACATATTTAGTTTGTTATCACGTATTCTAAACTGGTGAAGTATCGTGCACGGATAGTCCTTCTTACTTGGAAGTAGGTCAAGCTTAGGGTCCCAGATCGTAACTACCGCCTGCCGTGAGTCTGGGTCATTCTTTAGACGCTCAACTACAGGACCATACTGATCAACTGTTCTTAGGCCGTATGCTCCGTGAAATAAGCCGTTGTCCTCGGAGTAGTTCTTAAACTGTGGTCCGATCGCCACGACTAACTTTGGAGTTGAGATACCTGCAAGTAGCTGGCAAGCCTCAACCGCGCCGATACCGGGAACAGTTCCGCGTCCTACTCCTAGAGGTAAGGTGTTGTATACGTCGTCGATGCGAATTACCGCGTCCTCGATCTCGCGCGTCTTCATTCCGCGTGGAGCAGCCTCCTTGCCGTACCTAAGAACGTGCTGAACAAGGTCAACGTAGCCGTTGACCGCGTCAGGTATGTTTATTACCGCAGTATCCATGGGCTGTCCTTTTCTAGGTTGTTGTACGCGCTTCTTTCAATTGCCTGTCCGTACAGCTCTCTATCCTTGTGATGAAAGCGTCGTACGTACTGCGGATGAGGTAGAACGTCGTAGTTAGACACGCCGATGTCCGTTCTTATCATTGCCTTCTCCGCAAGACGACCAAGCACGACGAGGCGAGGACGGTCAAGGTCGATCCAAAGATCATGAAGGTTTATGTCAAACTCGTTTGCGTTTACAATTCCAACGTTCTTCCAAAACGTGTCTGGAAGTGCGGTAAGTAGAAACTCTCCGGAGTTTCCGTCAACAGGCATAAACGGAAGCTCTGTCTCCTCGCCGTATCTCTCAACGATGTTTCGTCGATCTCCAACAAGTAATACCTCAGGAGACGCAGGGCCGATGTAGTTCTTGTACTTACGTATAAACCTGGTCTCATGTATATTTTTCTCAGCCGCGTCAACGATGTTGTAGGCAAGTTGGTCTACTGCGTCAAGGCTGTCAGCCCTAGGTGTAAGTTTCTTGGTCAGGCTCGCCGAGAGTATTGAGGCAACCTCGTACTGACCAAGTATCTCCTCTAGCTCGCTTTCATTTACAAAGTCGTCGCCGCGGGATGAAAGACGTGACTTGATCACGTCAAGAGGTTGATACAGCCAGAACTCGGCAACACCTCGTGAAAGCATAAATAGCTCCGTCCAGCGCCAGCCTGCCTTTCCAAGAAGACCGTATCCGTCAAGGTTCGTGTGTGCACGCTTAAGTGGCGCGTACGTTATCTCGCCCCAGTGCCAGCGATCTGAGACTATAGTTTCACTTGAAAAGTTTATGTCCTCAAGCGACGTGACGTAGTCCTTGAGTACCCAGCGACGTGTTTCCTCGAGAGGACGTCCCTTGTGAAACATCGTTATCCTGCGCTCCGGATATCTTTTCCTAACCTCGTTTTCAACCGCTGATATAAGCGAGGTCTTGCCTGAGGCGTCGGTTCCTTCAACTACTACAAACATGTTGTCCTTTGGTATGCGTCGTGTAAAATTATATAACAAAAACCTGTATTAAGGAATAAGCTCCACCCTGTAGATTGACTCGATTCCCTTATCTACCTCCGATGCGTCCTCAAGAAGTCTCTCAGCAACCTTCGTTAGGTAGCGTGCACCTCCCTCGTCGTACTTATATAATGCCTCAAGCACGGCGTTTGGATCATCACTTACCTGTGCCCAGTATCTATACTTCTCGGGAAAGACCATCACCGCACTTGGCGACGGACGACACTGCTCGCACGGAGTTGAGTTGTCCCTAAGCTCGTCTGCGTTTATCTCGGTAAGGTTGTAGCGCCTAACCAACTCGCACGCCGCGCCGTGATAGATGATTGAGACACCTATCCTTGACAGCACGTATGAGCCGTTGTCGGTCTTGTACAACGCAAACTCGATCCAACGGGTTGAGTCACGTCTCCAGGACGATGACTCGCTAAGAAGTTTTCCGTTGAACTGTAGAGTTCGAGCGCTATCCTTTACCTCAAACACTATTTATTAGCCTCTTTCATCTTTGCGTCGGATGATACTATATCATTTATTTCCATAAGTTGTGTCAGGTCCGCACGCAGGGACGCAATCTGACCCTCGTAGCTCGCGGCCATCTCGCCGATGCGCTGTTGAAGGGCAATGATCATCAGCTCGTTTTTTGTCTTTGGAGTATCCATGGAGGTATACTACTCTGACTCGATAACTGTGTACTGAGCCTCAAGGGCGGCAATCTGAGCGTCCGTGTTTTCAACTATCTTGTTCGCGCTAGCGATAATTGACGCGTCCGGTGTCTCCAGGGCATTTTGCTCGATAAGGTTTAACTCGGCGTTAAACTTATCAACCTTTACTCCTCTAATACGAGAAGCAACTATTGATAGCTTTTGCTCTTTTGTTATGTTCTTGTCTGACATGTCTCTTCCTTTTCTGTCTATCCTTGGTTTTCCAAGGAATTCTTTTCCTCTAGCAGTACCTGCCTCTTGCTCTCGATTTCCTGTATAAACTGGTCGTACTCGTCAGGGTTAGATATGTCTATCCCGTTTAACTCAATAAAGACGCCTCTGCCTTCCTGCGTTAGCGTGGCTATACGATCATAGAGATCTATCCTCTGGTTGATAGCCTCTATCTTGTCAAGGTTAGTTATATCCCTATCCTGCGTAGTCATAATTCTATCACCTAGTAGGAGTAAGTGGTTGGAGTTCCACTTGCCGTATTTCTCTTTACACCCGTTACTCGCTGTGTTCCAGCACTACCAGTTCCACTTGAACCTGAGTACGGAGTTAGGTAGAACTCGTAGTAGAAGTTTATTCCGGCGCCGCTGGTGGTACTGATACTTGATCCGTTAGTTGTTCCAGACGTAATAAACGTGTCTACTGGCGAGTTTAGTGCACTACTTGAGCTTCGATACAGAATATAAAATATGGATGCCGTGTTTGTTGCACTCCAGGTGGCGGTCATCTTAGTTCCGGTAGATGAGTTTGACGGTGTCATCGTGATAGATGAGATGTTTGGAAGTGCCGTAGTTGTAAAGTTAACGCTTCCTGCCGCGGTAGTTCCGCCAGAGTTTGCCACGGTAACCGTTGCGGTGTAGTTAGTTCCTGGAGATAGACCTGTCACCGCGCGTGACGTCGCGGTGGTGCCTGTAAGCGGAGAACTAGGAAGACCTGTTATGCTGTAGGTTGCCTGGTTTGTTGATGACCAGCTAATCGTTGCGGTTGAAGTTGTTATAGATGACGCTGTTACACCCGTAATTGTCGGAGGTGCGGCAGTAACTGTAAATGCAAATCCAGCGCTCCAGTCACTTGCGAGAGTAGATGGTCCTACGCTTGTTTCTCCTAGACTTGCGACCGACCTAACGTAGGCATACCAGGTAAACCCCGTAGGACCTGGTCCTGTGCTGTCAGTAAGTGGACTTGATGAGCTTGATGCATCAAACGATACAGGAGGAGTTGTGTCAGCAAGTCCTGTTGTCCAATATAGTTGATAAAAGGGTCCTGAGCCTCCGGTAAAGAAAACACTAACGGGGCCGTACTCAACTCCAGAGGAGACAGAGGTAATTGTGGGAGCGGTAAGATTAGATAAGGTTGAAAATGTAACAGTTCCGTAGTTTACTCCGGTAAAGAAGTAGTTGTTTGCTCTCACTAGAACCGTGTATGACGTACCTCCTGAAAGACCGGTAAGATTTATGAACGTATTTGTTCCTGTAGACGTCCAACTTCCTCCTCCGTTTGTTGAGTAGTCATAACTCTGTATCGCGGACATTCCAGCGTTGGCGTTTGTTACTGCGTTCCACGACACTGTTGCGGTGGTTCCGGTGATGCTTGATGCGGTAACCGAGGTTGGAGCCTGCGCTGATGATCCTTGGTTCGCAACTATACTGATGTATCCGTCGTCAGCGTTACCTGAGGTTAACGTACTTTGTGCAAGCCACACAGCGTGAGATGACGTTCCATACTCGGTAAATGACGTCGCAAACGCGGCGGTCGTGCCGAAGTAAACTCGGTACTCGGCTCCAACCGTTCTTGTAGCTGTGATCCTGCTGTAGCCTGTGCTAGATCCGTCGACGTAGTAGCCGGTAAGCGAGTAGGTACTTGATGGAAACGCAACTAGTTTTATAAGCGCGTAGTCCTGCCCATTTGGAAAGTGAACCTCATACTCGATCTCAAAGTTGGTGCCACCAAGTCTTTTTCCTCTGTAAAACATGTAGAAGTTAGAGCTATCAGCCGCATATCTTATTGAATTTAACTCAAGATCCGCTGGAAGTATGCCTAGCACTCGGTCAACTGTGCTTGCTATACTTATTGCAGATTGCCCACCGTCAAGCGAGATGTATCCGTTTGTGCCGATGTGCACCGTGTTACCAAAGTTAAAGGTGTATGTGCGTACACCCGAGAAAAATAATTTCCAGTCGCTAGGATTTGAACCTATCTTTATCCATCCCTCTGACACACTTTTCCAAGTTGATCCTACCTTTATCCAAAATTGAGATATAGCCTTCCACGGTGTTGTAGGATCATCTGTCTTTATATAGTTGGTAGGCATATGACTATGGAGTGTAGACTAGAACTATGTCACCATCTGCACCGCCACTTGGAGTTCCAGCAGTTGATGTTCCCTTTATATTTTTAAGTCCATTTTGTGAGTATCCGCCCGTGTATATAACCTTTGTGTCAGGACCTTGAAGCTCTATGCTAGCAGCACCTTTGATATACAAGACGCCATCGTTAGATTGACCGTTTGCGTTTATAACTGTTCCGCTTCCTCCGGCAAACTGATATATCTCAAAGTACGGAGAGGCGGTAGGACCCCACGTTAGGCTTGGGCTGTTGTACAGTAGTGTGTTTGTAAGTGTAAAAAGTCCACCTGCAGCTCCTGCGGCAAGTTGAAACGTAGATCCGGTGATGGTCGCGCCGGTGATAGCTCTTCCGCTAATTGTTCCAGTTGTGATGTTTCCGGCGTCTAGGTTAGACACGGTAATAACACTTGCGTCAATTGTTCCTGCGGTAATCTTGTTTGCAGAGATGTTTAATAGTGCACCGTCACCTAGGGCAAAGCCTTTCCAGCCTGCTGTGTTTGTAATACTGCCACTTGACACAGTTGATACTACGTTTGCCGCAGTTAAGGCGTAGCGAACTGTTAATGCAGTAGGAGTTGAAGTAACTGTGTACGTTCCGTTGAACGTTGCATCAACTCCTGTGACCGTAATACTCTCACCTACAACGAAGGTGTGTGCTGATGAGACGGTAAGTGTTGCCACGTTCGAGGTTAATGCCTTGTTGGTTACGGTTGCAGTTATTGCAGTGCTGTAGCGATAAATCTTGTTACTGTCATCCGTATCAAACCAGACATCGCCTAGAACGTAAGTTCCACCTGTTGGCTCGTAGTCCTGACGGTAGACTGTATTTTTTCCATCCGCGCTTGCCCGTGCGGTGTAGTCAATGGCCGTTAACTCAACAAAGTCCTCTGACGCTGGATCCCACACGTTTGCCACACCGCTTGTTGGATCAACCCACGTTGTGCCTTCCTTAAGGTAGTCTGTTGGCTCGGTCGTAGTTACAAACGTAGTTCCAAACTCTGCCTCATTTGGAGTAATCGCATCAGGCTGTATTGCCTTTGTGGGTACAGTGCGATATTGAATCTTCTCGCCTGTAACGACGTTTCTCTTTAGACGCGTAGCGCCAGGGCGCTTCTCAACGCGACGAACGCGACGCTCAACGTCGGTGACTACCTTGCCGATACTTTTACGGCGTCTTCTTCTGCTAGCCAATTCTGTCAACCTCCGCCTCTGTAACTAGAACTAACTCTACCTCTTCACCGAAGCTTGGCGAGTCTGGAACCTTAACCTTATATCCGTCGATCTTTCTTACAAGAACCGTGTCGCGTGGCTCAAGGTCGGACGCAAGACGCATGCGAACAAACTCGTCGTTGATCACGATCGCGCACCAGTCACCCGGAACGTACTCTCCGATCTTAGGAGATAGTGATCCGTTTACCCTAACGCTTATGTCTGAGATCGGAGGACGAGACTCGGTTAGATATCTCTGTGCGTGCGCGTACAACGCCTCCTCGTCACCGGTCTCATTTCTAGTCTCCTCCTGGTCAATAAGAGGCCAACCTTGAAGTAGAAGATCGGTGTTGCTTGCGACCGCGTATGGCTGCGACGCGTCCTCGCCAAGATCAGGTATGTTTCCAACTACAAAGAACCTTGTGGCTGAGTCCTCGGAGTTTTCCTCCATCGTTACGTCGATGATGTTTCCCGGATATTCAAAGACAAGCTCGTCCGCGCCAAACCTACTTAGAGGAGAAACCTCTCCCTCCGCAGGAGGATTTGGATAGTCAATCGGAATTAAGACAAACTCTCTCGTAAACACAGGTATTGCTCCGACGTACTCGATGTGGCAGTCGATGCGATACTCGAAGCCATCTACCGTGTCAGAGTACTCGTCAAGCTCCTCACCTACGCTGCGCAGCTCGTATCCTCTGTAGCTTGTGTTTGGTACGTCCTTACCGCTGTAGTCCTCGGTTGAGTATGATATGTCGATGTCAGAGTTTCCAGGAAACGGACCGTAGGTTCCAACGTCAACAGTTGGAGTTACGTTTGCCGTTGCGCTTGTTACCGTGGTGGTAGGCATGTCTGTATCAGATAGAGACACTGTAAACGTGGTAGAGGTAGGAGTCTCAACTATGATGTGAGGTCCGTCAAACACCGGAATAGGAACCGCGACAGATACCGTTCCTCCAACTACGACAGTTGAGACAACGTTTGCCGCGGTCTTTTCATACGTAAAGGTTGTGTTACTTGGAACGTCGTCGATGTAGTACACACCGTTAAACGTCGCGTCAACTCCGGATACGGTTACAACGTCTCC
>Ga0172373_10005933_pt1 | contig 16513 bp, 8 predicted proteins | sample Lak10m_2_FD_114546 | JGI IMG/M metagenome (GOLD analysis project Ga0172373, IMG submission 114546) | Freshwater microbial communities from Kabuno Bay, South-Kivu, Congo - kab_092012_10m | ecosystem: Environmental > Aquatic > Freshwater > Lake | place: Democratic Republic of the Congo: South-Kivu...
CCAAGGGCAGGAGGCTGGAGGCGGTGGAACGGGCTTCGGGACCCATTTGACCCAGGGCTGAGGCGGCTTCGCGTCGAACCACGGCGTCCTCGTCGGTGAGCGCATTCACGAGAGTTGGGATCGCGCTGCGGGCGGGAGAACGGCCGCGTCGACCGTGGGAGTCGATCGGCCGTGCGGCTAGGCGAGCCAGGGCGGAAACCATGACTTGGCGCACGGCGACGGGTTGGTTTGGGAATGCGCGTGTGAGGGCAGAGACCGCTCCGGGAACACCTTCGAGTTGGCCGATGGCGTAAGCCGCCCACCACCGTTTGGAAGCGGAGGCATGGAGGAGGGTTGGCTCTAAACTTGTGAGCGCTTCGCGTCCGTAGCGGGCGATCGCGAGTGCGGCGGCGTTGGCGACGCTGGGATCCCGATCGTCGAGTGCCTGGTTAAGGGCGGGGAGTGCGAGGGAAGCGGTGGCGGGCCCTCGCAGGGCACCTAGCACTTGAGCGGCGGTGGCGCGAACTTCGGCGTGCTCATCGAGCAGCAAGGGGGTTATCTTTGGGAGTTGACTGATGGCTGTGCTGCCGAGACGGCCGAGGGCCTCTAACGACTGGGTTTTGAGGCGGGTATCAGGATTTGTTAGAGCGGAGGAAAGCACGCCGAGACCTGGTGCCGGGTCACTTTGAGATTTAGCCCACGCGTAACCTCCGGCGATACGAACTCGGACCGAGGGGCTGGTCAGCAGGGGAATGAGCGGTGGATCATTCGGAGAGGAGGAGGATCGGAAACCGGCGAGAGCATTCGCCAGAGCCACCTGAGCGTCTTCGTTGCACACTTGGAGCGTGGCACGGATTTGGGCGGCGAGCTCTGGGTTGAGTTGGGTGCCTGGGAGGGGTTCCAGGGCGGATGCGGCGTAGTTCGTTGTGGCTGGGCCTGCGTCGCGCAGCAGATGGAGCACTTGGGGCCAGGCGTCGGGTCCGATCCGGCGTAGAGCGAAGGCGACGGATGCGGCGAGGTGGTTATGCCCGGCGGGATCGGTTTGACTGTTTTGGAGGACGTGTAGCAAGTCTGGCACGGCGCTAAGAGAAGCGGTGCCGAGGAGACCCAAACCGAAGGCGGCGAGTTCTTGGACGGCTTCGGGACCGGTTGTTAAAGCCTTGGTTAACGGTCCGACCGCTGATTTTCCGAGGCCGACCCATGCATGGAGTGCATAGAGCCGCAAGGCGCCGCTGGTAGGATGCGCCAGCATACGCTCCAAGCGGCTCCAAGTTTGGGGCGCGTTGGGTTGAAGTTCGACCAGAGCCATGATCGCAGCACCGTGGAGCGTGGGATCGGCACCATCCAGTATTCTTTCAATGGCCTGGATCGCCTCGTTTCCATGGGGTTTCAGGGCTTCAATAGCGGGGTGGGTGACCGTAGATCTTTGGATGGGGCCTAGGCTCTCCAAATAACAAAGGGAGCGGGCGGCGGTGTGATGGACGAGCGGGCGGGAGAGGGAGAAGGGGATCGACTGCAAGTCTCGCATTGCTTGAGCCAGGGGTACAGAACGAGTGCCAGTCTGAACGGGCTGGGTGGGGCGCTGAGGAGTTGCTGGCGAGCTTGGGTCGGGCTGGGATTTTGGGCCACAACCCGTTAGCGCTGCAAAACCCCAGCAGGCCACCCCTGTGGCGGCGATTCGCAGCCTGTTGACGAGGGTGTGGTTGAGACGCATGACAGGGGTGTAAAAGCGAAGCGCGAGGTGGCTTCGGTCTCGTCAGGCCTCCCCTGGCCGGCCGTCACGCGGTTCCACGGTCCTTTCTAGGCTAAGGGTGATATTCTTGAACGGTTTTGACGGCGTAACCGTGACGTTTCAGGGCGGCGATGCCCAAAGCCGCAGCCCGAGCCCCGCTCAAGGTGGTCATGATGCTGGTGCCCGTGTAGACGGCGGTGGTGCGGATCTTGACTTCGTCCGAACGCGGTACTTGGCCCGAAGGGGTATTGATCACCAGGGTGATCTCGCGATTCTTGATGAGGTCGAGGGCATTGGGGCGTCCTTCTGAGAGTTTGAATACCCGTTGGACTTTCAAACCGGCCCTTTCGAGCACGGAGGCGGTGCCGGAGGTGGCGACGAGTTCGAAGCCGAGGTCGGTGAATTGCCGGGCGATCTCTGCGACCTGAGCCTTGTGTGCGTCGCTGACACTGATAAAGACGCGGCCTTTGAGTGGGAGTGGAGCGTTGGCCGCCATTTGGGACTTGGCATAGGCGATGCCCAGGTCCGCGTCCAAGCCCATGACTTCACCGGTCGACCGCATTTCTGGGCTGAGTAGAATATCTTGGCCGTGGAAGCGATTGAACGGGAACACGGACTCTTTGACAGCCCAGTAGGAGGGCCAGACCTCGCTGGTGAAGCCTAGATCTTTCAGTTTTTTGCCCGCCATCACCTTGGCGGCGAGCTTGGCGAGGGGGATGCCGATGGCTTTGCTGACGAAAGGCACGGTGCGGGAGGCGCGGGGATTGACTTCGAGCACGTAGACGACATCGCCTTTGACGGCGTATTGAACATTCATCAACCCGACGACCCGGAGCTCACGAGCCATGGCGTGGGTATATTGCCGGATGGTTTCGATGACGCTCTGCGAGAGAGTATGAGGTGGGAGGACCATGGCGGCGTCGCCTGAGTGAACCCCGGCATACTCGATATGCTCTAGGATCCCGCCGATACAGCTCGTTCCTTCGGACGGGTCGGCGAAATGGCCGACGTCGGCGATGCAATCGACGTCCACCTCGGTTGCGTCTTCGAGGAATTTATCGACCAAGACGGGGCGTTCGGGTGAGGCTTCGACGGCGAAGCGCATGTAGTGGGAGAGTTCGGAATCGGAATAGACGATTTGCATGGCGCGGCCGCCCAGGACGAATGAGGGGCGAACGAGCACGGGGTAGCCAAGGTTTCGCGCGGCCGCTAGGGCTTCCGCCTCGTTGGTGGCCAGACCATTGGGTGGCTGGGGGATATCGAGTCGGCGGAGCATGGCTGCGAACAACTCTCGATCCTCGGCCACTTCGATACTTTGGGGCGAGGTACCGATGATATTGACCCCATTTTTTTGAAGACCGAGGGCGAGGTTCAGCGGGGTTTGGCCGCCGAATTGGGCGATAGCCCCCCAGCATCCTTCGCGCTCATAGATATGCAGGACATCCTCAAGAGTCAGGGGTTCGAAGAACAGTTTGTCACTGGTATCGTAATCGGTGGAAACGGTTTCCGGATTGGAGTTCACCATCAGGGTTTCGAACCCGTCTTCTTTCAGGGCGAAGGCGGCGTGGACGCAGCAGTAATCAAATTCGATGCCCTGGCCGATGCGGTTGGGTCCGCCCCCCAAGATCATGACCTTTCGTTTGGGCGTGGGGCGCACTTCGTCGTCCCCTCGATCGTAGGTGGAATAGTAATAGGGGGTGAAGGCTTCGAACTCAGCAGCGCAGGTGTCGACCAGGCGGTAGCTTGGCACCAGGCCCTTGGCTTTACGTTCGGCGCGGATCGCATCCTCGGTCGTTCCCGTGAGGTGGGCGATCTGCCGATCGGAGAAACCGAGGGTTTTCGCCTTCGTAAGCAATTCAGAATTCATCGCGGCCAAAGTAAGCCGTCTGGAACGAGGATTGGCAAGTGTGCGTTGAGGGGCGTCCCGACGGAGGGGGGGACTTGGGACTCGGAGCCGGGGGACCGTCCGGCTGTCGCCGGACGGGGACGTCCCAGCGGGACGTCCCTACCTTGTAGGCGGAAGAAGCGATGGGGGCTGGAGGTTGCTGCGTCGGTGACGAACTGAACGGTGACGCGTTCGAGATCGGGGCGGGGGGTTCTGTCGATGGTTTGATGGGATGGGGTCACGTCGGTCCAACGGACGAGATCGGGCGAGACCTGCCAGTTCCACTGCACCTCGGATGCGGCGTTCATGCGTTCGTACGTGATCTCGAGGTTTGGGGAGGGGGTGGGGTGGGCGCTGATTTGCAAAGCGGGTCGGGCCTCCAGTCGATCCGGTTCCAGGCCTAGCGCGTATTCGAGCCAGTTGGATAATCCGTCCCCGTCGGGATCCGCCTCGGGTCCGGAAATTCCTGGTTGTGCGAGTTGGGTTGGGGTGAATCGTAACTCGCGCCACGTTCCAAAGGTCGTACCTCGATCCCTCGGCACCCGTGCGCAGTAGGGGTCGGGGGTTTCGTTGCGGGTATCGATCCAGACTGCGACAGCGGGGACGGACAGTCCGACGGAAGATGCCATGCCCTGATAGTCGCCGAGCATTCGGCCTCCGCTCGCCAGCGGGGCTTTGCTGAGATCGGACGAAACCGAGCTCAGTCGGCGGTTGGCGGTCCACGTTTTGCCGGCGTCGAAGGATTCTGCGAGGTAAGCGTCCACGAGGTTGCCGGAGTTATTCCCGTGACGTTTATCGTAGAAGAGGATGGTGACGTGTTGGCCCTCGGGCGAGACGGCGATGGCGGGGTTGAAAACCGAAGCCCGGTTGGGTGTGTCGTTGACTGCCTGATAGGGGGTCCAGGTCTGACCGAGATCGATGGATCGACTGTATAAGATTTTCGGAACGCCGGCGATGCGTCCTTGGCAACTGAAGTGCAACACGCCACGTTGGAGGTCGGTGGCGAGAGAAGGGATGACGCTTGCGGATCGGGCGATCTCATCCGTGTGCGGGGAGACGATTCCGATTGTCCGAGGGGTGGAAAAACTCTTGCCCCCGTCGCGTGAGACGACGATCTCGGGTTGTTCAAAGACCCGAGCGCCGTTGGTGACGAAATAATTCCAGTATGCGATCGCCACGGCACCCCCGGGGAGGAACACGGGATAAGAGCCCTGGCAGAGGCTGGGGCTGATGATTTGTGGTCTGGACCAAGTCCCTCCTCCGTCGTCGCTATATTGACTTCGGATTGGGGTTTCGACCACTTCGACGCCGTTGGTTGCTGTCACGTACCAGGTGTGGGTGGCGAGCAGACGACCGTATGAGGATGTGCCTGGGAACGTGTTGGCGGTGATCCAGCATTTGTCCGGAAATTGGAGGGGGTCGGTGCTGGCAAAAATCGTGCCTGGAGCCCCGAAGGCTGTCGTTGAGCTGGGGGCACGACTCAACTGGACACTCCCTGTCACTTCGGATCCGGTACCCTTGAGCCCCAGCGAACAGAGCAAGAGGTCACCGACGGCATCGAAAGCGGCAACCGGATCGGTGGCGCGATCGAAAGGGCCGCCGTCGGCACCCTGAGTGAGGTGAGGCAATAGCTCGCGTTTCCAGGTGAGACCGCCGTCGACGCTGATGGCGTAGCCGGTGGCGAACGCTCCGCCATCGGCTCCGATGAGGCGTCCCTCCTGGAACGTGGCGAGGAGGAGGTTGGGGTTTTTGGGGCTGCGGGCCAAGTGTGGCTCGGCTTGGGCACGCAGACCGAGGGGCAGTCGCGCTGGGTCTGGGCCGAGCGGGATGTTATCAATGCGGGTTGAGGGAGGCGTCGACAGGGCCGTATAGGAGGTCAGGCTCAGCAGGGCTGTGATCAGTGCCGAGGCAAGCGAGTTGGAGTGGATGAAGGCTCGGTTCGGCTGCCTCTTCATGCGGGGGTCGCGCCAGGTTTTCCGGATTCGACGGTCCAGGAGCAACGCACTTCGGCTTTGCCCCCGGGTTTGGTGACCTGGTCCATGACCACGTAATCGCTCGTCCAGGACGATCGAGTGACCGAGCAGCGGACATAGCCCCGTTGCTGGTTATGGAACCGGACGCCCGGATTCTCGGAGAGCAGATCGGACAGTTTTGCAGGTTTGTCGAGGCCGTTCCCTCCACTGGAGATGGAAGTGCCGACGAACTCGGTGGCGACGATTGGGGTTTCGGGTTTGCGATCGTCGACGCGGAGGTCATTGACCCAGTTGCTGTGGATGTCGCCGGTGAGGACGATGGGGTTTTTGATGCGTCGACGAGACAGGAACCGGACCAGATCCATTCGTTCGGTGGCGGCACCGGGCCATTGATCCATGGAATACTTGGTTTCCGGGCCGGCCGTGATATCTGCCATGGCCATCATCACCTGTTGGGCGAGCACGTTCCATTGGCCTTGTGAGCTACGGAGACCGTCTTGTAGCCACGTCCGCTGGGTTGGACCGAGGAGTGTGTTTTTGGGGTCGAGCGCGGCTTCGTTGAGGTTTGATGATTGGTCGTGGTTGGGCTGATCCGTTCGATATTGGCGTGTGTCGAGCACGAAGAACTCGGCGAGGTTCCCAAACGACGCCTTGCGGTAGAGCAGCATGTCGGGTCCGCGCGGGATGGACCGTGGGCGGAGGGGCATCATCTCGTAATAGACCTGGTAAGCCGCAGTGCGCTGGATCAGGAACTCGGCAGGGCTCACCCCTTCGAACTGCGAGATATCGGTGGCGTAATTGTTTTCGGTCTCGTGATCGTCCCATGTGACGAACCACGGGCAGCGTGCGTGCATTCCGTGTAGCAAGGGGTCGGAACGGTATTGGGAGTGGCGGATGCGGTAATCGTCCACCGTGAGTAGTCGGGGTGCGAGGTGGCGTCGGACGCCGGTTTCGCGAGCGGCGGCCTCGTAGATGTAATCGCCCAGATGAAACACTAGGTCGAGATCGTCTTGGGCCATGCGTTCGTAGGCGGTGAAGAGCCCGGCCTCGAAGTGCTGGCAGGAGGCGAAGGCGAAGCGGAGACGGTCAGGGCTCGATTCTGGCGACGGCAGAGTGCGGGTGCGGCCGATGGGGCTGGTAGCATCCCCGGCTCGAAAGCGGTACCAATACCAGCGGTCGGGTTGGAGGCCATCGACCAAGATATGAGCAGAGTGATTGAGCAAGGAATTCACGCGTAGTTTGCCGCTTTTGACCACTCGGTTCATGGATTCATCGCCGGCGAGCTCCCAGGTCAATTCGATGGGATCGGGCAGCATGCCGCCATCGGGCTCGAGTGGGCGAGGGGCGAGGCGGGTCCAGAGCACGACGCTGGTGGAGTCGGGGTCTCCGGAGGCGACGCCGAGGGAGAATGGGTCGTGGGAGAATTTGGGGCGAGTGGAGAGAGCGGGGGCTGCGATCTGCCCGAGCACGGGGATGGAGGCCAACGCGGCGGCGTGGCTTAGAAAGAGACGTCGACTTAGCCCTCCCTCAAATCGCACAGCTCGCCGGATTTCCTCCGGGTTCAGCAAGGTAGACATGGGAATGAACTTAGGCAGGATGCGGTTCGTTCGCCATCTTTTCCATTCGCTAGTCGAGAGTTTGTTTGGGAGTGGGCGGGTGGGAAAGTCGGCAGGGATGCCGACTCCACCTTGGGGCTGGGTGAGCCGGCAGGGATGATGGCCTTTCCGGGCGGGGAGACGAGAGGCCTCAGGCGGCCGGCAAGGGTGCCGGCGCTCCCAGGGGGAAGGGCGGCCAGCAGGGGTGCTGGCGCTCCCAGGGGGGGGGGTGGTCCTAGCGGGGTGTTGACGTGGGGTGAGGGGTTGTTGCAGGTTCGGAGGGGATGAGTTGGCTTTACAAGTCGTTTGCGCGGCCCTGGTTGTTTTCTAGGGACTCGGAGGATATCCACAAAACTACTTTGAAGGGGTTGGGTCTGGTGGCGCGGTCGTCGATTGGGCGGTCGGTAGCGCGGGCGATGTGTGGGTCAGGTGAGTTACCGATTGACGTGTTTGGGTTACGCTTTCCAAACCCGATTGGATTGGGAGCGGGCATGGACAAATTTGCGGAGGCGGTGCCGGTTTGGGAGTCGCTGGGGTTTGGGTTTAGCGAGTTGGGTGGGGTGACGTGGCACGAGCAACCGGGCAATCCGAAGCCGCGCATGTTTCGAGTGGTGGAGGATGAGGCGTTGGTGAATCGGATGGGCTTCAACAATCCGGGGGCGGAGAAGATGGCGTTGGCGTTGGAACGGTGGCGGCGGGAGGGTCGATGGCCGAGCCATCCGGTGGGGATGAACTTGGGGAAGTCGAAGCTGACCTCACTGGAAGAGGCGGCAGCGGATTATTTGGGATCGTTTAAGCGATTGCGGGGGTTGGTCGATTTCTTTGTTGTGAACGTGAGTTCCCCGAACACACCGAATTTACGTCAGCTCCAGGATAAGTCGGCGTTGGAAGAGATTTTGCGTGCGATTCAGGAGGAGAACCGGCGTGGCGAGCGTGGCGTGGGTGGGTTGAAGCCGGTGTTGGTGAAGGTGGCGCCGGATTTGTCATGGGGCGCTTTGGACGACATTGTGGACGTGGTGCAATCGAACGGTTTGGCGGGCATTGTGGCGACGAACACGACGACTGCGCGACCGGAGGGAAGGACGGAGCGTGCGCGGTCGGTGTATAGCGAGACGGGTGGGATGAGCGGGAAGCCATTGCGGGAGCGGAGCACGGAGGTGGTGCGGCATTTGTGGAAACAGACGAAAGGGCAAATACCGATTGTGGGTGTGGGCGGGGTTTTTTCGGTGGAGGACGCGTGGGAGAAGATTGTGGCGGGGGCGAGTTTGGTGGAGGTGTATTCGGGGTTGGTCTATGAGGGGCCGACGCTGGCGAAGCGTTTGGTGGCGGGGTTGGCGTGGCGGTTGAGGGAGCGAGGATTTGGAACGTTGCAGGAAGCGGTGGGCAGTGGTGATGTGGGTGTTCGGTGAACGAGGTGAGGGTGGCGTGGCGATGCGGATGGCTGGAGGCCGGGTGTGGAAACGTTACAAGAAGAGTTGGAGACGGCGCGGAGCCTGTTTTGGCGACGAGTTTCGTGGCTGGGATTAGGGATTTGCCTGGGCATCACGTTCTTGGGCTGTGGGTTGGCCGAGCGCTATGAGCATCGGCGCGAGGCAGATCGGTGTCATCGGCGCGCGCATGATGTGGCGGGGTTGCTGGTGGAACGACTGGGAACGTATCAACTCATGTTGATGGGGTGCGAGGGGTTATTTGCGTCGTCGACCCAGGTGACGCGTGAGGAGTGGCGTTCGTATGTGGAGCGGCTGGAGCTAGGGCCATCGTATCCTGGATTGAGGGCGTTGGAATATGCGCGGTGGGTGAGCCCGGAGGAGCGCTTGGGGTATGAGACTTCGGTGCGCGCGGAGGGTGGAGAGTTTTCGAATTACACGGTTTGGCCCTCGGGATTGCGACCGGATCATTTGGTCGTGCACTACATCGAGCCGCGTGCTGGCAACGAGCGTGCTTTTGGATTTGATTTGTTGTCGGAGGCGAACCGGAGCAACACGGTGGCACGGGCTCGGGTGAGTGAGCGGGCGGTGTTGAGTCCGGTTTTGCAGTTGGCACAGGACGAGGGGACGACGCCGATTCCGTCGGTTTTGATGATGCTGGACTTGCGTCCCCATCTCACGCAGCCGCGTTTGAGGAACGATCGGCATGGGATGGTGTTGGCGATTTTCTCCTTGGAACCGATGCTAGATGCGGCGTTGGGGCCGGATCAGGAATCGGAGGTGGTGGAGCTTTACCAGGTGGTGGATGGAGGGAAAGAGGAGCGACTCCTGATGCATGGGTCGACACAGGCGAGGGAGGAGGATTTGCGGCATGGGATGACGACCACCGACGTGGGTATGGAGTTTGGGGGGCAGCGGTGGAGGTTGCATCACCATGGGAAGGTCGATGTGGGGTTGTTTGGATTGCAATGGCTGCCGGTGGGTTTTTTGTTTGTGGGGTTGGCGGTGAGTGGGTTTGTGTTTTGGCTGTTGCGCAGCCAATCCCGTTCGTGGCGAGGAGCGTTGAGGATTGCGAGTGGGCTTGCGTCGGAGGTGAGGCAGGAGCAGATCTTGTTGCGAAGGATTATTGATTCAATTCCGCACATGATCTTTTTGAAGGACGCGCAGGGACGATTTGTATTAGCGAACCGAGCGATTGAGCAGGCGCATGGTGTGCCATCGGGAGGGTTAGTGGGACGGCATCAGAGCGAGGTGACACAGGATGAGGGCAGGTTGAGGGCGTATTTGGATTTTGATCGGGAGGTGTTGGAGAGTGGGGAGACAAGGGTTGCGGAGGAGGAGCGGGTGGAACGATCGGATGGGGGGCTGCGATTGGTGCGGACGGTGAAGGTGCCTGTGGAGCTGCGCGGGGTGCGGGAGGGGAGGCATGTTTTGGGCATCTCGGTGGATGTGACGGAGGAGAAACGATTTGAGAAGGCACTGGACGCCTTGGCTCGGCTTGGTGGGACTGGAGACACGTTGCTGAGGGGGTTGGCGCAAGTCACGATGGAATTTCTGAATGTGCGTTATGTGATGGTGGGGGAGGTGGTGAGTGTGTCGGGTGAGAGGCGAGTATCGACGCGGGTGTTGAAGGAGAGTGGGCGAGATCTTACGAATGTGGAGTATGCATTGCCGGGCACGCCGTGTTCGGGGGTGGTGGAGGGGCGAGCCTGCGTCTATGCGGCTGGGGTGGCGCGCGAGTTTCCGGAGGATGCTGTGTTGGGGCGGATGCAGGTGGAGTTTTACGCAGGGTTTCCGTTGAAGAGGGCGGGGGGTGAGGTGATGGGGTTGCTGGTGGGGATGGATACGGTGCCGAGGAACCTGACGCGGCAGGAGCATTCGGTGATGGTGATTGCAGCATCGCGCGCCAGTGGAGAGATGGAGCGGCTGCGTGCGGAGCGAGTGATCAGTTCGCTGAACATGGATTTGGAACGGCGCGTGGTGGAGCGGACGGAGCAACTGACGGCAGTGAACCGGGAGTTGGAGGCTTTTTCCTATTCGGTATCGCATGACTTACGGGCGCCTTTGCGGAATGTGGTGGGGTTTGTGGAGCTGTTGGAGAAACAGGCACGTCTGCTGCCGAGCGAGGTGTGTTTGAAGTATTTGAGGCTGATGGCGTCGGAGACGCATCGCATGGGTGTCTTAATTGAGGACCTGTTGACCTTTTCGCGCGCTGGGCGTGCGGAGCTGATGACCGGGCCGGTGGATTTGGTGCTGTTGATGGAGGAGGCGAAGAAGACGGTTTTGGCGGGAGTGACGGGCCGTGAGATCGAGTGGACTATTGGAACCTGTGTCCCGGTACGCGCGGATCCCAATCTGATGCGTCAGGTATTGACGAATTTGGTCGACAACGCGGTGAAATATACGAGGGAGCGTGCGGTGGCGCGGATTGAATTTGGGGAGGTGGAGTCAAAGGGTGGGCAGAGGGTATTCGTTATGCGGGACAACGGGGTCGGATTCGACATGCGATTTGCGGACAAACTCTTTGGGGTATTTCAGCGCTTGCACAGTCCGAAGCGCTTTGAGGGTACGGGGATTGGGTTGGCGAATGTGTATCGGATTCTGACGCGGCATGGGGGAAGGGTGTGGGTGGAGGCGGAGGTTGAGAAGGGGGCGACATTTTTCTTTTCGCTGCCGACCTGAGGCCTAAGGTAAGAGTTTGAAGTTGTGAATCGAATTCGAGTTATTTCACTAGAGGACGATCCAGCGTTTACATCGCTGTTGGAGGCGCGGCTGGAGTCGGAGGGACTTCCGTCTGTGGTGGAGCGTGTGGACACGAGGGAGGACTTTTTGGCGATGGTGGCGGCGCGAGAATGGGACGTGATTTTAGCGGACTACTCTTTGCCGAGCTACACGGGGTTGGAGGCCTTGGGCGACGTTCGGCGATTGGGCAAAGAGATCCCGTTCATCATCATTTCGGGATCGATCGGGGAGTCGTTGGCGGTGGAAGCGATGCGGGCTGGGGCGCGGGATTATCTTCTCAAGCACGAGTTAGGTCGGTTGGTGCCGGTGATTCAGCGCGAGTTGCAGGAGTCGAGGGAGCATCGGGAGCGGAGTGAAGCGATGGCGCGGTTGGCGGTGGCGCAGGACCGACTTCGGCTGATTGCGGATGCGATCGATCAAGTCTTTTGGTATGTCCGGCTGCCGGATCGGAGGCTTGAATATTTGAGTTCGGCGATTGAGCGGGTCACTGGGTGTCGGGCGGAGGAAGTATTGAGCGGGGGGCTTTCTTGGGTGGATTTGGTGCACGAGGAGGATGCGCCGGGGATGGTTCTAGCCTTCTCAGATTGGCTGAAGGCGGGAGCGAAGGGGCCGTTGCGGCAGGAGTTTCGAGTGGTACATCGGCCGGATGGTGAGCTGCGCTGGGTGATGAGCGTGGGCAGTGTGATCCGCTCCGAATCGGGGGAATTGACTGCGGCGTGCGGGGTTGCCACGGACATCAGTGAGCAACGTTTGGCGGAGGAGAAACTCCGGACGAGTGAGTATCGGTTGGCTGGGATTATTAACTCGGCGAGCGACGCGATTCTATGTGCGAACAACGAGATGCGGATCGTGCTTTTCAACCCGGCGGCGGAGCAGGTGTTTCGATGCTCGGCGGCCGAGGCGTTGGGAACCAAGCTGGAGCGATTCATTCCGGAGGCCCATCGGGCAGGGCACGAGCGACATGTTCAGGATTTTTCGGACTCTGCATTGGGGCGAAAAGCAATGGAGCGGAACACTCGGCTTTCTGGGTTACGGAGCACGGGTGAAGAGTTCCCCATGGAGGCGTCGGTATCACAAACCGTGGTCGAGGGTGAGCGTCTCTACACGGCCATCCTGAGGGATGTTTCTGACCGACGCCGTGCGGAGGAGCAGAAGTCATCGTTGGAGGCTCAGCTGTTACAGGCGCAGAAGATGGAGGCGATTGGGACGTTAGCCGGAGGGATTGCGCACGATTTCAACAACATCTTAGGTGCGGTGGTGGGTTATACCCAGCTGATCCAGCAGGATGCGGCGCATCTTCCGCCGGTGCAGGAATTTGCATCGGCCATTCTCCAGGCTTCATTCAGAGCGCGGGATTTGGTGCGCCAGATTTTGACGTTTAGCCGACAGCAGGGGGCTGAGCTACAGCCGCTGGAGGCTGGATTGGTGGTGAAGGAGGCGCTCAAGCTTTTGCGGGCGGCGATTCCATCGACGATCGAGATCCGGGACCATGTGATGGGGGATTTGCCGTCGGTGATGGCGGATCCGACTCAGGTGCATCAAGTGCTGATGAACTTGGCGACCAACGCGGCCCACGCGATGCGGGGAAGAGGGGGGTGTTTGACGGTTGGTTTGCAGCGGGTGGATTTGGATGAGGAAGGAGCGAAGCGATCGACCGATCTGCATGCGGGGGCGTATGTGTGTCTGACTGTCGAGGACACGGGAGAAGGGATGACACCCGCTGTGATGGACCGAATTTTTGAGCCCTTCTTCACGACGAAAGAGCAGGGGGAAGGAACGGGGCTTGGGCTTTCGGTGGTGCATGGGATTGTGAGGACTCATGGGGGGGCGGTGGTGGCGACGAGTCGATTGGGCGAAGGCACGCGATTTGAGGTGTACCTTCCGGCGGTGGAGAAGAAGCCGACGGAGATCCCGGCACCGAGCATTCCGGCCTTCTCGGGTCGAGGGGAGCGGATTTTGTTTGTGGACGACGAGCCCAACCTGGTGATGGTGGCTCGGCATGTGTTGGAGCGTTTGGGGTATGCGGTGCATTCGGAGAACGATCCTTTGGTGGCGTTGGAACTTTTTGGGAAGCAGTCCTCGGAGTTCGATTTATTACTAACGGATCTGACGATGCCGAAGATGGATGGACTCCAGTTGAGCGAGTCGGTTCGGCGCATTCGAGGGGACATCCCGATCCTGTTGATGACCGGTTTTGGTGGGGATCAGACGCGAAGTCGGATGCGGGAATTAGGCATTAACGGGTTGGTGCCGAAGCCGTCGACGGTGGACGTATTGGGAACGGCGGTGAGGCGAGCGTTGGATGGGGAGGGGGAGTGAGAGCGAGCGCCGCCGCCGCGTGGGGGCACGCGGCCTACAGCGTTGGGCGATGAGGGCAGTTCATGGGTAAAGCTCCTCGAAGCTGAATCTTCGCGGACTGGGCCCATGAACCGTGGTCTTGACGATGGCGGTTGGGCAAGGAGTCCTGGTGGGTAGGGACGGTGCGCTGCGCCGTCCCCGTCCGGCCATGGCCGGACGGAAGGGGGCTTTGCGTCCAGGAGCGTGGTAGCTTCGGAGGGCTGTGAGACATCTGGCCTCGGAGCGTCCGGCTGGCGCCGGACGCGGACGTCCCAGCGGGACGTCCCTACCTCGCTGACGGACGCTTCGGGGTCTGTCCCCGGGATCTGGAGGCATCATCTTTGGTTGTACAGAAGCGGATTGCACGTCGGTTCATGGGCAGGAGTAGGATTAAGAGTAAGAGTAAGAGTAGGAGAGGAACCGAGCGCTGGGGAGTATTTGCGCATTGAGGGGGCGCGAGGTGTGGGGAGGATCCTTCTTGCAACCAAGTCTCAACAAGCCTAATTTCGGGACGTGAGTGAGTCGATTTCAGACAGTGCGTGCGGCAAGACAGACCATTGCCAGCATCCGGCGATGTGCCCGCTGAGCCAGATTCGTGCGGGTGTTGCGGTGCGGATCAAGCAATTAGCGGCGGCCCCCGATGTGAATCATCGTTTACGGGAGATGGGATTTTGTGAGGAGCAGGCAATTCGGTTAATTCGATCGGAAAACAATATTATCTGCCAAGTTTGCAATGTTCGGCTAGGCATCAGCCCCGAATTGGCGCAGACCATCATGGTGGAACCCCTCGCTGGTGGGTCGAGGCCCCGGTAGGCCTTTGAGGTTGAAGGTGGCCTATAAGGGGGGGACGAGACCCTTTCTCCCTAGAATCTATGAACGACATTCTTCCCTTGAGTGCGCTTGCGCCGGGAGCACGAGCCACGGTGGCTGAGATCAAGATTGCTGCGGGATCGAAGGGGCGATTGATGGAAATGGGATTGCTGGTCGGAACCGCGGTTGAGTTTGTGAGGTCGGCTCCGATGGGCGACCCGGTTGAGATTAAGGTGCGTGGATACCATCTGACGCTGCGTCGGCACGAGGCTGACGACATCTTGGTGCGACCGAAATGATCGTGGATGTGGGGTTGGGCTTCGATAGGGGAGCCACCGACTCTGAGACTTACTATCTGATTTGAGCCGATGTCGCAGCACCCGAACCCGCAAAATGGCAGTGTCGATGCTACCGGGCGAGACGTAGAACGTTCCGGGGGGGGGCTGCGTGGGATGGTGGTGCTGACGGGGAATCCCAACTGTGGGAAGACGACGTTGTTTAACGCGTTGACGGGGTTGCGGGCGAAAGTGGGGAATTATGCGGGAGTGACGGTGGAGCGGAAGGAGGGGCGTCTTCAGGGAGTAGGTAAGGAGGATGAGATCACGATTTTGGATTTGCCTGGGACGTATAGTCTGAGTCCGCGGTCGATGGACGAGCGGGTTTCGCGGGATGTGCTGTTCCAGCGGGTGCCTGAGATTCCGCCACCGGACGTGGTGGTGGTGGTGGTGGACGCATCGAATTTGCAGCGGAACCTCTACTATGCGACGCAGATTTTGGAGTTTGGTTATCCGACCTTGATTGCGTTGAACATGCTGGATGTGGCGCGGACGAATGGGGAAGAAATTGATGCTCAGGGTTTGGAGCGTGAGCTCGGTGTGCCTGTGATCGAAATGGTGGCGAGCTCCGGGGAAGGCTTGGAGGCGTTGCGCACGCGGGTGATGTCGATGCTGCGTCGGCCCGAACGCGCGGTAACAAAGGATTACATGCCGGAGCTGCCGGTGGGGTTCCGTCGGGAATGGGAAGCTTTGACGGGATTACTGCGGGGGGCGCGAACGACGGGGGTGGACATGTCACGGGTGGAGGCGTTGCTGCTGTTGAGCGACGAACGCTTTTCGTCGGAGGCATCGGAGACGGCGTTGCCTGGGGTGGTCGATGCGGTGAGAGCGGCGCGTGAGCGATTGGAGGGGTTGTCGGTGGACTGGCGATCGGTGGCGATTGAGTCGCGGTATGCGAGGTTGGCGGCGATTGAGGAATCGACGGTGGTACGGTTGGGGCCGATCCAAGAGACGCTGAGCGATCGGATGGACGCGGTATTGACGCACAAGATATGGGGGATGTTGATCTTTGTGGGCATCATGGCGTTGATGTTTCAGAGCATTTTCACGTTTGCGGAATATCCGATGCGAGGCATTGAGGCGGCAGTGAAATGGTTTGGAGGGGTTGTGGGCGGGTGGATTCCGCCTGGGGATTTACGTAGTTTGCTGGTGGATGGGGCGATTGAGGGCGTGGGTGCCGTGATCGTTTTTTTGCCGCAGATCTTGTTGTTGTTCTTTTTCATTGGGCTGTTGGAGGACACCGGTTACATGGCGCGCGCTGCCTTTTTGATGGACCGATTGATGAGCAAGGTGGGGTTGCACGGGAAGAGCTTCATTCCGATGCTCAGTTCGTTTGCGTGTGCGATTCCGGGGATTATGGCCACGCGCACCATCGACAGCCCGAAGGACCGGCTGGCGACCATTTTAGTGGCTCCTTTGATGAGCTGTTCCGCGCGGTTGCCGGTGTATACGGTGCTGATTGCAGCGATTATTCCGGCGGATCGAACGGTGTTTGGTTTCTTGAAGCTGTCGGCGGTCACGATGTTGGCGATGTATTTGTTAGGTATCGTCTCGGCTTTGGGGATGGCGTGGTTACTGAAGCGGACGTTATTGAAGGGGGAAGCGCCGATGTTGATTATGGAGTTGCCGCCGTATAAGCGGCCGATGGTGAAGACGGTTTGCAGGGACATGTGGGAGAGGTCGAAGATGTTTTTGCGA
>Ga0172373_10005938_pt1 | contig 16507 bp, 11 predicted proteins | sample Lak10m_2_FD_114546 | JGI IMG/M metagenome (GOLD analysis project Ga0172373, IMG submission 114546) | Freshwater microbial communities from Kabuno Bay, South-Kivu, Congo - kab_092012_10m | ecosystem: Environmental > Aquatic > Freshwater > Lake | place: Democratic Republic of the Congo...
ATTTCTTATTCAGCTAATCTGACTCCGGATAATGCAACCGGGCTTGGTGCGGTTTCCGAAGAAATGTTTATCAAAATTCTCAGGGAGGGAAAATTAAAAGGGGTAGGCAGACCTTTATTACCTCCGATGCCATGGCAAAATTTTGCACAATTGACTGATGAAGATATGAAATCAATCTATGCTTATTTGCGTACTATAAAACCAATTAATAACCCGGTTCCGCTGCCCGTGTCGCCGGATATGCTGGCAAGTATGAATAAGTAATTTTTCTCGTCAAAATTTCCCTCTCCTTCTAAAGGAGAGAGATAAAGGGTGAAGTTTTAAATAAAAAAAATCCCGCAAATAAAGCGGGATTTTAATTTACTACAAATATGATAAGTTAAAATTTAAGCCATGAAGTCAAAGGGCTTCTGATAAATTAAAATTCTTCGCCCCCCTCCATCGTGCCTTCGCCATTACGTGGATCCTTTTTAGGTTTGTAATTATTAAAATTCAAACGAACACTAAGCATTACAATAGGTGATTCTCTTTTAAAACTATTATAGGTCGAAAAATCCGGTCCGGAAGAACTGAAAGCATGATTTGATGTGCCAAAAATATTCTGCACTTGAAGTGTAAGGGAGATCATCTTTTCAAGAAAATCCTGTTTTGCTGAAATATCGGCGGAGTAAGATTCTTCCCACGTTCCCTGAGATGAAACAGTGGGACTGTTGTAATTCAGATTCAGTTGGAGTTGAGTATCTACCCCCAGCTTAAAAACATTATTCAGTCTGGTGTTCCAGTTAAAGCTTTGCCTGGAGAACGATTCTCCGTATAAAACTCCTTCAATTCTATAATTATAAATATTAGCCATAGCGTTAACGTTCCAGAATTTGAATGGATCAAAGATGAACATAAACTCGCTTCCGGTGGAATAATCTTTTCCAATGTTAGCCACTGAATTTAAGCTGACATTTTCTTGATAAACTGATCTGATGCGATCAACTTTATTATTAGTAAAACGATGGTACACTTCAGCGGAGATAGAAACGCTGCCGATAAAAGTCTGAATACCGGCTTCATACGAATCGATTAATTCCGGGAGCAGGTTGGGGTTCCCGATACGAACATTGTTTGCGTCGATCCAAGTGATAAATGGTTCAAGGTCCCATCCCCTCGGGCGTTGGATGCGGCGGGTGTAGCTCGCCATCAACTGTGTCCCTTCGCTGAATTTGTAAGATGAATGAAGGGTGGGGAAGTAATCCCAGCGGTCAATTGTAAAATTCTGGTCAGTATTTAGAAGCGTAATTGATCTGTAAGTATATTCACTTCTAAACCCTCCCTGAATTCCGAAATCTTCAAACTGATCGGAGTAAATTCCATAGAAAGCCTGATTATTACTTTTGAATTTATTCAAGTTACTAAACAGCGGTTGAAATTGATAAACACGTGAAAGGGTATCGTAAGTGAGTAGTTCATTGTTCTCGTCATTATTAGAGAGATCGCCGGCATAACCGGTTTCAAATTTTCTTGTTTCAGTCAGGGGTAATGTATAATCAATTTTAGCTTGAAAGCTTCTCGAAGGACCAAACTCGTTTGTCCTTTGTCCATAAAAAATTTCACCATTGGAAATTGATTCTGTAATGGTTGAATCATCACCATTATCGTAACCGAAATTTAATTCAGTTTTTATTTCGTGTCCTTTGATTTCAAATTTATGAATGTAAGTCAGATTAGCCCCGGCATATTCGCCAATTCGGTCACTTGTACTTGTACTTTTGTAAGTTGAAACTGTGGGGTCGAGATTAGTCCAGTTTTCAAAATCAGAATTAAAATTTCTCAAACCGCCGCGTGTTCCATATCGTCCCATTAGATTTATAAACTCACTTTCCCCCAGAGTAAATTCCATTCCTGCTCTAACGCCCAATCCAATACGTCCCCATTCAGTATCGCCTGAAGAATTAATAAATGAAGTTGTACTTCCGAAAAGGTAGGTGTTTTCCTGCAGCCTCGTTCCGGGAAAAATTCTCTTGTTGTAATCCATACCCAAAACATAAGTGATATCCGAAGTTTTATATTGAAATAAAAAATCGCCGCCGTACTTTTCGTTCAAGCCTATGTTTCCGTTCACAGTTCCACTTAATCCAAGGTTCTGATTTTTTTTCAAAATAATATTTATAATTCCGGCAGTGCCTTCGGGATTATATTTAGCGGAGGGGTTGGTAATGATTTCAATATTTTGAATAGAGTTAGCCGGTATTTGCTGAAGTGCATCCTGCCCGCCGATAACAGAAGGTCTGCCGTCAACCAGCACAGTAAAGTTTGAACTGCCGCGAAGGCTGACATTGCCGTCAATATCAACAGTGACAGAAGGTACATTTTGTAAAACATCAGCGGCGTTACCAGAAATAACTGTTTGCATTTTATCAACATCAATAACTTTTTTATCAATTTGATAGGAAACCGGCGAACGTTCACCTTCAATCACAACATCATTTAATTGGAGTGCATCGGGTACAATTAAAATATCCCAAGATTAATCATTCTTTTATCGCCTGCTAACTCTATATCGAATCTTTGGGATTGGTAACCGATGAATCTTACATCCAGGAAATATTTTCCAAAGGAAATATCACCCAATCTGAATTGACCGCTTATATCAGTAACAGTTCCTGTAATAACAGATGAATCCTGAATTGACAGCAATACAATGTTTGCATATTCAATTGCTGCTTTAGAATCATTATCCAGTACACGACCGGCAACCATTCCGAAATCCTTTTTCTCAAAATTTCTTTGAGCTAATAAATTTATACTGTTAGTCAGTATCATAAACAAAAGAAGTAAATAGATTTTTTTCATAATTGAAATTACGAAGCTGTATTTGTTTGTAAAAGGGATAATTATTCGGTTAAGAGCTATATCACATTTTCACTTTAAGGAATATTTATTTAATAGAAGATTTCTAAATAGTTTAGACAATTTAACGCTGTCGTCGGTTTAAATTCATTTTTCATAACTAAGATTGGTGAATATTATTGAACATAAAAAACCCCGAAAGTTAATCAGGGTTTAATAAGCTCCGCGAGCAGTCCGTTAGCTAACGGATCGAACCTGCAATACAGGGATTTTAGAAATGGAATTTCTCATTAACAATTTTCCAGATAAACTCTCTACCTTTCTGAGATTTTAACTGTTTTTCTCTTCGCAATGCCTCAGATCGTGTAGGGTGGAGTTCAGAGTAAATGATATTCCAGGGCTTATACCTTTTAGTGTAAAAGGATAATAGACCATTGTTGTGTTCAAACAACCTTCTCTGAAGATTATCGGTCTGGCCAATATAAATCTTATTGAACTTTAAGGAGTAAAGTACATATACAGTAAACATAAAAATAAAAAACCCCGAAAGTTAATCAGGGTTTAATAAGCTCCGCGAGCAGGACTCGAACCTGCAACCCTTCGGTTAACAGCCGAATGCTCCACCATTGAGCTATCGCGGAATTTTCAAATAATTTATAAATCTTTACTTTTCAAAATTCGGAAGTCAAACATAGGTATTATGAACTATTTAGTCAAGAAATTTGGAAAAATATTCGTTAAAAATTGTAATTAAAATTTTTAATTGCATACCTCTTTAAAATCTGCCAAATTAAAAAATTCCAAAAGTCTAATTTTTCATATTTATAAATTACTTCTCTTTATAGATAAAACTAAATTGTCTCTTTTCACTAATGAGAAATAATAATGTTACGTCTATCAACTTTTAGCAACACGCACAAATGTTTTTGTCGATTTTTGTCTGTAAACCTCTGCTTGACCATAATATTTGAACCTACAACAGTGGTATGATTTTTCACTACAATTTTAGTAGAAATTTATACGTTCTTAAATTTTAAGGGGAATTATTGCAGATGAAAAGCCAAACTCGCCGTGATTTTATTAAATTTTCTGCTGCTGCCGGTATTGGATCAACTTTAATGAGCGGCTCAGCTACAGCAGGTGCGAAAAATATTTTATCACCAGATAGAATGGGAGTGTTAGTTGATACAACAGTTTGTATTGGCTGCGGTAAGTGCGAACGGGCCTGCCGGGAAGCTCACAACCTCCCCCCGATTAACGAAGAAAAAAATCAACAGCTAATTCAAAAAAAGTCCAGACGCCCAGACGATACTTCACTCACAGTGGTAAATAAATTTTCTAACAAAACTGAAAAAGTTATTTTTGTTAAAGTGCAGTGCATGCATTGCGATCATCCTGCATGTGTTTCTGCCTGCATAGTAGGAGCCTTTTCAAAGGAAGAAAATGGTTCTGTTATTTGGGATACAGATAAATGTATTGGTTGTCGTTATTGTATGGTTGCATGTCCATTTCAAGTTCCCGCGTTTGAATATGACAAGGCAATTAATCCTACGATATTAAAATGTGACTTTTGTTTCAATCGAACCGCAGATGGATTACTGCCTGCTTGTGTAGAGAATTGCCCAATGGAAGTAATGCTTTATGGACCTCGAACCGAATTAATTAGAATTGCCCGTGAAAGAGTTAAGAAATTTCCGGATAGATATGTTAATCATATTTATGGTGAAGCTGAGGTTGGTGGAACTTCCTGGATGTATCTGGCAGCGGCTAATTTCTCTGATTTGAAATTTCCTAAGCTTGGTAAAAATGAAGCTCCCGGTGTTTCTGAATCGATTCAGCATGGAATATTTTCTTTCTTCATTCCACCGGTCTCCCTTTATGCATTGCTGGGAGGGATTATGTGGATTACTAAACGAAAAAAAAATAACAAGGAGGAGGAGTAATAATGGGAATTATACATGTCGCTGCTCCTCTGAAGAAAAAATATTTCACTCCCGGCGTAATTGTGCTTTGTGTTTTAGCTCTTAACGCTTTGATTATTTTAACACTCAGGTTAATCTTTGGAATTGGTAGTGTTACAAATTTAAATAACCAATACCCCTGGGGTCTATGGATTGGAGTTGATGTGGCTGCTGGTGTTGCATTAGCTGCTGGAGGATTTACTTCTGCAGCACTCGGACACGTAATGCACAAAGAACAGTATCACGCAATCGTTAGACCCGCACTGTTGACTGCGATGCTTGGATATACTTTTGTAGCTGCGGGAGTTGCAACAGATATCGGTAGATATTATTTCATCTGGCATCCATTGATCATGTGGAATGGCAACTCTGCTCTTTTTGAAGTTGGTATATGCGTTATGATTTATATGTCGGTTTTGTATATTGAATTTCTTCCAATCGTAACTCAAAGATTTATCGGTAACGTTAATTTAATAGGCATCTTTTCCTTTTTGAATAGTCCACTTGATAAATTACTTCGTTTACTTGATAAAGGACTTTCAAAAACGATGTTTGTTTTTATCATCGCAGGTGTTGTTCTTTCTACACTCCATCAATCATCTCTTGGTACTTTAATGGTTATAGCCGGACCCAAAATGCACCCCCTTTGGCAGACACCAATTCTTCCTCTGCTATTTTTAATCTCTGCAATTTCAGTCGGGTTCCCGATGGTAATTTTTGAGTCACTATTAGCAGCGCGTTCTTTTGGATTAAAACCCGAAATGAAAATTCTTTCTAAACTGAGCACTATTGTTGGACCACTGCTTGGTATTTACTTTGCGTTCAAACTGGGCGATATGTTTATAAGAGGTACATTTATTTACTTAACCGAGTTTTCGACAGCAAGTGTCATGTTCGTAATTGAACTTGTTGTTGGAGTAATAATTCCGCTTCGAATGTTCTTTTCTGATTATGTTCGTCACTCCCAACTTCTGTTGTTTATCGCTTCCTGTTTGGTTGTGCTTGGAGTTTTACTAAACAGGATTAATAATTTTATAGTAGCTTATAACCCGCCTTATTCATTCGGTTCATACTTTCCGTCATTCGGCGAAATATCACTTACTGTTGGATTCGCAGCGCTTCTGGTACTCATCTACAGATTTATTGTGATCAACTTTCCTGTTATTAGCCGGGAAGAGATTTCTGCCGCTCCTAAAACTAAATATTCAATAAGAGGATAGAATGAATACGAAAATATTATTAATAATAATTATTGGTTTAATTAATTCTAATTCTTATTCACAAAATAAAAATCAGAAACATTCGGAAATTAATGTCGATTGCAAATCGTGTCACACATGTGACGTTCCCACAAAAAAGCAGCCCTGCCTTGTTGAATGTCCGCGCAGTTCTATGATTACAATTCACCAGCTTCCTGAAGAAGCACCCGGAATTTTTGTGCTTGATCAGTTATCATCAAAATATCTTCCGACTATTTTTTCACATAAAAGCCACGCTCAAATGATTCAAATGACCGGAAGCTGTGAATCGTGTCATCATTATAATACTCTTGGTCCTATTCTTTCGTGTACCAATTGTCATGAAAGTACAAGGTTGCGCACTGACCTCTCGAAACCAGATTTAATGGCTGCATACCATAGACAGTGTATTGGCTGCCATTCAGATTGGAATTCGAAAAATGACTGTAATTCATGCCACCTCCCTAAGAAGGGTAATGAAAAATTAAGCGACAAAGAGGTCAAAAAATATATCGATAAAGATCACCCCAAAGTTGAAACTCCTGAGAAAATTATTTTCAAAACAAATTATGAAAAAGGAAAGCTTGTAACATTTTATCATAGCGAACATGTAAACCGCTTCTCGCTTTCGTGTGAAAGTTGTCATCAGAATGAAAGCTGCACTAAGTGTCATTCGGACCAAAAAGATTTGAAGAAATTAAAAACTCTCGATGAACATCACAAGCCTTGTTTTAGCTGTCACGGTAAGGATGCGTGTAGTACCTGTCATTCTTCATCAGAGAAAAAGCCATTTGATCATTTCACTTCGACCGGGTGGCAGTTAAAAAGTTATCATCAAAAACTGAGTTGTGCAAAATGTCATTCAGACAAGAAAAAATTTGAAAAACTTAATCGCAATTGCCAAAATTGCCATGGCCTTTGGAACACTGAAACTTTTGATCATAAAGTAACAGGCTTATCACTCGACGAAAATCATTCCGCTTTCGACTGCTCTGAATGTCATATAGATAATGATTTTTCAAAATCACCAGTTTGCACTAATTGCCATGATGATTTTAATTATCCGGTACAGAAACCGGGCAAAATATTAAAAAATTAGGTTGATGATTTATGTTCAATAAAATTGGTTTTAAGCTGATTTTTATTGTTGGAGTTACAGTACTATTTATTATTGGCGGATTTGCCTTCATCAATATCACAAGTCACAGCACTGATTTGTTAAATGAAGTTGAGAGACATGCAAATCAACTGAGTGAAACAGTCAAATACAGTACTCGTTATGATATGATGCTTAACCAGCGAGATCATATTCATCAAGTAATCAACACAATCGGGGAACAGCCCGGCATTCGTGATGTGAGAATTTTAAACAAGGTTGGTAAAATAATTTACTCAACGAAGCCATCTGATATCGGCAAGATGGTTAACAAACGCGCAGAGAGCTGCTATGCCTGTCATGCGGAAGACAAACCACTTGAAAAAATTTCGATAAAAGAAAAGACAAGAATTTTCAGACTCGATCCTGATTCAAGCCGTGTGCTTGGTGTCATAAATCCAATTTATAATGATAAATCATGCTGGCAGGCAGAGTGTCATGCACACTCACGGGAAAAAATTGTGCTTGGCGTACTTGATGTGACAATTTCATTGGAGGAAGTTGATAAACAAATTCAGAACAGCGAAATGGAAATAGCTGTGTTCGCCGTTATTTCAATTTTAATAATTAGTTTCATTATCGCTTTCTTTGTCAAAAGGTGGGTGGACAAACCCGTTAATGTATTACTTGCTGCGACGAAACAAGTAGCAGATGGAAATTTGAATTATAAAATTGAGCAAAGTAGCAAAGATGAAATCGGGAAGCTCGCCGGTTCCTTTAATAATATGACAAAAAAATTATCTGAAGCCCGCTTGCAGCTTTTTCATTCTGACAAACTTGCTTCACTCGGAAGGCTCGCTGCAGGAGTAGCTCACGAGATAAATAATCCACTGACAGGAGTTTTGACATACAGCAGTTTCCTTTTGAAAAGAACGAAAGGCAACCCTGAACTGCAGGAAGATTTAAATGTAATTGTTAGAGAAACTTTACGGAGCAGAGAAATAGTGAAAAGTCTTTTAGACTTTGCCCGTCAATCTGTTCCCAAGAAAAGCTCTTCAAATATTCATGAAATAATTGAAAGGGCAATCGGTGTTGTAGAAAATCAGCTTAGTCTAAATAAAATTGTTGTAAGGAAGAATTTTGATGCAGCGCTGTCCAAACTAATTCTCGATGCAAATCAAATGCAGCAGGTTTTTATAAATCTGCTGGTTAACGCTGCAGATGCAATTGGGAAAAAAGGGGGGACAATTAATATTACAACATCTGAACTCAAGCTTTCTCCGCTTGGATTGTTACAGATTAAAAAGGCTCAGTGCAGTAAACGGCACAGTCTGATAGATAATGAAATTAAAATTGACGGTAAATCATCCGTAAAAATAAAAGTGAAATCTGATGTTGCTGAAGGATTCATTAATCTCGACCCGATTTATGGAAAACATAAAAACATTTTTCCGGTGAATTTCAATTCTTCGAATGATTTGAAATTTGTTTGTCCTGAATGTGAAACTAATTTGCTTATTGATTCGAGGGTTTGTCCTCAGTGTGGTTCTGGTCTCATTAGTTTTACCACCCCTCCTCAAGGAACATTCGAATGCTGCTCAAACCAAGAATGTAACTGGCAGTCCTGGGATTTGGTCGGCAAGGAATCGAGACTTGATTATCTCGAAATAAAAATCTCTGATACAGGGTGTGGCATTGCAAAAGAAGAAATCGACAAAATCTTTGAGCCTTTCTTTTCAACAAAAGGACAAAGGGGGACAGGACTTGGCTTGGCTGTTATCTGGGGAATTATTGATAACCACGATGGAATTATTTCTGTTGAAAGTGAAATCAGCAAGGGCACTACATTTTCTATCAAACTTCCTATTCAAAAAATATAGTGAAAAAAGAAATAGACATATTAGCCATTGATGACGAGCAGGTTGTTGTTAATGCGATTGTAAAAATTTTAGGCAATGAAAATTTTTCTGTGGATACATCCACAAATAGCAGTGAAGCATTAGCTAAAATAAATTCGAATAAATATAACCTGATCATCTGCGATATTATGATGCCGGATGCAGATGGGTTTGAAATATTAAATCAAGTACAAAAAAGTGCTGCTTCCATACCTATTATTATGTCATCGGGCTATTCAACTATAGAAAATGCTGTTCGTTCTTTGTATGAAGGAGCAGTGGATTTCGTTCCAAAGCCTTTTACCGCTGATGAATTAATCAGTTCAGTGAAGCGGGCTTTAAAATATTCCGAATTGATAAAATTAAATTCAGAATTTGAAAATCAAAAAAATCTATTCTTCGTTTCCTGCCCCTCAAAGTATCGCAGGCTTGGTTACTCAACCTGGTCATTTACAGAAAGAGATGGAACAGCAATAATTGGAATGACTGATATTTTTATAAAAAGCCTTGAACAAATAGACGAGATAATTTTCCCGGATGGGATTGAAGAAGTAGTTCAGGCAAATAGTTGCTTGCAAATTAAAACTTCTGATGGATTACTCCACGATGTTCTTTCACCAATTTCCGGAAGAATAGTTGAGAAAAATTTTGAACTGATCCATTATAAAGAAATTCTAGAAAAAGATCCTTACTTCAAAGGATGGGTGTACAGAATAATACCAACGGATTATGTATATGAATCTAAAAATCTTATTTCCTGCAGCTCAGATAGATGAATATAAAACTTAGAAAAATAAATTAAGGGAGATGAAACAATGACACTTTTATTTTTTGTACTTGCAGTAATTATTTTTATTACTGCCGATGTAATCATCCGGCACTTCGGAAGAAAATTCCAGGAAAATAAATCGCGCAAAGAACGCGAAACAATACTTTCCGTCAGCCTAAACCTCGATTTCAGCAAAGAAGCAAAATCACTCAAACGTGTTGAAGTTGAAAAACCAAAGGCACGGATTCTCTGCGTTGATGATGAACCTGTGATATTAGACAGTTTTAGAAAAATACTTGTTCTAGACGGCTATTCAGTAGATACGGTGGAGGATGGTAGGGAAGCATTAAAATTAATTCAAACTCATCATTATGATTTTGTTTTTACCGATTTGAAAATGCCGAATATGGATGGCGTGGAAGTTACAAAATCAGTTAAGCATCTCCGCCCGGATATTGATGTGATAATCATTACAGGTTATGCCTCTGTTGAAACTGCTGTGGAAACTATGAAATTCGGTGCGATGGATTATGTTCAAAAACCTTTCACTGAAGACGAACTTATCGCCTTTGTTAAAAAGACTTTGATCAAAAGACAGGATAGGATAGAAAAGCAGCTAAAACCCAAAGTTCATATCACTCATTACCCCGGTATTGAACGGATAGGTGGGGGTGAATTTCAAATTCCTGGAGGAGCATTTATTTCCCCCGGACATTGCTGGGCAAGTATGAGTGAAGACGGAAATGTGAAGGTTGGCTTAGATGATTTTGCAAAAAAACTTATAGGCAAAATAAATGATGTTGAACTACCAAATCTTGGAATGAAAATTAATAACGGACAGCCTTTATTTGTAGTTAAACAGGGAAGCAGGACAATCACTTTTAATTCGCCGGTGAGCGGACAAGTTTCGCAGATAAATACTTTGCTGAAGAATAATCCCGAAGCTTTAGATGTAACCACCTACGAAAATAACTGGGTTTGTGTAATTGATGCGGATGATCTCGATTCGGAAATTCAAAGATTAAAAATCGGCAAAGCTGCAGTGGCATTTTATCAGGAAGAAATAGAAAAAGCAAAAGCAATCGTAAAGAAAATTGAACCCGGCTCGAAATCGAAAAGTGAAGCTGATGAAAACGGAGAGCTTCACATTGGCGAACTTGAAACTCTCGATGACTTCGGCTGGGAAAAATTAACGTCGGAGTTTTTTAGAAAATAAAATGACTTAGTTGATCTTAGGAAAGCTGTCTGAATAAGGCTGCCTTTTTTAATGATTCAATTAATTAAACATCAAGGAATGATTATAGTAATCTCATCACTCCACATTCCAATCAGGTTATAACTTATCCAGGTCAGGACGGGGGAGATAATACTGTTTTGCCATTGTAGGCTCCTTTGTATTGGTGAATTGAAATTGATTTCGCTTCCAACATAAATTTCTGATGTAATAAAAACCACACCTTAAAAAATCACGGATTTTAAAATCCCTGATAATTTGAGTACCATTTGCAGGAACAGTTAAAAAGCAAATTGAAATTGTCCCAAATTTCTTCGATTGTGTTTTTTATTTTTTTTAATATTGTGGAAAAAAGACTTGACTACTATTTTTTTATTGTTAAAATTACTCCCAGAGAAAAGGAAAATTTTGATGAAAAATGATTTGACGTCCGTATTGCTCTCTCTATTGCTGCTACTTTTTTACTTTAAAGAGAGAAAATCTAAACAGATCAATCAAAAATACCTGTTCATTATAATTCCACTGGTTTTAACTTCCTATTTATATGCTCAAAGTATAACCTCAAGAAATATATATCCACAAACAAATGTAACTACAAATGAATGGCGGCTCGCACCAGGCACAGAAGGAATTCATATAAGGGACATTGAAATTTATCATAGCAACCCAGATACAATGTATGGTTCTGGGTTGGGATTTCTTCTAAGTACCAATGGGGGGGAGAATTGGACTAATATTGCACCACCCGGTCCACCCGAAATAGAAATTGATCCTTTGGATTCGAAAAGGATTTGGGGAGGACATTCAGCACTTCCATTTGACGGAACGGCTGTAATATTAAGTACTGATGGCGGTCTAAGTTGGAATGGATTATTTTATGGTTTCTGTATGTGCTCTCCTGTGGTTGAATTCAGCCCTGCAAACTATAATGATCTTTACGTTGGTGTGGGTGATGACATTCTTTGGAGTTTAGATAGAGGACAAAATTGGGATTCACTTAGTTTGTCTAGCTTAGGTCTCCAGACAATAGCAATTGCTCCATCAAACGAAAATATAATTTACGCAACATACAGTTCCACTCTATTCAAGAGTACTGATAAAGGAAAAAGTTGGACGGAATTATCACTAGGGTTTTCATTTTATACTGGATTATCATTGGTAATTGATCCCCAAGACCCGGCTATAGTTTACGTTGGATTGTACAGCATGGGTTTGCCGCCAGGTGGAATTTATAAGACTACTAACGGCGGATTAACGTGGGAAGAAAAGAACAATGGATTAACAAGTATAGATTGGGATATAACATACATTTTAGTAAATCCTAAAAAAAACAACGAAATATTTCTCGGGACAATAAGTGACACAAACGACAATAGGATTCTTTTTAAAAGTACTGATGGAGGGGATAAATGGCAGTTATTTAATGTAGGATTGCCAAATTCGATCTCTGTAGATTGCATAGTAATTGATACAATAAAAAATAAAATGATTATAGCTTTATATTCTTCTGATTCATCAGGAATTTATATACTTGATGGTTTAACTAATATATCAACTGATTTACAAGAATTGCAAAACCAGAATCAACTTACTGGAAACTATCCGAATCCATTCAATTCCTCTACCAGAATAGTTTATCATTTATATGAGAGTGCTTCGGTAAAATTAAATGTCTATGATATGCTAGGAAAGCTATTATTGTCTTTAGTTAATGAACAGCAAATCCCTGGAGAGTATAATATATTTTTTGAAGCAACCGAGTATCCAAGTGGCATGTATATTATTAGTTTGCAAGCGGGAATCAAATTTTTCCGCCAAAAGATTATGCACTTGAAGTAATTAATATTATAAGAGCAGAAAAGAAAATCATTATGAAAAATAATAATCCGACTGTTTTAATTATACTATCATTTTTAATTGGATTAATTACAAATGTTCATGCTCAGGTTTCTCCCCTAATGCGTTTAGAAGAAGTAGGTGGTCAGCAAAAAGTTTTTAGGTCACTAACTAAAATCTTAGAGGAATCCGTTGGAAGTGACATTCGGGTATTTCCTAGTGACAATCAACAATCGGAAGAGTCAATTTCTCTTAACCCTATCAATCCTGTTAATTTATTGATTGGCGCTAATACAAAGATTGGGACGGATTTTAGGCAAGGATATTATTATTCATCAAATAACGGATTTAGTTGGACGGGTGGGGATAACTTACCCGATATTAACTTTAATGCTTCTGACCCAGCACTTGCATTTGACAATAACGGAAATGCTTATTTCAATTTTATTGAAAGAGAATGCGATGACTGCAGTTATGTTTTGAAAGTTAAAAAATCTACTAATGGAGGAATGAACTGGCAGCCAGCAGTTGAAATACCTAATGTTGGAAATCCGGATAAAAACCATTTAGCAATAGATTTAAGTAATGGAGTCTATAGTAATTATATTTATGTCGCTTATACAAATTTTACAGGTTCATCATTAGGAAATATCCAATATTCGCGATCTACAAATGGAGGGACTACTTTTTCTGGTCCAATGAATATCAGTGGCAACGGAGCAGCGAACGGTCAATTTTCCCAAGGTGTAAATTTGACTGTTGGGCTTAATGGTGAGATTTATGCTTCTTGGGCTATTCAGGATGAATGGCCCCCAACTAGTGAACTATGTAATCCAGTAGCAGAATGGGGCTCCGACGCGATCGGATTCACAAAATCAACAAACGCAGGTATTAATTGGCAAATTCCACAACTAGGATATATGAAATTGAAGGAAGCCGGGATTGGTGGTGTGATAAAAATCCAGACGGGGAAATTTCACCTATACGTATGAACGATTTTCCTGTAATGGCAATAGATAAAAGTGGAGGAAGCTACCACGGTTCAGTTTATTTAGTTTGGGGTGCGAAAGGAATGAATAACGATCGGGCTGATATTTTATTTGGAAAATCAACAAACGGCGGATTAAGCTGGAGTCAACCTTCCAGAGTTAATAATGATAATACCATAACCGACCAATGGTTTCCCTGGATTACTGTTGGACAAGATGGCGTTATAAGTATAATATTTTATGACAGCAGAAACGATCCGATAAATAATCAACTAACATAAGTGTGGGTAGCTCAGTCATTTGATGGAGGTAATACTTTTATTAATTTTAGAGTAAGCGATATAGCTTTCACTCCATACTAAATTAATGGCACTAGTGAAGGATATATGGGTGATTATTTAGGGATATGCTCTGAAGGTGATTTCGTCTATCCTTGTTGGACAGATAACAGAAACGCAGGGGTTTATCAATGCTATGTCGATGTTATTGATACTTATCTTAACTTGGCTTCGTTAAATTATTCCATCAGTTTTGGGGCAACTTCAAATGATAATGGTCGAAAGTTAGTTAAAGATAATTCCAGTAATTACCACTTCGTCTTTTCCTCCGGCGGAGAAATATTTTATCACAAAACTACAGATGGCGGTACAACCTGGTTGCCTGCTAACCGCTTAAGTGATGGGAATGGAAATAATGATTATCCATCCATTACGGAAAGTATCGGCAGGCTATATGTAACCTGGCAGCGAAATACAAGTAGCAATAACTACGATATTTATTTTGCCGAAAGTACAAATGGCGGTTCTTCCTGGGATAATAAATATGTTTTAAGTTCAGAAACTCTGTCATACGATCCACTCCCGACAATTCAATCTTCATCAAATCATACAATTATTGCCTTTCGTTATAACGGTGGGATTAAATCACTGTACACTTTGTATGAAAACCCAACACCGGGGAATTGGATTACTAGAACAATTGGATTTACTAATAGTAATTCACCAACATTAACCACAGCAATTAGTGGCTCTACAACTTATCTCCCTTTGGCTATTGCCAATAGCTCAACTAATCATATTTACTATTAATACTTTAATACAACAATACAAAACTGGACATCGCTTCCAAATAATCTATCTTTAATTGTGCCTGGTGGGGGTTCTCATTTAACCCCATCAATTTCAAACATTCCCGGGAATTCACAGCTTCACGTTGCCTGGAAAAAACTCATTGGCAGCGGTTTAAGTCCTTATGATCATTTAATTATTCACCGCAGAAGCAAAAACTATTCTAACTGGCCTAACGAGTATTTTCAAACATACTACGAGATTCAGGAAGCTCCTTCTATTTCCGGACTTGCAACGAATAAAGTGGAACTTGTTTTTCAGATGCCCCAGCAGTTTGGCAGCAGTTGTTATAAGATGCATTTTGACGGCAGTCAGTGGAATGCCCCAACTTCAATTTCTACATACGGCAGGTATCCTAATCTTTCTATGGGAAGCACTTCTGCTAAGTATGTCTGGACTGATGGACAGATTTCTCCTTACACAGTTATGCTCAGTTCAGAAACTTTGAGCAAGGATGATGCAATAAATCCTTTGGATTATTATACACGCTCATTAGCTTTAATGGATAGCACAGGTTCATATCTTCAGGTAAAGATTCATTCAATTGGATTTGAATTCATTAACGGCACAAGACAAAAATTAGATTTTAATATTGCCGGGCTTGATAGTTTCGATATGACTGTTCAAAATTGCTGGGATTCTCTTGCAACAAGTTTTTTATCGGTTGTACCTCAAAATGCAAGAAAGTTGTTGTTCGATGTTTCAGTATCAGGAGAAGGAATTAACAATCTTATTGGTAACACAAGCTCGCTGCCTGTTTCAATGAAATTAAATAACAGCCAGAACCTTACACTTAGAACAATTCAAAACAAATTTGTTGTAATAAATGGAAGCATACCTGAAACAAGACGAACCTTTTCAATTTCACTTACAGGATTAGGTATTACTCCCGGAATTACACAGATCAGAGCTAACTTAAATTTACCCGGTTTAAATTTGGGTGGAGGTGTGTTCGCATCACTTGGACATATATTTGATTATACAAATTTATCATCTGGAAGTAACAAAACCGAGTTGGCTAATATTAATGAAATTCAAGTTCCAAAAGAATTAACAATTCAAAACTACCCCAACCCCTTCAACCCAAGCACAACAATCAGCTTCACAATTCCTGAAAGAAGTTATGTAACACTCAAAGTTTATGATATGCTAGGCAGAGAAGTAGCAAATTTGGTGAATGAAGAACTCGAACCCGGCAGCTTTGAAAAAACATTTGAAGCAAACAACCTTGCCAGTGGAGTTTACATTTACAAAATCACTGCAATGAAGGATGGAAAAATCTTGTTCAACGAATCCAAGCAGATGTTGATGATTAAATAACACAGTCATAAACCAAACATCTCTTCGGTATTGATATCAATATAAACACTTAATCAATAGACTCGTAATAAAAAAGGCAGCCATACCCGGCTGCCTTTTTTAATGATTCAATTAATTAAACATCAAGGAATGATTATAGTAATCTCATCACTCCACATTCCAATCAGGTTATAACTTACCCAGCTCAGGACGGGGGAGATA
>Ga0172373_10005943_pt1 | contig 16490 bp, 17 predicted proteins | sample Lak10m_2_FD_114546 | JGI IMG/M metagenome (GOLD analysis project Ga0172373, IMG submission 114546) | Freshwater microbial communities from Kabuno Bay, South-Kivu, Congo - kab_092012_10m | ecosystem: Environmental > Aquatic > Freshwater > Lake | place: Democratic Republic of the Congo...
AGCAGCGACACGCTGCCACGAGATTTACTCTTCGTCTGTAGCGAGGATTGGTGCAACCGAGGCAACGACAGCTCCGTTGTCAAGATTCATGAGACGCACACCAGTTGCTGCGCGACCTTGACTGGAGATCTGCTTGACCTCGGTTCTCATTGCGACACCGTTTGATGCCACCGCAACAATTTCATCGTCGAGTCCAACCATGAAAGCGGCGACGACTTTGCCCTTCTTCTCATTGATCTTCACGCCGATAACACCTTGCGTGCCGCGACCCTTGCGTGGGAAGTGAGCAATCTGAGTGCGCTTTGCATAACCAGCATCGGACACAATGAGTAGCGCGTCGTCGTCTCGGCCCGGATCTGCTGACACCACTTCGTCGCCGGCGCGCAACTTCATTCCGCGAACACCAGCTGCGGTGCGACCCATTGGGCGCACTTCTTGCTCGTTGAAGCGAATGACTTGACCAGAACGGCTGATGATGAAGATGTCATCATCACCTGAAGTTTCAATGACGCGAACGAGTTCGTCGCCGTCTTTCAAGTTCAATGCAATGAGACCGTCACGACGGCTGGAGTTGTATGCATCAAACGCAGTCTTCTTGACTTGACCAGACTTCGTAACGAAGAACAAGAAGCGTTCACCCGGGAACTCACGCGTATCGATGATGGCTTGAATTGTCTCGCCTGCTTGCAATGGCAACAGGTTGACAATGGGGATGCCCTTTGCTGTGCGCTCACGCTCTGGAATATCTGCGGCACGCACTTTGTACACGCGTCCACGGTTGGAGAAGAACAGCAAATACGCGTGCGCAGTGGTGAACAATACGCGGCGCACAATGTCGTCTTCTTTGAGGGTTGCGCCCTTCACACCGCGTCCACCACGTGCTTGCGCACGGAATGAACTAGCTGGCACAGCCTTCACGTACTGAGCCTGCGTCATCACGATGACGAGCTCTTTGTCGTCCACCAAATCTTCAAGCGCCATATCGCCTGAGTCGTTGATGATTTTGCACACGCGCTCGGTGGCGAAGTCTTTACGAACTTCTGCCATTTCTTCTTTAATGACGCTGCGCAACTTCACATCGGACGCAAGAATTGCCTCGTATTCCTTAATGCGTGTTTGCACATCGCCAAGTTCTTTTTCAAGATCGATACGTGACAAACGAGTGAGCTGACGAAGCTGCATGTCGAGAATGTCAATTGCTTGACGCTCGGAGAACTCGTATGGCTTCTTCATCAATGCATCTTTTGCAGATGCTGCATCTTCGCTTTCGCGAATCAACTTGATGATTTTGTCGATGACATTGAGAGCCTTGATGCGGCCTTCGAGAATGTGCGCACGATCGCGTGCCTTGTCAAGACGGAATTGCGTACGACGTGTAACAACTTCAAGTTGATGACGCACATATCCATTCAGTGCATCAGCAAGATTCACCGTACGTGGAACACCATCAACAAGAGCAACCATGTTGACGGGGAAACTGCTCTGCAGCGATGTCATCTTGTACAGGTTGTTGAGAACAACGTTGGCGTTCGCATCGCGCTTCAACAAGATGACAAGGCTTGTCTTGCCGCCAGATGATCCGTCGTTGACGTCTGCAATGCCTTCAAGTTCACCGCTGTCCACCAATTCTTGAATTCGTGCAGCAATAGAAGAACAACTGGTTTGATATGGCAATTCAGTGATTTGAATTTCCATACGACCATTGCGGTTTTCCTCAATGGTTGCCTTCGCACGAGTCTTAATGCTTCCGCGACCCGTGCGATATGCGTCTTGAATTCCGGCGCGGCCAAGAATGAATGCACCAGTTGGAAAGTCTGGACCCTGCACAAACTTCATGAGGTCATCTGGTGTGGCCTCAGGGTTGTCGATGAGATACATGGTGGCATCAATGACTTCGCCCAAGTTGTGTGGCGGAATGCTGGTGGCCATACCCACTGCAATTCCTTGCGAGCCGTTCACTAACAAGTTGGGGAAGCGCGCAGGCAGAACTGATGGTTCTTCTGATGTGCCGTCGTAGTTCGGCAACATGTCGACGGTGTTTTCGTCGATGCCGGCCAACAACTGCATAGCGAGTGAATGCAAACGGGATTCGGTGTATCGCGCGGCAGCAGGACCAAAGTCTGGTGATCCGTAGTTCCCGTGGAAATCAATGAGTGGATGACGCAATGAGAACGGCTGTGCCATACGAACAAGTGCGTCATAAATTGCGCTGTCACCATGTGGGTGATATCGCGCCATGGTGTCACCAGTAACGCGAGCACACTTTACGAATGGGCGGTCGGGACGGAAACCCTGTTGTTCCATGTCCCAAATAATTCGGCGGTGAACCGGCTTCAATCCATCGCGAACGTCTGGCAGTGCGCGCGACATGATGACCGACATGGAGTAGTCAAGGAATGACCGTTCCATTTCATCTTGCAATGGCACTGGTTGAATCTGGTCGAACAGATTTGGGTTGTCGCTCATTAGTGGCTCCTGCCCGAATTAGAAGTCGAGGTTGCGCACATCACGCGCGTTGGTGGTGATGAATTTCTTACGGCTGTCGACGTCGTCGCCCATGAGGACAGAGACAACTTCGTCAGCGATAGCGGCTTCTTCCACGGTGACTTGCAACAGTGTGCGCGTCATGGAGTCCATAGTGGTGCTCTTCAATTCTTCCCAGTCCATTTCGCCGAGTCCCTTCAAGCGTTGGAACTCTTTCTTGTGGTTGGGCTTCTCTTCGAGGAATGCGGCCTTTGCGGCATCGTCTTTGAGATACACCTTTTCTTTGCCAACTTCTGTTGAGTACAACGGCGGTTGTGCAATGTAGATGTATCCGGCTTCCACCATTGGGCGCATCTGTCGATAGAAGAACGTGAGCAGCAACGTACGAATGTGGCTGCCGTCAACGTCGGCGTCTGCCAAGGCGATGATCTTGTGATAGCGCGCCTTTGTGACGTCGAATTCATCGCCAACACCGCCACCAATAGCGGTGATGAGAGCTTGAATTTCGTTGTTCTTCAACATCTTGTCGAGACGTGCGCGCTCAACGTTGAGAATCTTTCCGCGAATCGGAAGAATTGCTTGGGTGCGTGGATCGCGCGCATCAACTGCCGTGCCGCCTGCGGAGTCACCTTCCACAATGAACAATTCGCTCTCTTCGGGCTTGCCGCTTGAGCAGTCCTTTAACTTGTCGGGCATTCCTGCGCCAGACAATGCAGTCTTACGACGAACAGCATTACGAGCATTCTTTGCAGCAAGTCGAGCTTGAGCTGCAGCAACTGCCTTCTTCACCACTTTGTTTGCTTCGGTTGGATTTTCTTCCAGCCACTCAGCCAAGTAACGGTTGGTGCTCTTTTGAACAAATGAGCGCATGGGAACGTTGCCCAATTTCGCTTTTGTTTGTCCTTCGAACTGAGGCTCGCGCAACTTCACCGCGATGATGGCGGTGATGCCTTCGCGAATGTCTTCGCCGAGAAGGTTGTCGTCTTTTTCTTTCAGCAGGTTCTTTTCACGCGCGTACTTGTTGAGAACTGATGTGAGCGCGGTCTTGAAACCTTCAACGTGCATGCCGCCTTCAGTGGTGGAAATACCGTTGGCATATCCGTGGATACCTTCGTAGTAACCCGTGTTCCACTGCATGGCAATGTCCAACTGCATGCCTTCTTCTTCATCTTCGTCTTCGAAAGAGGCAACTTTGTTGAACAGAGATTCTTTTGACTGATTCAAGTGCTTGACGAAGTCGACAATGCCGCCCTTGTATTGGAAGGTGACCTGTTGCTCCTTGCCTGGGCGCTGATCTTCAAAGACCACTTCGAGGCCCTTGTTAAGGAAGGCCATGGTTTGGAGACGTTCCATGACGGTGCGAGCCACAAACTCCACACCCTCGGAGGCAAAAATCGTGGGGTCTGGATAGAAGGTGACCGAAGTGCCGGTTTTGCGTCCGCGCGCTGGAGTCTTGCCCGCGGTGGTGAGCTTTTGCTTCAACTTGCCGCCATCGGCAAATTCCATGGTGTAGCGGTCGCCGCCACGGTCGATTTCCAGCTGCACCTTGGTGGACAACGCGTTCACCACGCTGACGCCCACGCCGTGCAAGCCGCCTGACACCTTGTAGCCCTCGCCGCCGAACTTTCCGCCGGCGTGGAGCACAGTGAGAACCACTTCGGCCGCGCTCTTGCCCTTATGTGGGCCAGAGGGGTACGGGTCGACGGGAATACCTCGGCCGTTGTCGTCTACGCGACAGCCGCCGTCGGCAAGAAGTGTGATGCCGACGCGATCACAGAATCCGGCCATGGCTTCGTCAATGGAGTTGTCGACAACTTCCCAAATGAGGTGGTGGAGACCAGCGAGGCCTGTTGACCCGATGTACATACCGGGGCGTTTACGAACGGGGTCGAGTCCTTCGAGAACCTGAATGTCTTTAGCGCCGTAGTCAGCAGACGGGTTCTTAGCGGGAGTCTTTTTAGATGAAGACATTGCGTTGACATCCTAACAATTGGACGACCTCGTTATCGGGAACGTCGTACTTTGATGTTGAGAGAATCGACTTCATCTCCGATGTGGTCTTTCAATGTGGACAACAATTGCGATTCGAGGAACTTCAATTGTGTCGCCCATGCGGGATCATCTACCTCGACAGTGAGCACTCGTTTTTCAAGACGCTTTGGTGTGACGTGTTCTGCAACAGATTCACCGACAATGGTGGGCCAATGTGAAAACAGGCCCATTGCGGTTGATTCATCAGTGACTTTCATGCCGCGAAGCACGCGTGCCAACACATCACTGAGCGGTTTTGGTGGTTTGCCTTCAGGGGTGTCGTCGATGATCATGGCGCACCATCACTATCAAAGCCATCTGTCACAACGGTGTCGTGAGAGATGTGAATGATGGAGTCTGGATGTGCAGCTTCTGGCAACACTTGCGCGGTGGTAATCAAGACTTGTCCTGGAGGCATGTGACGCAACAACGCTTCACAACGTTGAGGGTCTAACTCTGACAACACGTCGTCCAGCACCAATAACGGAGTGGTGCCCACTACTTCTGTCACCAATCGATGGATGGCCAATTTCATCGCTAATGCAAGAGTGCGGCACTCCCCTTGCGATGCGTGAGTCTTTGCAGGCATTCCTTTAATGAAGAACTGAACATCGTCACGGTGGGGACCGACCGTGGAAATTCCGCGCCGAACATCTTCGTTTCGCGCAGCCGCCAGTGCGGCTCCGAGCCCAATTCGTCGCCATTCAGGTTCATACACCAACTCCACTGCTGTGGGTTCGTTGGCTAATTGTTCGTATGCCTCTCGCACCAAAGGGGTGAGCCGAGCAACCACCTTTGCGCGGGCTTCGCCGAGATATGAACCCTTTTCAACGAACTGTGCATCCCACACATCGAGGGTCATCTCGATTTCTTCGGTGAGTCGACCATTTGATTGCTTCAACAAAACGTTGCGTTGACGAATAATGCGGTCCACTTCGGTGCGCACCGAATCGTTTCTGGTGGCCAGGGCAACGAGGGCGTCATCCAGCATGTCGCGACGTGTTTCTGGGCCCTTATAGACAAGTTCCAAATCGGTCGGTGCGAACACGGTGGTGCGAACGACTCCCAACAAGTCCTTTACGCGCGCGAGTTTCTGTTTGTTGACGAGAACGCGATTGCGGCCCGCGCGGTTGATTTCCGCCTCCACCAAAATCTCTCTGCCGTCATCGTGAACAATGTCGGCGCGGATGTACGCAGTATCTGCACCGGTGCGAACCAGTGCATCGTTAGCAACGCCACGAAAACTTTGCAATGTTGACAAATAACTCATCGCTTCTGCGAGAGAAGTTTTTCCTTGTGCGTTTTTTCCAATGATGGCGGTGACGCCTTCATTCAACTCAATGATCGCGTGTCGATAAACACGAAAATCTGTGAGTTCAATACGGCGAATCACGTCACAGACGTTGTGGCATCAAGAGATACAAGTAGTCATCATTACCAATTGGCTTAATGATGGCTGGCTTGGTGGGAATGCTGGTGGTGATGGAGACTTCTTCGGTTCCGCATGCATCAACTCCGTCTGCGAGGAACTCTGAGTTGAACGCAACAGTGATGTCTTCGCCAGTGAACTTTGCATCAAGATCTTCAACGCTTGTTGATCCGTCTGTCAACGTCACGGTGAGACGAACACCTTCGTTGCTCATGCGCATGCGAACTGGTGTCATGTCAGATGCAAGAACGCGGCTACGGCGAAGCGCGGCCAACAACTCTTCTCGATTCACAACAACATCGTTTGTGTTGTTCTTCGGAATGATGTTCATGTAGGGCGGGTACTCAGCGTTAATGAGTTTTGTTGCCAACGTCATTGTTTGCGATTGGAACGTTGCATCAAAATCGTTGAAACGAATAATGATTTCGTCGGAGATATCCAACAACCGTTGCAGCTCTGCAAACGCTTGTTTTGGAATGAGGAATGTGTCGCTTGTGAGACCGCTTGTTCCGGATACATCACGCATTGCCAGGCGATAACCGTCTGTTGCAACCAAACGCAATCCGTTGTCTGTTGACGTCATCATGACTGCTGACAAATGAAGCTTGTGTGTTTCATTGCTTGCAGCAAGCACTACTTGTTCCAGAGCGGCCTTCAACACTGCTGACGAGATTGTGACTGGCTCACCTGTTGGTGCTGGTGTGCGCGGAAATTCAATTGCGTTCATTGTTGGAATGGTGAACTGCGCCCGCTGTGCGGTGACTGTTGCGTTATCACCAGCAAACTCAACGGTGATCTTCCCGGAGGGCATCACGCGGATGATGTCGTTGAGGGTTCGCGCGCTGACAAGGCCCTGACCATCTGTGTCACCAGCAACTGGAATGGTGAACTGCAACGAGAGATCTTGGCTAGTGCTGGACGCAACCAACGTGTCGCCGGTGAGAATCATCTTGACTCCAGCAAGTGCCGGAGTTCCCGCGTTTTTGGATGTTGCAACTCGAGCGAGTGCACCGAGTGACTCGGCCAGGATTCCTTGTTCGCTTTTGAACTTCATGCTCTGCCCTTTGTGAACGTTTCCTCAGTGTAGGACGATGCGATTACCGAAGCCGTGAGGATGTGTATGTACTTAATGGTTGTAATAAGTGCTGTGGATTGTGGACGAGTGGTCTGCAACCCTTGTGTTATTTGAAAATGACATGTGCACGACGAAGTGGTGGTGTGCACATGTTTCACGAGTGGAATTTTGCGGGGTGTGGACGACAGCACAGTTGTCCCCTGTTGCTCACAAGGAGCCCACAGCGTCTTCCCCACGAGATTCACAGGCCTAGGAATTCTTGATTCGACCGATGATGTCGGTGACTTGGTCGAATGTTGCCTTGTCTTCGCGCATCAGACGTTGGGTCTTTTCAACGGCGTGGATCACGGTGGTGTGGTCGCGGCCACCAAACAGGCGTGCAATGGCTGGATAGCTGAGCTCGGTCATGTCACGGAAGACGTACATGGCAATCTGACGAGCTGATACCAATGGGCGCTGGCGGGACTTGCCCTTTAATGCCTCCACCGAGAATCCTAGGTAACCGGCGATCTCGGTCAGCATCTCCTCGTCGGTGCGATGCTTTGGTGCCGTTGCGGTGAGAAGGTCGGCCAATTGCTGTTCGGCCATCTGGATGGTGGCGGGCTCACGGGTGAGGTTGGCATAGGCGGTGACTCGGATGAGGGCGCCTTCCAATTCACGGATGTTCGAGGTGATGTTGCTGGCGATGAATTCCAAGACATCGGCTGGTAACGGGGTGTTGTCCCTCTCGGCCTTATTTCGCAAGATGGCGAGCCGGGTTTCCATGTCTGGCGGCTGAATGTCTGTAATGAGGCCCCAGCGGAATCGGCCGCGAAGGCGATCTTCCAGGGTGGGAATGGCATCTGGCATGCGGTCGGACGAGATGACGATCTGTTTGTTGGCTCCGTGGAGGCTGTTGAAGGTGTGGAAAAACTCCTCCTGGAGACCCTCTTTTCCTTCCATGAATTGGATGTCGTCAATCAGCAAAACATCGACGTCTCGATAGCGACGCTTGAACGCTGCAGTGGTGTTTGTACGAATTGCGTCGACGTATTCATTCAAGAAAGTTTCAGTGGAGACGTATCGAACTTCGTAGTGCGCGTAGTGCGCATGTACGTACCAACCAATTGCTTGAAGCAAATGTGTCTTACCGAGACCAGCTGAACCGTAAATGAACAACGGGTTGTACGAACGTGCTGGCGTCTCCGCGACGCGCAATGCCGCAGCCAACGCGAATTGGTTGGAGGCACCCTTCACGAAGTTCTCGAAGGTGTAACGGGGGTTCAGACCCACCGCATTTCCCTTGCTGTTATTGGTGTTTATGACATCTTCGACCGGAACAAGAGCTTCTGTTGATGTGGAGGAGTCATCAACAAGAGCGACGTCGGTGATTTCAATAATGAGTTCGCGATCGCTTTCACCAATTTCATCGAGGGCATCAATGACAAGAGGGCGATAGCGAGTCACGATGCGATCTCGAACGTGTGCATTCGGAACATGGAGGAGAAGAGAGTCGTCATCGCTTGCTGCAGCAACGACGTCGTTGAATGTGGAGTACCAAACTCCTTCAGAGACCTGTGCTTTCAGCAGTTGCGCGGTTGCATTCCATACCGCTTCGTGGTTGCTCATCTTGTGCCTCCTCAAGCCTCGTCCACAACGAAATCCACAGGGTGTGGACAACGCTCCCCCTGCACGCAGGTGGGAATGTGACCGTAGTCAGAGCCTGTGGATACTCCAAATTGAGCGCCGGTGTTGGGTCTGCCAGTCGTCCCTGAGTCCAGGCGGCAGATACTTCTGGCCGCAACGTTGCCGTAGTGGCGTTGGTGGGCGTTAGCCTGTCTTTTGCTCTCGTCTCGTGCCGCTGGCACAGGAGAGCCATACATAGACCGCTGTTCCTACTCGGAGCTTGTCCCACAGGAGGCGCCATGAAGCGCACCTTTCAACCAAACAATCGACGCAAGGCCCGCAAGCACGGTTTCCGCGCACGTATGAGCACCCGCGCAGGACGCGCGATTCTCAAGTCACGTCGCGCTAAGGGCCGTCACCGCCTCAGCGCTTGATCGGCCGCATTCAGAGCCGATCCGCTTTCCTTCAGGTTCGCCAGAAGGGAGCCCATGTTCGCTCTGGACCCCTGTCCTGCACCATGTTTGCTGATGCGTCGTTGTCTGTTCCCCAAGTTGGCTATGTCTTGGGTCGCTCCTATGGGTCTGCTGTGCGCCGAAACCGCCTCCGTCGCCAACTTCGTGAATTAGTGAAAGTTCGCGAATCCGCCATGGTTCCTGGTGTCTATGTCTTCGGAGCCTCCCCCCGTGCGGCTGGCTATTCCTTTGAAGATTTGGGCAAGCACGTCGATCGTCTGCTGGCAAAGTGCTTGGAAGGGTCTGCATCGTGACCGCGACCCACTCCTGCCACGAGGCCCATGATGCGTCTGAGTTTTCTCGCATACAGCGGGTCATGTTGCGCGCTATTCGGTTTTATCAGGAGGCCCGTGAGGGTCGTCCGTCCCCCTGTCGTTTTTGGCCATCGTGCTCGCACTACGCGGTGGAGGCCATTGAAACTCACGGATCGGGTCGAGGGCTGTGGCTCACGATTCGCCGCCTATCCCGTTGTCGCCCCTTTGGTCCATCCGGGGTCGACCCAGTTCCTGCGCCGAAAGGGCGCGTGTAAGAAAGGCTGACGCATGTTCAGAGCCGCCGCTTGGTTAATTGACACCTTTTATGGGTGGGTACATAACTACGCCATCGCCATTGCACTGGTGGCACTTGCCATCATGGTCCTCATTACTCCCCTCACGCTGAAGAGCACCAAGGGAATGTTGGAGATGCAACGTCTTCAGCCCGAAATGAAGAAGTTGCAGAACCAGTACAAGGGCGATCGCCAGAAACTCAACGAAGAGATGATGAAGCTCTACCAAGAGCACAAGGTGAATCCCCTTGCATCATGCTTGCCACTGTTGGCCCAGATGCCCGTGTTCATCATCATGTTCCGCGTTCTTCATGGTTTGACTTATGAAGTCACCCCTGGTGCGGGCTTTGCCCCGAAGTACATTTCGCACACGGCCGACCTCTTCAAGGCCCTTGAGGGCAAGAAGGAAATGCTGTCGTTTGGCCTTGACCTGGCAATCAGCCCAGCAAAGGCCATGGGTGACGACTTCGTTCGCGGAATCCCCTATGCACTGTTGATCATTGGACTTGGTGGACTGTTCTTCATTCAGCAACGAATGGTGGCAAGCCGTACAACAAGCGCATCCATGTCGCCTGGCCAAGCAAAGGTGATGCAGTACTTGCCCGTCGCGTTTGCACTGTTTCAGGTGTTCTTGCCCACTGGTTTGGTGGTCTATTACGGCACCCAGGCAATTGTTCGAATCGTTCAGCAGGGCTACATCACTCGCCGGTTCTATGGCGAAGGTGGCCTTGGCCGCGAAGCTCAGGCAGCTGGCGCGAAAGCCCGCGAGATTGGCGATGACGCTAAATCCAGCAAGCAGAAGAACGAACCATCGCAAGCACCAGCTCCTATTCAGAGCAAGCGTGTGACCCCCGGTAAGAACCGACCAACACCAAGTGGTCGCCCAAACCGCCCCGTCCCACCCAGCAAGCGAAACAAGTAGTCGCGCACTCAGCGCACAGAAGGAAAAGAGGATCCCATGGAATGGGTAGAAACAACGGGCGATTCGCTCGAAGCAGCAAAAGAAGCAGCGCTTGATCAGTTGGGTGTTGCAGAAGACGAAGCAGAATTCGAAGTCATCGAAGAGCCAAAGCAGGGCTTGTTTGGTCGTACCCGCGGCGAGGCACGAGTTCGCGCACGCGTGAAGCCAAGCACCCCACGCGGCAAGACCGAGCGTCGCCCACGTCGTGACAAGAAGGAAGGCGGCGAGCGCCGCGAGCAGCGTCCACGCAATGATCGCCAACGCAGCGAGCGCCCAGAGCGCGAACCACGCCCACCACGGGAAAAGGTCGAGGTTGACCCAGCAGTGGTTGGTCAGGCCGCATCTGAGTTCTTGTCTGGCCTCGTGGATGCCTTTGGCACCAAGGGAACCGTGTCGGTTCACCGCGAAGACGGCGAGATTGAAGTCCGCGTTGACGGCACCGAGCTTGGCCTCATGGTGGGCCCCGGCGGAGCCACCTTGCTTGCAATTCAAGACCTCACACGCGTGGCAAGCCAGCGCCGTTTGGGTGACCAGGATTCCCGCCTGCGCATTGACATTGCTGGATACCGCGAGCGTCGCCGCGAGGCCCTCAGCCGCTTTGCTACCAAGGTGGCAGACGAGGTGAAGGAGACCGGATCGGCACGTATGTTGGAGCCAATGTCATCTGCAGATCGCAAGATTGTGCATGACACGTTGGTGGAGTACGAAGGCGTGACAACACGCAGCGAGGGCGAAGACCCACGCCGCCGCGTGGTGGTGGAACCCGCATAACTCAGACAACAAGTAGAAGTACTGGGGCCCGCCGACAGGCGGGCCCTTTGCTATTCCCACTACATTTTTGTTGTGAGCGCTCGTCGAACAGTTGCCGACATCTTGGAATCTGCCCAGCGCGTGGGCACATTGGGTGACCGCCCAATTCCCGAAGTAATTGAGCACGCTCGACATTTTGTGGCTGCGCTGTCTGACATCACCGGCCGCATCATCGACATCGGCACTGGCGCTGGAGTGCCAGGTCTGGTGATCGCCGACGACCGCCCAGACCTTGAGGTGGTCCTGGCCGACCGCCGCGCCACGCGCATGGATGCCCTTCGCTTGGGAGTCGCTGCCATGGGTTGGGGCGACCGAGTCTCAGTGATCACCTCGGACATCGCAGACCTGGGGCGCGACCCCGAGTACGCGGGTCAGTACGACGCGGTGGTGTGCCGAGGGTTCGGCCCACCCGAGTCAACGGCCCCCCTCGCGAGGGCCCTCCTAAAAAACGGAGGGTCTCTGATTGTGTCTGAACCCCCCTCTCCGGACCCCTCCCGGTGGACCGAAACACTGCTTCGGGAGTGTCGATTTGGGGCCCCGAAATACCTCAATGGCGTGGTGGTATTGGTGGCAGAGCCTTAGTTTTCGGACTCTCGCGATGTTTCACGTGAAACACACCTAGTTTCAAAAACCTTCAGATGTTTCACGTGAAACATTGGAACTCCCCCATCTGAGGACGGAATGTTTCACGTGAAACACGGCCGGACATCCACCAGTTTTCCACAGGCCTCCTCTATGCTTGGCGTGTCCACCCCTGATGAATTTCCATAGGAGCGATGTTCACATGAGCAACTCAGACACCGTCGTCCTTGCCATCTCTCTCCAAAAGGGTGGCGTCGGCAAGACCACAACAGCCATCAACCTTGGTGCAGCGCTTGCCGAGTTGGGCTATCGAACTCTGATCATCGACCTCGACCCTCAGGGCAATGCCTCCTCTGGTCTTGGGGTGAACATTCCAGAGGACGCCCCCACCATCGCCGAGGTCCTTCGTCGCGAAGAGACCCTGGACGCCATTGTTGAGCCCACTGCCGAAAAGAACCTCTTTGTGGCTCCGGCTCCGAAGGGCCAGCAGTTGGCCGAGGTGGAGGCCCAATTGGTGGCTGAGATGTTCCCGCAACCACGTTTGAAGGATGCAATTGATGCATGCCGCGATGAATGGGACTACATCTTGATGGACTGTCCCCCAACCCTTGGGCGCCTCACCGTTAACGCGTTCATGGCCGCTGACTCCATCTTGGCCCCGGTTCAGTGCCAGTACTTCGCCCTTGAGGGTCTTCGCGATCTCAGCGAAGTGGTGCGCCAGGTTCGTCAAGCGTTGAACCCCAACCTTGAAATTGGCCATTATCTGTTGACGATGTCAGAGACCGCAAAGAAACTATCGCAAGAGGTGGAGTCCGAATTACGTGGCGCTTTCGGCGACAAGGTGTTTAAGAATGTCATTCCGTACAACGTGAAATTGGCCGAAGCCCCCTCCATGGAGATGTCTGTGCTGAAGCACGCATCAACATCAAAGGGCGCAAAGGCATATCGAGCAGTGGCAAAGGAGTTAAGCAATGGCCGAACGCCGAAAGCTAGGTAAGGGTCTTTCCACCCTGATCCCAACAGAACGCGCGGATGCGCCAGTTACGAAGGACGCCCCAGCGCCAGCATCATCGGCGGAATTGCCGGCGTCAGCGCTTCGTGATGTTCCCACGTCTTCCATTAGTCCGAATCCCAATCAGCCACGAGTTCATTTCGATGAAGACTCGTTGAACGACCTCGCAAACTCCATCAAAGAGATCGGCGTCTTGCAGCCGCTGCTCGTGCGCGAGACGTCGCCAGGCACATATCAACTCATTGCGGGGGAGCGCCGCTGGCGTGCGGCTCAGAGAGCCAAGCTGACTGAAGTGCCAGTTGTTGTTCGCGAGATCAATCAGCTGGAATCAGTGGAACAAGCGCTGGTGGAAAATCTTCACCGCCAGGATCTGACGGCGCTGGAAGAGGCATCGGCATACCAACAGTTGGCCGACGACTTTGGTCTCACTCATGAAAAAGTGGCCAAGCGAGTAGGGAAGAGCCGAGCAGCAGTCACCAACGCACTGCGCCTCTTGAGCTTGCCCGCATCGATTCAGGGGTACCTCGCCGACGGACGTCTCCACGCCGGTCATGCCAGGGCCTTGTTGGCTTGCAAGGACAGCAAGCAAATGGAAAGCCTTGCTGCTACTGCGGTTCGCGAAGAATGGTCCGTTCGCCAGGTGGAAGAAGCGGTGAAGGGCAACTCACCAACAACTGGCGGCACCGGCGGTGGGACTGGAACTGGTGGTGGCGGAACATCGTTGAAGCCGGCGGGACTCCTTGAGTTGGAGAATCTCTTGGCTGAGTTCCTTGACACCAAAGTGGGCGTCTCGATGAACGGTAAGCGCGGCCGAATCAGCATTGACTTCGCCGACCTCATCGACCTTGAACGCATTTACCGCCGAATGACTGAGTCCTAGTACTCAAATTTCAACGGCGTAACTTTTTCCACAACATTCAATCTCTTGTTGGGGTAGAGACTTCAGAGTTTCCCACATGTGTGGATTAGCTGTGGATAACTAGATCTCAGTGGTGGGATCTGCACGCCAGGCATCAATTGCATCGGCCACAGCAGCAGAAATGGCTGACGTCTTCAAACCAACGAGATCTGTTGGCCCCATCGAGCACAACACGGCGGGCATTCGTGTCTCTCGCAAGATTGGATGACGAACTCCCTGTAGATGAATGGAAAGTTCTGATGCGCGATCACCAATCGCAGCAGCAATTCTCTTTGCAAGGTTTCGACCACCAACACTGACAAATGTTGGTACTTCGTAATACGACAATGTGCACGACGTTTCATCGTTGACTTCGAAACCTACGTACACCTCGGCAAGAAAACGATTTGCTGCTTGAGCTTGTGCAGATGAATCTGAGTCAACAGTTGTAATCAGTGGATGAATTTCTTTTGCACGCTTCACCACTGCATGTGCAATGCCGGCACCACCGTGAAAGTAACCAATCACGATTCGCGCGGAATAGCCTGAATGCTGAGTTTCTAGTTCAATTCCTTCACGAACAACTGCAATGCCCGGACCGGTTCCTGTTTGCAAACTCACACGGTGCAACACATCAACAAGTTCTGGTGTGCAAATGCCATTGCTGTCGACACCAATGTTTTGTTGAAAATCAGAAATCGCGCGAACGAGTAAAGGACCAAAAATTCCATCAACACGGCCGCAATCAAAACCAAGCCGATTCAACATGGATTGCAACTCGGCAACGTCATCGCCGCGAATATTTGGAGAACGAAGAAACAACAATCGTTCGCCCAATGACCACGATGTTTCAATGAGTGCAGACCACGTTTGGTCGTCGCATTCACCTATTGCTTTCAAGCCATACGAATCTTGAAAGGCCAATAGGGCAGCATGAGTCCGCGCGCAAAAGTTGGAGTCTTCAGCCGAACCCGGCGCAAGAAACCCTGCAGCCGACAGCTTTCGTTGAAGTTCGCGAACTGCAGGACCGCGATGGCCCGGACCGATTAAGAAATCGGAAGAAATGGCTCAATCTCCGACAGCATGCGGCTCTTTGGCATGGCACCAACGATCTTGGTCTTGATCTCACCTTTGTCGAACAACAACATGGTGGGAATACTCATGACATTGAATCGACCTGCAATGTCGCCGTGGTCGTCCACGTTGAGCTTTGCGATAACAATGCGACCTGCTTTTTCGCCAGCAATCTCTTCAAGAATTGGTGCGATCTGCTTGCATGGGCCACACCATTCGGCCCAAAAATCCACAAGGATTGGAGTTGACGAACTATTGACGGTTTCGTCAAATGTTGCGCTTGTGAGAGTGATGATTCCGGCAGCCATTGCGGTGTCCTTTCGTCTGCCCACACTTTACTGCTGACGAGGTCAACTTGAGGGAGGGCGCCACGCGTTCAGCGACTCAATGACATCGATGCGCGGACCACCGATGAGGTCAACGCAATCAGGCACGGCGGGAAGCACTGCGTCGAGACATTCAGCAATTGCTTTCGGACTTCCGGGCAAATTGATGATGAGAGAAGAGCCACGAGTACCAGCAACCTGGCGACTGAGAATCGCAGTGGGAATGATGGCGTGAGAAATGCGACGCATCAATTCACCAAATCCAGGAATCACTCTGTCGCAGACAGCTTCGGTGGCTTCTGGAGTGACATCGCGGGGCGCCGGACCAGTTCCACCCGTGGTGAGAACAAGACAGCAGCCTTCACCATCGATGAGTTCAACAATGGTGTCTGAGATGAGATCGGCTTCGTCCGGAATCAAACGCGTGATGCAGATGTGCTCGGTGACGATGGTCTGCTTGAGATACGAGACAAGAGCTGGGGTTCCGCGATCTTCGTATTGGCCAGCCGATGCTCTGTCGGACACCGCAATGATGCCAATGCGGATCATGGCAATGACCTAGTGCTGAGACTCAAGCCAACGCTCGGCATCAATTGCTGCCATGCAGCCTGACCCCGCGGCGGTGATTGCTTGTCGGTAGGTGTGATCTTGTACGTCACCACAGGCAAAGATGCCAGGAACATTCGTGTAGGTGGAACCTTCGCGAGTGAGCAGATAACCGGAATCTTCCATGTCCAAGATGTTGGTGAACAAACCAGTGTTTGGCTTGTGTCCGATTGCAATGAACAATCCAGTGACGGCCAGTGGGCGAGTCTCATTGGTGACGGTGTCGGTAATGGTGACGCCGCTGAGGGTTCCTTCACCGTGCAATTCGCTGACCCGTGAATTCCACAAGATTTCAATCTTCGGATTTTCTAATGCGCGTTGTTGCATGATGCGTGAAGCGCGCAATGCATCGCGACGAACCACGAGGTACACCTTTGATGCGAACTTAGTGAGGAAGTTTGCTTCTTCAATAGCGCTGTCGCCACCGCCAACAACGGCAATCTCATGACCGCGGAAGAAGAAACCGTCGCAAGTTGCACACGTTGAAACACCGTGGCCAATGAGTTCGCCTTCGCGTGGAAGATCAAGCATGAGTGAC
>Ga0172373_10005944_pt1 | contig 16490 bp, 15 predicted proteins | sample Lak10m_2_FD_114546 | JGI IMG/M metagenome (GOLD analysis project Ga0172373, IMG submission 114546) | Freshwater microbial communities from Kabuno Bay, South-Kivu, Congo - kab_092012_10m | ecosystem: Environmental > Aquatic > Freshwater > Lake | place: Democratic Republic of the Congo...
AGATTGCGCCTGCATCAACGCAACCACTGCGCTCGAATCGATACCCCCGGAGAGGAATGCGCCTAATGGCACATCTGCCATCATCTGTTGGCGCACCGCGTCTTTTGCTAGCCGATCCAACGCATCGACTGTCTCATTCGCCGAGCCAGAGAATTGATCCTTGATCCCAGTACTAGCTACTGCAAGCGTATCCCAATACTTCACTATCTTAGGTTCTGGCTGCTCTAACGAGACCGTCAATAGGCATCCTGGCTCTAACTTGGATATACCGAGATAGATCGAATATGGTGCAGGGATGTAGTTGTGTCGCAATAGCAAGCAGAGCGCATCACGATCGATTGCCGCTGAAAAAGCAGGGTGCTGCTTCAGTGCTTTGAGCTCAGACCCGAATAAAAAACTACGATGTTCGCCGCTGCCCTGCCATCCAAAATATAGCGGCTTCTCACCCATGCGATCGCGTGCGATGGTCAGCTCACGCGTCTGCTTGTCCCACAAGGCGATGGCGAACATGCCAATGCTTCTTTTGAGTGTTGCCTCTAATCCCCAAACATCGATGCTTGCAAGCAAGGTCTCGGTATCAGAGTGGCCTCGCCATTGGACAGAGACGCCTGACTTTTCCAACTCAGCGCGAATATCGAGATGGTTGTATATCTCGCCGTTGAATACGATGACATAGCGACCTGAAACAGATGCCATCGGCTGATGTCCGGCAGGAGACAGATCGACAACGGAGAGACGACGATGAGCCAGTGCGATGCTCGCCCCTGCATCTGCCCAAACGCCTACGTCATCAGGACCGCGATGAATGATGGCATCAGCCATCCCACGGACGATCTCTGACCGCACATCATTTCCCAATATGCCCGCAAATCCACACATATCATTCGCTCGCTTTTTCTGGTGCCAGATCGATGGCTCTTTGTATATGAGGCCTCGACTCCTTCAACAATGTGCTGTACAGGTTGGCATATCGGTTGACGCAAGTAGCCACCGTAAAATGTTGCTTCACGCGCCGACTTCCTGCTGCCGCCATGCGTTTTCTCATTTCTTCATCATTCGCTAATGTCAGGATAGCTTTGCCCAATACCTCAGGATTTCGCACGGGGACGACTATTCCACATTCCCCATCCAACACAGCCTCGGCGTTGCCTCCAACGTCAGTGACCACCATGGCGACTTTAGCGGCCATTCCCTCTAATACGCTATTTGAGAAGCCTTCCTGATGCGAACTCAGCACTCCGATGTCAGCCGCAGAATATAGTGCGACAGCATCGCTACGCTCTCCCAGCCAAAGAATGTGTCTTCCTACTCCCAAGCTTTCTGCCAGACCTCTCAATTCCTCGCCCGTACCCGCATCACGACCGACCATCGCAATGGCCCAACTCTTAGGTAGTTGCGCACTGATTCCACCCAATGCACGAATCAGGTCGACATGCCCTTTGTAGGGGATCAGGTTTGCGACGCAGACCATCAATAATGTCTCATCGTTGAGTCCTATCGACTTTCTCAAGGCATTTCGCGTGGGTAATTCGTCGAATTGGGTGAGGTCGATACCGTTATATAACAGACCCAGTCTATTCAACGCCACGCCCTCTGCTTGCAATTCATACACCACCGCCGTTGAGTTCCCCAACACGGCATCCATCTTGGCGTGCAGCCTTCGTTCTATCTTTGCTAAGAATGGATGTTTGAGTTGATATCGGTTCAAACTGCGTCGACTCATGATTCGGATGCGTCGTCCTAATAGTAGGCTGCTAAGCCCGCCTAACAGATATGCTTCTGGTAAGAAGAAATGGATGATCGAGGGGCGGCGAAGTAGGACCTGATAACAAAACGATGGGATAGATGAACTTAGTAGTAAGGGCTTTTGCAGGAATTTTGGCAGTCCCCGCAAGAACGATGCACAACAGGGCTCGACCACTTCTATACCCGCATCTTCCAACACGGATGCAAGTTTTCCCTTATGGGTGATGGTGTACACCGAGAGTTTGAATCCTTGCTCCGCCAGTCGCGGCAAATTCTGTACTAGATGCCGCTCTGCACCGCCGACATCTAGGTTGCCAATGACGTAAAGGATTTTTCCAGCCACGATGATTATCCTTCAGACGCGTTCTTTACAAACACGAACTCATTGCATCCTAAACCGCCTCCACAAGTCTTCAGTCGCTGAAGTTCAAATCCTTTCTGCTGAAAGAATTCGAATATCTCCTCAGGCTTAGCCACTTCAAAAGGATATCCACCTAGCCAATCAACCCAGTCGTGAACGACGGACATGCCACGGGATTTTTTGTACTCGGCATAGCTGGTAAGTGGATTACGGCGTTTCAATACGTCAGCCACTAAACGACCTAATGCAAAGTAGGGATAGAACATCAACTTCATCATGAAGCGTCCCATCCGACCTGAGCAGTAAATCTTCTTTACCAGCGTCCAACCTTTGCTGGCTCGGCCTTGGTCGTTGTAGATGGCAATGAACAACTTGCCCTTGGTCTTGGCCAAGGGTGCGACGTTAGCCAATGCATCCCACATCTGCCCAGTATGGTGAAGTACGCCCCAGCTGTAGACGATGTCGTACCGGCCCAGACTACCGATGAATCGCTTGTCCAGAACTGAGCCCTCTTCCACAACCCAGTCGGCATCATCTGGGAAATATCTCCGCCTCAACTCTTTGGTGCAAGCAACAGATTTTGGATCGAAGTCGAAGGATCGTACCGTGGCTCCCATCATCCTAGCTGACAGCGAGAACAGCCCGCTTCCCGAACCGATATCGATAAATGTTTTCCCTGAAAGATCGGCGGTTCCCAGCATCTTCTCCAATGAGTTCTTTGCCTGCTTGATCCGCTCGTCATCAAGCACGGACAAGAATCTTGTCCAGTTCGCACCAAACTCGAATCGTTCGCCTTTTGATACTTCGTCAGAATGGTTTTCCAATGCTAAATACCCCTTAATAGACACATATATCGCAACATCATTTCTTCTACAAAATATCCCATCGCAAGAGCTCGGGTTCGATCGCAGTTCTAGTTCGCGCGAACTTGCGTGATTGCTCTCCAATGCTCTCACGCTCGATCTTGTCTTCGCAACGAACCAAATGCCTGACGAGGGTGGCGACATCATCGGTAAAAAGTAACCCGCTTTCTTTAAAGAAATCGATCTGTTTTTCCGTTGAGCATCTGCCAATGACTGGCTTGCCAAGTGCCATTGCATATAGGCCTTGTCCTATCCAGTGTGAACCCAGTTGCTCTATCACGATATCCGCGCTTCGGTAATATTGGACGATAGTGTCAAAAGACACAGTGTCACACCACTCGATCACGTCATCGATTCCCAAGGTCTTCGCGTAGTCCATTGCTGCAAGAAAGTCGCCTTTTCTAAAGCAGACGCATTTGAATCGTTTGCTGGCGACAGTCTTGTATTCTTTTAGACCGTCAAACAACAAGCGCCAACCCTTATTGCCTAGCAATTCGTTCCCCTCTGAAAAGCGCACTGGAAAGACGATGCGGTAAGTGTCCACAAGGTGCGGCAGTTGGTCTTTGAATTCATCACGCTCCAGATTGTCGATGTTGATCGAGTATCTGGATACTCTTACGGGCTGGTGCTTTCCGACCAGTATGCGATCGAGCAAGGCATCTGTTTCAATATCGACTCCGGGGATGAAATATGAGTAGTGCGTACAGCTATTCAAGCCGGCAATCTGCAGCTTTACGAATGCTGATTTAAGCCTTAGCAACAATGGCGCGATGACTTTCTTTGCACCTCGAACTTCGGTCATCGCCATTTGAGGCCATTCCGGATTGCAATAAAACGAAATGTCATTTCCATAAGATAGGGCGACTATCTTCTTGCCTGCCTTTTCAAGTAGTCGAGCAAGCGAGATGTTTGGGCCAGACAGTAATATCAAATCCGCACTCCTCATCTCAGCCAATAAGCCGGAATGGAATACCCGTGGGAATAGATAAGACAAATGGTGGTGTATCTTAAGCTCCTTTATCTTTATTCCAGCGGTTCTGGCGTTCGAGTTGACGCCCCAATGGATGAGTGGATTGCTTAGTGCATCTTGTTTGTCTGCGTCGAAGAAATGTACGACTTCGCTGCAATATTTCTTCAGCAATATCGCATATTCCGTCGGCATACAATTCATCGAACCCACGACTACAGCCTTCATTCTTTTCCTCTGATGGAGCTATTGATCTGCGACGCCGTCGTGTCGAAAAGTTTTGTTCTAACTATTTGCATATCCCAATTTGAATGATTTGATTTCCGCTCTAGCCACCGAGGACGAGATGATGCCCAAGAACAACATCACTATCCCAAATCCGATTGCAAGCATAGCTGCTCCGATTCTGCTATCGCTATGCGGCATGAATAGGCTCAATGCATAGCCCCCTGCGAATATCGCTAGATATATGACGGTGGTGTCTTCCAGATACCATTTGAGATTCAATCCGGGTTCGAACCTACGATGGATGAACGGCAACCAAAACACAAATGAGATCAGATTCAGTATGAGCCAAACATAGCCGGCTCCAATGGCGCCGTATTCACTGGCTGCCCATATGATGGCGGGTATAAGTAGTACCACAAAGATACTGCTGCCGATCAGGTGCAGTCGTAGATCACCTTTTGCGTACTGTAAGTAGTACGGGAACGCAGCTACGGCAAGTATCCCGTTGCCCATACCGTATAGAATCAATATCTGAGCGGTATTTATTGCGAGCAGCCTGTCTCCCGTCCATACCCAAAGCAGTGTCTCTGCAAAGAACAGGACGGTCGCGGAAGCAGCTGCAGCGAATATGGCGACCAGCTGGGTCGAGCTTCGGTAGACGCGCATCAACCCAACATGATCCCCCTCCGCTTCCAGTTTAGACATGCGCGGCATGATTGCCGCGCTGATAGGCCCATTGATCAGCGTCACCCCACCTGCCACGACAACGGCCAGTGTGAAATATCCGTACTCCGATAAGGTCAAGATCTTGGACAGCACTAGTTTGTCGGTTTGAGTGACCAACACCATGACTAATGTTGTGAATGCGATGGTCAAGGAGAATTTGAACACTGGCTTGATAGGCTTCCAGTCCCACGACAGCTTTTGTCCATCTTGAACTTTGGGCAATAAGTGATAGGCAAAGATGATCAATCCCATCAGCTCCAAGAGGGCGACACCTAGCTGAAAGCTGAAAAAGTGAGTTGGTGTCACTCCAATATAGATCAACACCAGCATCACGCCCACAAAACGTATTGACGCTATGAGGGAGTTGAACCCAGACAGCCACACAAGGCGCTCTGACCCGCTGATGATTCCGCGATATACCCCACAAAGCCAGCGCAAGGCGATTATCGCGGACATTAATTGCACGGATGTTTTGACTTCGGACATTGGCAGTTTTGAAGCTTGCAACCAATCATTGGCGAGATGCTCAGCCATGAAGAACAATGCCACACCGCCAGCGAGTGCCACCGCAAAAAATACTCCTTCAAGCGCCCTCACCAATCTTAAGTAGTCGATCGCAGTACTTGAGCCTCCCCGATAGCGGGCGGATTCTCGCGTGATCGTTGGAGACAAGCCCATGTCCAACATCATGAACCACGCTTGCAGCATCGCGTAAAAACCTACCAAGCCGTACGATTCAGCCCCCATGTACTTTATGTAAATGGGCAACATAACAATGCCAATCAGGGTGACATAGACTTGGCTTAAGTAATTTGCAAGGATGTTGCGCTTCAACGACATATCAGCATGGTCCGGGAATAAACCCACCAGCAAGTGAAAACACCTACTTCTAACGAATGCAGGGATGCTTCGGAGTGCTTTACTTGCCCTCTCACTATCTCAACTCAATTGGATGAACAAAGCAGTGCCCATCACAAATGCGGTGGCAATCTTCGTGCCATTCCTTTCCAGTAATTCATCACCCACCCGTTTTGGCCCGTTTCCATATGGCCAGATGTAGTCGTCCATGATGATCCATCCACCCCCGACTACATATTTTTCCCAAGATTGAATATCCGCTTCCACTGCCTCATAAGCGTGATTACCATCTATATGCAGAATTGATATCTGCCCCGTATATTCTGTGATGCCGAACGCCCCCGTCCTTACTGTACGACACACATCATAGTTTTTAGCCGCTTCCACAGAGGGCAGGCGCAGATAGTTGATGTGGTTAGTATTGAAGGGGGTCAATCCAATCTGGAAGACCGTCAATGCCTCCTCAGCAGATACCTGCGCCGAGCCACTATCAACCATTTTTTCACCCTGCACCAAGTGTTCATTTGTCCAAGGATCGACGCATAATAATTTCCCAATATCAAAGATTACTGCCAGTCGTGCCAAGATATAGGCAGACTTACCCCACCAACTACCTATCTCCACGATGTCGCCCTTCACCGAGCGCCGCGCAATCTCAAACAATGCGTGGAACTTGTCGTCATCGCACATGCCTGGAATGATGTCTGCATATCTACTCAATGCGGCCATTTCAATCTCTGAAGGCAGCGGACGTGGCGTTATCGCCGAAGCCAATGAAAGTTGGTTGGTTGCAAGATGGCGAGCTTTGGTCAACGCCGTACGGTAGCCGCTCAGGACTTCTTCTACCGGAGATTCGTTGGCCAATTCGACGTTCGGGCACAACTGTCGCAGCGCCTTGTTCAAATGGTTCCACACCACGATATTGGGGGTATATATCTCGCCTATATCAGCTTCTTCCACTACCTGTATAAGCGCCTCGTCAAATGCAGGATCGGTGACATAGGGCAGGTGGAACCAAGCGGGATATTGTTCTTGGGAGGGGTCGTACGTGAGTGACGAAGATCCGATGACATCCCGCCCCTCTGTTTTGCATTTATTAAGATACGCCAAAGAGCGCGGCATGCCTGCCGGAAAAATCAAGATAGGTTTCTTCATCGCGTCAGTCCCCACGCTCGCATAACAAGAAGATGCTGGAACACAAGTCGGGATACTGCTGTCCCAACTGGTAACACCCTTCCAGATATTCCTTGGAGATGATGTCGGTCTGCAGCAAACGGTCCCACTGGAAATTGGCCAAAGCTTTGAAGAAGATGCCCGAGCGATGTACCACGTTCAGCCCCGCCGCCACTGCATCTCGCTCCAACGTATCGAGAGAATAAGTACAACGGTGCCCATGCTCCGCCTCCGCCGGTGTGACTGCCGCGTTATGCGAGACCAAGCCCATCTTCACAGCGATCTGACGCGACGGTGCGTTCGCATTCGGACACACCAAGAACAGTCGCCCACTGGGTGTCAGCCATTCATCGTTGATCCGTTTCAATACCGCGACGGGGTCGTCCAGATGTTCCAACACGTGGGTGAGCACGATATTGTCATAGCGCTTTGGCAAGCTCACCTGCTCGAACAAGGCGTTGATGAAGACGACACTGCCTCCGACCCGCCGTTTCGCCTCCTCCATCGCCTCACTCGACGCTTCCACACAGGTGACATCCTCGAAATAGGGCAACAGCCTTTGTGTGAAGTCACCTTTGAAACTTCCCAGTTCAAGCAAGCTACCCGCATTGAAGAAAGGCTCGAATGACCTGATCATGAAGGGATGCATCACACCGAAATCAAAGCCATATGCATATCGATGGTCCTCTGCATCTTTCATCTCGATGTTGTAATCGCGTCTATCGCCCATCACGGTCCTTCCCTCCGATCAAATCCAGCTCCAAGGTCGCACTTCTCATTTCCTGCGCGACCAACGTAAACCCATGCCGTTCATAAAGCCGGCGGGCGGGTTCGTTATCCAGCGACACCTCCAGCCTGATGCATCGCATCCCCATGCGCGCCACATGCTCTATACATTTAGACATCAGCGTCGAAGCGATCCCGCGCCCCGCCTGATCCTGCAATACACTCACACTGCTGACGTAGGCGGTCTCACTGGCTGGATCATTGCAATAAACCGCTATCAGCCCCACCAATCGACCTGCTGCCCACGCTTCGAAGCGGACTGCGTTGGCCACCAGCTTCGATGCATAGGCCGCGATCTCTACCCGTCCGCTCAAGGGGGGTAAGAAATCTGCGTCCCTCTGACGCAGATGATGCTCGATCTCGCTCACCGTCGCCGTGTCAATACGATAGATCAACTCTTCACTCATTTTCCAGCACCGCCACACCGAACCCGTAACGACCGAATTCGTTGCCGTTATAGAGCAGATAGATGTGTCCCTCACATTCGAAAGCGTGCGGATAGCACAGCATGTCTGCATCCCACGCCCCTTCCGTGACATCCAACAACGGGTTCTCGTCATCCCGTGTCCAGTTCGCCAAGTCGTCCGACCATGCGTGACCGATCCGATAGCCACGCCCACGCGTCTGACGAAAATCGAATGACTGCCGATAGCAGAAGAACATATGGTAACGACCATCCATCTCAATGACTGTCGGCAGCGCCTGACTCTCATCCTCACCCAAGCGATCCGAAATGATCTGGCGCGCTTCCTCTTTCACCCACTCGATACCGTCAGATGAAGTCGCATGACCGATCTTATAGGTACGATCCGGGGCGGCACCGACCGCGTAACGCTTCCACCCCGTACCAAATATGTACCACATATGGAACACACCATCGATGACCTTCACGAAGCCATCGCCCACGAGACAAGGCTCATGCAAAGAAGCAGCCAGCACGGGACCATATCCTATGCGTTGGAAAGTCAGCCCTCCATCGCGACTGATCGCCAAACCGATGGCCGTATCGACAGAGACCGACACTCTTCGATTCCACCCACAGGTATAGCCATATATCGCATCGCCGTGACGCAGCACATTCATGGGGAAGATGCCGTGCTCATCGAAGCAGCCCAATCCACCGAGCGGGATCACCGTTCGATCCGACACTCGGATCACTTCCGCAATATCCTTTGTCATATCGACGAAAGCGATATGACTGAGGTATTTCCCGTTACGCGCATCTACCGAACGCGTGGAGAAATAGATGCGTACGAAATCATCGAACACCAAAGCTTGCGGCGATTGCGCGAACTGCTCGCATCCATGCGGCAACTCATGCTGCGTCGGGTCGAATATCTTGCCGAGTTTCTTCCAGCGCATGGCTACTCCAACATCCCCTCAAGAACAGCCAACCCAAAGCCGTAGCGCCCTACCTGGTCACCCAAGTAGGCCAGATAGGTCTTCCCATCCAACTCGAACACATGCGGATAACTGATCATCTCGGCATCCCAGCCAGACTCCGACACGTCGATACCGGCTTTCGAATCATCTCTCACCCAATCGAATAGATTCTCGCTCGACGCATAACCGATGCGGTAACCGTTCTGCTTGCCACGATAACCACTGCTATAGCGATAACAAAAGAACATGTGGTACTTGCCATTGGCATAGAACACATCGGGACTCGCCTGCGCCTCATCCTCCTCGATGCGACTCTCGATCAGATCCCTGTTCTGCTTATCCCAGTGGATACCATCGCGCGAGGTGGCCATACGTATCTTGTAGACAGGTTCAGCGCGACCATCGACCATCTTCCATTTGCGCCCTGCGATGTACCAGAGATACCAAACACCATCGAAGCGCCGTATCTTCGGACCACTCATCACGAAAGGCTCGTCCGGTGTATACGACAACACTGGGCCATTCCCCAGCTTGTCGAAGGTCTTACCCCCATCCGCACTGCGCGCCACTCCGATGGCGACATTGAACGGTACAGATTCACAACGCGTCCACCCCGCGTAATAAGCTCTGACTTCATCACCCTCACGGATCACCGACACGGGATAAGTACCGAACTCATCGAACTCACCCAACCCACCTAAGCTCAAGATAGGCTGCTCACTGACCTGACGTATCTTGAACAGGTCAGCGCGCTCCAGATCGACATAAGCGGAATAGCTCACATACTGGCCCTTCTCATCCGCAGGAGGACGGCAGGAAAAATAGATGCGAACGAAGTCTTCAAACACCAGCGTAGCGGGAGCTTGGGCGAACTCTTTCAACCAACCACGCCCCACCACCTCCTGCGGAGTAAACACCTTGCCTAGTTTTTTCCAGTGGAACATAAGTCAGATCAGCTCGTAACCAGACGCGACCTTGGCCTGAACGATATCCAAGCGATTGAACATCATCACATCGATGATGGACAGCCAAGGCACGAACGCCTCATCGTATTGGACATATTCGAACGGCGATGATCGGATGAATTTCAACTCGATCCCTTTGGCGCCAAATACCTCTTTTGAGTACAGCTCTACCCCGCCGATGGCGTTCACATAGCTCGTCGCTCCCAATGCCTCGCACAATGCCAGCACTTTATCCTGTGCATGCAAGCCATGATCGATGGTGACCTCAGATGAGATATTGATGTCAGTGGTGAGGCCAAGATGCTTGCACGTCTGCACGATGGAATGATGGAGATAACGGAACAGATTGCGCTCTTCACACCGCACGATCCGTTCCACCAGCGGGAACGTCTGATCAAAATAGGGGGCACGTCGATACGCACATTTAAGCTGGTTCAACAAATGCTCACGATCGAAGTTTGCCGCCAATTCGCGCTCACAGACATCCAGCGAATCAGAATCTTTCTTCAACGGCAAAGAGAAAATAGCGTCTTTGCCATTCTGCAGAAAGCGGTTGCGGTTGATCCAGCCCTTCTTGGTATATTTGATGTTGTCGTACACAACGAACTGATCAACTGCGGCAATCAGCTGGAAATAGCCAATGTACGGAAAGAAATACGGCTGCATGATGGCCACGCGCTTCATCACCACATCAACTCACAATCAACCCAACGATCTGGGCAACCTGCTCAGGAGTCAACTCTGGGTAGATCGGCAAGCAAATAATCTGCTCTGCACGTTTTTTCGCTACAGGAAGATTCGCATGCGCGGCAGACTGCATGCCACGATACATAGGAAAATCACTGATCAGGGGATAGAAATACCGACGCGCATAGATGCCGTTATCGCGTAGCTTTTCATACAACGCGTCACGACTCAATGGATAGTCTGAGTGAACCAGGATAGGAAAGTATGCGTGGGTATCCACCTGCTCGGTGGTCGCCGACAAGCACTGTATGCCGCATACGGCCGCCAAGCCCTTTTGATAAAGCGCAGCAACCTCTGCACGTTTCTGCAATGCCGCATCGATACCTTTGAGTTGCAGCATACCGAAAGCCGCATTGATCTCACTCATCTTGCCATTGATACCTGCCGCCGCCACCGTCACCTCATCCACAAAACCGAAATTCTTCAAATGGTCAATGTGTGATTTTGTCTTTGCGTCCTGACAGATGATCGCGCCGCCTTCAAACGTATTGAACACCTTGGTCGCATGAAAACTCAGCACAGACATATCGCCGTGATTCAACACACTGCCGCGCGCATCCTTCACACCGAAGGCATGTGCCGCATCATAGATCACCTTGAGATTGTAGTTATCCGCAATCTTTTGGATAGCATCGACATCACAAGGATGCCCATAGCAGTGGACCGGCATGATGGCCGTAGTCTGGGATGTGATGGCTGCCTCGATCTTGGTGGGATCCAGATTGAGCGTCTCGGGATCGATATCTGCGAATACTGGCTTGATGCCGTTCCACAATAGAGAATGTGCTGTTGCCACAAAAGAGTACGGCGTGGTGATGACCTCTCCTGTGATGCGCAAAGCCTGCAACGCAGTGACCAAGGCCAGTGTGCCATTGGTGAAAAGACAGATGTGTTTCACGCCCAAGTACTCACACAGCGCCTGCTCTAACTGCTGATGGAAAGGACCATTATTGGTCAACCATTTGTTATCCCATATCTGCTGTAAATATGGGATGAATTCCTCCAATGGAGGCAACAGTGGTTGCGTCACATAGATTGGCTTAGTCATGTTTCCCTTTGCTTGAAAGCTGTTGCACATACCATCCCATAGCCAGTTGCAATCCGTCCGCAATCGAATGGGTCGGGTGGTAATCCAATAGTTGGCTCGATTTGCTGATATCAGCCAGTGAGTGCCTGACATCTCCAGCACGGAAGTCGCGGTAGATAGGCTTTGCGTCTTTAATATTGGGGAAGTTGGGTAACAGATTGAGTTGTAGTTGCTCATACAGCTGGTTCAAAGTAGTGCGATCACCTACTGCCACGTTGTATACCTGATTTGTGGCTTCCACATTTTCTGTGGTCGCGGCTAGCAAATTTATCTGGCGCACGTTCTCAATGAAGCAGAAATCTCGGCTTGTCTCTCCGTCCCCATTGATATAGACAGGCTCACTCTTGATCATGCTGGATATCCACTTTGGTATGACAGCGGCATAGGCGCCCTCTGGGTCTTGGCGAGGGCCAAATACGTTGAAGTAACGCAAACCGATCGTGTTAAATCCATACGTGCGTGCAAATACATCCGCATACAATTCGTTGACGTATTTGGTGACTGCGTAAGGAGATAATGGCTTGCCTATCTTGTCTTCTACTTTAGGCAAGCCAGGATGGTCACCGTAGGTGGAGCTAGATGCCGCGTACACGAAGCGTTTAACTTTGGCATCACGAGCTGCGACTAGCATGTTGAGAAAACCGCTGATGTTGGTTTCGTTGGTGGTGATGGGGTTCTCGATCGAGCGAGGAACGGACCCAAGTGCAGCTTGGTGGAGAACGTACTCGACTGAAACATCATCCTGATAAACTTGGTTCCCGTCTTTGAGGGAAGGACGGAAGCACATCGCTCTTCGGCAATCATCTAGGTTGCGTATGTCACCTTTGATGAATCGGAAGTTACCCCATTGCGATGGTGTAACGAGCGATTTGACCTCGTCGAGATTTCGCTGATGGCCTGTTGCAAAGTTGTCCAATCCCACCACTCGCTGATTAAGAGTGAGTAGCGTTTCAAGTAGATTGCTACCAATGAAACCAGCCACTCCCGTGACTAACCACGTGTGCGGCTCATCAACTAGTCGAGCCTTGAGCTGTGAGTAGACGTCGGTCATATCTATAGACGCCATAACTTGTAACCTGCCGCTTCAATCACCTCTTTCGGATAAGCAGATTTGATATCAATGAAGGTGCCGCCTACTTTTAACTTCGACAATATCCGATCAACAGGCTGGCTCGTGTATTCAGTATGTGAGACAGCCGCTACGATTGCGTCTGCTTGTTGTGGTAGCGCATCCCACTGCGTCAGGCTGATGTTGTATTCATGGGCAGCATCTTTAGCTTCTGCCAAAGGATCATGCACACTGACCTCGCACCCGAACTCTTGTAGCTCTTTAACCAGATCGGCTACCTTGCTATTACGAAGATCTGGGCAATTTTCTTTGAAGGTGAGGCCCAGCACGATGACCTTGGAGCCTTTGACTGCACCGCCCGTTTTAATGATCTGCTTCACCGTTTGTTGAGCCACATAGGCTGCCATGCCGTCATTGATGCGACGTCCCGCAAGGATGACTTGAGAGTGATAGCCCAGCATATCTGCTTTGTGTGTGAGGTAATACGGATCGACGCCAATGCAATGCCCACCGACCAGACCCGGGCGGAACGGCAGGAAGTTCCACTTTGTGCCTGCAGCTTTCAATACTTCCAAGGTGTCTATACCAATCTTGTCGAAGATGATCGCAAGTTCGTTCATGAGTGCGATGTTCAGATCACGTTGGGTGTTTTCGATGACTTTGGCGGCTTCTGCCACCTTGATACTACTGGCAGGGTAGACACCTGCCGTGATAATAGAACCATATACTTCGGAAACTGTTTTCAAAGTTTCAGCTGTGTCGCCTGACACAACCTTGACTATTTTGGTGACGGTGCGCTCTTTATCCCCAGGGTTGATTCGCTCTGGACTATAACCCACGAAAAAATCTTTCTTCCATTTCATTCCTGAGTGCTTTTCGATGAGCGGTATACATACTTCTTCGGTCGCACCTGGATAGACAGTGGATTCGTACACAACGATCGCGCCTTTTTTGATGTACTTTCCGACAGCCGTACTTGAACCAACGAGTGGCGACAGATCAGGAATGTGTGCTTCATCAACAGGGGTCGGCACGGCAACTACGATAAAGTCGGCATCCTTCAACACTGTGGCATCAGTATGGCAAGTCAGTTGAGTCGCCGCACGCAGATCCTTAGAGCTAACTTCGCCAGTTGGATCGCAATAGTTGCGATAGGCAGCTACTTTCTCTTCTGACAGGTCTAAGCCCACAGTCGGATATTTTTTTCCGAATTCAACGGCCAATGGCAAACCAACGTATCCCAATCCTACGACTGCTATTTTCATGCTCATGAACTCCAAGAATTTTGGCAACACACTGCTTTAATCAATTCTAAATGGATACTATCGACATCTTTACTTAAGATCTTTTTCCGTCGCCTCTTTTGAAACTGCCTCTCGTTGCAATTCTTCGATTTCTTTGCGCAACCGTTCATATTCCTGCAACTTCACTTGCAGGAATTCAACTGTGATGCGGGCTTTTTCCTCAACACCTCTCGGCGTCAACAAATAGGCATAACCCAGCTTGTTCTCACTATTTCGAAAATTGTTGATCTTGAGGCTGCCCTTCTCAACAAGCGCTTTCAGGCAGTAATTCACCTTACCAAGGCTGACTCCAAGGCGTTTAGCCAAGTCCCTTTGTGAGAGGCTTGGGTTCTCTTCCAATGTTTTCAGAAGGCTGTAATGTGTGGTTTCGTCTAGCATTTATAGTGCGTTCATTCATTGAACGACTGTATTAGAACAGGGGGGCGAAGTGAGTGTCAAGCCAACTCCTTCGGGGTTTGGATACAATGGACGGGTATTCCAACTACCAAAGAATCTTGCCCATCTCCTTACCTTCCAAACCACGCATCGCCATCGTCCGCTTCTCCGCTCTCGGCGATGTGGTCATGGTCAGCGCGGCTATCAATTCGTTGCGGCGCGCCCTGCCTGATGCGGAGATAACTTGGTTCACTAGCCCGCTCACTTTTTCATTACTGCAGCACATGCCCGACGTGCAATTCGTCGTGACTGATAAACCACGCTCATTTGCAGATTATCGCGATTTTTACCGGCGTTTTCGTGAGCGCGACTTTGATGCCGTGTTGGCGATGCAAGCGAACCTGCGCATCAACCTGCTCTATCCCGCCTTACGCGCTCCAATCAAGATCGGTTTCGACCGCACACGCGCACGTGAGGGACAGTGGCTGTTCTGCGACCAACGCATTCCCTTCCATGACGATCACTTGGTCGATAGCTTCTTGTCCTTTGTTGAGAAACTGACCGAACACGTAACTGAGGCTATCTGGGATCTACCCATTGAAGAGTCTGATCATGCTTGGGCGAATGAACAGCTAGGCCGTCTTGCAAGCCCTTTGATCGCGATACATCCCCATGCCAGCAAAGCAGAGCGAAACTGGCTACCCGAGCGTTACGCCGAAGTGATCCAAAAGTCTTCTGGCAGCATCGTACTGACAGGTGGAAGTTCGCTTGTCGAACGAACTCTATGCCAGCAGCTTTGCGCCATCGCACCCGACCGCACATTGGATCTTTGCGGCAAGACTTCTCCCAAGCAACTGGCCGCCCTGCTAGGTAAAGTGGATGTGCTGATCGCCCCAGACACTGGGTCAGTACATATCGCACGTGCAATGGACACCCCCGTCATCGGCCTTTATGCGGTCGCCTCACCCAAACTCACCGGCCCCTATCAGCGCACTGAATATTGCGTCGATCGCTACCCGCAAGCCGTGCGTAAGTATCTGGGTAAAGACCCCGAACAATTGCCGTGGAATACGCGCGTCCATCACCCAGATGCGATGTCGCTGATCGAGGTAGACGATGTGCTGCAACAACTGACTCGTGTATTGGATGGGACAAAGTGATGCGCTTGTTCGATTCTCGCTTCGCCTACACCGCCTTGCTTTGGCTGTTGCTACCGTATGTCTTCATCCATCTGTGGTGGCGTTCACGCAAGCAGCCAGAATACCTAGATCATGTGGCCGAACGTTTCGGTCGCTATAACATCAACACAGATAAACCTGTCATCTGGCTGCATACCGTCTCCGTTGGCGAGACGCGCGCCGCCGCAACCCTCGTTCGCAGCCTCCGCACACGATATCCCCAGCATCAGATACTGCTCACACACACCACGCCCACTGGCCGCGCCGCAAGTGAGCAGCTGTATGACGACGAGGTGATGCGCGTCTATCTTCCTTACGATTACCCCTTCGCCGTCCAACGCTTCTTTGACCATTTCAAGCCGCAAGTAGGCGTCCTGCTAGAGACTGAAGTCTGGTTCAACCTCATCCATCGCTGCAAAGCTACCAACGTCCCTTTGCTACTACTCAACGGCCGCCTATCGGAGAAGTCCTTCGCGAAATATGCGCGTTTCCCACTCCTCGCCCATGAAGGTTTACACGGATTGCATCTTATCGCCGCGCAGACTGACGGAGATGCACAAAGACTGTCCGAACTTTGCGGACGCGCCGTTTCTACGATGGGCAATCTGAAGTTCGATATCGAACCTCCGGCGAAGATGCTTGAATTGGGTGCTCAGTTACGTAAGCAGTTTGGG